>SXGT01193049.1_pt1 | contig 61095 bp, 47 predicted proteins | sample 3176221 | NCBI WGS metagenome assembly SXGT01 (sample SAMN11356862, study PRJNA531348) | freshwater metagenome | isolation source: freshwater sample F1-120 | place: China: Fuxian Lake, Yuxi | collected 2017-12-25 | reverse complement strand
GCGCCGATCGGCGCGGCGGCGGCGATCTGCCGCGGCATCATCGACGCCATCGGCCAGACCGCGTTCCAGACCGGCGACAAGGCGTTCCAGGTCAAGGCCTCGATCGGGCTGTACCGATACCGACGTCGACACGGGCGACGGTGACGCCGACACCGACGTGGACAGCGACACCGATGCCGACGGCGACAGCGACACCGACACTGACACCGACGGGGACAGCGATAGCGACGCCGACGCCGACACCGACACCGACAGCGACGCCGACACCGACACGGCCGACACCGAGGACACCGACGACACCGAGGACGTCGACAAGGCCGATGACAGTGACAGTCGCGGTCTCTGCGGGGCACCCGCCGAGGAGGGCGCCCTGGCGATCGGCGTGCTCGGTGCCGCCGCCGCGCTCCGTCGCCGTCGCCGCGCCTAGTCGCCCACCCGTGGGGGATTTCCCCCAGTGATCGCCGAGCCGACCACCGCCTCGCGCAGCCAACGGTGCGCGGGGTCGTGGTCGGCGCGCCCGTGCCACACCATGAAGGTGCGGAAAGAGGGCAGATCCACCGGTGGCTCCAGCATCCGAAGCGGCGCGAGGGCCGCCATCGACACCGCGAGTGACCGCGGCAGGGTGAGCACGCAGTCGGAGCGGGCGACGATCAAGGGCGCCGCGATGAAATAGCGAATCCTCATCACGACGCGCCGTTTCTCGCCGAGCTCCTCCAGGCGACGGTCCACCACGCCGGTCCCCTCCCCCTGCGGCGACACCAGCGCGTGGGGGAGGGCGAGGAAGGTGGCGAGGTCGAGCTCGGCGCCCACCTGCGGGTGATCGGCACGCACGAGGCAGGCAAAACCATCTTCGAACAAGAGACGTTGCTTGATGCCCGGTGCGGCTCGGGGTCGTGTTTCCACCGCGAGGTCGAGCAGGCCGTCCTCCAGCTCGGCGCTGGCCCCGCGCGGGGGCACGGGGCGAAGGTCGATCTCGACGCCAGGCGCCTCGCGCAGCACCTGGTCGAGGAGCGCGGGCACGATGCGCAACGTGACGCCGTCCCACGTGCCCAGCGTGAAGCGACGCTTCACCGTGGCGATGTCCACGCCCACGTCGCCGCCCACCAGGCCCTCGATGGCGCGGAGGGTACGGCGGAGCGGCGCTTCCAGGGCCTCAGCGCGCGGTGTCTTCACCATGCCCCGGGTGCCCCCCACGAGGATGGGGTCGCCCATGGTCGTTCGTAGGCCCCGCAGGGCGTGGCTCACCGCTGGCTGGCTCACGCCGAGACGGCGCGCCGCCGCCGACACGCTCTGTTCCTCGATCAGCACCAGGAGCACCCGCAACTGGTGGAGGGTGAGCGACTCAATCATAAGCAAACCATTATTGTCTCATCAATACATATGCACTTCTCCCTGTTATCAGGCGGCGCTATCTCTCTGGGCGTCGGCAGCGAACCCGCCGCCGTGCTTCAAGGAGAAACACACATGTCCCGCACTGTTCTCGTCCTCACCGCCACCGGCACCACTGGCTCCGCCACCGTCGAAGCGCTCGTCAACCAGGGCGCTCAGGTCCGCGCGGCGACCCGCGACCCAAAGGCGGCCACGTTCCCGGACGGCGTCCAGGCGGTGGCCTGGTCCTTCGACGACACCAGCACCTGGGGTGCCGCGCTCGAGGGTGTCCACGCGCTCTACCTCGCCATGCCCTCCTTCCGACCCGACGAGGTGGAGGTGGGCAAGGCGATCCTCGCCGCCGCCAAGGCCCATGGTGTCAAGCGCGTGGTGAAGCTCTCCGCCATCGGCGTGGAGCAGCGCCCCGAGAGTGGTCACCGCCAGCTGGAGCTCGCCATCGAGGCCTCGGGGCTCGCGTGGGTGCATGTCCGCCCGAGCTTCTTCATGGAGAACTTCATCGAGTTCTACGGAGGCCCCATCAAGGCCGAGGGGGCGCTCTACCTCCCGGCTGGGCAGGGCAAGACGGGCTTCGTGGCGGCCGCCGATATCGGCGCGATGGCCGCAGCCGCGCTCCTCGGGACGGTCTCCGGCGAGGCCTGGGTGATCACCGGCCCCGAGTCTCTCGACCACGCGGAGGTGGCCTCGCAGATCGCCGAGGCCACGGGCAAGGCGGTGAAATACCACGACATTCCCGCCCAGGTCTTCGCCGACGCGCTCCGCAGCTTCGGGTCTCCCGAGCTCGGCGTGGCCACGATGTCGATGCTCTACGAGTACGTGCGCAACGGCTACACCGGCACCGTCACCGGCGAGGTGGAGCGGGTGCTCGGTCGCCCCGCCACTCGCTTCGTCGACTGGGCAGCAGAGCACGCGGCGGCCTGGCGCTAGTTCGATTAGCGGAGGGCGATGCGCACCTGCATCGCCCTCATCGGGTTTTTCACTCTGGCCTGCGCGCTTGGCGCCGAAGACAAAGACGACACCGCCGCGGACTGCGCGAACACCGCAGAAACCTGCAACGGCATCGACGACAACTGCGACGGGGCGGTGGACGAGAACGCCACCGACATGGGCACCTGGTACGCCGACGACGACGCCGACGGCTACGGCGACCTCGCTGAGACCCTCGTGGAGTGCGATGCCCCGGCTGGGTTCGTGGCGGACGCCACCGACTGTAACGACGACGACGCGGCCATCAACCCCGGCGCGGCCGAGGCCGGTGGCAACGAGGTAGACGAGAACTGCGACGGCGTCATCGACGAGACCTGCGGCAGCAACGCGCCCGTGGTCACCATCACCGACGGCACATGGGAACCAGAGTACGACTTCGGCGGCAGCGACAAGCCGGCGCTGGTGCTCGACCTCGACATCAGCGACGTCGATGGCGATCTCTTCGTGGTTACCACCTACCTGTGGGTGGAAGAAGACGGCGACGGTTCAGTCGACACCTCGGGCGACGCCGACCACGACTTCAACCCCTTCGAGTTCGACGACGACGAGGAGACCTGCGACGAGACGGAAAACAGCATCCGCTACGCGCTGGAAGCCAGCAACTACGAAGGCGCCGGCGTGCTCGACGTGGGGGTGGTCGTCGAGGACGGCGGGGGGCACCTGAGCGAGGTCGCGGTGGTGGTGATCGAGGTGGAGTGAGCCACCTCCGGGCGAGGCCCTACTCCACGACCCCGGCGAAGTCGTTCGAGAACGCCGTGGCGCCGGACTCGCCCAGGTGATCAAAGTCGTTGAACAGGCGCTCGTCGGCATCCGCGAAGGTGCTGTAGTCGAGGAGCGCCGTGCTGGGCAGCGTCTTGGCAAGGTCGCGGAAGGCCTGTCGCGACGCCGACCAGTAGTCAGCCTCGACGGTGGCGCGGAGCATGGGGCGGACGGGCAGGATGACGAGGAAACTGCGTCGTGCCCCCGCGCCCTCCACGGTACGCGCCAAGGCTTCCACGCACCCCTGGTTGAGCGACGGCTCCCAGGTGTCGATCTTGCCGCCAAGCAGGAACTCGCGACGGTTCCAGGCGTTCTTCTCGGTGAGCTCGGGCGCGGGCTCCCCGGGCCACCGGTCGATGGTGTCGCGACCCATGTGCCGCAGGTCTGCCAAGGTCGCGAGGGCGTGGACCGGGTCCTTGGCGTGCTCCACGAGGTCGTGTCGGCGCCCGCTGCCCGCGAGCCAGCGGTGCGGGAGCAGCCACATCGCCATGGCGCTCGGCCGCTCGTCGAGCCCCAGTCGCGACGAGGCGCCAAACCAGCGTGGATTCATCGCGACGTGCGGGATGGGCTCGCGACCACAACTAGTCTGGTCGAACAACAGCGGTGACACCTCGACCACCAGCACTTCCAGTCGCCCCGGCGTTGCGTCCGAGGCCGCGAGGAGCGCCGGGTAGGTGGGCGGCAGCGCCGAGCCGGTGAGCGTGTGTCGTGCCAGTCGTTTCCAGGCGTAGCCGGTCCGCTCGGCCAGCACCGAAAGCCGGTAGTCCGTCCCCGAGCGCGAGCTCCCGAGGATCAGCCCCCCGACGCTCCCCTCCCCCACCGCCCGGTCCCCATTCCAGAAGGCCTCCTGCCACTCGCAATGCGGCTCGTGCACCGACATCGTCCACCACGCCGCGAGCGGCAGGCCGACGATCGCCAAGAGCAGGGCGAGGAGGTAGCGCATCAGCTTGTCCTCTCCCCGCCCCGCGAGCACGCGAACGCAGCGCCAAGCTGATCCAGCCGAGAGTACGAATTCGACCAACAAGCCAGGTAGGAGATCGAGGCCACGCCCGGCCCGTCCGCAGCGGGGTCGAGCCGACGTGATCGAGTCGCCCGGCAAAGTGGGGGAGGCGGGTGACGCCCCTGGCGCGCCCCATCGCGGAGCGAAGCGAAGCCGATGGGGACGCCAGGGGTGGCAGGACCCGCAAAGTCGTGGTTCCGGGCGACGGATCGCCTGGAGATAGGGGGCCCCAGCGTAGCTGAATAGGGCCGGGCGTGGCCGACCCCAAGCTGGGGGCTAGAAGTTGAAGTAGATGAAGGGCGCATCAGCCTGCTTGACCATGACGAGTGCCACGTAGAGAAGCCCCGCTGCGAGCCCATCCGCCACCGGGCGGGACGGCCAGGGCAAGGCGAACTTGGGCCGGAAGTAGGCCACCAGGTGAACGGCAGCCGCCAGGGCGAAGAGGAACGCTTGCAACCCCGACACTGGGAGCGCGTCCCCCGGCGCGAAGCTGAACAGTCGCGCGAGGTAGAGGTTGGCCTCGCCGAGACTCGGCGCGCGGAAGTACACCCAGGCCAGGAGCACGGTGGCCATGGTGACTGTCCAGCCCGCGAAGTTGCCGACCGGGCTCTCCCAGAAGTTGGCGTGAGAAGCAGGTCGTTTCTCCCGGTAGAGGTAGGCGATCGCCTGCCCGAAGCCGTGGATGGCGCCCCAGGCCACGAAGGTCCAGTTGGCGCCGTGCCAGAAACCGCCGATGAGCATGGTGGCCGAGAGGGCGAACAAGGTGCGCCCGAGCCCGAAACGCGAGCCCCCGAGCGGGATGTAGAGGTAGTCCCGGAGGAAACGCGAGAGAGAGATGTGCCAACGCCGCCAGAACTCCTGCAAGGAACGGGCGATGTAGGGGCTGTCGAAGTTGTCGGGGAAGTGGATGCCGAACATGCGCGCGAGGCCCACCGCCATCTGCGAGTAGCCGGAGAAGTCGAAGTAGATCTGGAAGGCATAGGCGAGGAGCCCAATCCAGAGCGACGGGGAACTATAGGCCTCGGGGCGAGCGAACGCGGCGTCGGCCAACTGGGCGAAGGGGTCGGCGATGAGCACCTTTCGCCCGAAGCCGAGCACGAAGTCGCGCGCACCCGCGGCGATGTCGGCCACCGCGGGCGGCGATTCCAAACGTTTGAGCTGGGGGAGGATCTCCGCCGCGCGCACGATGGGTCCGCTCACGAGGTGCGGGAAGAACATGATGAAGGTGGCCAACTCGCGGATCGAGCGCGTGGGCAGGAGCAGGCCACGGTAAACGTCGACGGTATACGAGATCGCCTGGAAGACATAGAAGCTGATGCCGAGCGGCAAGACGAGCTGCGGCACGGGGACGCTGATGTCCGTCCCCAGCAATCGAAGTCCATCGTTGACGGTCGATGCAGCAAATCCCGCGTACTTGAAGGCGGCGAGCATCCCGAGGTTCATCGTGACACTCGCAGTCACCATCGCGAGCTTGCCCCGAGGCGAGGCTGAACGATGGATCCCCAGAGCGAGGACGTAGTCGATCACGGTGTTCGCGATCAGGAGCCCCATGAAGGGCAGGCTCCAGCTGGCGTAGAACCACGCGCAGAACGCGAGCAAGAGCCAAGCTCGCCACCGGGGCCCAGCCGCCACCGCGCTGGTGACGAGCGCGAGCACGAGGAAGACGAAGAACTCGTCGGAGATGAAAAGCAAGGGACTAGCCCCCGCGCTCGCGGGCGAGGCGCACCACCGAGTTCACCACCTCGTCGATGGTCAGGCGTGTGCTGTCGAGGTGGATCGCGTCGTCCGCCGCCCGTAACGGGGCGGTGGCCCGTCCCATGTCCTGGGCGTCGCGCGCGGCCAGCTCGGCGCGCACGTCGGCGTAGGCACGATCCGGCAACTCCGCGTGCCGACGACGCGCCCGCTCATCGAGCGAGGCATCGAGGTACACCTTGAGCTGGGAGCGGGGGAGTACGACCGTCCCGATGTCGCGACCGTCCATCACCACGCGACCGGCGGCACCCAGCGCCCGCTGCAGGCCGAGGAGCGCCGAGCGGACGGGCGGATGCACCGCCACGGCGCTCGCAGCGGCGCCCACCACCTCGCCTCGGATGGCGAAGCTCACGTCCTCCCCGTCCGCGTAGACCACCAGCGCACCGTCGCGAAAGGCAAACGCGAAGTCGATGTGACGCGCCACCTCGGCGGCGGCCGCCGGGTCGCGAACGTCGACGCCCTGGCGCTGACAGAGAAGCCCCACCGTCCGGTACATCGCACCGGTGTCGACGTACTGGTAGCCGAGGAGCTGAGCCACACGGCGCGCCACCGTACCCTTGCCCGAGCTGGCGGGGCCGTCGACCGCGATGGCGATCACGCCCGCACCTCCTCGAGGGTCGCAAGGAAGGCGGGGTAGCTCGTGCGGATGCTGTCGGTCTCCGACACCGTCACCGGCACCCGCAGGCCGAGGATGGAGAAGCACATCGCGATGCGGTGATCGCCGCGGGTGTCCACGTGTCCGCCGACGGGCGTGCCCCCGCTCACCACGAAGCCGTCCGGTCGCGCCTCCGCGTCGGCGCCCACCGAGCGGAGGCCATCCACCACGGCCGCCACGCGGTCGGACTCCTTCACGCGCAACTCGGCCGCGTCGCGCACGACCGTCTGTCCCTCGGCAAAGGCCGCGGCCACCGCGAGGACGGGCAGCTCGTCGATCAGCGTGGGCACCTCGGCGCCACCGATCTCCGTCCCGCGAAGCTCGGCGCCGGTCACGGTCACCGTGCCGATGGGCTCGATGCCGCCGTGGTCCTCCACGTCGACTCGCGCGCCCATGCGACGGAGCACGTGGATGACGCCGGTGCGGGTTGGGTTGAGGCCCACGCCCTCGAGAACGAGCGAAGCGCCCGGGTGGATCGCCGCCGCCACCATCCAGAACGCGGCGGAGCTGATGTCGCCGGGAACGGTGATGTCGGCCGCCGAGAGCGGCCCAGCTTCCACCACGACCGTGTCAGCTTCGAGGCGGATATTCGCGCCCATGCCGCGCATCATCCGCTCGGTGTGATCGCGCGTGGCCACCCGCTCGGTGTAGCGGGTCGTGCCGTGCGCACAGAGCCCCGCGAGCAACACCGCCGACTTCACCTGCGCGCTCGCGACCTCGGCCACCCAGTCGATGCCGTGCATCTCAGCGGTGCGAACGGCGACCGGCAGCGTGGGACCCCCCTCGATCTCGGCGCCCATGCGTCGCAAGGGACCAATCACTCGCATCATCGGGCGTCGCGACAGCGAGGCGTCGCCATGGAGGGTGGCCCCCGCTCGCGGCGCCAGTGCCCCCAGGAGCAGGCGTGCGGTGGTGCCCGAGTTGCCGCAGTCGACCTCGCCGGTGTCGCGCCAGGGGCTACCGCTCACCCAGAGCTCACGACCCACGTTCTGCACGCTGGCGCCGAGCTTTCGGGCCGCTTCCACGGTGCGCCCCACGTCTTCCGCGTCGAGCAGACCGCGAACCCGGGTGGTGCCCTTGGCCATGGAGCCGAACATCACCGCGCGGTGCGACACCGACTTGTCGCCGGCGACGCGGATCCGGGTGCCGCTCCGGATCACCCTCGCCCCTCGCCGCCACCACCTTCGGCGCCGCGATCTTCGAAGGCCCCGAGCGCGCGGAAGCGCGCGTAGCGCTGGGCCCGGAGCGCCGGACCGTCGAGAGGCGCCAGCTCGTCGAGCGCGGCAGACACCGCGTTGCCGAGGGCCTCGATGGTGCCCTCCGGGGATCGATGGGCGCCACCGCCGGGCTCGTCGACCAGCGCGTCGGCCACGCCGAGACGCAGACAGTCGGCCGCCGTGAGCTTCAGCGCCTCAGCGGCGCGCGGACCCTCGGCGCGATCGTGCCAGAGGATCGCCGCACAGCCCTCGGGGGAGATCACGCTGTAGGTGGCATTCTCCAACATGAAAACCCGGTTTCCAACCCCGAGGGCCAGGGCTCCGCCCGAGCCGCCCTCGCCGATCACGCAGCAGATGACGGGCACGGTGAGGGTGGCCATTTCCATGATGTTCCGGGCGATGGCCTCGGCCTGGCCCCGCGCCTCGGCGTCGATGCCCGGGTAGGCCCCCGGCGTGTCGATCAGCGTGACGATGGGGAGCCCAAAGCGCTCGGCCAGTCGCATGAGTCGAAGCGCCTTGCGGTAGCCGTCGGGCAGCGCCATGCCGAAGTTGCGGACGACGTTTTCCTTGGTGTTCCGCCCCTTCTGGTGCCCAATCAGCATGATGCTCCGGCCGCGGAACTCGCCGACGAGGCCCACGATGGCTTGATCGTCGAAGCCGGCGCGGTCGCCGTGTAGCTCCACCGCCTCCGACAGCCACTGACCCGCGTAGTCGAGCGTGTAGGGACGCGATGGGTGTCGCGACAAGAGTGTGCGCTGCCAGGGCGTGAGATTGGCGAGGATCTGCCTCGCCAGCGCATCCGCCTGGCGCTCGAGCTCCTTGATGCTGGCGCCGAGATCGATGCCCTGCGCGGCCTCGGCCTGGCGCAGGCCGTCGATGCGGCGCCGCAGCTCCACCAGCGGGCGCTCGAAGTCGAGGACCAGTTCCATGGCGGCCCCGGGCTAACCCGCGAAGGCGCAGGCCGCCGCCAGGGCGGGATCACCCCCGGGCGACAGGCCCAGCGAACGGAAGAAGCTGCGTTGTTTGCGGGCGAAGCGGCGAGTGTCTTGCTGGGTGAGCGCCACCGCCTCGGCGAGTGGGAGACCGTCGAGCACGTGCGCCACCAGGTGACGGTAGCCGAGCGACAACAGCGGCTTGGTGTCGCGAGGGAATCGCGAGAGGAGGCGCTCCGTCTCCGCGACGTAGCCCTCGTCGATCATCGAGAGCACACGCTGATCGATGCGCTCCGCGAGGTCGGGCGTGTCGATCCACACCACCTCCGCGTCGCGACGTGAACGAGCATCGGCATCGTGCATTTCCGACAAGCGCCGCCCGGAGAGGGCGTGGTACTCGAGTCCACGCACGACTCGCACCCGGTCGTTGGGATGCAGTCGCGACGCGAGCACCGGGTCGACGTCGACCAAGGCAGGGTGCGGGTTCTCGAGCGCTTCGAAGCGCGCGCGGACGGCGGGATCGACCGGCGGGGCTTCAACGAGCGGCGCGAGAAATGCGCGAAGGTAGAACGGTGTGCCCCCGCAGAGGATCACCGGTTGGCCGGCCGCCAACGCCGCCTCGGCCTCGGCGGCGAAATCGGCGGCGGAGAAGGGCTCGTCGGGTTCGCGGATGTCGATGCAGCGGTGGGGCACCCGCGCGCGGTCGGCCAGCGACACCTTGCCGGTGCCCACGTCCATGCCCCGGTACACCTGCATCGCGTCCATCGACACCACGATGGCGCCGTGGCGCTCGGCCAGTTCGAGGGCCAGCGCCGATTTTCCCGCCGCCGTGGGTCCGGTGAGAACCAGCGGCTTCATGTGCGGTGGAAGCGGCGTTCCAACTCCGACACGCCGATGCGGATGGCGACGGGGCGACCATGGGCGCACACCGCGTGGTCCACCTCGTCGAGATCGTGGAGCAAGGCCCTCATCTCGCGCTCGTCGAGGGGCTGGTGGGCGCGGACCGAGGTGTGACAGGCGAGCGTGGCGAGCACGTGGTCGAGGATGCCTTGCGGGACATGCCCGTCGCCCCCGTGCACCAGGTCGTCGGCCATGTCGGTGACGATGGCCCGGATGTCGCGACCGGCGAGCGGGGCCGGCACGCCGTGCACCGCGATGGTGCCGCCGCCGAGGCCGGAGATGTCGAGCCCGGAGGTGTTGAGTGACTCCGCCGCTGCCGCGAGCACCCGGGCGCGCGCGGGCCCGATGTCGAAGACCAGCGGCGTGAGCAAACGCTGCGAGCCGCCCAGGGCGTTCTTCGGGTCGCGACTGAGCTTCGTCAGCGTGACCCGCTCGTGCGCGGCGTGCTGGTCGACGATCACCATCTCACCGCCTCCTTCGCAGAGGATGTAGGTGCGCGCGAGCTGGCCGATGATCGCGAGATCGCGGAAGCGGGGGACCGGGAGCAGGAAACGCTGGGGTGCGACCGGGGGGCGGACCTGGGAGACGACCATCGGGTCGGACGCCGAGACGCTCGGAGCGGGGTCCAACGCGTGTCGGGCGTCGGCGGGGTCTGACCCGGCGGAGGGCGCGCGGGGCATGCTCGCCGGCCCAGAAACGTGGGGGAGCGTCGATGGATCGATGGCCTGCTGCCCCGGCGCGACGCCCGGCCGCTCCGCCGCCTCACGCGGTCCCCCGACCTGCTCCCGCGCCGGCGTTGCCTCACGACCCTCGTCGACGGCCGCATCGACGATCGTCGCCGGCCGCGAGGCAGCAGCCTCGCCCGGAGGCCGTCCCATCGGCGAGACGCCCCACCCGGCGGGGGCTGGCGCCGAAGCCGCCGCGTCCGCCCTCGTCGCGGCGCCAGCTGGGGTCTCGACACTGGCCCAGCTGCTGGTGGACTCCATTCCGCCCGGAGCCGTCACCGAACCCGGCGCCGCCGTCCGCTCCCCCACCAGCGCCACCTGTCGCGAGGCCGACTCGCCCGCCGGGCGGTACCGCGCCTCATTGGCGACCGGACGGTGGATGCCAAACTCTTGCAGCGCCGCCCGGAGGCCCTCGGCGATGGCGTTCTGCAGCTCGTAAGGGCTCACAAAGCGCACCTCGGTCTTCGCGGGGTGCACGTTCACATCGACGTCGTGCGGCGGGATCGTCACCCGGAGCACCACCACCGGGTAGCGGTCTTTGGGGACGATGCCCGCGTAGGCCTGCGTCACCGCGCGCCGCATCACCAGGTCGCGCACGAAGCGACCGTTGACGTACAAGTACGAGGATCCCTGCGCCGATTGCCGGTGCACCCCCACGGGTGACACGAGGCCCTCCACGCTCAGTGTGCCCCGGGTGAAGCTCACCGGGACCAGCGCCTCGCCATGGGGGCCCAGCAAGTCGACCGCGCGACGGCGGTGGTCGCCCACAGGGCAACGCAGGAGCGTGCGCTCGTCGTGTGTCAGTTCAAAGTCAATGGCCGGGCGGATCAACAGTTCCCGGGTGACCGCCTCCACGCAGTGCCCCAGCTCGGTGTCGGCGCTGCGAAGGAACTTGCGACGAGCCGGCACGTTGAAGAAGAGGCTGCCCACGTCGATCTGGGTGCCCGGCGCGCAGCCGGCGTCGGTCACGTCGAGTAACTTGCCGCCCTCAACGCGGATCTTCGTTCCCACGTCGCGGGCGGGCGTGCGCGTCGTCAGCTCGAACTTCGACACGCTGGCGATGCTGGGAATCGCCTCTCCCCGGAAGCCCAACGTCTCGACGCGAAACAGGTCGTCATCGGTCTTGATCTTGCTGGTCGCGTGCCGTTCGAGGCACATCATCGCGTCGGTGCGGTCCATGCCGCTGCCGTTGTCGACCACCCGCACGAGGTTGCGGCCCCCGGCCCGCAACGCCACGCGGAGCTCGCACGCACCCGCGTCGAGCGCGTTCTCCACCCGCCCCTTCACCCCGCTCGCCGGGCGCTCCCCCACCTCGCCCGCGGCGATCTTGTTGATCAGCGACTCGTCGAGGATGCGGACGGGCATGGCGGGTGGGGACTATTCCGGGGGCGGCGGGAGAGCCCGGGGCTGGGGGGATTCCCGGTTGCGTCGCGACCCGTCCCCGATGTACACTGCGGCGAGCCGATGACAGGAGGACAGCGTGCTTCCAGGAGATTCAGCGCTTGACGGGATCCTCGCGGCGCGGCTGGCGGGGTGCGTCGCGCTGGGCGGTATGGCGCTCGACGCCGTCTACGGCGGCTGCCTGGGGCGTGGCCGGGAAGACGCTCGCGCCGGGTACCCCTTCCTGAGGGCGAGGTGGGCGACTCCCGTCACCCACCCGGTGCCCCGACCCGTCGCGGCCGCCGTCGCGCTCGGCCTCTTGCCTCTCCCTGGGCTCGAGGTTTCCGACGAGGAACTCAGTGACGCCTTCAACGCCTACGCCTCGTCGTTGGTCCATGGAGCCGCCGCCCCGACGTGGGTGCCACCGCTGGGCCGCGAAATGTCCTGCCTCGCCCAGCTCGTGTTGGCGGCGAGGGACCTCCGGCTACCGTTCGCACGCATCCTCGGGCGGCGTGTGGCGGTACTCGACGCCCAGGGTCACGCAGCAGCGCGAGTCTGCCGCGAGGCTCTTCGGGGGTCGGCACCGGGGCAGGTCGACGCCCTGCGGAAACTCATCGACCGGCAAGTCAAGGCGGCCGAGGTCGAACTCGCGGTCTCCGCGGGGGCGCGATGGCGCACGGCCCAGCTCCTGGCCCTCGCCGGGCAGCCACGCGAGCTCGCGGAGGCCGTTGCAGCCCGCGGGCCGAGGGCGGCCACGCGGCTGCGCGCGGCCCTCGCGCATGCGAACGCCCAGGCAAGCGAGGCGACCGGAAGGGGAGAGAAAGAGAATGGATGAGGCGGCCGGCGCTCCAGTGAGCGACGCTGCCCACGAGTCGAAACACGACAACGGAGTCACCGGCCATGATGAAGCGTAACCAGTCCTCCCTCGGGATCGACCTCTCGGACAGGAGCGCGAACTTTTGCGCGATGGATGCGACCTCTGGCGTGCTGGCCGAGGGAAAGGTGCCGCTGGCGGTGGCGAAGCTCGCCGAGCTCTGGCGGTTGCACGGCCCCGTGGACGTGGTCGTGCTCGAGGCCGGGACGCCGGCGACCTGGGTGCAGGAGCTCTTCGCCGGGCTCGGCGCGAAGGTGATCGTGGCCGACCCTCGAAAGCTCCAGGCCGTCACCGCGTCTGTTCGCAAGTCGGACGAGCGCGACGCGCGCATGCTCGCGCGGCTGGGCCTGGCGGACGAGGAGCTGCTGTCGCCGACGCACGTGCGAGCGCCGGAGCATCGGCGCGCAATGGCGCTGCTGAAGGTGCGCGACCAGCAGGTCCGCATCCGAACGGCGCTGGTCCTCGAGATCCGCGCCCAGGTCAAGCTGACCGGCGCCCGGATGCCGCCGTGCGACGCCGAGGCGCTGCACGAGCACCAGGCGGCGGTGCCGGAGGAGCTCACGGACATCCTCGCCCCGCTCTTCGACACCCTGCGAAGTCTCGCGGCGTCCATCGACACCCTCGATGAGAAGGTCAAGGAGGAGGGCGTGAAGTTCCCCGTCGTCGCGCGTCTCGCGAAGATCGACGGCGTGGGACCCATCACCGCGCTGGCCTTCGTGGCCGTGGTCGGGAACCCGGCGCGCTTCGGGCGCACGCGGGACATCGGCGCCTACCTCGGGCTGGTGCCCCGCCGCGACCAGTCCGGGCAGTCCGACCCGAGTCGCCGGATCAGCAAGGCAGGAAGCGGCTTCCTCCGGCGCCTGCTGACCCAGTGCGCCCAGGTGGTGTGTCGCCCCCGGGGGAAGGACACCGCCCAGCGCCGCTGGGCCCACCACCGGATCGAACTCCACGGCAAGGCCGGGAAGCGCAAGGTCATCGTCGCCGTCGCGAGGAAGCTCGCGGTCCTGATGCTCTCGCTCTGGAAGTCCGGCGAGACCTGGAACCCTCTCCACCGCGTCGCGGCCAAGCCGGCCGTGGACGCTCCCCAGCCCGTCGTCCTCGACGAGTGCGGTCTCTCTCTTGGCCCCCAGGCCGCTGCAGAGAATGCACCGTCGACGACGACTCGGACCCACGCGTGCACCGAGGGCCCACCCCTCGAGAAGAGTGCGGATGGAAGCACGGGTCGTTCGGGAGCGTCCACGACGGTGCCGCGCGGCGCGAGTCGGGGGACCGAGCCGCGAGGTGACGCGCCACGGGAGCGGGTTGAACCCGGCCCGGGCCTCGGCACGGCTGGCCGGCGCGACCCACCGCCGGCGCCCCCTGGAGCGCCGGCGCGCGCCGGTCGACCCGCGCCCCCCCGAAGCGCCGCCACGCGGCGCTTCGACTCGGACGCTGCTGCTGGAGGAACAAAGCACGATGCAACCAGATGAACCTCGCTCGCGCCCCCGGTCGGAACCCGACAACCGCCGGGGCATCGATCGCGCCTTGACGGGTCGGCCGCCTCATGGAAACCTCACCCCGGAAGTCCACAATGCGCACCCGCGTTATCGCCATTCCCATCGTCGCCAAGCTGCAAGTGTTCTCTAATAGCGAGACCGTCTACGCCACGCTCGACCTCGACGTGCCCGAGTTGCAGGGCTTGTTGCCACAGGCCGAGTCGATCGAGGCCCACTGGATGCTCAACAACCTGGCCGCCGACATCCTGGACTGGAACCTCCTGGGCACGCCGGGCTTTGACCGCGACCACGAGCTGTCCGCCACGGCCTTCTTCGCGACCGACCAGTCAGCTATCGGCAGCCAGAAGTCGGCGATCACCAACTTCGGCACCAGCCTCTACATGCAGCACGTCCGGCTCCAGCTCCGGTGGCGCCTCCACGACGTGGCCAGTCCGGTTGCCGCCCAGGGCGAGCTGTCGCTCACGCTCTACATCACCACGAAGGGGCAGTAGTCGTGTCGGTCCGCAGCGTCCCCGGCTTGCGCGCAACCCAGCCCGGGCTGCGCCGGGCCGACGGCTGCGGGTGCGGCGGTACTTGCGGGGGCTGCGGGGCCCCGGGTGACGTCGCAGTGCGGCTGCCCACCACGGGTGCCATGCAAGGCACCCGCAGCGTAGGCCAGCCACGGCCCGGCAGCATCACCACGATTGACACCAGTTGTGGCACCGCCAGCGGGCCGAACTTCGCATCGCCGCTGGTCGGGGGCGGCCGACGAACGTCGTGGCGCGGCTTCGAGCATGGCGGCTCCATGGCCTCCGCGACGGCGACGGCCCGTCGCCCAGCGTCGAGCGCCAGTGCCTCGCGGCTGGCCGCCGCGGACGGAGGCCCCGCGTCCGGTATCTCCCAGCCCTACGGTTGCCCGACCGCCCCCCTGCGGGTGAACTGGTCGGCGGTGACGAACCTCGGGGGAGTGTGCAGGCTCGACCTCGGCCGCACACGCTACGAGCACGCGATCAAGCGGGCGCAGGAGGCCGGACTGGCGCGGAGCGGCGCGAGCTGGGTCGAGCTGCGCGCCACGCTGGATCCCGGCTACGAGGTGCGCAGCGACGTGGAGCCGGACTACGCCATCAACGGCTACCTCACGCGCTACGCCCGGGCGCGATCGGTGGACTGGTCGGCCCTCCAGTCGAACCTCGAGATCGACGCCGAGTTCCGGCACACCGGATTGTATTGGAACGACGGGTGGGGGATGGTTCATCGCGGCCTGCTGCACGCGTTGAACTTGCTATTCACCTACGCCGATGCGGCTGTTGACAACGCCGCAGGGGCGAACCTCTGCGGAATCGGGTCTGGCGCCCAACTCCGAGCGGCTCTCAAAAGTGGCGCCCTCCCCGTCGCCTTTGTCCGGGGCGCTGTAGCCTGTGACGACGACGACACCAGCGGGATCATCGTCGACGCAGGCGGGCGGGTGAACGCCTACATCGACTCAAACAGTGCTCTCGGGTTCTGGACCGCGCTGTCGCCGATCTTCCTGTGCCTCAAAATGGGCGTGCATGCTGCCCTCGCGGACTACTACTTTTGGTGGGCGCGGCGACTGCGCAGCTTCCGGCTCGATACTGGGCACGAGTGGTACGGCTTCCTCGGGATGTGCGCCGCTCGCGCGGGCATGACCCAGATTGTCGAGCTGGCTGGGTCGATCTTACACGAATACGGGCACATGCTCGGGCGATGGACCCACTGTGGTGGAGCAGACATGCGTTACCGGTGCTGTCACTACACGATGGAGCTCGCGTTCCGCGAGAGGGTGCGCGCGGACCTCGCACTGCCGCAAACACAGGTGTTCGGCAACACTGCGCTCTCACCATACAGAGCCTTCAATGACAGATGGGGTGTGGGACGCTTCTCACGCTTCGACTACACCGCGAACGACAGACTTTCGTCCGACGTCACCCTCGGAACGAGCGAGCCAAATTGCAGCCCAATCACGGTGCGGTGCATCCATTGCGGCTTCTGGCTCGAAGGGCGAAGGGTTGAGTGGACGACCATCCTGCCGAGCGACGCCTGCGCGGAGGCGGGCCAAACGCGAACGCGGCATCGTGAGGTCTGGGGACCCTGCCCCGACGACGCCACGTCATCTGGCAACCACGCTCCGAGTCACTTCTACGGGGACGATGGCCCCGCTGGAGACCCTCCACCTTGGGGATGGCCGGTGCCCGAACTTGACGGCGTCACGAAGCCCTCGGTCAGCCCGTGATTGTCTGGCTCCTCCTGGCCTGCGACCGTCCCGTCCGGCCCGAGGGCCTCGGCGACCTCTGCACCTTGGACCTCGGTGGGAAGGACGACTGCCCTCCCGGGCTAGTATGCACCTTGCTTGGGAACAAGTACACCGCCAACTGCGGTGATCGCACGGTGTCTGGCGCCTACCGGTGTGCGCTCCCCTGCGACATCGATCAGGACTGCCCGGTGGTGGATTGTCTACCCGACGGCACTCTCCTTCACGACGTCAGCGAGGACGACGCGCTGATCAACTCGTCGACCTGCGATCCAGTCGATGGCACCGGCGGCGGCGGCGTGGGCTCCTACTGCCAGATGGGTTGCGTCGAGTACGACACCGCCACCTGTCCCGAGATCCCCGAATAGGCTCACCCCACCCTCACCGTCCCCAGCTCCAACAGCTCGTCGACCACCACCTCCGCGTCGTCCTCGGCCCCGAGCCGCCGCGCCTCGTCCACCAGCTCGGCCCGTGTCCGCCCTGGGAGGCCGTAGATCACCAGCCGAGCGAGCGCCTCGGGCAGCTCCGCCACGGTCACGTCGCCGTGTCGCGACTCCGCCAGCACCCACACGCTCTCCCCTTCCTCGGCGGGTCGCGACAAACGCGCGCCCTGCGCGACGCGCTCGGCAAGGCCCCCGTCGGCCCGGGCCTGCCAGGCCGCCAGCACACTCGCGTGAACCTCGACGACGCTCGTCACGCCCCGCCGCGCCTGCGCGAAGGCCCCTTCGAGCCGCGCCGTTGCGCCCGCCTCGGCCCACTCGGCAAAGCCGCTGGCCAGGTTCCCCTCCCCCGCGCACACCCCGAGAAACGCGGCGGAGGCGCAGAACCCCATCACCGCGTCGCGACCGATGATCGCCGACGTCTGCGGGAACTCCTCGATGAGCGCGCCCGCCACGCGCTTGGGACGCATCGGGTCGACGCCCCAGGCTTCGCGAGGCACCGCCCGCAGCCACGCGGCCTCCTCGGCGGAGAGCCCGAGGTCGTCGCCCTCGTGCAAGCGCGCCACCCGCACCGGGTCGTGATGCAGGCAGGCCAGGACAGCCTTCAGCCCCACAACGCCTCCAACCGCCGGAACGCCGGGATCACTTCGGGCAGGCGACAGCGTTCACACTCGAACACGATCGCCCTGAGGTTGCGCGCCCGCGGGATCACGTGCTCCACGATGCGCCAGGTTTCCGGAAGGATGCTCGGCGAGTGCTCGTCCTCGATCCAACTGAAGCCACCCACCGAGCGCTTCCGCCCGCCGGCCACGTGGATCTCCACCACCCGCGACAAGTCGAAGTCCGCCAGCCCGTCGAGCGCCTCGTGGCCCCGCGCCGCCTGGAAGATCGCGAGGTGGGCGCAGTCGAGGAGCATCCCGGTGTCCGCCCGGTCGCACAGCCGCGCGAAGAACTCCAGCAGGTGGAGCGGCCCGACGTAGGCACTCCCAGGCGGGTTCTCGGGGAGCACCTCCAGCCCCGTGGCCGCGCGCAGTCGCGACACGCCCTCGGCCATCGAGGAGGCCTGTGCGTCGGAGAGGATCGGCGGCAAGAGCAGCATCTGTCCCCGGTCGCGACGGCCGAAGTGCCAGAGGCCCGCGTCGCCACACATCCACGCGGGTCGCAAACGCGCAACGCTCGCGTTTACGCCGGTGAGCCAGTCATCGTCGAAGTCCTCGGGCTCGTCGAGGTTCAGGTCGAGGAAGTGGTAGGTGGTCGGGGCCCCGGAGGCCACCCAGCGCTCGGTGTCGGCGTCGAGACCCTTGGCCACCTCCACGCCCACTTCGAGGAAGCCCGCGTACAGCGGGAACTTCGACCGAAGCGTCGCGATGTCGAGCGCCCCCAGCGAACGGGTGGCCCCGTACTCGGTCGAGACCCCCAGCCCGAGTCGTGGGAGCGCCCGGACCCGCTCGGCGAAGCTCATTCCTCTTCGCTGGATTCGATCTCGGTCCGAGCCTCGCCGATACGACGCCGACGCCGATACTCGATACGCAGAGGCGTGCCGGCGAAGCCGTAGCTCTCGCGCAGGCGATTCTTCAGGAAGCGGTCGTAGTGATCGACCACGCCTTCCGGGTTGTTGACAAAGATGCAGAAGGTGGGCGGACGCACCCGCACCTGCGTCATGTACTGGTAGCGGATGGGGTGGTTGTGAAGCTGCGGCGGCGAGTGCGCCGCTACGCACGCCCGGAGGAAGTCGTTGAGCTTCGCCGTGGTGATACGGGTGTTGAAGGCCTCGTACACCTCGCGGGCGAGGTCGAGGATGCGGTGCACGCCCTTGCCGGTGAGCGCCGAGATGTAGAGCACCGGCGCGAAAGTGGCGTGGGGCAACTTCCGCGAGAACTCGTCTTCGAGCACGGTGATGTTTCGGTCTTCCGTCTCGCGAACGGCGTCCCACTTGTTGACCAGGAGCACCAATGCGCGCCCCCGCTCCAGCACCAGTCCGATCAATCGTGCGTCCTGTTCAGTCGGCCCTTCGGTGCCGTCGAGCACCACGAACACCACGTGGCAACGCTCGATCGTGCGGATGCTCGCGCCCACGGCGAGCTGCTCCACGTCGTCTTCCACACGCGCCCGTCGTCGGATGCCGGCCGTGTCGACCAACCGGATCTTCTGGCCGTGGTAGTCCATGACGCTGTCGGTCGCGTCGACCGTGGTACCGGGCATGTCGGCCACCACGTGACGCTCCTCGCCGAGCAGCTGGTTGACGAGTGTAGACTTTCCCACGTTGGGTCGGCCGAGCACCGCGATGCGGATCTCGCCCTCGACCTCGGCCTCGGGCGCCACCTCGCGGGGGAATCGTTCGATCACCGCTGTGAGCAGCTCCCACTGTCCCCGGCCATGCTCGGCCGACACCGGCACGACCACGTCGAAGCCGAGCGACCAGAACTCGGCCGCATTGTCGTCGTGCATCGCGTCGTCGCACTTGTTGACGGCCACCACCACCGGCTTCTTCGCCGCCCGGGCGATGTTCGCCGCGGCCTTGTCGGCCGGGGTGATGCCCGTCTGACCATCGACCAGGAGGATGACCACGTCGGCCTCGCCGATCGCGGCCTCGGACTGGCGACGCATCGCGGCGAAGAGCTGCGAGTCGGGATCGGGGTCGAAACCGCCGGTGTCGACCAGCAGGTAGTCCCGCTCGAGCCACGCCGCAGTGGCGTAGTTGCGGTCGCGCGTCACCCCCGGGCGGTCGTGGACCAGCGCCTTCTTCTCACCGACGAGGCGATTAAAAAGCGTGGATTTCCCGACGTTCGGGCGCCCGATGATGGCGACGACGGGAAGCACCTACTTGTTCCGCACGAACAACTCGCGGGCGATGATCAACCGCTGGATCTGCGAGGTGCCCTCGTAGATCTGGAAGATCTTCGCGTCGCGCATGAGCTTCTCGACCGGGTACTCCTCGGAGTAGCCGTAGCCGCCAAAGACCTGCACCGCGTTGGTGGTGGTCTTCATCGCAACATCGGCGCAGAAGGCCTTGGCGAAGGCGGCGAACTGGGTGTTGCGCTGCCCGTTGTCCTTGAGCCAGGCCGACTTCAGACACAAGAGGCGGCCGGCCTCGATCTCCATCGCCATGTCGGCGATCATGAACTGGATCGACTGGTGGTTGGCGATGGGCTGACCGAAGGTCTTGCGCTCGGTGGCGTACTGGGCGGCGTGCTCCATTGCGGCGCGGGCCACGCCGATGGCGGCGGAGCTCACCGAGGGGCGCGTGTGATCGAAGGCCGACATCGCGAGCTTCCAGCCGTCGCCCACCTGGCCGACGACGTTCTCCTCTGGCACCTCGACGTTGTCGAAGGAGAGGCCGCGCGTGTCGCTGCAGCGCTGGCCCATGTTCCACTCCTTCTTGCCCACCACCACGCCGGGCCAGCTACGTTCCACGATGAACGCCGTCATCCCGCCGCGAGCGAGCTTCGACGGGTCGGTCACCGCCACGACGAAGTACCAGTCCGCCACGCCGGCGTTGGTGATCCACATCTTGCTGCCATTGAGGATCCACTTGTCGCCCTGCTTGACGGCCGTGGTCTTGAGCCCCTGCACGTCGGAGCCGGCGCCCGGCTCGGTGACGGCGTAGGCGCACATCATCGGCTTCTCGCGCGTTTCACACTGGGGCGCCAGGTACTTCTGCTTGAGGTACTCGCTGCCGCCGAGGATCACCGGCGCCTGGGCAAGGCCGTTGGCCTCCATCGCGGTACCGATGCCGGAGCAGCCCCAGGCCAGCTCCTCTGCGATGAGGATGCCATCGACGTTGTTGAGCCCGAGACCACCGTACTCGTTGGGCACGTGGGTGTTGAGCAGGCCCACTTCGTGCGCCTTCTGCAGCACGCCCCAGGGGTACTCGCCGGTCTTGTCGTGATGGTGCGACACCGGGCGGATCACGTCTTTCGCGAAGTCGTGCGCGAGGGACTGCAGGGCGAGCTGCTCTTCGGAGAAGCTGAAGGAGAGAGACATGCAAGGCTCCGTGGGGGGGCGGCAGCTAACCGCTCGCCCGTCACGTGATTAGCCCTCGGGCATGACTTCGCCCGCCGCCATCGACACCGTCCCCACGCCGAACCCCGACGCGCTCATGTTCAAGGTGCAGGAAGCGCTCATTCCCACCGGCACCTACGAGTTCAAGTCGATGGCGCAGGCCTCCGACGCCCCGCTTCCGCGGCGTCTCTTCGACATCCCCGGCGTGCAGAGCGTGCTGGTGGCACCCCGCTTCGTGACGGTCAACAAGGAGGTCGATACCCCCTGGCCGATCATCGTCCCCACGATCAAGGACGCCATTCGCGACTTCCTGGACAGCGGCGACATGGCGGTGCCCGAGGAGGGCCTCCCCCTCGATGCGCCCATCGACGAGCTCGGCATGAAGGTGGTGGCCCTGCTCGACGAGTTCATCCGTCCCGCCATCGCCCAGGACGGCGGCGACATCCTCTTCCGCGGCATCGACGACGGCGTCGTCCTGGTGAAGCTCATCGGCAGCTGCGGCACCTGTCCCTCGAGCACTGCTACGCTCGCGATGGGCGTGGAGCGGATGTTGCTGGAAGAGCTCCCCGAGCTCACGGGCGTCCGGCAGGTGGACTAGGCGAAGGCCGGAGGCTCTAGGCCGCAGGCTGTAGGCAGGTTTTCGACAGTGCTCGGCCTCCGCGGCGCCCCGGAGCGCCGCCAGCCTACGGCGCAGCCAGACGGAAGCAACGGTAGCCCCTCCGCCGCCACCCTCCAGCCTGACGCCTCCAGCCCACAGCCCACAGCCCACAGCCTAAGAAGCCACATACTCCCTGAGGAGCTTCGCGACCTCCGCCTTGACGTCGACGGCAGCCGCCGCCATCGGGGCCGCCAAGTAGACGAAGTCCGCGTCGCAAAGCGCACGCGCCTGCCACCAGCGTGACACGTCGCCCACGTCGTGGGCTCGGCTCCACACCTCCACCAGCTCCGCGAAGATGTCTTCCCGCGCTTCCGACACGAGTCGGCCGTCGTCGTCGGCAGGCAGCGCCGCGCGTTCGAGGATCGGGCCCTCGCCGTCGAGCGGGAGCGCGAGCACGGCCACCGTGCGCGCGTCGTTGGTGGGGCCGCGGAGACAGGCCCGCAGCGGCGCGTACAGGTAGGGCCGCAAAGGCTTCATGCCGCGACCCCGCTGCCCAGGCGCTCGGCACGGAGCAACAGCCCCTCGACTGTGGCCTCGCGTCGCGGTCGCGACAACCACTCCACCGGAAGGCTGGCGACAGCCCGCCTGATCGCGGCCTCGCTGGGCGCACGGCCGGGCGCGCCAACGCCGTGGGACACATGGAGGTCGACCTCGATGGGCTCGTCGTCCTGGCCGTGCGCCTCCGGCAGGGCCTGGGCGTGGTCGATGGCCACGATGTCGCGACCCACCCGCACGAGGTTGGGGTGGACGGCCTGCCGGTCGGGGTTGGCCACGAGCAGGTCGAGGGTGAGCACCCGCAAGAGGGCCGGGGTGTCGGTGGCGCGGGCCAGCGTGAACTCGCGAGCGCCCTGGAGCCAGCGAGACGCGAAGACGGTGGGCCCGAGCTTCTCGGCGCGCTCGGCGTAGGCACGCTCCGAGGGGGCGCCCACCGCCAGGGCACGAATCAACGCCGGGTGCAGCTCGGCCACCGCGCAGGGCGCCACCGCCACGCCCATCTCCCTCGCGAGCGCCGCCACGATCCACTCCACCGCGTGGTCCGACATCGGCGGCGGCTGGAGCTTGCAGATCCAGCGGTCTCCCTGCTCGTCGACCAGCAGGATCGGCTCGGTGCTGCCGAAGCGCACGACACCAAGGCTGCGAACGAGAACCGGGCTCACCGGGAGACACTACGGCCCTTCAGAGGGGGGTGCAAGCCTCTCGGAGCGGTGTGTTCTTCATGTCGCGACAGTACGTATGCACCTCATGCACCCGAAAACAGGACACGAGGGCGACTCATGACTCGGACGAGTGTCTCGTTTTCGGCATGATGAGGGTTGCCGGAGCTGTCGCGACGCGGCATTCACACGGCATCCCCAGCCTGCCGCGGGCCGCCAGCCGTGTTCCTCGCAGCAGCGGATAGCTCTGCCCCGATGCTCCACTGCCCCTCCCCCGCCGGTTGGCTCGCTCGTGCGCTCGGCGATCTCGACACGCTGCTCGTCGATCACGCGCACTGCGAGAAGCGAGCCGCCAGCGTGGTCCTCGGCCTGTCCTTCCGCGCGCCGGAGCACGAGTTCGCCGGCGCGATGTCGCGACTTGCGCGTGAGGAGCTGCTCCACTTCGAGATGGCGCTGCACGAGTTGCGCCGCCGAGGACTCGTCTTTGGCGCCATGGTCCCCGCGAGCTACGCCGCCGAGTTGTCCCACGGCGCCCGGCGCAAGGACCTCCACGAGTCGATGACCGACAGCCTCGTGATCGCTGCCCTCATCGAGGCGAGGAGCCACGAGCGCCTCGTCCTCTTGCGCGACGCCGTAGACGATGCCCACCTCCGCCTCTTCTACGCCACCCTCGTGGACGCCGAGTCGCGACACGCGGCGCAGCTCCTCTCGATGGCCAGCGAGTGGGGCACCCCGCGGCTCGAGTACTTCGCCACCCGCGAAGCGGAGCTCATCACCCGAGGCGAGGCGCTGGTGCGCATGCACAGCTGAGCGCTCCGGCGAGATTCGCCCCGACTGACGGGACGAGATCGAAATCGAACCGTCGTCGCGGCGGCCCACCACCAGCCGCCGCCTCGGCATGGGCCAAGCCGAGGGCGCCCCAGCGCGAAAACGCTTACCCGGCAGGTTCTCTGGATACGCTGACCAGCGAGGTCACGCGTCCGCATGTACATGGCGATGTCCCTCGATGGTTTCATTGCCGGCCCCAACCACGAGCTGGACTGGCTCGAATTGGACCGCGCCGCGCCGTCCGACTTGCCGCCGAGCCCCACCGCGCTCCGCTTCGACGCCTTCATGGCACAGGTGGCCGCGATGCTGATGGGACGAGGCACCTTCGACGTCGTGCAGCGTTTCCCGAGCTGGCCGTATGACGACACCCCGGTGGTGGTGGCCACGCGCCGGCCCGTCGAGGCCGCGTCGCCAACGGTGCACCCCGCCTCCGGCCACGTCGCCGAGCGGGTGGCCCGGGCCAGGTCGCTGGCCGGCGAGGGCGACGTGTATGTAGACGGGGGCGGCATGGTGCAGGTCACCGCGAGGGTGAGGCGCGAGGATCCCTGACAGGCTGGACCGGAACCTGCGGGTGGCAGCCGGTGAACGCGTCGCCGCGACGACGGTCGCGACGGCCGCGTTCGCGGTCTCCCCGGTGGAGGGGCGAGCGAGGGGAGAAGGCAGGCCCACTCTTCATGAGGCCTTCGAGGACGACACCCGTCGCAGGCCACCCTTGAGAGCTGATGCTGTCCGGAATGACCGTCATTGTCCAGGCAAGAAGTCGCGTGTTTCGGTTCCGGCCGACGGGAGTGCTCGGCCAGGGCCTCTGCCGACAAGCCGGACCGGCGCTCGCGCCGGGGAAAGGGTGCGCCGGCACCGGTCTTCCGTCCGCGGGTGGATCCGGAGTCACGACGGCGGGCGACGACGCCTGGGTGGTACACGACGAGATCCCCGTGTGCTCCGTCTACGCGACGAGCGTGGACACCTACCTCGGCTGCGACCTGAACGGATCGGGCATGTTCGTGGCGGATCCCCGCCGACGCGGGCGTTGGGCTCGGGGACACCTGGACCTTCGTCTACGAGCACACGCTCGCCTATGACGTGTTCACCGCCGATTTCACGGTGTCAGGAAGTGGAGAGGAGCTCCCGCTCACGACGATCACGCTGTTCGACGGAAGCACCTACGACGCCTACCAAGTGTACATCGAGTACACGCAGTCGGTGGTCGACGACTTCAGCACGACGACGTCCGACGCGAGCATCGAGCAGTGGTACGTGGAGGGGCTCGGGCTCGTCGCCGAAGAGTACGTCGACCTCGACACCGGAGACACCTTCTTCACCCGCATGCTGAGCGGCTACAGCGGAGTCGTGGCCCGCTGAGTCGCCCGCAGCGCGGGGCGGGAGCCCGGTCGAAACCAGCCGACCCGCGGTGAACCGTCATCGGTCAGCCGGGTGGAGGTCGTCTGCCGCTCGGGCGTTGCGATCGGTCGCGCCTTCGTGTACACGTCGCGCGCGAGGTGATCATGGCCCCCCCCCCCCAAGTCGTCGTGATGCTCCTCGTGCTCGCCGCCGGCTGCGCGCCCGACGGTGGCCTCTCGGTCCATAATTCGGCCCCCGCGGTGTCGATCGTGTCGCCACCCGACGGCACCACGCTCGCCGCGGGCGCGGCGCTGCGCCTCGACGCGACGGTCGATGACGCCCAGTCCCAGACCGCCGATCTCGATCTCACCTTCACCGTCGACAACGGGTCCGTTCTCGAGGGCGAGCTGACGATCTCCGACGGGAGCGTGGTCTTGCTGGCGGAGGGCCTGCCCGCGGGCGACCACACCGTCACGCTCGTGGCGGTGGACGAGCAGGGGGAGAGCGGCGCGGACTCGGTGCTCCTGCACATGGTCGAGGACGAGGTGCCCACCGTCTCGTTCGTCACGCCCGGCGAGGGCGACCGTCTCCCGGCCGGCGCCCCCGTCCGGGTCGAACTGCTCGCCGCCGACGCGGACGAGGCCGACCTGTCGGATCTCGTGCTCACCTGGGGAGATGCCGCCTCGGGTTCGACCTCCGCCCCCGCATCTCCGGACTCGTCCGGGGTCGCGGCGTTCTACCTGACGGAGCTCGCGGTGGGCGCCCAGATCGTGTCAGTCACCGTCACCGACACCCTGGGCGCCACGGGCTCGGCCGCCGTGGCCTTCACGGTCGTGGAGTCCGACAGCGACGGCGACGGGCATGACGACACGGCCTGGGGGGGCGACGACTGCGACGACGGCGACGCGAGCGTGTACCCGGGCGCGGACGAGGCCTGCGACGGGGTCGACCACGACTGCGACGGGGCGGTCGACGAGGACGACGCGACCGACGCCCCCACCTGGTACGCCGACACCGACGGCGACGGCCACGGCGATGCCGCCGACACCGCCCGTTCCTGCGACCTGCCGAGCGGCTACGTCGCCGACGACGCCGACTGCGACGACGCCGACGCGGGCGTCTACCCGGGGGCCGACGAGGCGTGCGACGGGGTCGACCACGACTGCGACGGCCTGACCGACGAGGACGACGCGATCGACAGCGCCACCTGGTACGCCGATGTCGACGGCGACGGCCACGGCGACGCCGGGTCGACCACGTCGGCCTGCGACCTGCCGAGCGGGTACGTCGCCGACGCCACCGACTGCGACGACACCAACGGAGCCGTCTACCCCTCCGCCAGCGAGCGTTGCAATTCGATCGATGACGACTGCGACGGGACCACCGACGAGGACGACGCCGTCGACGCGCCGGCCTGGTACCTGGACGGGGACGGGGACGGGTCCCCCGGCGCGACGACCACCCAGAGCTGCACGCAACCGAGCGGGACGGGCACCTCGGCCACCGACTGCGACGACGGCAACGCGGCCGTGTTCCCCGGCGCCGACGAGTGGTGCAACGCCGTGGACGACGACTGCGACGGCACCGTGGACGAGGACGACGCGCTCGACGCGGCGACCTGGTACATCGACGCCGACGGCGACGGCTACGGCCACGCGGGGACGACGACCGCGGCGTGCGATCTGCCGAGCGGTTTTGCGGCCACCGACACGGACTGCGACGACACGGACGCCCTGTTCAACCCTGGCGCGTCGGAGACGGATTGTGCCGATCCGAACGACTACAACTGCGATGGCTCCACCGGCTACGCCGACGCCGACGCCGACGGCTGGGTGGCGTGCGAGGAGTGCGACGACACGGTCGCCGCGGTCAACCCGGACGCCACCGAGGTGTGCAACGGGGAGGACGACGACTGCGACGGCACCACCGACGAGGACGACGCGGCCGACGCGCTGACCTGGTACGCCGACACCGACGCCGATGGCTATGGCAGCGCCTCGGTCACCGACGTCGCGTGCGCCGCGCCCAGCGGCTACGTCGCGAGCGCCACCGACTGCAACGACGCGCGGGCGCTCTCCAACCCCGCCGCCACCGAGTACTGCAACAGTTACGACGACGACTGCGACGGCACCACCGACGAGGACGCCGCCGTGGATGCCGCCACCTGGTACCTCGACGCCGATGGCGACGGCTACGGCACCACCTCCGCCACCGACGTCGCGTGCAGCCAGCCCTCCGGGTACGCCGCCGTCAGCACCGACTGCAACGACGCGCGCGCGCTCTCGAACCCCGGCGCCACCGAGTACTGCAACACCTACGACGACGACTGCGACGGCACCACCGACGAGGACGCCGCCGCCGACGCCACCACCTGGTACGCGGACACCGACGGCGACGGCTACGGAAACGCCGCCGTCTCGGACGTCGCGTGCTCCGTGCCGAGCGGCTACGTCGCGAGCTCCACCGACTGCAACGACGCGCGGGCGCTCTCCAACCCGGCCGCCACCGAGTACTGCAACAGTTACGATGACGACTGCGACGGCACCACCGACGAGGACGCCGCCATCGACGCGCTGACCTGGTACCGGGACGCCGACGCCGATGGCTATGGCAGCGCCTCGGTCACCGACGTCGCGTGCACCGCGCCCAGCGGCTACGTCGCGAGCGCCACCGACTGCGACGACGCCGCATCGAGCGTCAATCCCGGCGGCAGCGAGGTGTGCGACGCGAGCGACACCGACGAGGACTGCGACGGCCTCGTGGACGACGCGGACGCGAGCGTGTCCGCCGCCTCCGAGTCCACCTGGTACCTCGACGCGGACGGCGACGACTACGGCTCCACGAGCTCGACCGCCCAGGCGTGCGACGTGCCGAGCGGGTACGGGTCGGCGACCGACGACTGCGACGACGGGAACGCGAGCGTCAACCCGGACGCCACCGAGACCTGCGACGGGGTCGACAACGATTGCGACGGCACCGTCGACTTCGTGGACGAGGACCTCGACGCCGACGGCTACAGCACCTGCGACCTCGACTGCGACGACACCGATGCCTCCGTCCACCCGGGCATGCTCGAGGTCTGCGGAAACGGCGCGGACGACGACTGCGACGGCACCACGGACGGAGGCGACAGTGACGGCGACGGGTATGACGGCTGCGGCGCGGAGGACTGCAACGACTGGAGCGACCTGGTGTACCCGGGCGCCACGGAGATCACCGACGACCGGATGGACAACGACTGCGACGGGACGGTGGACGACGAGGGCGTCGACGACGACGAGGACGGGTACACGGAGAACGCGGGCGACTGCGACGACGCGGCGCCCTGGATCGGCCCGGGCGCGGTCGAGATCCCCGACACCGAGGTGGACGAGGACTGCGACGGTGCCGAGGAGTACGCGATCGACTGGTCGTCCACCGCCATCTTCGTCGACGCGGACCTCGGCTCCGACTACTTCCCGGGCACCCAGGAGTACCCGGTCGCCACGCTGGGCCGGGGAGTCACCCTGGCCGCCAGAGCGGGCACGTCGGTCGTGGCCGCGGAGGGCACCTACGTCGAGAACGTGAGCGCCTCCGTCCACATCTTCGGCGGCTACGCGGCCGACTGGTCGACCGCGAGCGGGCTCTCGGTGGTCGAAGGATCCCTGACCTACCCGAGCGCCGCGAGCGGCGTGGTCGTCTCCGGGCTCGAGATCGACGGTGTCGTGGAAGCCGTCGGCGACGGCATCTTCTACGGGGGCGCCGTCTACGCTGACTCGAGCGAGGCGTGGGCCGCGGACAGCAGCTCGGGCTCGCTCGGCATCGCCGAGTCGTTGATCATGGGTCCAGAGACCTACACGAGCGGCGACATCGCAACCGTGGTCATCGGCGCCGACGGCGGCTGGGTGTACGACAGCGCGGTGCTCGGCGGCGTCGGTGGCGACGGGGCGGACGGGGCGGCCGGGTCGGGGACGACGCTGGTGTCGACCTACAGGCCCTGGGACCGGGCGGAGTGCGACGGCTGGGAGGCGCCCCAGGGCAACGATGGGTCATCCGGCACGGATGGCGCCGCGGTCGTCAGTTGGAAGGTCGTGGACGGAGGAGTGGCGACCGTGGCCGGAACTCTGGTTCTCGGCGGATCTGCGGGGCGAGGGGGCGAGGGCGGTGTGGGAGCCGACGGCACCGAGACGTCATGCTGCGGCTATGCCAATTGGCATGGCCCGGGCGGGTCGGGCGGCGACGGTGGCAATTCGGGCGAGGTGGTGCTGGTTCTCTCCGATGACGGCAGCGTGGAGCTGGTGGGGTCGCTCCTGAGCGGCGGCACCCTCGCGGAAGGCGGCAGCGGTGGCACCGGAGGCGACGCCAACAGCGGCACCTGCGAGACGACCTGCACATACAGCTCCGGAGTTCCCGCCACCAAGCTCGCCTACGGAGGTGCCGGCGGCGACGCGGGGAGCGCCTCGACCTGGTACGGCGTGAGGGGCGCCGCCTCGGCCTGGGGCACGTCGATCGTCGGGCCCACTGCGATTCTGGGCGTCTCCGACGGCGGGAGCGTCGGCGCGGCGAGCACCTGCTGCTCGGGCGCTGCCTACCCGTACTGCTACGGCGACTCGAGCGCGTCTTCCGGCGCGTCGGCTGACGGCACGACCCTCACGGCCTTCGAGGACACCGTGAGCACCTCGGCCACCACGCTCATCGGGAACCGGGTGCTCATCCAGGAGTCGGACGTCGGCGGCGGCTGGGGCAGCATCGTGGCCGGCGTGCCCTTCTCTCCGAGCGCCGTGACCGGCCTGTCGCTCGACGCGGCCACGGTTTCCCGCAACGTGGTGTCGATCGTCACCGTCGGCACAGGCACCGGCATCGTCGCCACCGGGACCGTCACCGGGCATTCGAACCTCGTCGAGATCCTCGGCACCGACGACGCCGTGGGCATGCACCTCGATGGAGCGTCGTGCCTCGTGGTCAACAGCACCGTCGTGCTCGACGGCGCCGGCACCGGCATCTGGACCAGCGGCAGCACCATGGTGGGCCTCCTCAACAACATCGTGCAGACGGGCGCGGGAGGCACCTGCCTCGAGGATGAGACGAGCACGCGCGGATACATGCGGAACAACCTTGTCTATGGCTGCACAAACCAGCTCTACCACGACAGCGCGGGCTACCGTACTCGCGCCGTCGAGCTGAACTTCCTCACCGTCACCGGCTCGGCGGGAGGCCACCTGTACACGAGCCCCGGGTTCACCGACTCGGCCGGCAGCGACTACAGCCTGACGACGAGCTCCTCGGCGGTCAACGCGGGCTACACCGTGTCGAGCAGCACCTTCGGCTCGGTCACCGACGACCTCGTGGGCACCAGCCGGCCCAGCGGCAGCGCCTACGACATCGGGGCCTACGAGCAGTAGAAGCGGAAGCGCGCACCCACCATCAGTCCCTGGGGAATCTGCCTACGCCGGCCGACACGCCCCAGCACGCCATCACGCCGTCGGGCGTCAGCCCGCAGGTGACGCCGGGGTCGCGCTGCCCGCAGGCGTGGAGCGCGCCGAGGCCCACGGCGGTGAACGGCCCCGCATCGGGCGAGTCCGAGCCGCGGTCGCCGCTCGCGCAGGCCAGCTCGCCCGCGGTGTCGAGGAGGCAGTAGAACCCGCCCATCCCCGTCTCCACGCTCGTGTAGGTGCCGGACTCGAGCGAGGTGCGCGCGCCGCCCGCCGTGGCGAGCTCGACCTCGCCGGCGTCGGTGAGGAAGTAGCAGCTGCTGTCGGTGCAGGTACCGTGGGTGATGGAGTCGCTCGAACGTCGCGTGGCCGTGTACGCGCCCGCGCTGGTCCAGCAGGTGAGGCTGCTGGACGCGTCCCAGGCGCAGCCCATCTGATCCGACATCGAGAGGTCCGTGAACGGCCCCGCGGGCAGCACCGAGGCGTCCCAGTTGCCCCAGCACGTGATCTCGCCGGCGTCGTCGAGGGCGCAGGTGGAGTCGTAGCTGGTGGCGACGTCGAGCCAGGCGCCGGAGGGGTTGACCACCTGGCCGTTTTCGTAGCCGCCGTAGCCTGCCAGCACCGGAGCTCCGCGTTGGAGTCCACCACGCAGATGTGGTGGGCGTAGGTGTCGAACCGCTGCACCGTGGGGCCGTCGTGGCCGTCGCAGTTGCTGTCGATGCTGTCGTCGGACTCCCAGGTGCCGGGCGCCACACCGGGCTCGTTGTCGTCGCAGTCGTCCCCGTCGGCCCAGTCCGCGAGGTAGCCGTCGTCGTCGACGTCGCCGTCGTTGCCGAGGCAGTCGACCTCCTCGGCGTCCTCGCCCAGCGCGTCCGCGGTCAGCGAGAACGAGCCGTGCAGCGTCGCGCCCCGGTCGAATCGGGCGCCCAGCGCGCCCTCCCAGTGGTTCTCGAAGATCGTGCCCGAGAAGTCGCCCACCGCGTCGCCGTGGGAGGCGTCGTCGATGCGCACCCAGCCGTCCTCCGCGGCGTACTCGCCCTGGGCGTCGGTGGCCAGCCCGTCGCAGGCGTAGGTCACGAGCTCCAGCTCGGCGGCATCGCCGTCGATGCGGTGGTAGCCGGGCTCGCAGTAGCCGCGCACCGTCAGCGCCACCGAGCAGTCGAAGGCGCTCTCCTCCGCCGCGTCGAAGAGCAGCTCGAAGGTGCGGACCTTCGGCGGGTCGTCGGGGTCGAACTCCCACGTGCCGCTGGCCTCGGTGACCGCGCACGCGTCGAAGGTGTAGCTGGAGCCCTCGGCGCTCACGAAGGTGAAGCTGGCGGAGCAGGCGGGTCCGGGAGCGGTGTCGTCGGTGTCGTCGGTGTCGCCCGTGTCGACACAATCGGGGCTCCCCGCGCACCCGTCGTCGTTGCAGTCGAAGTCCCCGTCGCCGTCGTTGTCGGCGCCATCCGCGCACTCGCCGGGGTTCATCCCTTCGGTGGCCGGCGCGGCGGACGCGGTGTCGTCCTCGGTGACGCCGCGCCCGACGAGGGCCGCGAGCGCGGCGAGCAGGATTGAGGGCGGGAAAATGTGCATCGGGGGCTCCGGTCCGCGGCACGGAAGTGCGGGCAGCACCCCCTCGCGGCCCCGTCGAATCCACACTGGAACGCTCCGGGTGCACAACAGCGTTGCCCGGCATCGCGGCGGGGCGACCCCGTGCTCGAAGCGGGGCGCGATCCGGCGCCCGACGATTCACTTGGGGTGGACGATCCACCACATGGTCGCGTTGTCGTGCCGGACGGGACCGTCCACGACGTGAACGGCGCCCTTCAAGGCGCTTTGCACCCCCGACGTCCCCCTCCTGTCGTTCTCGAATGCGAAACAGGCCTGGTACCTGCGCGACCGCGTGGGATACCGACTGCGACGATGGGGCGGCGTCCGTGTTCCCCGGGGCGCCGGAGATGTGCGACGGGGGGCGGAACGACTGCTCTTCGGGCTGGTCGAGCGCAGCCGAGAGCGGCCTCGCCACCCAGGTGGGCGGGGTTCACGAAGCCCTCTGCCGAGCCCGACTCCAGGCGCACCCCGACCCCCTTGCACATGGACCGAATCGTGGAGATCGGCTTGCTCCGCCCGCGAACGAGCGCGTCGTTGCGGTCGCTCTTCCGCTCGTTGGCGCTGATCGCCTTCAACTTCCGCGCACTGGCGACCAGCGGCTCGTACCCGAGCGTCCGCAGCAGGCGCGTCACCCACCGCGACCGCGCACCGGCCTCCATCACCACCCGCGAGAACCCCTGGCCCTCGAAGGCCTCGCGAACCCCGGCCGGGGTCATCGGGAACTCGAACCACTTCACGACGACCCCGGGGGAGTAGTCGCGCGCCATGGACTTGCGGTCCCCGAGATCGATGCCGACGACGCAGGCGCCATACTCGTTCATGGCCGGTGACCCCGTTGAGCTACGCGCTCGTTCAGGGGTGGTACCCCGCTGGGGTGCTACTGCCTCATCAACTCGCTCACCCGCCAACAGTGGTGCGACTACGCCGACCGCGTCCTCGGCATCGTCGACGAGGGCGACTGCCTCGACGAGTACACCACCGACTCGTGGACCGACGAGTGGGCCGAGCACCGCCTCGACAACCACCGCGCGTCCTGGACCGGCGTGAACCACCACTACCGGGCGATGGCGTGGTGGGCGAACAAGACCGTCGAGGACAGCTTCCCCGACCCCGAGCGCGCCGACCCCGACGCGGTGATCGACGTCCTGGACGCCCTCTACTGACGCTGGCCGCGCTCCTCCTCGGCTGCTCCCTGGGCTTCCTCGCGGCGCGGCCCTCGCCGCCCTTTCCGGGGGAGGCGGACACGGGCGGAGAGGCGGGAGCGCCCGACGGGGAGGCCGGGGAGATCGACCCGGCGGGAGAGGCCGCGACCCTGGAGCTCTTCCTCGCCGCGGACGGCGACGATGCCGCCGTCGGCACCGACGCCACCGCCCCGCTCGCCTCGCTGGAGGGAATGGTCGCCCGCCTCGCCGAGCTCGCCCCCGGCGGCCCCGTCGAGGTGCGCGTCGCCCCCGGCACCTACCGTTGGGCCGCTGCTCCTGACCCGGGCCCGCGTGCCGGCGGACCTGCGCGATCACACCGTCCCACACCCCGCCCCCACGCGCCGTGGGCGGCGCGTGCTCGAGCAGGTCGGTGATCCAATCGGGGGCAGCCGGCCCGGCGTCCGCGGCGGGGGTCGGAATTTCGCGGGAGCCGGCGAGCAGGCTCTCCTGCATCCAGGCGTTCCCGCGAGCGGAGGAGGCCCCGCTGCGGCCGGTCGATGCCGGGGTGGCGGCCTGCTCGTCTCGGGGCATCCTGGCCGGGGAGACTCGGGACCGGCTGTGTATGTGTGAGAAAATAGTTTGTGCGACCGCCGCTGTCACCGAGCCGCGTAGAGCTCGTCCATGGCGGCGACGCAGTCTTCGAGGGTGCCCACCACGAGGAAGAAGCCCCAGGCGTAGGTTCCCGCGTCCAGCCCGCCCGAAGGCCGCTCGAGCAGGTTCCACTTCGAGGTGGAGAAGGCGTGGGGGTCCGTGTCGCCGTCGAGGAAGCTGCAGAGGCCGTACCCTTCCACGGCGTTGAGGCTGCGGTCCCGGTACACGCCCATCGCGTGTGAGCCGGAAGAGGTGGCCACGATGACCCCGCCCGCCGGCGCCTGCTGGTCAGGATCCTCGGAGGGGTCGACACAGCCCATCGCGGGGATACCCGCAGTCTTGTCCACCAGCAACCCGGTGCTGGCATCGTAGGTGTAGAACGTGTCGAAGGCCCCGGTGAGGTAACCGGTGGCCAGCTCGATGTTGAGGCTCCCTTGCGGCTCGGGCAGCGTGATCCGGGTGGTCCAGGCGAGGATGTGCGGGTTGCCGCCGTAGTCCAGCGTGATCTCCTTCTCGAAGCTCCCGTTCCAGGCAACAGGGTTGCGCGCCGGGTCGTGCGCGCCGGTGTGGAACCCCTCGGGGAGCCACTGGAGGGGGCGGGTTCGGGTGTACACCGAGCCCGGTCCGGTGGTCAGCTCGAGCACGGGCGAGCCGTGGCGCCATCCATCCGGATCGCCCGGGGCGGCGTGGGCGTCCCCGGCCTCCGTCGGGTTGTCCGCTTCCCCGACGCCGTTGGCCTGCAACGCGATCTGGAGTTGCCTGCCGAAGTCGTAGGCGCTCAGGAACTCGACGCCGCCCCAGCGCAGGGACCATGCGGCGCCTCCTGCCACGGCGTTCACTCCGAGCTCGACCTCCGCGCCCGCCACCGTGGTGATCACTTCGTCGGCCAGGCCGTAGCGCGGGTACACCCACGCGAGGCCCCCCTCCGCGTCATACCCGCTCGGCGGGTCGGAGGGGAAGCCGGCGTCGTGGTCGTAGGGGTCGGCGGACAAGTACCGGTGGAGCTGCTCGGTTCCCTCCCGCTCGCTCGACCATCCCAGCGCGAGCTCGGCCTCGAGCGCGTAGTCAGGCGCACCCTCGCCGGGGTCGGTGCTGACCATGTGGTCGTCGTCGTCCTGCCCGGGAGCCGAATGGTGGAGGCGGTAGAGCGGAACGTCGCCACCGGACGTGTCGTCGGCGGCGTAGAAGAGCTGGCCCCTGAAGTCCGCGCCCGCGGGCGACTCGTCGGGATCCTCCACGAGGAGCGCGTTCGACGTCGACGGGACATACCAGCTCCCGACGATCTGGAGCACGGTGTTGGTCGTGGGACCGGAGGCGCAGGACACGCCGCCGCACAGGCCCCCGCAGAAGTCCCAGCCGCAGGTGCGCTCCTCGCAGAGCGCGGGAGAGCCCGGGTACACGTCCGGATCGTCGTCGTCGCAGTCGTCCGCGGCGGCGTAGCCGTCGCCGTCGCCATCGGCAGTGCCGTTGCCGCTGTCGGTCCCGGACTCGGTGTCGCCGTCTGCCCCGGTGTCGGTGGAGTTGCCGGGCTCGGCGCCGCTGCCGGGGGGCGCCTGTCGGCTGGCAGGCGTGTCACAGCAGGCCAGAGCCCATCCGAGGAGGATGGCGGCGGTGCTGTAGCGGGGGAGCCTCACCGGCGGTTGCATCGTCGCAGTCTACACTGGGCCTGGGTGCCGCCAGCGCGGCGCACCGCGCCATCGAAGGTTGTGCCTATCGAACCTGGACACGTAGCAGATCCCATCTTGCACGCCGCCCCATGCCGCGTGAGGGCCGGCGGGCGAGGTTCGACGATGACGCGAGGCGAGCCAGCGTGCAACCGACTAGCAGACGAGCGGAAGGTCCTCGATCGCTTGCTCGAGCGGATCAGCCTCGGTGAGGGAGGAGCCCATGTCCAGCACGCGCTGAAGGGCGAGCCCCCGTTTCGTCACCAGGCACCCTCAGGCCCGCCGAAGGGATCATCGGCGCGCTATCGGGTGGGGGTGAGGAGCGAGGAGGTGAGGAGGCCGAGGGGGCGGGTCCTCGCCGCATCGTAGTGGCGCGAGAAGGGCTCGCGCCACCGGTAGTGGCGCGATACGAGCCTCGCGCCACTACCGAGATCGCGATGCCCCGCCCCACTCCCTCCGCGTCGCTCGACGCCATCGTCGCGATTGTGACGGCGCACCCGGAGGGACTGTCGATCGACGACCTCACCGCACAGCTCCCGGAGTTCCCGAGGCGCACGCTGCAGCGGTACTTGGCGCAACTGGCATCCGCCGGACGGGTCCACGCCGTCGGCGGCTCCTCGTCACGCCGGTATCTCCCGTCCCGCCCGCGAGCGTCGGGCGACGAGGCTCCGGGCGCCGCGCGCGGCGCCGCTCGCGAGTGGCGGCCCCAGGCCGGGGTGGAGGTGGAGCAGCTCGTGCGCAGGCCCCTCTACCAACGAACCCCTGTCGGGTACCGACGGGAGTTTCTCGACGCCTATCGCCCGAACCGCGATTACTACCTGGCGGCCCCCGTCCGCGCCCACCTCCACGACGTCGGGCGCTCGCCCGACGGGGCCCGCCCCGCGGGGACGTACGCGCGGCAGGTCCTGGGTCGGCTCCTCATCGACCTCTCATGGGCCTCGAGTCGCCTCGAAGGCAACACATACTCGCGACTCGACACGCAGAACCTGATCGAGTTCGGGCGCGTGGCGGAGGGCAAGGACCAAATCGAAGCCCAGATGATCCTCAACCACAAGGCGGCGATCGAGATGCTCGTCGATTCCGCGGAGACCGTCAGCTTCAACCGGTACACCCTTCAGAACCTCCATGCGGCCCTCGCTGACAACCTCCTGTCCGATCCGCGAGCCGTCGGCCGACTTCGAACGATCATGGTCAGCATCTCCGGAACGACGTTCCAGCCAACTGGGATCCCGCAGCTCATCGAGGAGTCGTTCGATCAGATCCTTCGGAAGGCAGGCGCCATCCAGGATCCTTTCGAGCAGGCCATGTTCGTGCTGGTGCAGATCCCCTACCTGCAACCCTTCGAGGACGTGAACAAGCGGGTGTCCCGCGTGGCGGCAAGCATCCCCTTCGTGCGGGACAACCTCGCGCCGTTGAGCTTCGTGGACGTGCCCACCCGGGCGTACGTGGACGCCATTCTCGGGGTGTACGAACTCAACCGAGTGGAGCTCATGGGAGAGCTGTTCGCATGGGCGTACGAGCGCTCGTGCGAGCGATTCACCACGATTCGCGACGCACTCCCAGCGCCGGATCCCCTTCGCCTCCGCTATCGCGCGGAGTTGGCTGAAATCGTGCGCGACACGGTGAAGGACGGCGACCCCATCGACCCCGCACGTCTGCGAGAACGCGCCGCGGGTGTGGTCGACGCGGCCAATCTGGCCACCGTCATCGCGATGGCCATCAACGAGCTCCATCTGCTCCACGAGGGGAGCATCGCGCGGTTTGGGCTGCGCCTCAGCGAGTTCCGGGAGTGGAGACGGATGGCGCAGCCATGATCCGTTTGCCTGCCGTCACGCGCCCACGTTCAGGGCGCCTCGATCTTCGTCAAACCTTGCTTTCGGATCACCATGCTCCGTTCGGCCCCCCAAACACCCCCATGTCATTCCTCGACCCATCCGCGTCGTTGTACGCCGTGTCCGGGTCGCCCCCGTTGTAACCCGGGCTCTTGGTGTAGATGTGGAAGTCGCCGTTACTGGCATCGTAGAAGTACGGCAGCGCCGAGGTGTTTCCACTGGTGCCCACCGGGTCGGACATGCCGCTGAAGTTGCCCACGGTGTTGAGGTAAGAGTTGTTGTACTCCCAACCGAGCGTGCCGCTCGCCACCGTCACCGCGTAGCCACTCGCCTGCTTGTAGAGTTGCGTGTTCCTCACGCCGTCGCCGGTCACTGCGGACACGTAGAGGCCGGACCCCGAGGGCGCCGTGTTCCGATAGAACACCGCGTTGACGACAGACGTGTCGCCCGACGCGGCGTAGAGTCCGCCGCCGGCCGCCGTCGCGGTGTTCCAGTGGACAAGCGTGTTCTCGAGCTCCAGTCCGCTCTGGTCGGCAAACACGCCGCCGCCGTAGGCCGCCGTGTTGCCGTCGAACTCCACGCGCGTGGTGTGCACACCATACGGGGAGAGCGACACCGCCAACCCACCGCCATACGATGAGGCCGTGTTGTCGACGAAGCTCGAGTCCGAGATCTCCGTGGTACGCCAGCCCGACGACTGGTACATGCCGCCGCCGATCGCGGCACTGTTGCCCTCGAAGGTACAGCCATCCACCGCGGTCGTGTCCTCGTCGAGGTACAGGCCGCCGCCAGTGGTCACCGCCACGTTGTCAACCAGCACGTTGTCGGTGAAGGTGCCGTACTTGTGCGAGATCTTCACCGCGCCGGCGGTGTCGCCGGCCGTGTTGGCCTCGAAGTAGTTGTTCTCGATTATCGCAAAGCTGGAGAGCGCCCGGAGCGCCCCCGCATCGTCGAGGGCGTCGTTGCCCACGAAGTCGTTGTCGGCAATGTAGGCGTAGGAGGTGTTGACGTAGAGGCCGCCGCCGTCTTCCCCGGCGTAGTTGTCGGTGAAGGTGTTGCCCGTGTAGTCGCCGTCGCCGGACTCCGAGTAGATCCCACCGCCATGGTAGGTGACGGTGTTGCCGCTGAAGGTGTTGTTCGTCACGTCGTTATCGGCCTCGAGGTACACCGCGCCGCCGCTCGACCCGATGTTGGTCGTGAAGGTGTTTCCGTCCACCGTCACGGTCCCGCCGATCAGGGCCACGGCGCCCCCCTTCGAGGACGACTTGTTCGACGTGAAGCTGGAGCTCCCGATCGTCCCCGAGCTGCTGGTCCCGTAGATCGCCCCGCCCTTGCCCGAGGTGGAGTTGGTGGAGAAGGTCGAACTCGACACGGTCAGCGCGCAACTGCTCGCATAGATGCCGCCGCCGTTACTGCTCGCCTTGTTCGAAGAGAACGTGACACTTGACACCGAGAGGGTGCTGCTCGAGCACGAGATGCCGGCCGTGCGCGCGTTCTTGACCGTCATGTCCTTCACGGTGAGCGTGGCCCCGCCCGTCAGGGTGATCGCCGAGCCGCTCTTGTTGGCGTCGAGGATCGTCGTGGCGCCGGCGCCGTCGAGGGTGAGCGACTTACTGATCGTCAGTCGCTCCTTGAACGTCCCCGCGCAGATGGTGATCGTGGAGCCCGCCGCTGCCGCGTTGATCGCGCTCTGGACGGTCGTGTAGCTCCCCCCCGTCGCGCACACGGTGTCGGCCTTGTCGCTCGCCGCCCAGTCCTGGTCCTCGCCGAGCCCCAGCTCATCGCCGTCCACAGCGTGACCACAACCCACGAGCACGAGGACGAGGACGAGACTCCTGCAAGGCGACATGCGGTGCTCCAGCGCTGCGCGACGATACAGTAATTCGGCACGTCCAGGGCAGACTTTATGAAAAATAATAAACCGCAAAACTCAAAAAGTCGGCCCATTGACCGAGTGCAAAGCGCGCTCCTCCGCGCTGGATCGGCTACCCTGCGCCCGTGCTCCTCGCCCTCCTCCTCCTGCGCGCGCAGGCCGCCGACCTCACCGTCCTCGACGAGGACTTCGACGCCTACACCACCACGAGCTTCAGCGGCTCGGCCGGGTGGACCACGGGCTACTCCAGCGACACGTGGTCGACCTACCTGTATGGGGGCGTGTACGCGAAGACCGACGACTCCAGCAGCAGCGGCACCTGGGGCAGCGGCTACGCCCAGGACAATCACCTCACCTACCGCTCGGAGACGTTCTCCGACTTCGTGTACTACGCCGACGTCTACCAGAACGACGACGACGGAATCGGCCTCGTCATCCGCTACTCCACGGCGGCCAACTACTACCTGATCCTCTTCTGCGGGGGCAACGACTGCCCGGCCGCGTCGAATGGGCGGAGTTCGAGCAGCCTCTCCGAGGGCACCTACCTCTACAGCATCTCGGGCGGCAGCGGCACGCTGGTCGACTCGGGCGGCGCCCTCGACACCGGCGAGGTGGTGGCAGTGAAGGTGATCGCCAGCGGTAGCGACATCGATGTGTACGCCGACAACGACAACGACGGCAACTACGAGGCGAGCGAGCTCCTCATCGACGCGTCGACGACGACGCACACCGGCGGCTACGTCGGCGTGTACTGCTACAACAATGGCGACCGGACCGGCGGCTGCTATTTCGACAACGCCGTGGTCACCGTGACCGACACCGACAGCGATGGTGTGGCCGATATCGACGACAACTGCCCTTCCACCAGCAATAGCACGCAGACCGACAGCGATGGCGACGGCACGGGCGACGCATGTGACACCGACGCCGACGGCGACGGCTACACCAGCACCGCGAGCGGCGGCACCGACTGCGACGACGCCGACGCCGCGATTTACCCCGGCGCCGCGGAGACCTGCGCCACCACCGACGACGACGATTGCGACGGTTCTTCGAACGACGCGGCGGCCACCGGTTGCACCACCTTCTACAACGACACCGACGCCGACGGCTACGGCACCACCGCCAGCACGTGCCGGTGCAGCGCCACCTCCACCTACACCGCCAGCAACAACGACGACTGCGACGACGCCGACAGCGGCGACTACCCGGGCGCAAGCGAGTACTGCAACGGTGACGACGAAGACTGCGACGGCACCGCCGACAACAGCGCCATCGACACGTCGAAGTTCTACCTCGACAGCGACGCCGACGGCTTCGGCGACACGAGCGCCGACACCGAGGGTTGCTCGGCGCCCACCGGCTACGTGTCCGACGCCACCGACTGCAACGACGCCGACGGCGACGTGTACCCGGGCGCCCCCGAGACTTGCGACGGGGTCGACGAGGACTGCGACGGCAGCACCGACGAGAGCGCGACCGACGCGCCCACCTGGTACGCGGACGACGACGGCGACCTCTTCGGCAACGCCGCCGACAGCGTGGCCGACTGCTCGGCCCCCGGCGGCTACGTGAGCGACGACAGCGACTGCGACGATGCCGACTCGACCAGCTACCCGGGCGGGCTCGAGGTCTGCGACGACGCCGACAATGACTGCAACGGCACGGCCGACGACGACGCGGTCGACGCGAGCACCTGGTTCGCCGACGACGACGGCGACACCTGGGGCGACGCGACCGACCTCACCTACGCGTGCACGCAGCCCGACAACAGCGTCGATGTCTCGGGCGACTGCAACGACCTCGACCTCAACGTGAACCCGGGCGCCCCCGAGCACTGCGACGGCGTGGACGAGGACTGCGACGGCGAGGTCGACGAAGACGCGGTCGACGCGATCACCTTCTACGCCGACAGCGACGGCGACGGGCACGGCGACGCCGCGAGCCCGGTGCTCGCCTGCGCGGTGAGCGACGGCGTGGTGGCCAACGACGACGACTGCGACGACGCCGACGCGAACAACTTCCCCGGCAACGCCGAGTCGGCCGATGGACTCGACAACGACTGCGACGACCTCGCCGACGAGGGTCTCGACAGCGACGGCGACGGCCTGGAGGACCGCGCCGAGCGCGAAGACTACAACACCGACCCCTTCGACGCCGACAGCGACGACGACGAGCTGAGCGACAGCGAGGAGGTGGCCCTTGGCACCAACCCCAACCTCGCGGACACCGACGGCGGCGGGGTGAGCGACGGCGCCGAGGTGAAGGTGGACGGCACCAACCCGCTCGACCCGGCGGACGACGTGCAGACCGACACCGACGGCGACGGCCTCACCGACTCCGAGGAGACGGTGCTCGGCACCGACCCGACCGACACCGACACCGACGACGATGGGATCGACGACGGCCAGGAGGTCGACGACGGCACCAATCCGCTCGACCCCGACGACCCGGGCACGCCAGGCGACAGCGGTGTCACGCTCGATGATGATCCGCTGCGAAGCGGTGGTCTCTACGGGGGCGGTTGTGCGTCGCTTGGGCCGTGGTCGCTGCTTGTAGTAGGCTCCGCCCTCGCCTTCCGGAGCCGTCGCCGATGATCCTCGGAGCCCTAGTCCTCGGCCGCGCCATCGCGGCCGACAGTGTCCCCGAGGTCGCGGTCGACGGGCAGATCTACCGCCCGCCCATCGGCGCGCAGGCCACCCTGTGGGCCGACGACAGTGCCGTCGGTCAAGGCGCCCTGGCGGGTGCGAGCGTGGGCTGGGTGCACGAGCCGGTGGTGTGGGTGTGGGAAGACACTGGCGAACGCGTGCCGCTCGTCGGCGACGCCGTGGGCATCGACGTGCTCGGCGGGTACAGCTTCTGGCGCATCCGCGCCGCGGTCGACGTGCCGGTCTACCCGGTGGCCTCCTCGGCCTCCGGCGAGGGCGGCGCGGGCCTTGGCGACATCGCGGTGGATCTCAAGGGGATGATCCTCGACAAGAAGACCGCGCCCATCGGCCTCGGCGTGGCCGTCCGTGCCGACCTTCCCACCGCGAGCACCGCGGCGCCGCTCGCCGCCGACGGCTTTGCCTGGGAGGCCACCCTCATCGCCGACAAGCAGCTCGGACCGGTTTTGCTCGCCGCCAACGTCGGCACCCGCGGCATGCCGGCCGTCGAGATCGACAATCTCACCGTGTCCGATCAACTCGCCTGGCGCGTGGGGGGCGCCTTCGACCCCGGCGCCAGCTGGGGCATCTCCCTGGACCTCGCCGGCTACGCCACCTGGGCCGACCTCGGCAACCCCGCCGGGGCACCCGCCGAGGCGATGCTCGGCGGCTTCTACCGCCTCGGCGACAGCCTCAAGCTGGCGGCCGGCTACGGCCACGGCATCAGCTCCGGGATCGGCGCCAGCAACGGCCGCGCCGTGCTCAGCGTCGGCTGGCAGCAGGCCCCCGCTGAAGAAAAGCCGCGTCCCGTGGCGGTGGCCACGGTGGAGCCCGAGCCGAAGCCCGAGCCGAAGCCCGAACCGGTCGTCCAGAAGCCCGTCCCACCGGCCGTGGTGTCACCGCCGCCCGCGCCCGTCCCGACCGCCCAGAGCCCGGTCGTCGTGAGCGGCACGCGCATCCTCACCTACCAGCGCATCGCCTTCAACGGCGCCACGCTCCGGTCCGAGGGCGCCGCGCAGGTCGACCAGCTCGCCAAGTACTTGATCGCCCACCCGGAGATCGAGTCGGTGCGCATCGAGGGCCACACCGACGGCCGAGGCGACCCCTCCGACGAGCTGGCGCTGGCCGGCACCCGCGCCGGGGTGGTGCTCGAGCGGCTCGTGGCCTCGGGTCTCGACCGAGGTCGCTTCTACGCGGCCGGCTACGGCGGCATGCGTCCGGTCGACCAGAGCGGCACCGAGGCCGCGCGGGTGATCAACGAGCGCATCGACTTCGTCGTCACCCGCTGGGCCGAGGGCTTCGAGCCGAAGTGATCCTGCTCCTCGCCTGCTCGTCTGATCCGGTGGTCGTCGGCGACAGCGGGCATGATCCCGTGGTGGTCGACGACAGTGCGCCGGTCGACAGCGGCGATCCCGATACCGGCGACAGCGCCGAGCCGGTGGAGCCGCTGGTCACCGAGGAGGGCGTGGGGGACTACACGGCGGAGAACGACTGGATCTTCGACGACAGCTTCGTCCACCGGGTCGACATCCAGCTGAGCGAAGACAGCTTCAGCCTCTTGCGTTCCTTGCCCTACGACTGGGCCCCGGCCGACGTCACCATCGACGGCGTGGAGGCGCCCGACGTGGGCGTGCGCCTGCGCGGGAAGATCGGCAGCTTCCGCACCGTCGACAACAAGCCCAAGTGGAAGATCGACTTCAATCAGTATCGCGACGGTCGCGACTTCTACGGGCTCGAGCACCTCTCCCTCAACAACAGCGTGGTGGACTGCTCCTACCTCAAGGAGAAGCTCGGCTACGCGATCGTGGGGATGGCGGGGCTGCCCACCCTGAGGACCTCGTTCGCCAGCGTGTACGTCAACGGCGTGGACTACGGGCTGTACATCATCCTGGAAACCCCTGACAAGGCGTGGCTCGAGCGGAACTACGCCGATCCCAACGGCAACTTCTACGACGGCAAGTACCTCTACGACTACACCACCGGCAGCTACACCCTCCTGGACTTCGTCGACAGCGTCGACGACTACTTCCAGCTCGAGGAAGGCACCGACGTGGGTCACGCCGACATCTTCGCGTTGACGGCGGCCAACACGGCGGGCGCCGGGAGCGGCCAGTACGAGACCGTCACCGGCGCGGTGGTGGACTGGGAGCGGCTGCACACGCACCTCGCCGTGGAGCAGTGGATCGGGCACAACGACGGCTACGCGCTGAACACCAACAACTACCGGGTGTACTTCGACCCCGCCGACAGCCTGATGGACATGGCCATCTGGGACCTCGACTACGCGTTTCTCGAGGACAGCTGGTGGGGCATGAGCTGGGCCAACCCACGGGGCGTGCTCGCGGCGGGCTGCTGGGCCGACATGGACTGCAAGGCCAAGCAGCGCGAGGCGGTGTCGACGGTGATCGGGCGGATCGACACCGCTGCCCTCGACCTGGAGCTCGACCGCTGGGAGACGCTCACCAACGATCTCGCCTACAGCGACCCGCGTCGTGAGTGCTCGGTGGAGAACGTCGCCACCTACCGCCAGTGGCTCCAGGACTGGCTCCCCTACCGCACCGGCTACATGAAGACGGCCTGGGGCATCCCATGATGATGCTCCTCGGCTGCATGGCGAGCCTGGTCCCCGCCGACCGCCCGGATGACACGGCCGCCGCGACCGACAGCGCGGTCGACACCGGCGGCGACAGCGCCGCCGATACCGGGTCGCCCCCCGACACCGACTCCACCCTCGACGACCCGCTCCCCTTCTGCGTGAACGAGTGGATGCCCAACAACGCCTCCTCGGTGGCCACCAACATTGGCTACTACGAGGACTGGATCGAGCTGCACAACCCGGGCACCGAGCTGGTGTCGCTCGCCGGCTACACCGTGTCGACCGACCGCGCCGAGGCCGACCCACACGTGATCGAGACCCTCGACATCGAGCCGGGCGGCTTCGCCTTCATCTGGGCCAACGGCGAAGAAGACGAGGGCGAGTGGCCGATCACGCTCCCCGCCGATGGCGGCGAGTTGGCCATCTACGCGCCCGACGGCCGGGGGACGGTGCTGACGTGGGGCGCCGTCGCGACCGACTTCTCCATCGCGCGGTCGTCCGACTGCTGCACGGGTGACGATTGCCTGGGTTTTGTGTACCAGGGCACGCCCGGGTCGACCAACGTGCCGCCTTCAACGCGAGAAGTCACGGCGCTCGCCGCGGGGAGCACCTGGGCCTACCTCGACACGGGCGTCGACCCAGGATCTACCTGGAACGACGTGGGCTTCGACCAGAGCAACTGGCTGAGCGGCCCCGGCCCCCTGGGCTACGGCGACGACGGCCTCGGGACCACGCTCGGCTATGGCCCCGATGCGAACAACAAGTACATCACGACGTGGTATCGCAGCGCGACGTCGATCCGGGAGCTCGACGGCATCGTGAGCGCGACCATGGGCATTCGTCGCGATGACGGCGCGGTGGTGTACCTCAACGGCCTCGAGGCCTTCCGCACCAACATGGCCGAGGGCCCGGTCGACGCCACCACGCTCGCGAGCAGCTCCGCGGGCTCCTACAACGAGACCGCCTACTTCGAGTTTCCCATCGACACCTCGCTCCTGGTGGCGGGCGACAACCTCGTGGCGATCGAGGTTCACCAGCACGCGGCCACGAGCTCCGACCTGGTGATGGACGCGTGGCTCATGATCGAGCGAGTGGAGTGAGGCCGTAGGCTCGAGGGATCAGGCTGGAGGTCTTGAGCGACAGCGGCCGTCGCCACCGTCGGTGGCATCCACACGGCCCACTACAGCCTGCAGACTACAGCCTAAAGCCTCGTTGACAGCGCCCCCCCATCAGGGAAAGCTACAGTCGCGCCGATCTGCCTCATCGTCGGTCGCACGGAGCCATGATGCCCAGGCTGCTCGCCTCCCCTGCCCTCCTCATGTTGCTTGCGGCCTGCAGCGGCGGCGACACCGAAGTGAAGGTGGCGGACGACCCGCCGGAGATCACCGTGATCAGTCCGCTCGAAGGCGCCTCCTTCGACCCGCTGGTCGCGGTGCAGTTCTGCCTGTCGGTGAGCGACAACTCGCCGGACGACACGATGCGGCTCGTGGCGCAGTCGAGCGTCGACGGCACGATCTGGAGCCACGACATCGACACCGAGCCGGTGGCCTGCGAGGGTGGCAACTTCGGCTTCGAGGCCACGCTCTCCGACGACGACCACGGCATCACCTTCACCGTCACCGACCCGGCCGACCAGGTGGGCACCGCCACCCTCAACCTCTTGCGCACCGACAACAGCGCCCCCTTCTGCGAGGTGCTCACGCCGCTCGATGCCGAGGCCTTCGAGGCGGGCACGGTCGTCGCCTTCTCCGCTCATGCTGAAGACGCCGAGGAGAGCGCCGAGGAGCTCACTGCTGTCTTGCAGAGCGACGTGGAAGGCGAGCTCTACAGCGGCAGTCCCGACAGCGCCGGCAGCGTCAACACCTCGCTCACCGCGCTCACGCCCGGCTACCACGCGCTCACGCTCACCATCACCGACCCGCGTGGCCTCGTGGGCGCCTGCGCGACCACCATCTACATGAACGACTGCACGGACTGGGACAACGACGGTTTCACCACGTGCAACGACGACTGCGACGACGACGACGACACGGTGTACCCCGGCGCCGAAGACATCATCGACGGCAAGGACAACGACTGCGACGGCATCACCGACGAGGGCGCGCCCTACGTGGACGACGACGGCGACGGCTACGCCGAGACCGACGGCGACTGCAACGACGGCGACACGTCGATCAACCCCGGCGAAGTGGAAACCTATTACGACGGCGTCGATGTCGACTGCGACGAGCTGTCTGACTACGACGCCGACCAGGACGGCTTCGACAGCAGCGACTACGGCGGAACCGATTGCGACGACACCGACGCCGCCATCTACCCGGCCGCGCCCGACGCCTGGTACGACGGGGTCGACAGCAACTGCGCGGGCGACGACGACTTCGACGCCGACACCGACGGTTTCGACTCCGCCGACTACGGTGGCGACGACTGCGACGACACCGACGCCACCATCAACCTCGACGCGGCCGAGAACTGGTACGACGGCATCGACCAGGACTGCGACGCCCTGAGCGACTACGACCGCGACGGCGACGGCTACGACTACGACCTCTACGGTGGCGACGACTGCGACGACGGCGACGTGGCCATCAATCCGCTTGGCACTGAAACGCCTTACGACGGTATCGACCAGGACTGCACCGGCGCCGACTGGACCGACGTCGACGGCGACAGCTACGACAGCGACATCGTCGGCGGCTCCGACTGCGACGACGACGACGCGGCCATCAACCTCGACGCCACGGAACCCTGGTACGCCGGCGTCGACCCGGACTGCGCGGGCGACGACGACTACGACCAGGACAAGGACAGCTACGTCCACGACGCCTACGGCGGCTCCGATTGCGACGACGAGGACATCGCCATCAACCCCGCCGCCACCGACGACTGGTACGACGGCATCGACGCCAACTGCGACGACTGGTCGGACTACGACCAGGACCTCGACGGCCACGACAGCGACGCCTATGGCGGCGACGACTGCGACGACCTCGAGGACACCACCCACCCCGGCGCGGCCGACACCGCCTACGACGGCGTGGACAGTGACTGCCTCGGCAACGACGACTTCGACGCCGACGGCGACGGCTACACCGCCGACACCTACGGAGGCGAGGACTGCAACGACCTCGACGCCGACATCAACCCCGGCGAGGTGGACTCCTGGTACGACGGGGAAGACACCAACTGCGACGGCGCCAACGACTACGACCGCGACGGCGACGGCTACACGTCCGACGCCTACGGCGGCAGCGACTGCCTCGACGTCGACAGCACCGTCAACCCCGCCGCCACCGACACCTGGTACGACGGGGTCGATAGCGACTGCGACGGCGCGAACGACTACGACCAAGACGGCGACGGCTACACCGCCGAGGCCTACGGCGGCACCGACTGCGACGACACCACCAACGCGATCAACCCGGGCGCCTTCGACGTGGCTTACGATGGCGTCGATAGCAATTGCGACGGCGCCAGCGACTACGACTTCGACGGCGACGGCTACGACAGCGAGAGCTACGGCGGCGATGACTGCGACGACTACGACGACACGGTCAACCCCGGCGAGGCCGAGATCTGGTACGACGGCGACGACCAGAACTGCGACGGCGAGAGCGACTACGACCAGGACGGCGACGGCTACGAGGCCGTGGCCTACGGCGGCGACGACTGCGACGACGAGGAGGCCAGCGCCTACCCCGGGGGCAGCGAGACCTACTACGACGGCATCGACGGCGACTGCGACGGCTACTCCGACTACGACTACGACATGGACGGCTTCGACAGCGACGCCTACGGCGGCGACGACTGCGATGACGCCGACGACGACCAGCACCCCTACCGCTGGGAGAGCATGAGCAACGGCATCGACGACGACTGCGACGGCGACGTCGACACCGCCGACGGCAGCGCCGTGACCACCACGATGACCGGCGACGACACCTACCAGACGCTCACGTGGCGCTCGGGCGTGACCTTCCCCTTCTGCGGCACCAACTACTCGACCGCCTACCTCACCACCAACGGTCGCATCACCTTCGGCTCCGGCGACGCCTCCTACACCGAGTCGCCCACGACGATGTCGACCGACCTCGCCGTGGCCGGGCTCTGGGACGACCTCTACGCCTACAGCAGCGACATTTCCTGGATCCGCTACGACGACGCGCTCGGCGTGTACTTCAACGGCATCCCGCAGTACGGCGTGTTAACCGACTCGAGCACCTTCGCGTTCGTCTTGCTCGACGACGGCCGCATCTACTTCGAGTACGACACGCTCAGCGTGACCGATGGCCTCGTGGGCTACTCCTGCAATCGCGGCGGCTCGGGCACCGAGCTCGACCTCACGAGCGAGTCGGCCAACCTGGCCTACGGCGCGCAGGGCATGGGCACCGGCACCGAGGACTTCCTCTACGAGTGGTTCACCGGCAGCGGTGGCGACACCAACGACCTCGACGAGAGCAAGTTCTTCATGTGCGGCAACGCCGGCAACGACGGCGACGGCGATGGCTGGACCGAGGAATGCGGCGACACCGACGACTCCGATCCCTCGGTCTACCCCTACTGATGAACGACTGGATGAGCGAACGCGTGTCGCGACTGAATCTGTCGCGACACCCCGAGGGCGGGCACTTCCGCGAGGTGTACCGCTCGAGCTCTACGTTGCCGCTCCCTCGCGGGCAGCGGAACCTGCTCACGTGCATCCACTTCCTCCTCGGACCGGGGGAGTTCTCCCGGTGGCACCGCGTTCGCGCCGACGAGGCCTGGTGCTTCTACGAGGGAGCACCCATCGACCTCTACCTCCTCGACGACGCCGGGCACCTGGCCCAGCACCGCCTCGGGCCCTCTCCGGGCGGCGAGGCGCTGGTGGTGGTACCTGCCGGCTACTGGCAAGCGGCAGAGTGCCGCGGTCAGCCCGGCAGCCACGTCACGTGCGCTGTGGCACCGGGCTTCGACTTTAGTGATTTCCGGCTCGCCGCACCCGGCGAGCTGGCAGGCCTCTGTCCCGACCAGGAAGCGCTCGTGCGCCGTCTCGGCGGCTAGGCCAAGCAACCCTTCCGCTCACGACGCATCGTGACCCGCGACCCCGGCTGACGTAGGATTGACTCCCGCCATGCAGCTCACCCCCATGCCCTCCGAACTGGGCCGATACCGCGTCGTGCGGAAGATCGGCGAGGGTGGCATGGGCGTGGTGTACCGCGCGATCGACAACCACACCGGCGAGGTGGTTGCGCTGAAGTCGGGGCGAGCGGCCAACCCCGAGATCCTCGGGCGCTTGCGGGCGGAGATCCACGCGCTGCAGTCGCTGTCGCACCCCGGCATCGTCCGGCTGATCAACAGCGGCGTGCACGAGGGAACCCCCTGGTACGCGATGGAGCTGCTCGAGGGCGGCACCTGGCGGGACTGGATGCGGGAGGTCTGGAACTCGGGACCGCCCGAGGTGTCGACGATGGACGCCGAGGGGGGCTCGCACACCTGGAGCGGCGACGACTTCGAGCCGAGCGCGCCAGCGCCCACGCTGGTGCCGGGCGAGCCGGCGGCGCGGCGTCCCCGGGCGGCGGGGGGGCAGCTTCACCGGGTGCTGTCAACCACGCGGCAGCTCTGTAGTGCACTGCGGGCGATGCACGCGCGTGGCCTCGTCCACCGCGACCTGAAGCCCGACAACGTCTTCATCCGCCCGGACGGGCGGCCGGTCCTCATGGACCTCGGCCTGGTATGGCGAGGCCGCGGCAGCATCGGCCGCGACAAGATCGAGGTGCACGGGCGGGCCGTGGGCACCCTCGCCTACATGGGCCCCGAGCAGGCCGCCGGGCGACCGGTCGATGCCCGGGCCGACCTCTACGCGCTCGGGGCGATGCTCTACGAGGCGGTGACGGGGCAATCCACGGTGCGCGCACGCACCGTCGCCGAGGCCTTGCTCGCCATCCAGACGGAGATGCCGCCGGCGCCGTCCACGCTGGTCGATGGCGTGCCACCCGCGCTCGAAGAACTGCTGCTCAAGATGCTCGCCAAGGAGCCACGTCACCGCATGGGCCACGCGGAAGACATCGCGGCGGCGCTAGGGGCGATGGGCGCCGAGGGCCACGACGACGTCGCCGAGGCCGACGCGTCGGTCTACCTCTACCGGCCCCAGCTCGCGGGACGAGGCCAGTCGCTCGCCGAGGCCACCGCCGTGCTCGACCAGGCCCGACAGGGCAAGGGCGGGATGATCCTCCTGGCGGGTGAGAGCGGCATCGGAAAGACGGCGCTGGCCACCGAGATCGCCGCCGCCGGCACCACGCGGCGATTCACGGTGATCACCGGCGAATGTATGCCGGTGGGCGTGAAGGACGAGACCGGCATCGACGTGACCGGCGCGCCGCTCCACCCCTTGCGACGATTCCTCCAGCTCCTCGCCGACCGCTGCCGGGAACGGGGTCCCGCCGTGGCGGCGAAACTGCTCGGCGAGCGCGCCGCGATCCTGGCCGCCTTCGAGCCCGCGCTCCACGCGCTCGGGCGTCCCGTGCAGCCCCGCGACGAAGGCTACGGCGGCGAAGCCGCCCGGCGCCGTATCCTCGATGCGCTCGACGACGCCTTCAGCGCGCTGGTCGAGCTCGAGGAGCGCGTGGTCCTCATCCTCGACGACCTGCAATGGGCCGACGACCTCACGCTCGGTTGGCTCGAAGACCTCGACGCTGACTGGCTCGGACGCCATCCGTTCGTGCTCGTGGGCACCTACCGGAGCGACGAGGCTGGACCGGAAATCAAGCGCTTGTGGACCCGCCCCGACGCGGTGAAGCTCTCGATCTCCCGACTCGACCCGCCCGCCGTGGGCGAGATGATCCGCGACATGTTGGCGGTGACCGGCGTGCCGAACGACTTCGTCGACTTTGTCGCGAGACAATCCGAGGGCAACCCCTTCTTCGTTGCCGAGTACCTGCGTGTCGGCGTGAACGAGGGCTTGATCCGTCGCGACGGCGGCAAGTGGAACTTCGTGGGCGAGGGTCAGACCTCGCTGCCCGCGCCGGGCTCTCTGCAGGAGCTGGTGCGGCGGCGGCTCGGTCCGCTTTCCCCGGTGGCGCGGGAGGTGGCCCGACTGGCGGCGGTCATCGGGCGGAGCACACGCGAAAGCTCCCTGCTCCACGCCCTGCGCCTGCCCGAGGCAGCGGTGGTGCTGGCGCTGAGCGAACTCCGCGAGCGGCAGGTGATGGAGTGCGAGGACGGTGCCACCTGGCGCTTCGTGCACGACAAGGTGCGGGAAACCCTCTACGGCGACGTGCCGGTCGACGAGCGCCCGCCCCTGCATCGCGCGGCGGCCGAAGCGCTGGAGCGCGAGTTCGACGAGACCGGCGCGGCGATGGACTACGGCCGACTGGCGCACCATTGGCGCGAGGCGGACGAGTTTGCCCGTGCCATCGACAACTATGAGCGCGCGGGCGAACAGTGCCTCGCCAACTTCGACAACGAGGGCGCGATCGAGCACATCGGCGCCGCGATGTCGCTCACGACGCGCGCGCCCACGGCCGACTCGCCGCCGCGGCGAGGGCGCTGGCACCGCGCGATCATGGAGGCCCGCCTCGGGGTGGGCAAGATGAACGAGGCCTTCGTCGACGCGGAGAACGCGCTGTCGGCGCTCGGGCACGCGCTGCCCCGCTCGCGACTCGGCTGGGTCGCGGCGCTCACCGGCGCCGTTACCCGGCGGGTGCTCGGCAGCCTCTTCCCCGCCGCGTTCCGCGTGCGCGACCCCATCGCCCACGAGCGCACGCGCGAGGCGGCGCAGGTGTACCAGCGCCTGCTCGAACCCTACTTCCTCGCCAACCTGCCACTCGAAGGCTTCGTGGCGGGTTTCCGCTGCGTGAACCTCGCGGAGAGCATCCCACCCACCCCGGCGCTGGCACGGGGCCTCGGTTTCATGGGCATGCTGCTCGGGGCGAGCCCCTTCAAGGGCGTGGCGCACGCCTGGGTGGACCGGGCGCTGGCGGTGGCCGGGGCGCTCGGCCGCGCCGAGGTGAGCGAGTACGTGTACAACCGCACGGCCATCTTCGAGATGTGCAACGCCCGCTGGGCGGTGAGCAACGAGCGCTTCCAGCGCTCCGTCGACACCGCGACCGCGCTCAAGGACGCCCGCTGGCAAGAAGACACCTGGACGTGCTGGGCCATCGGCAAGCTCTGGCAGGGCGACTTCGCGACGATGCTGGCCGATGCCGAGGCCACCGCCGCCAGCGCGGGACGCCGAGGGGACAGCCAGACCGAGAAGTGGGGGCACAACAACGCCGTGTGCGCGCTCGTCCGGCTGGGCCGAGAGGGCGAGGCCGAGGCGCGTCTACAACGGGTGGGCGACGCGCGCGGAGAAGCCGAGCGGGCCTACGTGTCGGGCAACACGGCGCGTTTGCGCTGGCAGATCGGTCGACAAGACGAGGCGGTGGCGGCCGCGAAGGACGCCGTCGTCCAGTTCCGCCGCGCGCCGCCCATTGTCTACTTCCTCCACAGCCCAGTGTACGACGCGGCCACGGTGCTCCTGCTGGCGTGGGAGGCCGCCCGTCGCAAGGGCGGCGACGCGACGCCGGCCCGAGAAGACGCCCGCGAGGCGCTCGGTTTCCTCAAGAGCTTCGCGCGCCTCCATCGTTTCGCTCAGCCCACCCTCGGCTGGGCCGAGGGCCTCGCCGTTTTCGTAGAGGGCAACCCCGAACGGGCTCGCCGCCGCTGGCTCGACGCCCTCGGCGAGGCTCGCGCCTGCGGGATGCCCCACGAGGAGGCGCTCATCGAGCTGGAGCTGGGACAGCGCTGCGGCGATGAGCGGGAGGCGCGACTGGCGCGCGCCGAGGTCATCGCCCGCCGGATCGGCGCCACCCCACTCGCGCGCCGGGCGCGGGAAGCAAAGAACGCGCCTCGATAGCGTCTAGTGCCGAGCTGCGAAGCTCTGGGCGAGCGCGCCGACGATCATCCCGGGGTGGATCGCGTCGTCGGTGCCGATCGCGAGTTGCGCTTTCAGCGCCCCGAGCACGTCGCTCAGCAAGGTCATGCCCAGCGTGTAGCGGTCGATGCCGCTGTACGAGGAGCACAAGACCATCGTCCAGGCGATCTCGCGAACGCTGAGGCCGATCATCAGCGCCCAGTACACGTGGAGCGTCAGGAAGTAGCCGCCGTCGTTCGCGTGGGCCAACAACGAGGAGATCACGACGCGTTCGCGGTTCTGCGGTCCGACGACCTTGTCGTCGTCGTAGAAATAGTCGCCGATAGAGGCCACGTACTTGCGAGCTAGCGGGAAACGCGCGAGCAGGACCTCCTGGGCGTACATCCCGAACCGCCCGTCGGGCGTGTGCTCGTCGATGCCGGGGTAGGTCGCGACCGCAAAGGCGCTGCGGAGGCGCTCGGCGTCGGCGGGGCTGAGGATGGTGGTGACGTCGGGAGGCAGGGGCATCTAGGAATCCTCGGGAAAGACAATCCGGTCGAGTAGAGCAGAGGTTTCGCCGCCCGTGAAATCGAGGTCGGCGCCGTTGAAGAAATCGGCGGCGTCGCTGGCGAGGAAGCTCACGACTCGCCCCACCTCGTCGACCGTGGCAAGGCGTCGCGCTGGCACGGCGCGAGACACGGCTCGCTGGAAACGAGGCGCGTCGTCTGTGCCGATGGTGGTGCGCAGGGCGTTGGTCATCACTGCGCCGAAGGTGAGCGTGTTGACGCGGTAGCCGAGGGGCCCAAGCTCCACGGCGAGGTGACGCACGTACACGTGCAGCGCCGCCTTGCTCGCCGCGATCACCGCCGTACCTCGCAGAACTTGCCCCACCATCGGGTTCGACAGCGCAAGGAGGCGCGCGCCCGGGGCAAGCAGGTCGTGGTGCAACAGGGCCTGAGTCCACCACACGAAGGAGTGCGCCATCGAGTCGAAGGTCTTGTGGACCTGCTTCGGGTGCACCTCGCGCTCAATCGCCAGTCGCGACACACTTGCATTTGCGATGCTGTGGACGAAGAACCGCACCGAGCGCGGTCCCCCCCGCTCGCGCAGGGCCGCGCAGTACGCGTCGGCCTGTTCCGCAGGCGAGGCGTCACCCACGTCGAGGTGACAGCGACGCCCTGCTGCCCGGACATCGTCGACCAGAGCGGCCGCGCCCTGCGGGTGGTTGCCTCGATGCACGCCGTACACGTGGAGGCCCGGGTCGCGAGCGAGGGCGCGGGCGACGGCGGCCCCCGTGCCGCTCGACACCCCGAGCACCACGCACCAGTCACCCGTGCTCAACGCGGTCTCCGATCCAGGATGCCTTGCACGATGCCTTCCACCTCTCGGGCCAGCTCGCCCAGCGCCCGCTTGTCACCCGGATCCACGGCGGTGTCGAGGTGGCGCGTGTACGGCGGCGCGAACACCGAGGTGATCTGCACCGGGAACGGCGGCGAGAACGGCCACAGGCCCAGCGGTCCGACGCCGAGCCACGGAGGCAGGCCTCCGGGCAGCTTGAACTTGTCCATGTAGTCGTTGCCGTTGACGAGCCCCACGTAGGTATCGTCCACACCCCAGGCACCCACCGGGAGCACGGGGACGCGGTGCTTCAGCGCGAGCCGAAGCCACCCGGTGCGGCCGCCCCAGTCCACGCGGTAACGAACGTCGTGACGTCGCGCCGACTCGCGCGTGCCCCCCGGGGTGACGATGATCTTGCGGCCCTCGGCGAGCGCGGCCGCGACCTCGGGACCGTCGCCGAAGACAAAACCCATGGGCCCCAGCGCGTGGCGAACAACCGGCAAGGTCTTCGCTACCTCGTGCATCACCGCGTGCGTACGCACGCCCTCCCGCAGTAGGCCAACCTGCAACATGCACAGGTCGTGGGCCACGGGGCGGCCGTGGTAGCCCACGATCACCGCGCCGCCGACGGCGTGGAAGTGCTCCATGCCCTCCACTCGATACCGGTGCCACAGGCGACGGAACTCCCAGCTCCGCGTCCACCACTGCGTCGCGACAACAGCGCGCACTGCCATCAGGGCACCTCGTAGAGCGCCGCCCCGTAGGCGGTCCCCGATCCCACCGCCGCCATGAGCACCCGGTGGCCGGAGCGGAGCTGGCCGCCGGTGGCGAGGCGGTGGAGCGAGAACGGCACCGCCGCCGAGCCGACCGAGCCGATCTCGTCGACCACGGGGACGGTGCGGGAAGGCGGCACATCGAGCGCGCGCACGAGGGCGGCGAGCATGTGGCCGTTGGGCTGGTGGGGCAAGAACCAGTCCACATCGCTCCAGCCGAGCCCCGCAGCCGCCAAGGCACGGTCGCAGGCCCGGCGGATGTGCCACAGGGCGCTCTGGAGAAGCTCCTCGCCCTGTGTGTCGAACACGTAGGTGGGTGCTGGCATCTCATGCAGGTGGGGCTGGATCATTTGCCCCCGCAGCCGAGAGGTATTGGCGAGGTAGGCGGGCGCAAGTCCCCTCCCCTCGCCCGGTCCCAACACCACGGCGGCGGCGGCGTCGCCGAGCACCAGGTAGGCCCGGGGCGAGGACGGCAAGAGCGCCCGCGAGAAGGCCTCCACGGCCACGACAGCAACCGGACCGAGCCCCGTGGCCACTGAGCGGGCGCCGAGGTCGAGGCCCGTCAGGAAGGCCGTGCACGCGTTGTAGACGTCGAAGCCGTCGCTGGTGTCGTCGATCTCGAGCTTTCCGAGGAGAGCGTTGGCCAGCGAGGGGATCTTCTCGTCGCCACCGGTGGTGGTGGCGACGATTACCCGCCGCAGTCGCGACGGTTCGACGCCGGCCCGGTCGAGGGCCTCGCGAAGTGCTCGAGCCCCGAGCTCGGCCACGGTCTCGTCGTCCCCGAGCCATCGACGCGAGCGAATCCCGATGCGCGACCGCAACTCCGGCGTGTCGCGACCGGGTACCGCCCGCGCCACGAGCGTGCCCGTATCGATCTCGCGGGCGGGCAGGGCAGCGCCCGTCCCAAGGATGTGCACGGCTGGGTTCAGCGGCCACCCGGGGCGGTCACCAGGCGCGTATAGGCGGCGCGGACCTCGACCACGAACTCCCGGGCGCTCTCGCGGGCGCTGTCGGCGATCTTGCGTCCCTGGTCGAACTCGTGGGGCAGGGCGTGGACCGGGGCCGAGTCCCAGCGAGCGTCGGCGGCGAAGGCGCTGGCGGCGCCGCCGGTGTGCATGAAGAGCACGCTCGCCCGGTAAGCGTCTTTCAGGCGCGGCGGCGTGAGGTAGGCTAGGAGCTTGAACAACCTGCCCTGGCGCTGACCCCTGGAGTCGGGGACGGGCACGACGTTGGCCGCGATCACGAAGTCGACGCCGTCGCCCACCAGCGGGCCGACGGGGACGTTCTCCACGAAGCCACCGTCGACGAGCCGGCGCATCTCGTCGAGCACCAGCGAGGGGAACACGACGGGGAACGCCGACGAGGCGACAATCGCCGTCGATGCCGGACCGGCCTCGAAGTCGACGCCTTCCACTGTGACCACGTTGGTCGCCACGAGGTGGGCCGGGGTGTCGAGCTCGTCGAGGTTGGCGTTCTCGAGCGCCAGCGCCGCCGCCTCGGCGAAGTCATCGCGGCCCAGCATCGTCGGGAGCACCAGCCCCTTCATCTCGGTGCCGAAGCGCTCGAGCCTCTGCCGGTACTCGGCGGGACCGTAGCGGGCGTAGAACGCGGCCACGATCGAACCGAAGCTGGTGCCTGCCACTGCGTCGATGGGGATGGGGGCGTCGTCGTGGGTCAGCGCCTCGATGAGCGCCACGTGGGCGAATCCCCAGGCCCCGCCCCCCCCGAAGGCTACCCCCACGCGCCGCTCGGACACCGCACGCGCCAGGCGAGCCGATTGCGCCAGCGCTCGTCCCCTCACCGGGAACCCGCCACGGCCCGGGGCGGGAATCGGCTCCCCGCTGTGCATTCGGCAGGTGCCGGGGCGGTGACCCCGTGGTGGCTCCGCCGGTGTGCCCGGCCGGTGCAGCAGGCGGGACCTCGCTGGAAGGGGGTTGTGCAGGGCTCGACGGTCGAGATCGGCCACCCAGCAGACGGCGCTGTTGGGGTACCCCGGCGGCGCGCTCGCGGCGGTCGTGTCGCCGGTCACGTACACCAGCCGTCCCACAGCGCGGGCAAGCGGCGCGAGCCACTCGGCCGTGGGTCCCTCGGGCACCAGGAAGACCAGCCGGGGCTGGCGCGTGTTGGCGGCGCCGGGCGCGGCGTCGAACTCCGGGAGCCCGGCCTCCAGCAGGTTGCCGAGTGCCTCCGCCGCGTAGTCGCGACTCACGGTCAGCCGGTAGGTCCGCACCTGCCAGGTGTCGCCGAGGTCTTCCACGAGCTGCGACGTGTCGGCGTGCCGCAGGTGCACCACCGCCACCCGCTCGTTCCACTCCCGCTCCCGCGCGTGGTACGCGGCAGTCGCGAGCACCCAGGGCGTCACGTCGACGCCGGTGTCCGCGTGGAAGAGAATCACGATGGGGTCGTCGCCGATGCGCCGGAGCGGTCGGCCGTCCTTGACGGGGAAGACGTTGGGGGCCACGATGCGGGCGAAGGAGGGCGATTCCGCCGCGCGACGGTGGAAAGCGCGATTGTCGACCCGCATCAGGAGGCACCGGTCGGCAGCGCGCACCGTGTGGGGCTCGCGCACGAAGCCGCCGAGCGCGGCACCGCCGATGAGCTGCCCGCCCACGCGTGACGCCACGATCCACTCCACGACCGTGTCCTTGCCGCCGCCGCCGAGCGCCAGCTCCAGGGGGTCGGTGGGGCTCAGCACGTCGGCTCGCCCGGCGCACAAGTACCAGAGGCCTTCCACGTCGCTCCCGGCCTCGACGATGGTCTCGCCCTTCTTGCGGTAGGCGAACTGCACACCTTCGAGCAGCGGCAAAAGCGCACGAACCGGCACGCCGCCGAAGGCAGCGGTGTCGCGAAGGGCCGCGATGAAGCCCTCGCGGAACTCCTGCATCCGTTCGAATTGGCGCAGCGAATGTTCCAGCGGCTCTTCCGCCGCGCCGTCGCGAGCCGAGGCGCCCATCGAGGCCTGCTGCTGGCGCTCGGGGCTGTGCATTCGCGGACTGGGGGCATCCTCGCGAAGGCGCAGATTCGCCTCCTCGATCCCGGCCTCGTTGAGCACTCTGAACTTCACGTGGCCGACCGCCGTGGCCAGGATCTCCCGGGGCTGGGCCGCGCGGGGCTCGTAGATCACCGCGGGGGCCACCACGAGCTCCGGCGGCGACATCACCGCCGAGCGCTGTCGGCGGCGGACATACACCTGCCCCTCGGTGAGCCAGACGACCCGTCGCCGTTCCTTTTCCGTGGGTCCGAGCACCGCCTCGGCCCGCTCGGCTTGACCATCCTTCGCGGAGGCGTCGACCATCGCCCGCTGGTGACGATCGAGAAGAGGCAAACCGGGCCAGCGCTCCGCCTCGACTTCTGCGAACGTCTCCCTCAGGTACATCGGGCAGTCGTATCACGCGGGCGATCAGGACTCCCTAGCCGCCGAATGGCTCCCTTGGCGTCGGCTCGACCACGACGGCGGACAGGGGCACGCCAAGGGGACGCCAGCTGCAGCTACGAACGCGCCAACCTGGCGCCAAGCGTGGCGCGGCGATGGCGCGGATCTCCGTGGGCGTCCAAGTGCGAAGGGCGCTCATTGCGCCATCGATGGACAGGGCGAGCGGGACCGCCGGAAAAATGAGATCTCGTGCCGTGCGAAACGCGGCACGGTGTCGCGGTCGCGACAGCGGCGCGGACATGATCGCCCCGAGGCCAGCCAACGAGGCGACCAGGAATCCCCAGCGGGATCGCTCCGTGGCTTCCACGATCACCAGCGGTGCGCCCTTCTGCACGGCGTCGCCGACGACCCGCTCCGCCAGCGCCGGCGTGAAATGGTGAAAGCCCTCGAAGATCGTTCGCACGCCGCCCAGCTCAACGGGGACGTCGCCCGCGTCGACCGGCTCCGAGTGGTAGCACACGCGCTGTCGCGACTCGTCGTCCAGCGCGTCGAGGGCGCGCAACTGCGGGTAGCGGTCGGTGCACGTCACCTGCAATGACTTCCCGAGGTGGTTCTCCACGTCGCGCCACAACCACGCCAGCGGCCCGATGCCGCCGGAGCAGAGGTCGACCACCCTGCGCTCGCCGTGCGCGCGCAGGACCTCGGCCAGGAGCGCCGCCGTGGCCCGGTGCACGCGCACCACCGAGGTGAGGGTGCGAAGCGCGTCGACCTCGCCCGCGCGCACCCACGCGGGGCAGCCCGGGAGGTCCATGATCTCGAATGCCTGGAACCGACGCACGCGCAATCTCCCACACTGCCCATGTGAGTTTTCACACAGCAGATTCGAGCGAGGAACCCTATCGCGCGGCCCTAGGGCGGCGGTGCGAAGCCCGGGGCTGCGGAGGGCTGGCAGGTGTCGCCGTCATCGTGCGTGTGCCCGGATGAGCGCAGGCCAATCACGATGAGGCCGACCGTCAACAACATGAGAGAGGCGGGTTTTCGCGCGCGGTTGCCAAGCGCGCGGAGCGCAACCGTCGTGCCGAGGATCGCCGGGAGCGTCGCGAGGTAGTGCACGCCCACCACGGCCGCGCCCCAGCCCGGTGATTGGGAGGCCGCCGCCAGCGCGAGCGCGCTCCACAAGAGGCCACAGGGAAGCGCCGCCGCCAGGGCCCCGAGCAAAAGCCCACGCGCTGAACCCAACGTGCGGGAGGCGCGGGCCAGCGGCAACAGGAAACCGGGCACCCCCTCGGAGCCGTGGACAAAGCCACCGAAACGCAGGCAACTCCACGCGAAGAAGGTGGCCGCGAGCACACCCACCCAGGGTCCCTGCGGGAGGCTCCGCCCGGCCAGCCCAGCCCCAGCGCCAGCGGCCAGGTAGGCCACTGCCCGGCCAACGTGCCAGCTTCGACCAGCACCAAGTGCGATGGGGCCACACATCCCAATGCAGTGAAAGCTCCCCGCTAGGCCGGCGAGCGCCGCTGCCGCGAGTAGCCCAGTCACCGCTCGAACTCCGCGGCCACCACACGCAGCGGGCCCCCTCCCTGCCGCACTTCGACCGCGACCTCGCCGAGCCCCGTGCGTCGCAACTGTTCCTGGACCCTCGAGCTGAGCTCCGGGGGCGCCAGCGTGGCGGGCGCGCTGAGGGTCAGCGCCACTAGCCGACCCGTGCGGACCCTGGCGAGCGCAATCACGGTCGCGACGAGGTCTTCCACTTGGTTGGCGAGCGGCGAGGGCATGGGTCGGCGTGGGACGAGCAAAGACCGTGCCGCGCTCCGGCATGTGCGAAATCCACCAGATTACGACCTCCAGGCGCTGGCACGACTCGTGCTTAGTCCCCCCGCGGAGCGAATGATGTCCGAGACCATCCTGGTGTGCGACGACGAGGAACTCATCCGGTGGTCACTCGCCGAGCAACTGCGTGGCGACGGCTACCAGGTCGTGGAGGCCGAGAACGGCAGACAGTGTCTGGAGCGGGTGGCAAACGCGGCACCGTCGCTGGTCTTCCTCGACCTCAAGATGCCCGAGCTCGACGGCATGAGCGTGCTGCGCGCCCTGCGAGACGGGGACAACGACCTGCCGGTGATCGTCATCACCGCGCACGGCGGCGTGGAGAGCGCGATCGAGGCCACCAAGCTCGGCGCCACCGCCTACCTGCCCAAGCCCTTCGACCTGCGCGAGGCCTCGCTCGCCGCCCGAAGGGCACTCGACGAGTCGCGACTGCGTCGCGAGGTGCACTACCTGCGCACCCGCACGGCCGCTGGCTACGGCGAGATCGTCGGCGAGAGCGCCGCCATGCGTCGTCTCTACGACACGCTGCGACGCCTCGAGCAGATCGACACGCCCACGGTGCTCATCCAGGGCGAGTCCGGCACCGGCAAGGACCTCGTGGCCCGAGCCATCCACTCCCGGGGCCCGCGTCGCAACCGACCCTTCATGGAGATCGACTGCACGGCGTTGCCCGAGCCCCTGATGGAGAGCGAGCTCTTCGGCCACGAGCGCGGCGCCTTCACGGGAGCGGATCGCCAGAAGCGGGGTTTGTTCGAAACCGCCGATGGCGGCACCGTGTTT
>SXGT01152988.1_pt1 | contig 61107 bp, 48 predicted proteins | sample 3176221 | NCBI WGS metagenome assembly SXGT01 (sample SAMN11356862, study PRJNA531348) | freshwater metagenome | isolation source: freshwater sample F1-120 | place: China: Fuxian Lake, Yuxi | collected 2017-12-25 | reverse complement strand
CTTCGCGCACGTCGGCGGGTTCCTGTTCGGCCTGGTCGTGGCGTGGCTCTATGCGAGCAGCGGCCGATTCGCGGCCAACGCCCGGTCGCCGGTCGGAGCCCCCATCTGAGATGGCGGCGGCCGCGAAGCGGGCAGCGATTCCTGGAAGGCCTACATGCGGCGGCAGACGTGCACCATCAATTACGGAACCGATCTTCCGCTGGCGCAAGGAGTGAAGTTTGAGGTGGGTTCGTAGCCTGCACACTCCGTGTGCAGGCATGTCCGCTCACGGAGTGAGCGGACTACTTAGGCAGGCTGGAAGCCTCTCGCACGGATGATTAGAGTCATGTCATGAGATACAAACACCAAATCCTGCCGTCATTTTTCCTGCTTTCCTGCGCTGCGCTCGCCTCGGCTCAAGGAACCAAGTCCGATTACGAACGGGCCGACCAGCTAGGCGGCTTGGTGCAGGGCAAAGTCTTCAAGGCCCGAGTCACGCCGCATTGGCTGGAAGGGAACAGTCGCTTCTGGTATCGGAACGATCTGGCGGACGGCAAGCGGGAGTTCCTTCGGGTCGATGCCGAGAAGGGGACGCGCGAGGAGGCTTTCGATCATGCAAAGTTGGCGGCAGCGCTAAAGGAGAAGCTCGGCAAGGAGATTGCCGCCGACAAATTGCCGCTGGAGGGGATTCAGTTCGAAGGGGACGGAGCCATTCGGTTCAACGTGGAGGGCAAAGGTTGGAAGTTCGACCCGGCTGCCCTATCGCTGGCGGAGGCAGATGCGATTCGGCTGCCGGAAGTTCGCCGCCCCGGCGAAGGCAGAGGCCCGCGCGGAATCGGCGGACCGCGGGGGCGAAGGCCGGGATTTGCGCAGCGGCGGGATGAAGCGCCCGACGGCAAGAAATCCGTGTTCATCCGGGAGAACAATGTCTTCCTCAAGATCAAGGATGGCGGCGAAGAAGTGCAACTCACCACCGACGGGAAGCTGGAGGACGCGTACGAAGGGGGCGTTTTCTGGGCTCCTGATTCCAGTCGCTTCGTGGCTCTGAAAACGCAACCGGCCGAGGAACACAAGGTCTATCTTATCGAGTCGTCCCCCCGCGGCCAGACGCAGCCCAAGCTGCACACCACGAACTATCAGAAGCCGGGGGACCGGATCGCCGTCAGCAAGCCGCATCTGTTCGATGTGGATGCCCGCAAAGAGCTGTCCGTTTCCGACGCCCTGTTTCCGAACCCTTGGAGCGTGGACGATTTCCGCTGGGCCGCGGACAGCAAGCGGTTCACGTTTCTGTACAACCAGCGGGGGCACCAGGCGCTGCGCATCTTGGCGGTCAGTTCCGAAACGGGCGAAGTCAGCGCCGTGGTGAATGAGGAGAGCCAGACGTTTGTGGACTATGCCCACAAGCAGTTCGCGCATTACGCCGATGCCGCCGGAGAGCTGATCTGGATGAGCGAGCGGGATGGCTGGAACCATCTCTACCTGCTGGATGTTCACAGCGGCGACGTGAAGAACCAGATCACGAAGGGGGCGTGGATCGTTCGCGGAGTGGATCGCGTGGATGACGAAAAGCGGCAGATCTGGTTTCGGGCCGGCGGCATCTACCCCGAGCAGGATCCGTATTACATCCACCACTGCCGCGTGAATTTCGACGGCTCGAGCCTGGTGATGCTGACCTCCGGCAACGGCAATCACGAAATCGAATACTCGCCGGACGGCAAGTACCTGCTCGACAGCTATTCCCGCGTCGATCAGCCGCCGATCAGCGAGCTGCGGAAGGTCGAGGATGGGTCGCTCATCTGCAAACTGGAAGAAGCCGATTATGGCAAGCTTCTGGAGACTGACTGGAAAGTCCCGGAGCGGTTCGTTGCCGAGGGGCGTGATGGCACGACCGACATTTACGGCGTGATCTATCGGCCGACGAATTTTGATCCGGCGAAAAAGTACCCGGTGATTGAAGCGATTTATGCCGGGCCGCAGGGTTCGTTTGTGCCCAAGCGATTTGCTTCGTTTCATCAGGCGCAGGCGATGGCGGAGCTGGGTTTCGTCGTGGTGCAAATCGACGGCATGGGAACCAGCAACCGCTCGAAAGCCTTTCACGACGTCTGTTTTAAGAACCTGGGCGATTCTGGCTTTCCCGACCGCATCCTGTGGATGAAAGCCGCGGCGGCGAAGTATCCCCAGCTTGATATCACGCGAGTCGGCGTTTATGGCGGCTCGGCGGGAGGGCAGAGCGCCACGCGGGCGGTGCTGGCCCACGGTGATTTCTACAAAGCCGCTGTCAGCGACTGCGGCTGTCACGACAACCGGATGGACAAGATTTGGTGGAACGAGCTGTGGATGGGTTATCCCATCGGCCCACACTACGCCGAGCAATCGAACGTCACGCAGGCCCACAAGCTGACCGGCAAGCTGATGCTCATCGTTGGCGAGCTCGACCGCAACGTCGACCCGGCCAGCACCATGCAAGTCGCCGACGCCCTCATCCGGGCCAACAAGGATTTTGATCTGATCATCATTCCCGGCGGCGGCCACGGCGCGGGGGGCGGAACCTATGGCCTGCGGCGGACGCGGGACTTTTTTGTAAGGAGCTTGCTGGGAGTGGAGCCGAGGTCGTAGCCACACGCGGCCCGCGTGTCGGCTTGAGTGTACAACGGTCGGCGTCACAGCAGAGGCGGACACGCGAGCCGCGTGTTGCCACGTCAGCGCGGCACGAACTGCTTCCCCCCGCAGGCATACGTCGCGCAACCGCCGAAATATTGCCAGCAGTCGCGGTGGTGGGGAGTGCGGCAACTGCGGCAAGTGACGAGGTCGCGGGAAAGAGACTCTCCACAGACGATGCAGTGGGGAGCGGTTTCGCCAGACGCATTTGCGGAGGGGACCGGCGCAGCGTCCAGGAACTCAATGCCGGCGGATGGGACGGCAGTTGCCGCGTCATAGAATTGCTGAAACAAGCGGATGAATTGCTCGATGGTCGCGCCGTCCGTCAGATAGCTAGCCTTCGCCACCGTCAGCATGCCGCCGGCGATTTGCAAATACAGTCCCGGCGCGGAAAAGGCCGAGCCGCTATCCAGCCTGAGCAGGTCAAGCACGCGGGCCTGTGCATCGGGGGTCAGAAAGGCCTTGATCGCCGCTTCGTCATTGCCGGTGATAATGAACTGGCGATCAAAGTGGGGCGAGCCGATCTCGATATCCTGCATGCCGATCAGTTTCCGCAGCGGAGACATCGGCCCTTCGAGGAAAATCTCGCAGCGGAGGCGGCCGTTGGGCCAGGGGATCATGAGGTATGTTCTGGGGCTCTCGTTCTCCCCGCCAGCCGTGTATTTGAGCGTGACCGTCCGCCCCAGATGGGGAACGAGCAGCACTGGAAAACTGAACAGATCGGAGGGTTGCAGCTTTCCCCCCAGCCTCCGCGCCAACTGCTCGAGTCCCTTGTCCCGTTTTTCAGCGGATTGCGCGCTGAAACCGAGCCCAATGGCCGCGAGAATGACAATCGCCAGGACGAGGAAAAAGACTACCAAGCCTCCGATTTGTTCCGCGAGAAGCATGACGAGCCGGCCCTTCCTGTATGGATGATGGCTCACCGCGGCTTTACCGGCTTGGCAAACGGCGAATCCGCATTTTCGTCCGGCAGCGGTCCCGCCCGCCGGGGCAACAGGTACTGCGTCTCGCGGCAGCCGTAGGTGCTGCAGGCCCCGTTGTATTCCCAGCATTCGCGGTGGTGGGGAGTTTTGCAGCGGCGGCAGTAGACAATTTCGCTTTCCATCACATCCCCGCAGACGCGGCACTGGGCATTCTCAACCGCCTGGATTGACCCTTCCTCCTTGAACTCGATACCGATCGTCCGCGTGAGCTGGGCCTGGTCGAAGAGGGAGAGGCCGAACTCGACGAACTGCTCGATGTCGGTCGGCCGCGTGGAGGACCACTTTTTGCGGAGGAGCATCCAGCCGGGGCGGATGCTGAGGGCTACTTCGCCGTGCTCCGGCCCCTCCCACAATTGCTCCAGTTGCCAGCGGACGCCAGGCGAGAGGAAGGTGCGGGCTTCGTCGCCATCGTCCGCCCGCAGGTGCCACCGATGACGCAGGTCATCCCAGGCGAACTCCACGGGGAACAGGCCGGGCGTTTCGCTGATGAGCTGCCACGACGGCGGCTTGGGAAGGACTTCGCAGCGGAAGCGGGCGTCGGGGAACTGAATGACCAGCTCCAGGCACCGCGGCCCGCGGCTGCCGTCGATGGTGTAAGTGGTGAGCCGGGCAAACGTGCTGCCGTAGTTGAGCCGGAGCTGAGGATAGCTCCACCAGCCGCCGAACTTGAGGTCGCCGCCGAACCGGCGGGCCGCTCCCGTGAAGGCCTGGTTCCAGCGATCGGTCCGCGACTGGGCCCGCGCCGCCAGGATCACCAGAATGGCGATGCCAGCGGCAAAGATCACGAAGGCAATGCCAAGACATTCCATGCTGCAATTGTCTGAGGTGGAGAGGAGAGAGGCAAGTGAGTGGTGAGTAGTGAGTAGTAGACCAACCACTCACCACTCACTCCCCCCTACTCCGGCCCGATATACAGCACGTCTCCCGGCCGCTGACGGACTGGGCCGCGCGACGGAATGCTTGGCACCGGCGTGTTTTCGTCGATGAAGATGACTTCGCTGGGGGTGCCGGGGGCGGGAATCTGCACGCTTTGGCCGCGGCGCTGGTAACGGACGATGTTGGTGTTGCTGCTGCCGGCCCGGTCACGCAACGGGCGGCGGTCGAGGGGGAGTTCGAACTGGTTTTCCTTCTCGAACCAATTCTTGGCGGAGAAGTTGGCGGACTTCTCCATGTTCATATACGCGCCGCGAGCCACATCCCAAAGCCGCTCGCAAACGACGTCGAGCCCCAGATCTTCGCTCCAAGGAAGCCCCACTTCCGCCAGATTGAGAAAGCCGCTGAAGGAAATGTTGGGGTGCAGGATGGGGGTCAGCCAGCGGATGTCGGGCGGACGATCCGGATAGCCGTAGGGCATCCGCAGATCGACCTGGTGCAGTTCCACGATCCCGATGTCAGAGCCCGCGGCACTGCGGGCCAGTCCCTTGCCGCGGAACGTGATGGTATAGCGATCCGCCGGCTCAGCGGCTTCGAACTGCAGAATCGTGCTTTGGGCGCACAGCGCTTCCAGCTCCGCCAGGTCGGTCCGTAACCGGTTTTCGCGTAGGTCAGGTTCCATAACTCAGTAGCCCGCACACTCCGTGTGCGGGCATTCTAGTGCGCTGCGCATTGCCAATTGGTCCGCTCACGGAGTGTGCGGACTACTTTATTCTAATTCGCCTCGGAGGGCCCACTCTTGGATTTTTCCTCGGCAGCGGGGGGTGGCGGCCCAGCTTCTTCAGGTGGAAAGTCGTCCGCTGGCTTTTTCAGCAGGAAAAAGGCGGTGCTGCCCAAAACCACGGCGGCCGCGGTCCCCCCGACGACCCACCAAATAGTGTAGTCCTGTGTTTCCGGTTCCCCCTCTTTAGCTTTTTCGGACTCTTTCTTGGCCGCCTTGAGAAGGCCGTCCTTGGTATCAAGCTCTTTGAGCAAACCGGCGTATTGCTCGTCCTTTTTCTTCAGTGTTTTGGCCAGATAGTCGGCATTCTCGGCGGCTAAGTCACGCTCTTTTTTAAGCTCGTTCTCCATGGCGATATGGCGGGCCTGCTGGCCGCGGAAGAGTTCCAAATCTTGGGCGTCCTTTTCGAGCTTCTCCGCATATCCCGCCGGGGCTCCCTTAAGCTCGGTCATCATCTGGCTGTAGACCTGCAGCTTCGTCCGCTCCTGCGTGGCGTGTTCCTCGTTGTCGATCCACTTGTCCATTCGCTTGACGAGCTTGGCCAGGTTCTCGTCCTTGGCCTCCGGCGGCGCGGCTGGGATCAGTAGCTTCCACGCCAGGAGCGCGAGCAGGGCGAATTGCAGGCTGAGCATTCCCAGCACCGCCATCCCTTGCCACTGCGGCTGGTTGTCCCGCGGCTGCTGGACGTTGATGACAGGGGCTCCATAACCGGATGGAGAGTATTGTGCGGGCATATCAGGCACCTTCCCTTCGAGTTGAGCTACGTAGTTTTCGAGCTCCGCCTGGCGGAAGCGGCTGGCAATCAAATGAAACCCGCCGGTTCGGCGGCACCGTTGGCGGGGATCGCCGGTCCACTGGAACATTCCCCGGTCGCCACGACAGGGGTCGATCACATACGCGACATCCAGCTTCTTGTTGAAGAAGTTGTCGCAAATGAACATGTCCATCCCGGACAAAAACACGCCCCAGTCCGGATGTGTGTGATACCAGCCGACCATTTGCAAGTCGTCGGGGAACTCGTCCCGCTGGCGGCTGATGGCAGACCAGGTGTCGTGCGTGAACTTGAAGCTCCCCTTGGTGCTCTCGTAGTGAGCCGCCCGCAAGCTGTCCGTGATCAGCACAAACGGCTTGCCATCGTCGTCGGTACACTGCGCGCCGAGGAGCACGCCCCCCAGTTCCACGGTCTTGTCGCTCTGGGCATGCATCTCCATGTCGTGAGCGACGTCGAGATCGAGAAAGATCGGCAGTTCCCCATCCGCCAGCGTTCCGAGAGCTGCGACGGCGAAATGCTTATTGCGATCCGGCCGCAGAATTTTCTGCGGGGACGCCTCTTCAACTTCGCCGAACTGGATATCGTCGTTCATAAGGTAGGCCGTCTCTCCGAGACGTGCCAGGAGTGATCATTGCAGCTTGTCAAAGTGTTTTTGCGAAAGAAGTGTGCGGTTGTGCGGTGTCTGCTCCTGACCGTCTCGGAGAGACGGCCTACTTTCTATCCCCGCCCAGCAGGAAGCATTCTTCCCGCTCTCCATCCGTGACTCGCACGATATCATACGCCGGAACGCCGAGCGATTTCAGGCTCTGGATTGCCAGCGGACCGGACTGTCCCACTTCGTGCTCCAGGCGTGGCTTGGCCAGGCCAGAGCATTTTTCGCAGCGGGCCTCTTTCATGCCGACCCCTTGCTGAGCCCGCATGATCGGGCGGGAATGGTCGCACTCAGTGCAATGGACGGAGACGACAAGGTCGCGGTCGAGATGGAGCGAGAGTTCGCCGTCGAGGTGCTTCTTCGCCTGAGCGAAAAGTTCTGCCGCCGTCGCTTCGTGCGATAGCGAAAGCTCTACAACTTCCGGATAAGTATCGTGGCTGAGGCAGTCTGCCTTGTGTTGAAATTTGGTGTTGTAAAACGTGTTAGCGACGCCGTTGAAGATCAGGGCTTCGCCAGAGTTCACTTGCATCCCGTGGATCAGCTTGAGGGCCTCCTGCGTTTGCAGGCCGCCGATCATCGAGGCAATCGTGGGAGCCGTGGGGACTTTGCCGGCCAGCAGGTCCTCCCGCTTGAGCAGTGGGCAACTGTAGCGGAGGTTGATCAGCCGGTAGTCGTTCTCGGTCATCGCGCATTCGTAACAGGCCCCATCCGGCGGCTGAAAGACTTTGAGGACACCGCTGATTTCCTGAATGCCGCCGTCCACCCACGGCCGGCCCACCTTCCAACAGCAGCGGTTGACCCAGAGCCGGGCCTCGCGATTGTCGAGGCAACCGATGACGACGTCCACATCGCGGAACAAACCCAGGCCAATATCCGTGATGACGTTGCCGTGGATGGGCGTGACGTTGGTATCGGGGTTGATGTCCCGCAGGGCCTCCGCTGCGGCGAGGGCTTTGCTCTTTCCCCGGTCGCGGGCCCGGAACAGGACGGAGCGAGTCAGGTTCGAGTCTTCGATGTGGTCGAGGTCGATCACGTAGACCTGGCCGACGCCGAGCAGGGCCAGATTCTTGAGTACTTCGTTGCCAAGCGCTCCCGCTCCGACGACGAAAACTTTCGCCTTCTTGAGCTTTTCCTGATCCCACCACGAGATGAGCCGCAGCCGCGAGTAGCGGTCGCTGTCGTCAATGACCATTGGCTCCGGCGCGCGAACTTCGTCAGGCATGAGGGAGAGGCTCCTCCGCGCAGACAAAGCCGCAGTCCTTCACCTCTCCTTCGCGCCACTGGAAGAAGCCGAGTTCCTGCCGCTGCGGGTCCACGACCAGGGCTACCTGATGCGGCTGGGGAAAGAAGTGGCGGTGGATGAACATGTCGTACCCTGATAGGAAGATACCAAAGCCGGGGTGGGTGTGCTGCCAGCCAAGGACCAATTCGCCAGGATGCCGCTGCTCGACCTGGCGCGTGAGATCGGCCCAAGTTTCGTGCGTAAAGGTCAGAGACGCGCCGCCGGAAACGGCTTGGATTGCGGGATGAAAGTGGCGAACGACGACGAAGGTGTGATCCTCGCCATAGGTGCCACCGAGCAGAAAGCCACCGACTTCGCGAGTGCGGCCGGTCTCGGAATACTCGATGATCTGCTCCAGCACCGACTCGTGAATAACCACGATCGGGGCTCCCTTGTAAATGCTGCCGATGGCCCGGGCGACTTTGAAGTCAGCCAGTGAGAACCCGTCCGTAGCGGCAGGGAGAGGCATTTGAAAATCGGAGCGGAAGAGATTTGAACAGAAGGGAACGAAGGAAACGAAGAAAGGCAAAAGGATGAATTGAAGCAGGCGAACCCGTTGAACTCTTCCTCTTCTTTCTTCCTTCGTTCTCTTCGTTTCCTTCTGTTCAAAATGCTGCTTGGGTTAATTGATAAACACAATCCCGCCATCATCCACCACGGTCGCCTCGACGACTTCCGCGACAATGCTGGCTCGCGGCGTATCGATAAAGGTCACGCCGGCATCTTCCGGGGAAGAAATCGTGATGGTTGGCGCTGCCGGACGCGGTGCGGCGCGGTCCACACGAGTTGCGGATACCGTCGGCTGCAGGGAATAAGGGGCGGAGGACTCCGTGGTGCGAGCCTGTACCGGCTTGCCAAACACGGGGTTCGCGGACGGTCGCGGTGCGTAACCCGCCAGGCGGTCCCGCAAAGGCCGAGTGTCGAGCGGCATGCGAAACTCTTCCTGGTTCTTGATCCAGCCGGCCGCTTCGCGGTTGTACGGACTCTTTTCGTCGTAATTCTCGAAGCGGATCATGTCCCAAAGCATGGTGCACAGCTCATCGAGCGTCAGGCTCGGCACCCAGTAAGTTCCATAGCCGCCAAGGCAAACCACGCCGCTGGCCGAGATGTTCGGATGGAAGATGGGGGTCTTCCAGGAAATCTCCGGCATCATTCGCGGGTACGAAGCGCCCAGCTTGACGTGCACCTCATGCCGGTCATGAATCTGAACGTTCGCATTCGGCTGCGGCTTCCAGAGGCCCCGACTGGAGAAGCGGACCTGGTAAAAGTCGGGCGGATTGCCGCTGGCGGAGAACTGAAAGATCGTGCTCTCCGACTGCAGCTTCTCGAGCGCCGCGCGGTCGCTACGGAGGCGGCGGAGGCGGGGTGATTCACGCATGGATTGATCCTACCCCGCCACGATTTCCGGATACACAATCAAGTGGTGCCCGTCCTGCACGGCAGCATCGGGCAGGGTCTGATCCTCTCGCAGCCGCTTGCCACCTTCTTTGTGATCCAGGCTGTAGCTCATCGGCTGGCCGTCGGGGCCCATCACCGGCAAGCTCATCTTGGTGATAATGTTCGGGAGAATCCGCTTCACGTTCACGGTATCCGCAATCACGGCCTCCACACTCTTGAAGCCGGTCTGGTCGAGAAACGTAACCCGGGTTCCCTTGCGTTCTTCAGACATTGGTAACTCCTCACCCTGACGGGAAGCGAATGGCTATCGCTCCTATCCGTCAAATCCGTTGCACCGTAACAATTCAGCACCACATCACTTAGTGGGTATTCGCCGGGCAAGGTTCGATCTTACCCCGACGAATTGCGAATTCCAAGCAGGCGATGGCGGGCGTAAAGCGTTTCCGGGTTGATAGTTGGGGCGATTCGGCATCCCCTTGCCGCTGTCCGGCGAGTTCCCGGTTGTTAACGGCCAGAGGATTGTACGCAGGAGATACGAGGTGAGTTTCAGTCGCCGTTTTAGAAATCTGCCGTCCAGCCACAAATCACTTGGCGACTGGATGACCGCAAAGGATAATTACGGCAGATAAGAACTGCATCTTCCACGGGAGCTTTATGAACGACCGCAATCGTGCCCTGAAAATCCTCAAGGAGGCCAAGGAGACCCTCTCGAACCGGCTGACGGAAAAAGTGCTGGAGCAGGAAGAAGATATCCTGGCGGACGCCCGCGGCGATTCGTACATGAATGAGATCGAGTCCCTCTACGAACAGGTCGGACTCAAGCTTTCGCATGTCAATTCGATGCTCTCGAATTTGCCCGTCGATGCCCCGCCCACCCAGGTGGAGTCCGCGTCGGCTCAGCATTCCCAGGACGATGCGTTCACCGTGGCGACCGATCCTTCCCCCAGTGCCGACGCCATCGTTTCCGATACCACGCTAGCTCTCGCCGGCCCGGTCTTCCTCCATACGCCGGCCCTTCCCGCTCCCAAGGTGGCCGGGGCGAAACTGCCCGCTCCCAGTCCGCCGGCTGCCGTGCCGGTGTCGTTCCAGCTCTTCGCCGTGCAAATTCAGGCGGGCGATCGCAAAGGGGCGGGAAAAACTCTCGGCGCACTGTTTGATTTGAAACCCCGCCGGGCCCTGGCGTGTGCCACACTGTTCGACGATCGCTTGCGGAGCGACAAAGAATTCCTCCGCAAAGCCAGCCAACTCCGCAGCGAACTCCACGCCGGCAGCTATCACGCCGCTCTGGTCCTGCTCGTCGAGTGTTTCGGCCTCACCAGCGATGAGGCCGCTGGAGTTCTGGCCTCGCTCCGGCGAAGGCTGGGATCTTAGCCCCTCGTTCTGACTCCGGGGAATACGGAGCGTGGACTTTCCTATTCTTAATCTTACTCTTAATCTTACTCTTAATCCTCTTCTCCGCTTCAGTCCGAGTCGCACTCGGGAGGATTAAGAGTAGGATTAAGATTAAGCGTAAGAAGGGGATGAGGAGGCGGCACAGGGACAGCAAATGGGGTATAGCGACCGCGACTATTACCGCGAAGACACCACCCGCGACACGATGGGAATTCCGGGCCAGTCCATGGTCGTGCGGCTTTTGGTGATTAACCTGGTCCTCTTTCTGGCGGACTGGATTACCTCGAGTGCTGGCGACCATTGGCTGTTCGGCCGCCTCGCTCTTCAAGGCGACACCGTTGCCAATCCTCTCCAGTGGTATCGATTCCTCACCGCCGGTTTTATGCACAGCCATCAAGGGCTGTGGCACATCATGGGGAATCTGTTCGCCCTGTACATCTTCGGAAAGCCGCTGGAAGAACGCCTCGGCGGTAAGGAAATGCTGCGGCTTTACTTATTGGCGATTGTGCTGGGAAATGTGGTGTGGGGACTGCGGCAATATTTCCTGGCCGGCCAGTTTGCCTCCGGCGGTGCAACCCTGTGGGCGACCATCTTTGGCCCCGCCGCGGGCATCACCACGCTGGCCCTGCTGTATTGCCTGTATTTTCCGCGGTCCACGATCAACATGATGTTCATCATTCCCACCCCTTCCTGGATCGTGGCCATTGTTTGCGTCGCCGTGGACTTTGCCGGAGTAATGTCGCAGCATCCCAAGGATAAATCTCTGGCTTTCGCCGCACTGGACCACTACGCCGTCGGCTCTCTCTTCACGCTCGCTTATTGGCATTTCGGCTGGAATTTCGGCCGGCTGCCGGGGGTGAGAGGATTCGCGAAGATATGGACTTCCTTCAAAGGGATGTTTTCTCCCCGCCCGCAAATCCGCGTGCACGATCCTGAGCGGGACTACGAGGACCTCGAAGAAGAAGCCGACCGCCTGCTCGCCAAGGTCGGCCAGCAAGGTGAATCCAGCCTCACCGCCAAGGAACGCAAAGTGCTGGAAGAGTACAGCCGCTGGATGCGGCAGAAGCACCGGTAAAGTAGCCCGCACACTCCGTATGCGGGAATGTCCCTTCACGGAGTGAGCAGACGTCTATTCCTGGTCACTTCCGGCTCGAAGCCAGTGCCGGCAGCGATGTGACCAGGAAATAAGCCCGCGGCGTGGACATCTCCAGGATGTCATCGACGCAGAGTGGGCCACGGCTGGCGCGGGATTGCATCAGGGAGAAGCCGTCCAGAAACGAAACCGGCTTCTTATACTTCACCACCTGCACGTCATCTTCCGTCAGGCCAGCCAGTTCGGTGGCCCGCTCGATGGCGTCTTCCAGGAAGCCAATCTTGTCGACGAGGCCGCTCTTGATCGCCTGGTCCGCGGAAAAAATCTCGCCGGTCGCCAGCGTGTCGAGCGCGGCGGGATCTTTACTGAACTTCGGCCGTCCTTCCTTGACGATGGTCTTGAAGCGGTCGAAGGTTTCATTGACGTAGCCTTGAATGATCTGCCGGTGCTCCGGGGAGACGGGGCGGGTCATGGCCAGCATCTGCTTCCGCTCGTGGCTGCTGATCGAATCGTCCTTGACGTCGAACCGGGCCAAGAGGCCGCTGACGTCGTAGTGCGGAATGATGACGCCGATGCTGCCGGTGGTCGTGGTCGGCTCGGCGTAGATGGAATCCTTCTGGTCCCCCACCGCCATCGAGACATAATATCCGCCGCTGGCCGCCATTCCTCCCATGCTCACCACCACGGGAACTCCCTTTTCCTTCTTCAGCTTCTTGAGGTGGTGAAAGAGATAATCCGCCCCGGTCACGGCCCCGCCGGGAGAATCGACCCGAATGACAATCGCCTTTACGCTATCGTTCTGACTCACTTCGTCAATCTGACGTTTGACAAAACCCTCGTCCTCGGCTTCCGAAATCACTCCGTCGATGGTGATGACCGCAATCGTTCCCCCTGCTCCTTCGTTCCCGCCGATGACTTTCGACTCCAGTGCGTCCGGATTCGGATAGGCTGCCACCGCCAGGACGATCAGCAACAGCAGCACCAGTCCGCAGGCGAAGAACCCCAGCCAGCCGATCAGGCCGAAAAAGACCCCCAGCAGGCTTGATTTTTGGACGACGACGATTTGCTGAGGCTGCGTCGAAGGGGTGGAGGGAGAATTGACGATCATAAAGAACTCCTGCGTGGAGGAAGATGCTGCGAATGCTCTCAAGCTCATCCCTTGATGAAGACAACCTGAGCCATTCTAGTTGTCGCTTGGCAACCCAGAAAGAGACTTCTATCCCTGGATGCTATCACTTTCCTGCTCCCGGCTGGTGTTGCCTTGCCAGCACGTTTGCCGGTAAGCTACGCGGCTGTTGGCGAACTAGGGAATCTTTGCGCCAGGACGGCGCATGTCAGGAGGAATGCACGTGTTTGTTTCGGCATCAACGGAATGTTTTCGGGATATGTCGCTCATCAAGGCGATGGAGCGCCTGGCGGATTTGGAATACACGGCGGTCGAATTCGCCATGTTCGAGGATGGCGACCAGCTCAAACCCAGCCAGGTCTTGGCGGATGTCGAGGCGGCCGTCGCCCTCTGCCGCAACAGCCGGCGGCTGGATGTGGTGGCGTTTGACGTCCGAATCACCGCGGAGAAACAGGAACACTACGACCAGTTCACCGCCATTTGCCAGATGGCGAAGGCGGCGAAAGTGGTGACCATCACCGTCCCCTCGGCCGAGCGGGGCACGCCGTTCAACGAAGAGGTGGAGCATCTCCGTCGCCTCGTCGATATCGCCACGCTCCACGGCGTGCGCGTCGGAATCAAGAGCCAAATGGGGCGGCTGTCGGAAGATCCCGATACCGTCACCGTCCTGTGCGACAACTGCAAGGGACTCGGACTGACGATGGACCCCAGCCCCTATATCTGCGGCTCGTACCAAGGGCGTCCGCTCGACAAGCTCATCAAGTACATCTATCACACGCAGTTGCGAGACACCAGCAAGAAGCAGTTGCAGGTCCGGATCGGCCAAGGGGAAATCGAATACGGCCGGCTGATTACGCAATTGCAGAAAGCTAAGTACACACGGGCCCTCTCCGTCAACATTACCGAAATGCCGGAAGTGGATCACATCGGCGAGCTGCGCAAGCTCCGGCTGCTACTGGAGAGCCATTTGTAGAGTGCAGAATGTAGAGGGCAGAGTGCAGAATTGGATGCAGGTTGCCGCCAGGCCACGACTTTTTCAGGTGGCGTTTTTGCATTGCACACATTGGCTGGCAGGTTGTGGAAGTCAGGGATCTTCCCCAACCTGGCAGGTATTCAAGTCCGAGAAATGCCAATTCTCCGCCCAGTTTCCCGGTCCGGTGAATGTCGATGACGCCGGGACGATCGCCCAGTTTGAAGCCTCCGGTGACGAGGCCAACTTCCGCATCACTTGCGCGGCGGTGCCGCCGGTCCAGGGAAGCGGAGCGGCCATGCGTGAACTTCTCGAGATGCGCGACGGCGCCGCCAAGAGCTTGAATGCCACCGTGGAAGAAGCCCGCAAAGCCGATTTTCAAGGGCATCCCGCCATCGATTTCACCCTGACCTTCGCCGTCGCGGGCACAAAAATGGTTTCCCACAGCCGTTACATCCGTTATCCGGATCGTTTCTTTCAACTGATCGTGACGGCACCGGCGGGGGCGGATGCTGAGCGGGACGCGCAGAGGTTTTTTGAGTCATTTCACATGGACTAGGCGAAAGCTGAATCTTAAGGGGATGAAGGGAGGAAATGGGGAATGACAGTCGTTGCTATCACAAGCCGAAATGCTCACAGGCGGGCCGCCTGTGGCTACGATCAGAACGGTTTCGCTCTTTACCTGTCTCCCCCAAACCGGCTAACATGGCTCGGCCCTGGATGGGCCTTTTCAAGGAGATGATGCGATGAATGGACTCGCCGTGATGCTGTGCGTGAGCGTGTTGGGAGTGCAACAGACCTGGCGCACGACGCAAGAGGGGCAGCTCGAATATGTGCTGCAAGTGGAGCCGACGTTTCTGGCGTCGCTCGAGCAGGGTGAGTCGATCACCAGCAATCTTCCCGCCACGGCCAAAGAGGTCCATCGCCTTTGTCTGCGGTTCTCGGCGGGTGATTTGAAGAAGGCCCCGCAGCGAACCTTGGACTTGCCCCCACTGGCGACTCCGCAGGAGCGAGCTGCCAGCTCGGAGCCGGATATTCCCACGGCTCTCGTCGTCGATGCCCAGGGGCGATCGGAAGAGACCACCGATATCTCCCACGGCTGGCAGGCAACAAGTGACGGGCGCGTGAAATATCTCGTGCAACTTTCGCCGGACCTCTTGGGGAAACTTCGGGAGGGGGATGAGATTCACATGAACCTTTATCCGGAGGCAGCGAAGATTCAGCAGTTCATTGTGCTGTCCGGACAAAACATTTTGCCGCGAAAGACTGCTCAGGCTAAGGCTTCGCTGACCGCCAAGGACCACAAGACCGTCGCCCCTGCGGCGGCAGAGAACCCCGCGGTGTATGGACCCGTGGCCCGAGCCGGCGAGCCGGTGCGGCTGCGGAATCCGCCGAGGTATGCCGTTGGGGATGAAACAACCGAGCAGCCCCTGGAACAACCGGCCGAAGAGCCAGCCGAAGAAACAATCTATGGTCCCGTGGCGGACAACCGCGGTCCTGCCCCCGCGCCGCAGCTCTTTACCAGAAACCCCGCGGCGGAGACTGTGGAGGAACAAACGGAGCCGCCGCTCTATGGTCCCGCGACCTACGGCCCAGCCCGTTCCACGCCACCCCGCGCGGCGGCAACCGAGGCTCCCGTCTTCGACCGGAGCCAGTTTGCCAATGCTCCGATGAACAGGCCCAAGACAACGCCCGCCTCGCTCGCGCCTCGGGACGACGGCAGTCAATACACGACCGACAGCGACAACCGCTATTCCAAACCGACGAGCAGTTTTGGGACTGGCGAAGGCGACGTCGCCACGACAGCCGGCGAGGAAGAGCAGGCGGATCTGGACGACAATCGGATTGCCTCCATCCAGCCGACCAAGGGAAAAACGGGCCTCAGCGCGGGGAAGACCAAGTCCAGCAACAGCGCGGCCGTCGCGGAAAGCGGTACCACGGAGCCGGCAACCTGGGGGCCGTGGGCGTTCGTCTGCTGCGCGCTGTTCCTGTCGATTGGCGGAAACATGTATCTCGGCTGGACCGCCGCCGAGTTTTACAGCCGCTACCGCCTGGCGGTAGAACGGATGCGCAGCATTGGACGAGATACCGTCGACGACTAGGGATAGCTATTTCTTCAGTCGCTTGCCAATCTCATCGACCATTTTTCGCTCCTCGGGGAATTGTCCCGTGGCGAGCTTGGAATAGATGAGGTCCGCACCGACCTGGAGTTCAAAGCAGCCTCCCGTTGAAGGCTCAAGCTCCAGGGACTGAATCTGCCGCTTGAACTGCGTGAGGATCCTGGCCGCCAAACTGACGGCTTGCGGTTCATAACCTCACGACGAGCAGTAACGTAGGTGGACTTTCATCGGAGAATCTCCTGCGGGGTCGGGAGGGGTTTTCGCGGGAAGCTGTTCAACAACAATTGACAATCATTGTCCGCGAAAACTCCTCCCGACCCCCTTTCCCTCTACACTTTACTTCTTACTCTTCTTGGCCTTCTTGGCAGGAGCCTTCTTCTTGCTCACTGCTGCGGTCGCCTTGGACTTTTTGCCTTTGCTGAAGGCGGCGTCCCAACCGTTGGCGTACTTAGCACTGGTACCGACTCGCGTAATGGTCATCTTTCAAGCCTCGGAAGTGAAAGGAGAAGCCGCCGAACCTCATGGCGGGTAATTGTGTCTCTTCCTTTGGTAATTGAAGTACCGGGCATCGTCAAGCCGCACGTTTGAATCGGTCAGCCAGCTCCGCTATGCTAAGGCCATGAGTGGTGCACGACACAAGCTGCTGCCGCGAGTACGACATCGGCGTCGCTGGCCCGCTTTCGTAACGGCCCTCGCGCTGCTCTTGCTGGCCGCCCTACTGAGTGCCGATGAAGCGCCCCCGGTGAAACCCGCGCCGGCCGCCAAGGCCTATCGCCAGGCGGCCATCATCCATTTCGAGGGGCCGATTACGCCGTGGCTGGAAGGCTATTTCACCCGCAAACTGGCCGCCGCGAAGAAAGCCGGTGCGGATCTGATTGTCATCGAAGTCGATAGCCCCGGCGGCTATGTCGACGAGAGTGGCAACATGGCCGAGATGCTCCGCGACGCCTCGTGGGCTCACACCGTCGCCTACGTTCCGGACGAGGCCCTGAGCGGGGCGGCTTTCGTCTCGCTGGGGTGCGACGAAATCGTGATGCGGCCGACGGCGCGTCTGGGGGACGTAGGGGTCATCTTCCTGGACCCCGATTTCATGTTCCGCTACGCCCCGGAAAAGTACAAGACGGACCTGGTACAGCGCCTTCGCGGACTAGCGATTGCCAAAGGGCGTCCTCCCGCACTGGCCGAAGCGATGGTGGATATGGATGTCGAAGTCTTCCGCTATCGCAACCGGAATACGGCAAGCATCTCCTTCTTCTCGGACCTGGAGTTCAACAGCCGGCCTGACTCCGCCGACTGGGAGAAGCTGGAGCTCGTGATCGAGTCACAAAAGGGCCGTTTCCTGGAAGTCAGCGGCACGCGGGCGGTGGAGTTGCAACTCGCCAGCGCCACGGTCGCCAGCGAAGTAGACCTCCGCAGCCGTTATCAAGTTGAAGGCTGGTTGGAATATCGTCCAGACACTGCGGACAAAGCGGTCTATGTCCTGGGCCTCTGGTGGGTGACGGGGCTGCTCTTCATCGTCGGACTGGTCGGCCTGCTCTATGAGTTGTGTGCCCCTGGAACATGCGTCGGCGGCATCACGGCGCTCCTCTGCTTCGCCCTCTTCTACTGGAGCCGATTCCACGCGGGAACCTCCGGCATGCTGGAACTGGTGCTGTTCGCCGGGGGAGTACTACTGCTGGCGGTGGAGATCTTCGTCCTTCCTGGCTTCGGCGTGGCGGGGGTTGGAGGCATCATCCTGATCGTGGTTTCGATGATCCTGGCCTGTCAGAATTTCATCGTGCCCGAGACCCAGCACGATTGGAACACGCTTCTATCGTCCAGCTTACTCGTCATCAGTTCGTGTGCCGCGTTCGCGGTGGTGGCTGGTGTGATGATGCGCTATTTCCACGTCATCCCGGTTCTGAGCAATATGATTCTCGCGCCGCCAGGCTCCGGCCAAAGCGATGAGGATACCAGCGGCAAGGCGATTGCATCCGCGGTACAGGTCGGCTCTATCGGCCGCGCCGAGACGCCTCTTCGCCCCATTGGACGCGCCCGCTTCGGCGACATGTTCCTCGATGTTGCCTGCGAAGGAGATTACATCCCGCGCGGCGCTTCCGTTCGCGTGTTGGAAATCACCGAGCACAAGGTGACGGTGGAAGCGGTTGCTTAACGGACTTCGCTTAGATAATCTCCTCGATCTCCGTGTACAAAAACGTCACTCCTCCCGTCGCATAGTTCGGCACATCCGCGACGGCAGCCTGGCCTTCGGGCGATTCCAACAGCCGCTCAAACTCCTCGCGGCTCTCCATGAAGAGGTCGGCGATGTAACAGTACGGCGGGCGCTCTTCGCCGGGCTTCGTCTGCACTTTCCCGACGGTCCACTTCTTCAGCCCCTTCATTTTTTTGGCTAAGGGAATGTGGCGGTCTTGATAGTACTGGTCAAAGGCGGCGGGGTCGGTGGGATGACCGTAGAGGACGAGGAGGCGGACCATGACAATCACCTGCACGTGAAGGAAGTGAAGAACGCCAGTTTACCGTGGTTCCGCGTCCTTGGGCGACCGTTTGGAGTGGGCTCGCGGGTTGTCAGCGGTGCGCCCACGGGTTACTCTATAATTTCACGCGATGATGCTGGGTAAGGCACCTGGTTGAGCGCGCCCGCCTTCCGATTTTCCCTCCGCTTCTCGCTCATAGGACCTTCGATGACACTGGTTGAAACCGCGACTCCGGCGGAGATGAAATCTCGCGCCCAGGCTGCCCAGGACCAACTCGATAAGCACGCCGTTGAAACCATCCAGTGGCATTTCCACGATTCCACCGGCAGCCCGTTTTGGCTGGAGAAGAAGCGGGGGCTGAAGTTCGATCCTCTCAAAAATGTGAAGTGCTTCGCGGACATCCAGAAGTTTCCCCTGTTCGAGGACGATTGGCTCCGCGGCGGCCCCATCAGCCGTTGGATTCCCAAGGGGCTGGCCGGCAAACCGACCTATGTCTTCGAAACCGGCGGCACCACGGGCATCCCCAAGAGTCGCATGGTGATTGAGGACCACTGGACCGACTACGAGAACTTTAGCGCCACGCTGCCCGACAAATACTTTCCCAAGGGAAGCAACTGGCTGATGCTTGGTCCTTCGGGCCCGCGGCGGCTGCGGCTGGCGGTGGAACATTTGGCGCAGCACCGGGGCGGGATCTGCTTTTGCATCGACCTCGACCCGCGATGGGTGGTGAAGCTGATCAAGAAAGGCTGGATGGAACACTTGGAGGCGTACAAGGACCACTGCATCGACCAGGTGCTGTCGATCCTTTCCGCCGGGCACGACATCAAGTGCATGTTCACCACGCCTAAGCTGCTGGAGGCCCTCTGCACGAAATTGGAGAAACAGGGGAAGACCTTTAAGGACACGGGCATCACCGGCATCTTCAGCGGCGGGACGGAGTTCACGCCGCAGTTCACCCGGTTCTGCATTGAGGAATACTTCGGCGGCTCGCCGGAGGAAAGCGGCATCTACATGACGCCGACTTACGGTAACACACTGATGGGTCTGGCTTGCAGCAAACCGGTCGGTGCGGCCGACGGTTACAAGATTACCTATTACGCCCCCCAACCCCGAGCAGTGATTGAGGTCGTCGACTTCGACGATCCGCTGAAAGTCGTTCCCTACGGCGACTCTGGCCGCGTCAAGCTGACCACGCTCACCAAGGAGCTCTTCGTCCCCGGCTTCCTGGAGCGGGACGAAGGAGAACGCGAGCAGCCCTATGCGAAGTATCCCTGGGACGGCATCAGCGGCGTGAAGCCGTGGCGCGGAATCGCGGCGACGACAACGGTGGGGGTGTATTAGTTCGTTTGTGCGGCGATGTTTCAATCGCACCGTATTGGTTCAAAAACTTAACTAGGAACTGTCCGTGCTTAACCTTCCCGTCCTCCGTTGGGGCAAGCCTTACGATTCGCTCGATAAGGACACTGTCACGCACTTTGCCACCGGCGAACCCATTGCCAAGGTCAGCCAGGCCAACCGCGGCCTGATTGAGCGGGACATGCGCTCGGCCCACAAGGCGCGAGAGATTCTGCGGGCGATTCCGGTCGCGGACCTGATCAGCCGCATCAAGAAAGCAGCGGACCTGTACGAATCGGCGACGCTGCCGATGGGGGACGGCCAGCAGTCGCCGGAAGACTTTGCCCGCCAGCAGTCGTCCAGCACCGGCCTCCCCGAGCACATGTGCCGGATGAACATGCCCAAAAATTCCTTCGTGCTGAGGAACATCGACAAGATTCTGGATTGCCTCACCCGCGGCTTGGACCTGAACATCTTGACCAAGGGTTATGGCGTGGAGAGCCGCGGCGTGACGGTCAGCTATCAGGCACAAGCTCCTGTGCTCTGCGCGGTGTTGCCGTCGAATTCCCCGGGCGTGCATACTCTGTGGCTGCCGGCGATTCCGTTGCAACTCGGCCTTGTGCTCAAACCGGGTCCGCAAGAGCCGTGGACACCGTATCGGATGCATGCTGCCTTCACCGCGGCGGGGATTCCCGGCGAAGTCTGGTCGATCTTTCCCGGCGGGCCGGAAGCCGGAGCGGCAGTGCTTGCCACGGCGTCGCGGGCTATGATTTTCGGTGGCACCGCGACCGTGGAGCAGTACAAGGGGAATCCGCGAGTGCAGGCACACGGGCCGGGCTTCTCCAAGATTCTGATTGGCGACGACGAGGTTGATAATTGGGAGAAGCATCTCGACCTGATGTGCGAAAGCATCTATATCAACTCTGGCCGCGGCTGCATCAATTGCTCCGGCATCTGGGCCTCGCGGCACACCAACGAAATTGCCACGGCCATCGCCGACCGGCTCGGCCCTATCGAGGTCAAGCCGCCAACCGATCCGCAAGCGGGGCTCGCCGCCTTCACGATTCCCGGTCAGGCGAAGGCCGTCTGGGGGATGATCGAAACCGACCTGAAGGAGAGCGGCGTGACCGATCTCACTTCCAAGTACGGCCCGCGGCTGGTGGAGGCGGAACGATGCGCCTATATTCGGCCCACGATTGTCCATTGCGACACGCCGGAAGCTGCCATCGCCAAAAAGGAATACATGTTTCCGTTCAGCACCGTCGTGAAATGTCCGCAAGGCGAAATGCTCGCCAAAATCGGCCCTACGCTCGTCGGCACGATTATCACCAGCGACGAGAAGTTCAAAGCCGAGTGCACCGAAGCCACCCACATTGACCGCCTCAACCTCGGCCCCCTCCCCACCACCCGCCTCAACTGGCTACAGCCGCACGAAGGGAACATTATTGACTTTTTGTTCCGCAACCGGGCGCTGCAAACCGCCTAGCAGCGGAATGACGAAATCCGAAATCCGAATAACGAATGAAAGGCATTCGCATTTTGGAATTCGCGTGTAGACCTACCTCATTCGCCATTCGTCATTCGGATTTCGTCATTTCCTCCCATGTCTCCATTCGATTTCCAGCCGCGTACCCGGATCGTCTTTGGTCCGGGGAAAATTGATGCGCTGGGAGAGTTGGCGTCGGAAATGGGGGCCCGGCGAGCGCTCGTTGTAAGCGACCCTGGTGTCGTTTCCGCGGGCCATACCGCCAAGGGGATTGCCGCGCTTGCTCGCGCGGGCATTGAGACGCATCTTTTCGGTGGCTTGCACGAGAACCCCACGACGGATGACGTGGCCGCCGGGCTCAAAGTCGCGCAGCGGCACGAACCTGAGATTTTAGTGGCCATCGGCGGCGGCAGCTCGATGGACTGCGCGAAAGGAATCAACTTCGTCTACACCGGCGGTGGCGAGGTGAAGGATTACTGGGGGACGGGAAAGGCACTCCAGCCGATGCTGCCAATGATCGCCGTTCCCACGACCGCGGGTACCGGGAGTGAAACGCAGTCGTTCGCCCTGATTTCCGATTCCAAAACCCATGTGAAAATGGCCTGCGGCGATAAGAAGGCTTCGTTTCGCGCAGCCATACTCGACCCTCAGCTCACGGTCACTCAGCCGCCACGGGTGACGGCATTGACCGGTATCGACGCGGTATCGCACGCCCTCGAATCCTGGGTCACGACCCGCCGCAATCCGGCCTCTCTTGCCTTCGCGCGGGAAGCCTGGCGATTGCTCGCCGGAAATTTCCTAAGTGTCCTGAATGATCCGGCGAATCTCGATGCCCGCGGGGCCATGCAGCTTGGGGCGTCGTTTGCGGGAATGGCGATTGAAAATTCGATGCTCGGTGCCGCCCATGCGCTCGCCAATCCGTTGACCACGGCCTATGGAATTCCGCACGGCCAGGCGATTGCGGTCATGTTGCCGCATGTGGTCCGCTTTAACGGCGAGGAGTTCCGAGCTTGGTATCTCGATCTGCTTTCGGGCGGCAACGGAGATACCCTGCTGCCGGGACCAGGTGGTGATGTGACAGGGCTGGTGGACTTTATCAGCGATCTCGCCGCCAAAGCCGGCCTGGAAACGTCTCTTGCCGCGCTCGACGTGGAAAAGCTCCGGCTTCCCGAACTCGCCCAGGAAGCCGCCAAGCAATGGACCAGCCGCTTCAACCCGCGAAAGGTGGAAGAGGCCGAGCTTTTGGCGCTTTATCAAGCTGCTTTTTGATACAATGGCTCGTAGCGACGTGCGGCCCGCATATCCGCTTACCCGCCTTTTTGAGAGGCCCATGATGTCTCCCTTCACTCGTAACTTGACGCTGCTGTTGGTCGGTCTTTCCAGCGTGTCGCTCCAAAGTCACGCCGAGGATTCCGCGCCCGCTGTTCGGCCAGCTTTGCCCATTGCCGCGAAGGACTGGACCTTGTTCCGTGGCGATCCACTCTCGAGCGGCGTGGCCCGCACGACGCTCCCCGACAAGCCCGAGCTGCTTTGGAAATACACCGTCAAAGAAGGAGCATTCGACAGCACAGCCGCTATCGCGGATGGCGTTGTTTACATCGGCGACTTGGACGGCAAGCTCTATGCGATCGATCTCGTCAGCGGCAAGGACATTTGGAGCCAGAAGTTTGAAGCCGGCTTCATCGCGGCTCCCGCGGTGAAGAACGGGTTTCTGTACCTGGGAGACATGGACGGCAAGTGCTATTGCATCGACGCCAAGACCGGCAAGTCGAAGTGGAGCTTTGCCGCGGACGCGGAAGTTGACGCCAGCGCGAATTTTTGGAAGGACAACGTCCTTTTCGCTTCGCAGGATCGAAACCTCTACTGCATGAACGCGGTCACAGGCCAACAGGTTTGGAAGTTCGCCATCGAAGACCAGATTCGTTGCACTCCCACCGTCGTCGGCGACCGGGCCTTCGTCGCTGGCTGCGACGGCAAGCTGCATATTATCGATCTGACGAAAGGGGAGTCGTCCGGCAGCGTGGAAATTGGCTCTCCCACATTGATTACTCCGGCAGTGCTGGGGGATCACGTTTTTTTTGGCACCGAGGCCAACGTCTTTTTCAGCGTCAATTGGAAGGAAGCCAAGGTTGCCTGGCAGGTGGAAGATAACAGCTCGACGCAAGGTTACCGCAGCTCTCCCGCCGTGACTTCGGACCTGGTCGTCGTCGGCAGCCGCAACAAGATGGTCCAAGCCTTTCGTCCCGACAACGGCAAAGAGCTGTGGACGTTTCCGACGAAACAGCGGGTCGAAAGTTCCCCCGTCATTGTCGGCAACCGCGTCTTCATCGGCTCCGCCGACGGCCGGCTCTATTCCCTCAACGCCAAGGACGGCACCGAAGTCTGGCAAGCGCAGTGCACGGGCGGCTTCACCGGCTCACCCGCCGTGGCCGATGGCAAACTGGTCATCGCCAGCGACCGGGGCGTGGTGTATTGCTTTGGATCAAAAAAGTAGGAGTTCTTGTTGTCCACCGAAGCCACGAAAACCGAGGTCGGCAGTTACTTCATCTCCAACTACCCGCCATTTTCGCAGTGGCAGCCGGAATTAGTTGGGGAAATTGAAGCGGCCCTGCACGCGCCGCCTCAGGATGTGCCGCTCGGGTTATATCTGCACATTCCGTTTTGCCGCAAGCGGTGTAAGTTCTGCTACTTCCGCGTTTATACGGACAAGAACGCTCACGACGTGGAGACTTACGTCTCCGCACTCTCCCGCGAAATCGAGCTCGTCAGCCGCTTGCCGGTGATGGGGGGGCGGCCGTTTCGATTCGTTTATTTCGGCGGCGGTACGCCGTCGTTCCTTTCGGCCAAGCAGCTCACGTCGCTCGTCGATCGTCTGCGGGCGAATATTAATTGGGACAAGGCGGAGGAAGTCACGTTTGAATGCGAACCGGGCACTCTATCGGAACCGAAGGTCCACACGCTGAAGGAGCTCGGCATCACGCGGCTCAGCCTGGGCATCGAAAACTTCAGCGACGCGATCCTGGAGGAGAACGGCCGGGCGCATCTCTCGGGAGAAGTCTACAAATCGTGGGAATGGATCCAAGCCGCCGGGTTTCACAATGTGAACATCGATCTGATTTCCGGCATGGTCGGCGAAAACTGGGACAATTGGAAGGATTGCATTCGCAAGGCAATTGAGCTTTCGCCCGACAGCGTCACCATCTATCAGATGGAGCTGCCGTTCAACACGGTTTACTCCAAGGACATTCTCGGCAACCAGATTGAAACTCCGGTCGCCGATTGGCCGACCAAACGTGCCTGGCTCAGCTACGCCTACGACGAGTTGCTGGCGGCCGGCTACCACGTCTCCAGCGCCTATACGTTGATCAAGGATCCGTCCAAGGTCAGCTTCAGCTATCGGGACAACCTCTGGCGCGGATCGGACTTGCTCGCCACGGGCGTCGCCAGCTTCGGGCACGTTAGCGGCGTGCATTATCAGAACAAAGCTGACTGGGGAGATTACGTCGGTGACTTGGAACAAGGCCAGCTGCCGCTCTGGCGGGCGATGCGGTCGTCCAGGCATCAGCTCTTGATCCGCGAGATGATTCTGCAGCTCAAGAAGGGTTGGCTCGACGCGGGTTATTATCGCCGCAAGTTTGGCGTGGAAATCCAGGACGAGTGGCGCGAGGTCTGGAACGAACACCAGTCGGAAGGAATGCTCACCATCGACGGCGACCGGATCGAGCTCACCCGGGATGGGCTGCTCCACGCCGACGCCCTGCTGCCGCCTTTCTTCGAGCCGGAGCATCAGGGAGTCCGCTACACATGAGCGGGCCGCTCACGTTCATGATGGGAAACTTCGCTGCGGAGTTTCCCACCGACCGGAAGTACGCCAAAAATCACATGTGGGCGGAATCGCGCGGCCCGGTCATCCGCTTCGGATTCACGGCTTACGCTGTGCGGCTGCTGCAGGACGTGTACTTTCTCGACTGGACGGTCGGTGCCGGGGCGGCGTTGTCACAGAAGCAGGAAATTGGCCAGATCGAGAGTAAAAAAGCGGAAAGCAGCCTCTACACCCCTGCGGCGGGCACGCTCGTCTGCTTTAATGAAGAGCTGCTTTCCGACCCGTCGGCAATTAATGTAGACAAATACGGCGGTGGTTGGCTGTTTGAGATGCAGACTGGTGGGAAAGATCTCATGACGGCCGAGCAGTATTTGGATTACCTCGCTTCCGTCTGGGAAGTGACACAGCGGACTATAAAAGGGCAAATGAACGAGTAGGAACATGGCCAAGAGAATTGCCGTCGTTGTCTCCCAAGGCCAGAGTGCCAGTCCCGCCAAGCGCCAGCTTGAGGAAGACATTATCTCCGCCCTGCTCTTCGAGCAGGGACTGGACCTGGTCATCATTCCGCACCTGTATGATTTGAAGCCGGACGGGACCGGCATGCTGGCTCTGAACGGCATCATGGGGAACATGATCGTCCTCTCGTGGCTCTACGAGCGCGGGGCTCGCTGGACGCTCGACCGTTTCGGCATTCGCGGCAAGGAAGGGCTGACGCTAATCAAGTCGGAGGATGACGAGGAAGAAGACGAAGACGCGGAAGAGGCATCCGCCAACGGCGACAACAAGGAGCGGGTGATCGACACGCAGGATCTTCCCAACCGCCGCATTTACTGTCTGGACCTGCGGATTCACGACAAGGCGCAAATCTACATCGATGAAGTGAAGCGGATTGCGCGGGAGAACGCTCTGCCGCTCGTAGGGCTTTCTGGTTTGGGGATGTCGGGTCTCGCCTCACCGGAACAGGCTGCCCGGTTCGTGACGCCGACGAACAACACGGCGCTACCAATGATGGGCGAACATACGAGTGCGCCCGGGAGCATTGTTGCGGAAACCAAGTCTTTCGCCGAACCGCTTCGCATCGCCGAAGATGGCACCCGCCGCTGGTATCCGGTCATTGATTATTCTCGCTGCACCAACTGCATGGAGTGCATCGACTTCTGCCTGTTCGGCGTCTACGGCGTCGATAAGGTCGAGACGATCCTGGTCGAACAGCCCGATAACTGCCGCAAGGGCTGCCCCGCGTGCAGCCGGGTCTGCCCCGAAAACGCCATCATCTTCCCACAGCACAAGACGCCCACGATTGCCGGAGCGGACGTCGTCGCCGGCTCGCTGAAGATTGACCTGTCACTGTTGTTCGGCGCGCCGGAAACGGGCGAAACGGCCGAGCAGGCGGCTGTGCGGGAGCGGGACGAGCAGCTTTTGCTGGCGGGACGGCAAGCGGTGGGCACCGCGGTCGGGCTCCCCAAGCGTCAGGAGCATAAGTCCGGGGAAGCAAAAGACGAGCTCGATTCGCTGATTGATGCGCTGGATGAACTGGACGTGTAATCGCCCGCTGACAGGCAGGCGAGAGTGAATTATGTCGCGGTTGCCGCCGGCTTGGGTCGGGTGAGCAGAGACGCCACAATCAGCACCACGAACCCCAGCGGCAGCGTGACGATGGCGGGCTGGCTGAAAGGGACGACGGCAGTGTTCGGATCGAGGCCATAGATGTTCTTGTACGCTTCGCCACTGGCCAGAACCCAGGCTAATGAGCTGAAGAGCCCGGCAAAGATGCCCCAGGTGATTCCCTGTTTGGTCGTTCCCTTCCAGAACAGCAGCATCACAAGCGCTGGCAGATTCGCGCTCGCCGCCACGTTAAACGCCCAGCCGACGAGGAAGGAGACGTTGAAGTTCTTGAACAGGATGCCTAAGACGATCGCGATGGCCCCGACCACAACGGCGGCAATCTTGCCCGCTCGCACCTTTTCGTGATCGGTAAGCTCCATTTTGAGAAAGCTCGTCAGCAAGTCGTGAGCGACCGCGCCGCTGGCTGCGAGGATGAGCCCGCTCACGGTGCCGAGCACAGTCGTGAAGGCAATCGCGCTAATCACAGCAAACGGCAACTCCCCAAAGCTCCGGGCCAGCAGCGGAGCTGCCATGTTGCTGTCGGTTGGATCGAGCACACCGCTGGTCATGGCTCCCAGGCCCAGAAACAGCGTCAATACGTAGAAAAAGCCAATCGCCGCGATGCCGACCATCGTGCTCTTCCGAGCCGACGCCTGGTCCTTGACCGTGTAATAGCGAATGAGAATGTGCGGCAGCGAGGCCGTGCCGCCGAAGAGGGCGAGCATCAGGGAGAAAAAGTTGAGCTTGCCGGCGAGGGAGTCCTTCCGCAGATCGGCGAACGTCGGACTGCCGCCAGGAAGCAGCAAATTCGCCCCTTTCGTCAGTTTTGGGTAATATACCGTCGTTTCCGAGCCGTCCTCTTCTTTGATTTTCTCCGCTGACCAGGTATAGATTTCGCTGTTTTGCAGTTCGTGAAAGAACGCGAACGGACTGAGTGGCCCGGTCGATTTCCGCTGCTCGCCGGAATCCCCTGGGCCAAGCACCTTGATGGTTCCCACCGGCTGAAAGTCGGTTTCTCCCTCCTCTTTTCCCTGGGGGAGTCCGTTGATCCACTTCTTGCCATCCTTGATGGTCACGTAAATAGTCTGATTCACGAAGTCCGCAGCAACGTCTCCTGTCTCCGATCCGTTGTCGCGCCATACCGAGATCTTTCCGCTGGCGAGGTTGCGATAGCGAACATACGGTTTCCCTTTCCAACCACCAGTCTCCGGAACGACTTTCAGTCCCGCGAGCTCAAGATCCGCCTTGGTCCAACGAGCCACGTCTTTGGGGCCTCCCTTTCTCTCCACGGTCAGCCCGCGCTGCAGAATCATCCCGGTCAGCACGGTGCAAAACAGGACGAGCAGCGCTCCCTTAATAAACTGCACCCAGGTCGTACTCACCATGCCAGCCGTGACGACAATCAAGATGACCACCGCCCCCACCGTGACCACGCCAATTTCAAATTGGCCGATCGTCGTGAAACCGAGTGGGATTGGCGGGAGGCTGAGCAGCGGCTTGATCAGTGCGCCCGCACCGACCATTTGGGGAATCAAGTAGAAGATGCTCACCACCAGCGTGCTGATGGCGGCGGAGAGCTTGATTCCCTTGCTGTGAAACTTGCTGTCAAGCGCGTCGGCGAACGTGAACTTTCCCATCCGCTTGAGCGGTTCGGCGACGACGAAGAGCGCGACGATCCAGCCGGCAAGAAAGCCGATTGAATACAGAAAGCCGTCGTAGCCGTAGAAGGCGATCATTCCACAGATGCCCAGGAATGATGCCGCGGAGAGATAGTCGCCGGCGAATGCGATGCCGTTGACGAACCAGGGAATCTCACCGTGAGCCGCGTAGTAGCCGCTGGCGGACTTGGCTTTCGCTCCCAGGTAGAAGCTGAGCCCCAGGACTATCAGGACGAAGAAGGCGAAGACGCCGATGGCCAGGTACGAGGGAGTGTAAATCATCGGCCCCCGCCTTCCCGCTCGAACTGATCGGCGTTCCGCTTGCAAAGAAACATGTAGAGCATCGCCAGCAGCACCGCCCCGAAAATCAGCCCAAACCCGTAAAGGATCGCCACGTTCGGCCCCAGCGGCGTCGGCTGCCCCATGATCCCTGGTGTGTAAGCCGCCATTCCCACGAACACGACATAAGTCGCCAGATAAACGGCGAACAGCCACAGCCCCGTGCGGGAGTTGCGGGCGGAGAGATCGAGATGCTCGTCGGCGTGCGCTGTGGGTCTGTCGGCCGCATCATCGGGAATGAGTTTCATGCTGGGCTAAGATAGTGCAGGAATGGTCCGCACGCCAGCGCCTAAGGATTTGGATGATCGAGCAGCCCTTGCAACCGAGAGGCTAGTACCTGGGGAAACTTGGTGAGCCAGCTTCGATCAATCAGACCCTGCTGCATCAGATCAACAAGGTGGGTCTGATCTTTAATGCGAAATGAGGTTAGCTTCATGCGGACGATTGCCTCCAAGGAAATCACTTGAAAGCGTGGGGCACGAACGGATTCCGACAGGCTGGGCGTGGCGATTTCATCGCTCTCTTTCGCCTTTTCACCTTCGAAGAGCAAGTGAACGCCCTCGCTCGGCCGGCCCTCCGGCCCATCCACGAAGGCATCGACTCCAAACGTCTTGGCATAGCAAAAACCGACAGACTCCATCGCCTTAACCACCGCGGGCAAGTCGATTCTGCGTACGAGCAGGTCCACGTCTTTGGTATTGCGGACAGCGCCGGGGTCAACTGTGGAGACCCAGGACGCAACCGCGTTGCCCCCAATTACGGCATAGGGAATCTTGGCGGCATCAAGTGCTGCTGTCGACCTCAACAAACGGTCCTCAACCTTTTGCACGGCCTCCACCATCCTCTCCCAAGAGATATTGCCCGCAACAGGTGCGATCATTTCAGTACCTCAATTCCCGCTTACGCCATTACCTCTTCCACCACCTTACCATGCACGTCCGTCAGCCGATAATAACGCCCTTGAAACTTGAACGTGAGCTTCGTGTGGTCGATGCCGAGGGTGTGGAGGATGGTGGCATGCAGGTCGTGGACGTGGACCGGCCGCTCGGCGATGTTGTAGGAGAAGTCGTCGGTGGAGCCGAGGGACATGCCGGGTTTGATGCTCCCGCCAGCGAGCCAGGCGGTGAAGCAACGGGGGTGATGGTCCCGGCCGTAGTCGTCGGCGGTGAGCGGACCCTGGCAATAGACGGTGCGGCCGAATTCGCCTCCCCAGACGATGAGCGTGTCGTCCAGCAGCCCCCGCTGCTTGAGATCCGCCACCAGGGCCGCGCTCGGCTGGTCGGTATCTTTCGCCTGGCCGACGATTTGCGTCGGCAGCTTCACATGCTGGTCCCAGCCCCGGTGGAAGAGTTGCACGAAGCGGACTCCTCGCTCTGCCATTCTTCGGGCCAGCAGGCAGTTGTAAGCAAACGTCCCCGGCTTCTTCACGTCCGGGCCGTACATGTCGAGAACGGTCTGGGGCTCACCGGAGATATCGGTAAGCTCGGGGACACTGGTCTGCATCCGGAAAGCCATCTCGTACTGGGCGATGCGAGTGGCGATTTCGGGATCGCCTGTTTCCTGCTGTTTAAGGCCATTGAGCGCGGCCAGGTCGTCGAGCACCTGCCGCCGCGACTCCTTGCCGACTCCCTCGGGATTCGACAGGAATAAAACCGGGTCGCCGGCCGAGCGGAATTTGATCCCCTGGTACTTTGTCGGCAGAAAGCCGCTCCCCCACAGCCGGTCATAAAGCGGCTGGTCGGCTTTGTTGCCGGAGCCTTGCGAAACCATCACGATGAATGCCGGCAGGTCGGCGTTCTCGCTCCCCAGGCCATACGCCAACCATGAGCCGATGGCCGGTCGGCCGGCAAGCTGGTTGCCGGTCTGGAAAAACGTGACTGCCGGATCGTGATTGATGGCCTCGGTGTGCAGCGACTTGATGAAGCACAGCTCGTCCGCCACTTTCGCCGTGTGCGGCATCAACTCGCTGACCCAGGCCCCGCTCTTGCCATGCTGGGCGAATTTGAACTTGCTCGGCGCGACCGGAAAGCTGCTCTGCCGCGAGGTCATCCCCGTGAGCCGCTGCCCCTGGCGGATGGAATCCGGCAACTCGGTTCCACGGAGGTCGGCCAGCTTCGGCTTGTAATCGAACAGGTCCATCTGCGAGGGCGCGCCCGACTGGAACAGATAGATCACCCGCTTGGCACGCGGCTTGAAGTGGGGAAGCGAATTTTTGACCGGCACTGCTTCGCCGTGTGACAGCTTGTTGAGGGCGAGGGTGCCGAGGAGGCCGATGGAACTGCCCAAGAGTTGACGACGGGAAAGGGAGTACGCATTGCACATGAGAAGAATCTCTAGGCGACGGGGTTATCGACGATTTCCTTGAGTCGTGCCGCAAGCTCGGGAGGATATTTGGAGACCCAAGCCGCATCCCACAGACCCACGTTGAACATGTCCGCTAGATGCGTTTGATCGTGGCGGCGAAACGCGACAAGCTTCATTCCGATCAAGTCTTCAAGGCAGACGATTCTCGATCCTGAGGGAAACACGATGCTCCGTGAGACTTGCGGAGCGGGCAGCGGGTCGCCTGGGCGAACCGTTTCCCCCGCCCAAATTAAATGCACACCCCTTTTGGCAGAAGGATTCTGTCGTTCCAAGAACATTCCGATTCCGTTCGCAAAATGATAGTCAAGTCCCGATTTTGCCGCGGCGGTTTTGGCAGCGTCCAAGTCGCCGCGGTCCAGCAGCAAATCCACATCCTTGGTCGTCCTAACGGCATCCGGATCCTTGGAAGCGACCCACTCCGCTACTGCCATCCCACCGATAATCGCATAGGGAACCTGGCTGGAGTTGAAGGCGGCAGTAATCCGTTTCTTCCGCGCATCGATTTCTTCCATAGTCATAACATATCGCTCCCACGGATCGTAGGTGAACACAGGCGTCATCATCGCTGACGTGGACATAATTATTCCTTTACCACGGTCTCATCTAAGTTGAGTAGCAGTGACGCAATCGCGGTGAACGCTTGCTGGTTGTCACTCTTGACCAGGTTCCGCTGCTTGTTCAGCGCATTTGTGAGAATAGCCAGCTCCGCCGCCGTTGGCTCGCGGCTGGTGGCGCTCTGGAACATGTAAATGAGCCGGGCGTTGTCGTCTGTGAGCGGCAGGGCCAGTGTGCTCCTCGCGAATTCGCCGGCAGCTGCAAAAAAAGTCTGCTCGTTGAGCAGCGCGAGGGCTTGCAGCGGCGTGTTGGTGCGATTTTCGCGGACGGTGCAGAACTCGCGGGTGGAGGCGTCGAAGGCGAGCATGGCCGGCGGGGCGATGGTCCGTTTCCAAAAGGTGTAAAGGCTGCGGCGATAGAGGTCCGCTCCTTTCCCCGGTTTGTAGTCGTCGCCGCCGGTAAGTTCCGTCCAGAGTCCTGGCGGCTGATACGGCATGACGCTCGGCCCGCCGAGTTGCTCGACGAGCAGGCCGCTGGCCGCTAGCGCCTGGTCCCGAATCATCTCCGCCGAGAGCCGAATTCGCGGGCCGCGGGCGAGCAGCCGATTCTCCGGATCCTTCGCGGACGCTTCCGGAACGACATGCGACGACTGCCGATAAGTACTGCTCGTCACGATCAGCCGCTGCATCCGCTTGATGTCCCACGAAAGAGCGGCCCCGCCGCTTGAAGCGGCCGGGTCGCTGAATTCCGTTGCCAGCCAATCCAACAGCTCCGGATGCGTCGGCCATTCCCCCTGCGAGCCAAAATCCTCCGCCGTCTTCACCAGCCCCGCCCCAAAATACATCTGCCAGAACCGATTCACCGCCACCCGCGCCGTCAAAGGATGAGCCGAGTCCACCAGCCACTTCGCCAGCCCCAGCCGATTCCGCGGAGCATCCGGCGGCAGTCCCAAACTTAAACTCGCCGGCACGGCCCGCTCGACTTTCTCGCCGGGATGGTCATATTGGCCACGGAGCAAGACATGAGCATCGCGTGGCTGCGGAAGTTCTTCCATGACCATTAGGGTCGGAAGGCGAATTTCCAATTGACTCCATGCTTTTCGCTTACTCTCATAGTCGAGGTAAGCTGCCCGATGTTTGTCAGAAAGTAAATGTTCGAGAAAGAATCGAAATGAAATATGCGCATTTCGCAGGGAGTCATTCTCGTTCTTGACAATGTCGGCTAGTGGTTCATTGGTCGACAGACTGTGACTTAGATGAAAGCGCTCGATGTCACCAGCATAGACTCGAACTTCGTCAATCTTTCCACGGAATCGAGCATCGGGTCCCCCGCCTCCTCCAATCCGCAACGGCTCTCTTACATTAAAGGGCTGATTCAGTTCCGCGAGATTGACCCGGCCCACTCGCTCTCCATCCAGATAGAGCGAAATACTCTGGTCCACCTGATCAGCTCGCAAACCGTGATAGAAAGCAAGTAGATGGTGCCACTTCCCAAATGTCACTGTCTCTTTCGATTCCACCAGAATTGCATCATCCAGCCAGCGCTTGACGACGTTGAACTGTATCTTTCCGTTCACAATTGCGAGCTGATAGCCGTCGCCTTGCGAAACATCTGTCATTCGAGAAACTACCGTTCCACCACCGCCTTCATCAATCCAGATCCAAGCTGAGATCGCAAAGCGATCGAATAGGCCAAAGTCACCGACATCACCGGCCTCCACTACTGTCTTGCCATCAAACAATGCGCCTTTTCCACGAACTCCGTCGGCAAAGGCTGGCGTTCCTTCTGCGATACGCAGAGAGGGAAACGGCGGAGTCTTTTTGGCGCTTGCAATCGAGTCAGCGGATGTTCCAAGTGGCTTGGTTTGGGAAGTGATTTCAGGGTCGCGAGGTCGGTGCTCTGGCTTCTCCGTGTCAAAATCTATCGTCGCAAGCAACCCATCCGTGGGAATGTAATCTTCGTCACCACGAGGCTTAAATTGCTTGACCCAAGTATTGAAGAGTGGAAGCACTTCCCGCTCTCGCAAATCGAGCCAAAAATCCAATGCCGCCTGAGATTGATCAAATAACTCCTTTAACTCCGCCTGCTGCGGTTTCGTCGGCGCTTTGATAAACGGCGGCGAGTTTCCAAACTTCACCGCCCGGCCGTTTTCGGGCACGCTGTTGAAGAAGGCGTAGAGGCTATAGTACTCCTTCTGCAAGAACGGATCAAACTTGTGGTCGTGGCAGCGGGCGCAGCCGAGGGTGAGGCCGAGCCAGACAGTGCTGGTGGTTTCCACGCGGTCGACGACGTATTCCACCGCGTACTCTTCCGGGATGATCCCCCCTTCCGCGTTGCCCCGGTGGTTGCGGTTGAAGCCAGTGGCGATGCGTTGATCCAGCGTCGGCTTGGGCAGCAAGTCGCCGGCTAGTTGCTCAATGGTGAACTGGTCGAACGGCATGTCCTGATTGAAAGCTTCAATCACCCAGTCCCGCCACCGCCACATCACCCGTTCGGCATCGGTCTGGTAGCCATTCGTGTCGGCATAGCGGGCGGCATCGAGCCAGCGAACCGCCATCCGCTCGCCATAGCGCGGCGAGGCGAGCAATCGATCAACCGCTCTCTCATAAGCATCGGGGCTATCATCCGCCAGAAACGCCTTCAGTTCCTTTGGCGTTGGCGGCAAGCCAGTGAGATCGAGCGAAACGCGGCGGAACAGCGTCTCTTTTGGTGCTTCAGCAGAGTGTTTCAACCCTTCGCGATCCAGCCGATTCAGAATGAAGCGGTCCAGCCCATTGTGCGGCCAAGCATTCTCCATAACTTCCGGCAACGCCGGTCGCTTTGGCGTAAGGAACGACCAGTGCGCCTGCCACTTCGCTCCCTGTTCCACCCAGCGGCGGAGCAGCTCGATTTGCTCGGCGGAGAGTTTCTTACCGGAGTCCGCCGGCGGCATCCGCTCATCCGCATTGGCGTTGGTAATCCTGCGGACCAGTTCGCTATCGGCCGGCTTTCCACGGACAATCGCCGACCCTTCCTTCCGCGGAGCAAACGCATCTTCCTCTCGGTCCAGTCGCAATTCCGCCTGGCGGGCGGCGGCATCGGGACCGTGGCACTGAAAGCAATTGTCCGACAGGATCGGGCGAACGTCCCGGTTGAACTCAATGTCCCGTGGACTTTCCGCGAGTCCATAGGAACATGCAGCGCAAATCGCCGTTAATGCAATCTTGCCGGTCCAACGTCGAAAATGCCCGCCCATGGTTCATCCTCCAATCTCTCACGATAACCGCAAAGCGGCCGGATATCGAGAAGATGGAGCCGCTTAACCGCCGCGTCCTCGCGAGGAGTACGCCATGCACCGCGTGGACGGGATGGCTAAGCGTTGAATTCCATTGGCGGCACCACGGCCAAAAACCGGCCACCGTTGTCGTACCAGCCGTGGCAGTTGTAGCGGGTCCAGAAGAGCTCGAACAGAAAACTCACCCATTCCTTGCCGTCTGTCGGTAGCGAGACTACGGCCCGGCGGAAGGGGACCGGCTCGTGATGGTAAAAGTCCAGACCCTGCTCCGAAAGATGGCGGCCGATGACCGTAATCGTCTGTTCGACATCCGGCTGATTGCCGCCAAGGACCGGCGTGAGTTGCACCGGATACGGAAAGGGGGAACGGGCACCATGACGACGATCGGGGCGAAAGTCATCCTGCCGCGGCGCAAAGCTCGCTCGGGCCAACCGCACGCTGACGCGGATTTGCTCCTCCGTCGTCGCGCTCGGCTCTCGCAGCAGAACCAGCGGCGCGGCAGGAGAGGTCTCAAGCGTCAGCGTGCCCATATTTGCCCCAGATTGCGAGCAGCAGCAAACAGATAGAATTGCGAACCCTAACCCCTCGGGGACCAGCAAGAATGAAATGCTGGGCGAAAGTCGGATCCGTTCAAGAGCCCAAAATCCCGCGAGTGCGACATTCCAGAGCCAAAGATTATCTACGTCAGGAAATGGGAGGAGTCAAACTACAATCTTCCCGCTGTTGTTTCCGTCGCCAACTGGGCGATCATGTCCCTCGTGGCCGCTTCGACCGCTGCTTGCCAGCGGGCATCGCCAAACTTGTCCCGATACTCCACCCGCGAATGGGCGAAAATGATGCCGCGGCTGTTATTGACGATGCCGCCGAGGCCTCGCTCATCGAAGGCCGCCGCACAATCCTTGGCCGTGCCTCCTTGCGCCCCAAAGCCGGGAATCAGAAACAGCGTACTGGGCATTGCCTGTCGCAATTCGGCCAGTTGCTCGGGATAAGTTGCTCCGCAAACGGCTCCAGCGAAGCCATACCCCTCACTGCCGCGGCTCTTGGCGGATAGCCCTTCCACGAACTGGGCCACGTGCCGATAGAGCGGCTGGCCATCGGCGACCAGATCTTGAAATCGTCCGCCGCCCGGATTGGATGTCTTCACCAGCACAAAAATTCCCGCCCCGCGCTCTTTGGCGATGGTTAGAAAAGGCGTGATGCTGTCGTCGCCGAGGTACGGGCTCACGGTGAGGGCGTCAGCACCCCAGGGGGATTTCTGGGCAGGCTGGAAGCCTACCCCACCGAGATACCCTTCCGCATACGCCTGCGCCGTCGTACCGATGTCGTTCCGTTTGCCATCGAGAATGACCACCAGCCCTTTCTCAGCCGCATAGTTCATCACTTCACCCAAAGCCACGCAGCCCGTCGGACCCAACTGCTCAAAAAAGGCAGCCTGCGGCTTGACGGCGGGGACCAGTGGCGCGACGACATCGATAATGCCGCGGCAAAAGGCAACATAAGCCCGTGCTACCGCCTCGTTTTCTTCTCCGGCCAGCAGTCCCTTGGGCAGGCTTTCCGCCCGCGGGTCGAGGCCGACGAGCACGGGATTCTTCTTGCGGCGGATCGCCGCAATCAGACGATCGGTGAAATGGTGTGGGGTTGGTTGTGACATGCCATGATTTTAGGCATGGCAGCGATGCGGCGGCAGGGCGCTTGCTTGCCATCCACGTTGCCGCGCCGCTAATCTAACAGGCACCTTACGCAGTAGTGCATTCATACCGCCCAGGATTTCCCCATGCCCGCCGCTCTCCGCGTCACTCTCTGGAACGAATACGTCCACGAACAACTCGTCGAGCAAGTCCGGCAGATTTATCCGCAGGGAATGCATGCGGTGTGGGCCGAGTCCCTGAAGAGGCAACTCGGCAATGACGTCACCATCCACACCGCCACGCTTGATGAGCCGGAGCATGGCCTGACGGACGAAGTGCTGGCCCAGACCGACGTGTTGACCTGGTGGGGGCACGCGGCTCACGAGCGGGTGAGCGATGCCGTGGTCGACCGGGTGCAGAAGCGGGTCTGGCAAGGGATGGGGCTCGTCGCCCTCCACTCCGCTCACAACAGCAAGATCTTCAAGAAACTCATGGGAACGAGCTGCATGCTCCGCTGGCGGGAAGCGGCGGAGAAGGAGCGGGTCTGGATCGTGAACCCGTCGCATCCCATCGTCGCCGGCTTCACCGAGGAATGCTTCGAGCTCCCCAACGTGGAGATGTACGGCGAGTTCTTTGACATTCCCACCCCCGACGAGCTGTTCACGATCAGTTGGTTCGAGGGGGGCGAAGTCTTCCGCTCCGGCTGCACCTGGCGGCGGGGGAAAGGAAAAGTCGTCTACTTCAGCCCCGGCCACGAGACTTTCCCCATCTACTACGACCCCAACATCCAGCGGATCCTCGCCGGTTGCGTCCGCTTCGCCGCCCCCACCGGCGGCACCTACCACGGCGAAGGCCGCAACATCCCCGCGCCGCTCGCTCCCATTGAAGCGGAACACGTCGTCGACGAAAGCCTGCACCGGGCGAAGTAGCAAGGTTAGCCGCCGCGTCCACGCAGCGCTCCTCCGCGTGGGTGCCTCGTTGATATACATGAAGCAGCCCGCGACTTTTGATCTACCGCAACTTACTTGATTCAGAGTAATAGGTGCTGACGTAGGGGAGTTCCCGATCCATTCAGTCCAAGGACGGGACGATGTCAGCCGAATTGACGGAACAGGTGACGGAGACGCATCAGGCACAAGGGCGCAGTGCTTGCTCCAGCCGGCATTCTGGAGGTGGACACGGAGCAGTTGAACGTGGTGTTTGGCACCTCGCGGGACACCAGTGATTTCGTCGCCGACAGCCTGGAATTGTGGTGGACCAACCGCCAAGCCGCCCATCCGCAGGTGCGACGCCTGCCCATCAATCTAGACAACGGCCCTTAGATCGACAGTTCCCGCACGCAGTTCAGGAAACGGTTGGCAGAATTCTCCGACCGTCATGAACTGACGCACCCCAATCCCCTCGCGCCGGGACTCGATGCGGTTGTATTTGCTGTGGTAGGGGGGATAGTAGGACAGTTCCAACGTTGGAGAATTACTGGAACGGCGCATTGCTGAACACCGTGCAGGCAGCGCTGAAGTGGGCCCAAACGATAACCTGGCGCGGCGTCGCTCCACACATCCACCTTCTAGTTTGCACTTACACCACCGGCGTGCGCCTCACCCAGAAACGGTTTCGAGCCATCGCCGAGCGACTGCTACGATCCCCCTCACTTCCCAAATGGAGCCTCACCATCCAACCGCGAACTCGGCAGACTATTTCTCACGGGCTGCCCAATGCCCATGCTGCCGACGACTATTTGCGGAGGCATCCCAATCCGCAGTCGATGCCCACCGATTTGCTGAATTCGATCCACTCAAGCAGCCTGCAAACCTACTGAACTAGATTGCTGTTCGCGGACGCGCCCAGTGATACTTTGCCGTCAGCCGGAAAGGGTTGCAATTGGTACTCGAAGCCCTCCTCGACGAGGATTTGACGGACCACGGGAAAGTGCTCGAAGGAATCAGGCCAAACGCAAATTGCGATGAAGTGCTGGTTGGGATCCCAACCGGCGAGCCTGGCGGATACAGTGCCGCTGGTATCGCCGGCGGGATTGACGGGTGTCCCGCCGCCCGGCACGGGTTCCAGGTAAGTCATTCCAGCGGAAGTGGATTCTTGCGTATCGGCGGTTTCGCGAATGATGGCGCCAGAGGCGTCTTTGCGAATGTACGCAAACAAGCGCCCTGCTTTCAGCAAATATGCAATCTGCTGCTTGCTGGTGACCTTTTGACGGGGGAGTTTGACGGTTCGTGTCCGCAGTTGCTGCTCTTGCTTCAATTGCTGGTCCACCGCGGCGAGTTGCTTTTTGATCTTTTCGAGCGCGGTTTCCATGGCTTGCAGGGCGGTAGCGATGCGATTGACGTCGTCCTGTTTCTTGCCGGCTTCGAGCAGGTTGGTTTCGTGCGTGGCGGTGACGGAGGCGATGCTGGAGTGCTTCTTCGTGGACTGCGTAATCAGGTCGCGCACTCTCGGATCGGCGAACTTTTTCGCCAGATCCTCCTGCTCGCTAGCCGCGCGGCGAAGGCTTTCCAGCTCCGCCTGCGAATCCGCCAGCTCGATTTGGGCGGAAGACAGTTTTTCCATCGAGGCCGCATCTGGCGCTTCCACCGCGACCTGCTCGCTGGTCATGTTGAGCAGGATGATGACCAGCATGGCGATGAATAGCACGCCGCCGAATAGATTGCAAATCGTATCGAGCAGCAGATCCAGGCTGTCGAAATTGCCCGCTTTCTTGCGACTCATGGGGTGGCGGCTCCCGACTCAGGGTCGATCGCGGTTTGATCGTCCCGCAGCAAATCGAAGCCGACGTCAAACCCTTGCGTCTCCAACGCCTGGCGGGTGTCGAGAAACTTCTCCACCGTGGATGGTTTCACCAGCAGCACAAAATACTCGCCCACTTTGCTCCGTTTGGCCGCCCAGGACTTGAATGCCGCCGCGGTGGAAAAGCTCTGCGGCTTTTCCTTTTTGCCAAGCTGGGCGCTGAGAATGCCGGTTGCCGAAAGTTCGACAAGCCAGGGTGTTTTGGAATCCCCTTGAGTTGGATTGAAAATCACGCGGTTTGCCTGCCGGAGTTTCTTCAGCTCGTCAATCCTTTCCTTGACTTTCTGAGCCAGTTGCTCGAGCGTTTGTTTGTCGGTCTGCTTGTCCGCTTCGCGGGCGAGCATCTCCTCCAAGTCCTTCTCGGTCTGTTTGCGGCGGGCCTCGCTCTGCGTGAGCTCGCCGGCCATCAGCTTGTTGAGCTCGTCCAGATCACGGAGCTTGCGGGAAACTTCGTCGGCGTCCACCTTGACCGATTCCAGCAGTTGGGACTCGTCCTCAGCCAGCGCGGAGCGAAGCTGCTCAATTTGCCGCCGATTTCCCTCGAGCGTGGATTTTACTCTCGTCGCTTGAGCGGACGCTTGCACCAGCTCCTCGGTCAGAACTTTGGTGCGTTGTTGAGGCGAGCCTTCCTTGCGCCGAATGACCTCCAGCGCGAGAAACAGCGTGACCAGGATCATGATCCCCGTCACGGAGGTGATGATGTCCTGAAAGGAGAACAGCGAAATCGGCGTGCCGCCGCGGCCGCGTCTGGACATGGCTGGCCTGCTCCTTTCTTTCGAATTGTACGAGACGCTAAGACTTGGTGGCGATGATTCTGGACTGGGTCAAATTACGGACTCCAGGCTTGCGCCGGCGACTTGGTTCTGGTCAGAGGATCGAGCTTGAATTCCCCTTTCGACTTCTTGATGAATTCCAATAGCCGAGGGGGCGCATCGCAGTTCAGACTGCGTCCGGAGAGCGTAAACTTCTTCTCTTTCCAAAGCTCCTCAAAGGCATCGATGGCGCTCTCCGACCCACTGTCCTGCAAATCGTTGTTGAACATGACGGTGTTTCGCCTTAGCTCCTCAACCGCGAAAATGATGGCATCGGTCGTGTTGTTGGCCGTATATGCATTTGGATCGTTGGCGAATTCATTACCCATATACGGCATTGGGCCCATCAATTTTTGTGGCGGCTGGCCACCGGGGGTGGGGGGCGCAAAGTGGCAGCCATTGACGATAATCAGCGGCGTATCCTTGGGGAATTTCTTCCGGAGCTCCCTGACCAGAATGGGAAAGTCCGTTCCCATGCTTCCCGACACGTCGCACACCAAGGCAATCTTTCCTTTGACCTTGACGCCAAAGAAATCTTTTCCATCGGTGCCTCCACCCCCCCCACCGCCGAACATGCCTCCACCCCCTTCTCCCTGGGTCTTGCTGGCACCTCCTCCGGGAGTCGGTTTGACTTTTTGAATGGTGAAAGTGTTGGGGAGCGGCTTGGCATCCGGGTCTTCCCCATCGCCCATGGACTTCGTCCCTTCGTCGCCGGTGGCGCTCGTCGTTCCGTCCTCCGTGGGGCCGCCAGGAGCCTGGTCACCGGTACCGCCACCGGTCCCTTGGGCCTGATTGCCACTTCCCCCGGAACTATTGCCGATGCCTCCGCCGCTTCCGCCACCCATGCCGGTCCCTTGGCCCGGGCCGACGCCGTCCCCTGAACCGCTCCCTTGACCGTTTCCAGTTCCGCCGCCCCCTCCGGCAAAGCCGTTGCCTCCTCCTCCCCAAGTCAACAGCAGCAACAGCAAGAGAAAAATGATAATGGCCGTGCCAATGCCAATCCCCGCACCCATCAGAACCTGCTTGCGACGGCGGTCGGCTTCGGTGGGAAGTGCGAGCGGTACGGAAGGCGGTGATGCAGTCTGGGCAGGCTGGAGCGCCGGGGCAGGACTGCCAACGGCAGGGGGTGCGACTGGCGTCACCGAAACTGCGGCAATCGGTTTGGCAATGGATTGGGGAAACAAGCCCGGTACGTCCGAAGCGGGAATCCAGGGGGAATTTCCCTCGCAGCGGACTTCGTCACTCACGGACAGCTGGCCCCGATCGCGCAAGTATTCGAGCTCATCCAGCGAAAACGGGCCGGAGAGCGCCCCGGCGACGCGGCAAAACCACTCGCTCATGACTGTTCTCCTGAGTTAGATCTGTTCCGCCTGAAAGGGCATGATGCGGAGCTTGTTGACGACGTATTTCAGGCAATATCCGCCACAGTCATCCAGGAATTCCTCCTCGGACTTCTTGGTGTAAACCAAAAGCAATTGGATGACGAGTGCCAGCACGAGCGCCTGAAAAGTAGTTTCGAAAGCCGTCGCCAGACCGCCAGTTACTCCCTGCAGGGCCGTCTTAATCTGGTCAAGTTCGGCTGTGGATTGCAACACGCTGGCAAACTGGCCAATCGCTTGGGAAAGTCCTTGCACCGTGCCAATGAATCCGAGCACGGGAATGGCCCAGACAAAGGCCCCGATCATGGCGTAACTGGTTTCCATTCCGGATTCATCGTGATCGGCCTGGGAACGCAGGATGTCATCCACGTCACCCACCTCGCCAAGATTTCGCAAATTCGACAAGGCGACCATGATGCGGTTGAAAATGACGAAGTGCTTGGGGTCATCGACCGTGGAATGGATATTGTCCATCACCACGTCCACCGTTGCCGGCGACAGCACGAAGTCATGGGCCAATGGAACCACCTGATACTGCAAGGCTCGCTTCTGATAGGCCAGCTTGCGTGACTTGATAAACAAGATGACGAGCGCCCAGGCGGAAAAGAAGACCGTGGGATAGGGGAGCGGCCCGCGCTCGATGAAGGACTCTCCCAGGCGTGCCAGGGCGTAGACTTGATAACGCTGGCAAACGGCCAGGATGCCATAGAAGATAATCGTAAGAGCCAGCGCAAAAAGCCCCGAAAGAAGCAGGTTCACTCGCGTGAATTTGCCCCCGCGAAATGCCAGTCGCTGCTCGATGTCCTGCCGCGCCCAGGCAAGCGGCACTTCGGTTGTGTCGAGCAATTTGTTGTCCGCCGGACTAGTCATGTTTCCTCATCTTATCCAACTGTTGTACCGCTGGGGGCCAGTGCGATAATCGCCAGAAACACAATGAGCACAATCACGCCAGGAATGAGCACCAGGTAACCGAGCACCAGTCCGGTGATCGCCAATCCTTTGCCCCCCAATTTTTGCTGAGAAGCATGGACCTGCCGCAAAGCAACGTGGCCAAAAACGATGGCGAGCACGCTTCCCAGGAAGGGAAACACAGTCATTCCCAGCAGGCCCAGCACGAAACTGGCGACCGCTAGCGGCGCCATGGTGATACCGGTTGGCCCCGCCGACGCCGTGGCTGGCAGTCCCCCCAGCAGGCGTGCCAGCTCAGGCACTTCCTGCAGTTTGCGCCAACTATTCATTCCTTCGGACCAAACGAAGTCGCCGGGCTGGACCTGACCCATTTCCACGGCGCGGCGCATTTGAGGTCCCGTGAGCGGCCCCATTTCCGCATTGTCGTGCGTATAGAACCATTCCACGAGGGGCTCTTCGCCATCGCTAGGACCGGCCTCCTCGGCAGGGGCGGCCAGGGAAAGCTCACTTCCCTTTTCCGGCTGAGCTTTCTGTCTGGGAACCGGCGCGGGTGGTCGTGGAAAGAGCTCGGGATAGTTTTCGGCCCGAGACCAATGGGCACCATCTGTGGAGACTTCGTAGTGCCGCCCGAACCGGCCGCGAGCCGCCAGTTTTTGCAACTGCTCGGCTGGGAACGGCCCTTGCTCTTCACCGCGAAGTCGAATGTAGTAAATCATGAATAGGCTAGTTCGCAGTGACGACGTAAAGCAGCCGCCCTTCCATGCGTAGATCCGCCGCCAGCTCGTCCAGCGTTGCTTCGCCGGCTTTGCACGCGCCGACTTTTTTCGCCTGCACCTCGCCAGCTTCGCTGCGAAGAATAACGAACAGGTCCGCAGTGGTTTCGGGAGCAAGCCTGGGCAAAGAAGCGACCCAGGCCCCCCCCAAATCCCGATGCAGCCAGCCGCCAACACTGTACCTTGTTCCGCGCGAGGCCTTTTCCAGCTTCCCAAATAATGCCACGCTGGCATCGACGCATATTTTGCGGTTGGTCAAGCGGCGGAGAACGTCCTCCGCGGATTTGCGAGCCCGGCCCGCTTCCACGTCATCGGGGTCGATCCAATTGGACTCAATGCTGACATTTACCGTCGCCAGCAAATCCAGATTGGGCTTAAATCCCTTTTGCAGGCAGTAGCTTCCCTGACAGCCGGTCTCGAGAAAAATCTGCGTGAGTTGCAGAGTCAGCAGCGGGTCCATTTGCGGCTCGTCATCGAGCATCGCCAGGAGAATGTTGAAAGTTTTTTCCCAGTTATCGTCGTTGAGCTTATCCAGCAGCAAGATGGTTTTGTCGCGGACCCGCCGCTGCGGCGAAGTCCAAACATAGGCGCTGGCCCCCTCGGCTCCCTCCACCTTTTTGGGTGTGGCAATCTTCTTGACGTCCAGCGTCATCCGCTTCCATTCGGACAAGCTCCCGTCCTTGAAAGCAAAGAACGCAATTTCCCCTTCCTTGGTGGTGCTGTCGATGGGGGCTTTATCGAAATAGAACCGCTTTTCATCCGAGGTAATGACCATGTCCACCGCGGAAACCCGGCGATCATCGATGCGGGGATACATAGCCTTATGCGTTCGTTCTCCAGCGTCATCAAGCCGTTTGGTAACGGCTTCCAGAAATGGTTGCAGCTCTTTGATCGCCGGAACTGCGGGAAAATCTCCGTTGGTTTGGAGCAAGGCGTCCGCCTCAGCCAGAAGCTCTTTGGCCTTGGCGGGGGTCACAAAGCGGAAGTCGATGGCCGACCACTTCTCCAGCAAGGCGTTCCACTTTTCCACGCCGCTCCACAACGGGGCTTCATCCTGCACGAGCTTGGTGAAAATCGCGGAACGGGCGGTACCGGGAAATTTTTGGACATACTCCTGTAGCGCTTGGGCATAAGGGCCGATCTGGCCCACCGCCTCGTCGATCTTTTTCATCGCTGCCTGTTCCATGCGGCGGGCGGCATCGGTGCCGGCCATGCTATCCAGCTTGAGGATCAGGGGCTCCACCTGGCGGGTAAGATCGACGGAAACACGGAGCATCTTTTGCAAGCTCTGGGACCGGCTTTTGAGTTGGGCAATCGCGGATGCATCGCTGGGGTTGACGGCGGTGACGGCGTCCGCAATGGACCTCAGCTCGGTGGTAAATTCTTTGTCCTTGGCCTCCTGATGTTTGCGGATGGCCAAACGGATCTCCCCTTGCAGATCCTGCACTTCGCGCTGCTCCACATCTCCTAGGCAGAGCTTCAGAGCCTCGTCCACATCGTTGTGCGCCAGTTCCAGGCGGCTCCAGGTGTTATCCTTCAGGGCCGCCTGAATAGCGGATATGGTCCGCTCGCGGGCTACCAGCCGGCTTTGCTCCTTGTCCTTGAGAATCTGCAAATCTGCCGCCAGCTTTTGAATCTCGGGACTCTCGAAGGCAGCGGGAGACTTGGCCTTGAGGTCCGTCAGATACTCGTCGGCGGCTGGGACTTTTTGTTCCTCGACAAGTTGCCGCAGCCCTTCTACCTGGCGGGCGAATTCTTCCGCGCGGGTCCGCACGCCGATGTACCAATACACGCTCGCGGCCGCGCAGCCGATAAACAAGACCGAAAAGAAGGCGACCATCACCAGCCGCCGCTTTTGCCAGACCTCCAGGGCCCTGATTCGCTCGCTGGTCTTGGTGGCCAATTCCAGCGGGACCTGTCCCGCCCGCTCCACCTGGTTGTAGCATCGCTCCAGGTCGATGCGACTGGCACCCGCATCGAGCGCCTGCTCGAGCCCGGCTATGGCGGCTTTGTGCTCCTCGGCGATGCGGATTTTCTCTTCTTCACGATCCAGCCAGTTGAACGCAGGCTCCACTTCTTCGAGCAAGGGATCCGTGGCCGCGAGTTGGGCGATGGCGGCCTGTCCATTCCAAGCGGCGCGCAATTGCCGGGCGCGTGGCATTTCCCTGGAACCATAGGTCTCGTGCAATTCCACGGCCAGTTTTTTCAGCCGCTCCTTCGCAGTAGCGCGGCGGAGCTCGGTATGGATGCGGACGGCGTTTTCGACCAGGGCCGGAGGGACGGGAATAGTCCATTCTCCGGGTCTGACCTCGCGCTCCAAAAGCGCAGCCAGGGAAGCGTCGCGCTGCCGCTCCGCCTTCACCAGGTCTTCCTCCACCTGTTGCAGTCGGGCTCGTTCGTACGTCTTCACGTCCTCGCGCCAGATGGCCGTCGCCGAATCCTTCTGGGCAATCTTGCGCAAGAAGTCGAGCCGCGTCCGCAGCGGGCTGCCCGCCAGCGCATGCAGCCGGTGCAGCCGCATCAGGTCCGCCAGGGGCTTTTCGAGGTTATAGGCCTCATTGAGCTCGGCCACGATATCCATCAGGGGGACCGGCGGAGCAGGGTAACCCATCTCCACCAGTAGCGCTTCCCACAACTGCCGCTGCGGGAATTCGAGCAGCTCGATCACGCGAAACAGATCGGGCTCCACCTCGCACTTTTGCAGGGCCTGCGCCCGGTGGCCGTCCCTTAGCAATTCGTCGCATTCCTGCAAGCGTTCGTTCGACTTTTCGACAATCTCTTCATACTCGCGCATCGCTTCTGTCAGCACATCATCCGAGATGACGGCATCGGGACCAACCATCCGCTTGATCCGCTCGACGAGCGTTTGCAGCGCTTTCAGGGAGAATTGTTGACCGGCCATGATGACGTCTCAATTATGGGGCGGCGGTGGCATCGGCTGCGATGATCTCAACGACTTCCTTGCCAACTTCACGGTAAATGCGAATCCCCAGTCGGGACTTTGCATCCAATTCCTTGAGGAGGGCGAGCATATCGTCGCACCAGTTGACGCTGGCGGCGGCCGCATCGTGCTGGGCCGTGGCGGTGTCCAGAAGCGTTTGTACATTGACGATGTCCTGGGTCAATTGGGTCTGCTTGAAGGCCAATTGATTCCGTTCGTCAAAGGTTCGGGGCATGAAGGCGGCGAGCAGCTTTTGCTCCTTTAGCAGACTGTCCATGTCCCCTTCCAGGAGCGTCTTCTTTTTCTGGAGAGAAGTGACCTTTTTGGCCACTTCCTTCTTCTTGGAATCCAACAGGGCCGCGGAAACCTTTCCCTTCGTGCTCTTGCCCTTGGCGTCGGGTGGCCAGGGGGCGGTGGAGGCGAGTTTGATGATCGCCTTGCCGCCGGTGCATTCAAACTTTACGTCCACCTCCAAGTCCGGCGGAAGGGTGCCGCTGGCGGAGCCGGTGACCGTCATCGTCGTGTTCTTACCGGGAGGCAGCCCCTGGTTGGCTTGGAACTGCACGGAAGGAAAATCGATGGGTGTAACTTCCAGTCGTAGCACCTGCCCCTTCAGCGCGATGCCGACGGGGAGGTTGAATTCGATGCTGGCGGTTTCCCCCGGCGTGATTTTCAACGGTTTCAGCGGAATCGGCTTGGCCAGGCGGCAAAGCTCTTTCTCGCCGCCGGCGTCAATCTCCAGCAGGCAATAATTCAGCGGCAGCGAGCCCGCCGCGGCACCGGGCCGCCACTGAAACGCCAGGGTTTTTCCGCTGAGCGTAAAATCGGCGACGGCTCGGTCCTTGTTGAGCGATCCATTCCCTTTGAGGGAGACCGTCCAGGTCCGTTTGTCGGCGGCATCGGCCCGGTCCAGTTTGATGGCTTGCCCCATCGGCAACAGGTCTTCGACCCCGAGCACCACCAAATCGCAATCCGCCGGCTTGGCGACTTCGATCTTCGCAAGCTCGACACTGCTGGTGATCTTTGGCTCGGGAATGAGCAGAAAATTGCCACGCTGGCGGACATCGTCGAGAGGGGAACCGGCAGTCGGCGTGGTGGCAGGGGACGCTGGAACCGTGGGAGTCACCTCAGGAGAAGGGGGCGACACGGCCGGAGGCGCAGTCGAAGCCGGTGGTGTGACCGCGGGAGTCGTCGTTGCCGAGGCATTTGTCGGTGCTGGTCCCGGGGTTGTTCGTTCCGTTCCTGTCGGCGGCCCGTTCTTGAAAGGAGGCTCTGCAGGCTTAACCGGAACCACCTTGGGCGACTGCTTCTCCGGCGGCTCTGCCGGACCAACTTCGGTAGAGTCCGGGTTCTTTTCCTGAGCGGATTTCGCTGTCGGTGGGGGCACTGGTTCTTTGCTTTCGACCGAGGCCACGGAAGCGTTCCCTCCGCGACCCAGCACTTGGAGCAATCCCCAGGCTCCACCCCCGAGCAACACCACGGCCACGAGCCCAATCCCCACTCCCAAACCAATCTTGAGTCCCAGGCTCCCGCCCACCGCGCTCGGCGCAGCGCCGACCGGCAGCGGGGGAGGGCGCATGCCTCCTCCCGGTCTGATCGGCGACGGCGGTGGTCGTTTGCCTGCCATGAAAAAACTCCTGCGTCAAAACTCCCGCGTAAATCCCTTGCTGCGGTAGAGCTCCACTTCTTCCTCATTCACCATGATGAAAATCCGATATTCCAGGGAGCTCTTTTTGTCGATCAGTTGCTGCGCGAGATCGAGCGTTTCCTGGACCTGCTTTTCGATTCCCTTTGCGTCGATCACCTTTTCTTTGGCGATATCAGCGGATTCTTGTACCCGCCGCAATTCCTCGACAAGACCTTCCTTTTTCCGTTCCGCCTCCTTGATGGCCTCTTTATCCTTCGAGATCTTCGCAAAGTTCGTGAGCTGGTCAATCTTTGGCTTCAGCGAAGCATTCTCCTTTTGCAAGTCGTTGTCTTCCTTTTTGGCCTTCTGCTCAAAAACCTTGACCCGATCCTTCTTATCCTTCAAACGAACATTCAGATCCTTGATCGAAAGCGGGCGGCCTGATTCAATGGCGTCCTTGAGGTTGAGTTTACCCAGATAGTTTTCCACTCCCTTGACTCGAATCTCTCGTCCGTCCTCATTGTCCTTGTCTTTGTCGAAAGAAAAGAGCACCGTCAATTCCAGAAGGGCTCCTTCCTTGTCGGTTTTGCCCAGGATTTGAATTGACTGAGATTTGCCGGGGGGAATCGGCTCTGCGGGAATCTGTTCCACTTTGCCGGGAAAATCAACAGGCTTGATCTGCAAGGAGAGACTCTCCACATCGGGCAACATGGACGCATCCATGCGGGGCAAATCCACTTTGAATGCCGAGCCCGTGGCGAGCTTTTCGAACTTGATCGGTGGCACCTCCATCGGTTCCGATAATCGGCAGACCTGTGAATCTCCGCCAACCTCTACCTTGAGCATGCAGTAACGGAGTGCATCTGGTTTAGCGGACGGAGGAACCGTTGGGTTCCAATGAAAACTCAAGTCCTGACCGGTGAGCCTAAATGTTCCGAGCGTCACTGGATTGCCGGAAAGCGCGCCAATGGGCATGCGAATGACCGCCCACGACCGGACACCGCTGACATCCTTTCGATCCAGTTTGATATTCCCCGAAAGCGCGCTTCCAAACGCCTTTTCAACTCCCAACAATGTCAAATCACAATCGCTGACCATCGGCGCATACACTTTGGCCAGCAGCGGACCCGCCGAAGGGCCTGACGTTCCGCTTAGGTTGGAACCGCCGGTGCGCGCGGGCAAGCGTAGCCTTCCCTTGCGCTCTTTCAGGTCAAACATCGGCGGATGATCGGGTTCGACTGGCGGAGGAGGCTCGACAGGCTTCGTCGGTTCAGGAACCGTGGTCGCAGGAGAAGGTTCAACTGGGTCCATCGGTTTGGGCTCGGGCTCGACATTGATCGGCACGGCAACCGCAGGCTCCGTATCGGTTTCGGGCCGGTGTTTTTTGTCGTTCGCAGTGCGCTTGCTGGGATTCTCTCGCGGCGTGACCGGCGGCTGGATGTTCTTGTACGGAACCTGCACCACCCTATTTTCCGGCGGTTTGCGGAGGATCATGAAGGCCAGAATGGCGATCAGCGAGACGCAGAGGCTTCCCAAGAAGGCCACCGCCAGGGTCATGCCGGACGTTTTGCGAGGGCGGCGATGGAAGGGGTTGGGAACGGCGGCAATGGGCTCCTGGTTCGCCGCTGTCACCATTTCCGGCGGCCGGAGGCGTGCATCGACTTCCCCGAGCGGATTCGGCTGGGGAATGGGGGGCAGGTTGGGCGGCCGGGTGCGGCTGGAAGAAGGAACGTAGACACCGGCGGATGCCGTTAACGGTGCGGCTGCCTGCCGCTCCGAGAATTGTCCGGCACGAGCCGCTTCGACCAGCGCGCCTCCCTTGGTTTGTTCCGGCGGCTTCGGCCCCGCCAGGTCAATCACGAACGAATGAGGGTTCTTCCGCGCAACCGCGGCATCTGGCGAACCGGTGAAAACGAACCGCCACTGGCATTCAAAGCTGGAGTAGATCTTGGTGTAGAAAGTGCTGAACGTGACGTTCCAGCGTTTTTCCGCGGGGAGCAAGCTGAGGGCTTCGCTCACCAAGGCCAGTACGTCGGTCCCTGCCTTGTAAATGACGGTGACGGGGCGGCCACCTTTTTCCAAACACGATTCCGCCAAGACGCCGGCATAGCCAGCGTCCCCCGCCGCGAGTTGCCAATTGCGGCAGGGCTCGAGAGCAACGTCGTCCATCCGCGGCCGCCGACCGGGCAGCGTTCTCAATTGCCCGTCCCACTGACTCACCGTGAAGTGGTCGTCCGTAAGAACAAACGCCGGCCCGCCGATTGCCGCTTCCGCTTCGCGGCGCGTCAGGGCAATGTGATGGGCCAGCAGATTGGTGCGGCCCGTATAGTCGAGGCCGGCGTCGCAGACCCGCGAGAGAACGTGAAACCGCTGGCCGCCAATGGTCCAAATGATGTGCGAAAAGTTGACGGGGTTTTGGCTGGTTCGCGGGTCCGGCGGCTTATAAGGATGGGGATAGGCGCTGATCCCTTCCAGAAAGTCCGCCATGTTCGGTTCCATCCCGGCCGTGGAGCAGACGGTGCAAAAGCCGAACGATCCGGAGCGGAGTCCCTTCTGTGCCGAGGTGTAAATAATCTCCTGGCTCATCAGCCGGTCTCCTTCCAGCGGCCACGGTTTTCCTCACCGGGAACAACATTGAGCTGGCGCTGTCCGATTGGCACCACTCGCGGCGCGACTTTGTGCAGGGCATACAACATGGGGACTTCGGTCCACTGCGAGTGCACATCCTTGGGGCGGATCAGGAACATATCGGGGCGTTCGACATCCTGCTGCGGCGACCGGCCAAAGGCACTGACGGGAATGTAAATGACTTCCTGAAAGGACGATTCCGCTTCGTTGATGACTTCGCCGGCATGCTCTCCCAGCATGCCGCGCACGTCGTCCGAGACGGCCTTGAGCGCTTCCAAGTCCATCACGCTGGCACCGTCGGGAAGCTTGCGAATCACGGGAACCTCAAACAGGCGCTTGCGGCGGCAGAGGGCCTGGCAGGAGTCGAACTTGCTGACGAGCACAACCAGTTGGCCGGGTATTTTTTCGCTCTGGGCCAGCGGTGTCTCCAGGTAATTGCGAATTCGGAGCGCCCCCTCGGCCAGAACCTGGTCCTGCGGATATAAGTATTTGCTCTGCATGAATTGCGGGTCGGGATCTTTGGCTTTCGCGACGACGGCCCGGCGAAACTTGGGGTGCTGCGTCGGATCGAAGAGAAAGAGGCGGACTTTGGACACCGCCAGGTGCTTGCAGGGCTGCGTGGACGACTCGCCACCCGGCAGAAACTGTTCGCCGGCATTGTCATACAGGCAGAGGACGCGGGACAACGGATTGCGCGGGCGGGCGGGATCGAACGCGTGATGCCCCTTGTCCGGGCTGATCGAATAAACCAGTGGCCGCGGCAGCAGCACCCGCTGGCCACCCTTCATGTTCACCGGCTGATAGAGCTCGCCGGCCTGCTGGGTCTTGTCGATGATGACCAGGTCTTCTTCCTGGGGATTATTGAAGAGTTTGGTGTGGTTTTGCCCCAGGAACTGATTGGCCAGCGGGCTCTTATCCGCGAAGTCCAGATGAAAGTTCGTCCGGAGGGACGTCTTTAGCTGCCAGGTCATGGCCGTGAGAAAGTTCGACTTGCCGCAAAACGGAGCCCCGAAAATGGAAACGAACAGCGGCGACATCTCCAGGAAAACCCGCGGGAGATTCAGGTGGCAGTTCGGGCAGGCCAAGTGCTCGCAGACCCCCCCCTTCACGTCGATGGCGTGTCCCTGGACCGTAAAACGCGTCGGCAGAAAACGCTGGTTCTCCGCCGGCAGCATAGGATCCCCGGTCAGATCCGAATGGGAAGCGATCCAGAGGACTTCGTCGGGGGGAAACTTATGCCAGCAATGAGGGCACGTCACTTGCGCCCGGAGATCGACAGCGCTCGTGTTAAGATTATTCATGCGTGAATGGCCCCGCGCGCAGCGTCACAATTCTCCCCGCACTTTGCTCGAATCGAGAGTTTTCATCGTAATGGCGATGGCCGCCAGCCGCAACCAATTTTTCCGCTATTTCGGGGAGACTTTAGGGCCTCTTCTTCGTCCCCGCGGGGATGCCTAGAGCGGCCGCGCCTGCTCGCCGGCCGGTGGTGCCAAACCTGCCGCCGGCTGGATTTCCGGCCGGTTGGTTGGGACCGCCTGACTTGTTGGCAGCCGGTGCTTTCATTTTGGCGACGGTTAAGGCATCAAGCTGGCTCAGGGCAGCACGAGCTGCTCTTCCACCTTCGCCGGAAGGATCCAAGTCAATCGCTTGTTGCAGAGTGGACGCAGCCCCCTCCAACTCATCCTGTGGAATCGATTTGGACGACACGGAATTAATCAGTTCCTTGGCACCCTTGCGGGCTTCCAGTCGCAGCCGATCGAGTGTCGTCTTTTCCGTGCTGGGGAGGCGATAGATGGAGAGATAACTGATCCTCTGAGCGAGAGTTCCCCAATCTTGATCAGCCGCATTTTGCTGGGCCTCGGTGATGATTGTTTTGGGATCGAGCGGCGACGGCACTGAGCCGATGGTGGCTTCCTTGGCGAGGGTGATGATGACCGCTGTTCCATCTTCGCACCCCACGGCCAATTGCCGCGTCGTCCCCGGCCGCCACGCGAGGCGATGGACCAGGCCGGCAAACTTTTCCAGATAGAGGGCGCTCCAGGCGGCAATATCGATAACCATCAGCGTGCCGTCTCCTGCTCCCACCGCGAGCAGTTTGCCATCGTTGCTGAAAGCTGCCGCCCGATATCCCGTGTCGTTCTTGGCCCCGTTCACGAACCGGCGGCGGACAAGATAATTCTTGGTGTCCAGTTCCCACAAATCCACATCCTGCGCGGCCACGGCCAGCAGCTTTTCATCGGGGCTGACCGCCAGGTCGTAACAGACTTCTTTGCCGTGCGGCGTGAGCTGTGCGGATTTGGAAGCACCGGCGTTGGGTTGAACCAGCTCATCGAGTACGCTGGCCGAAGAACTTGCCAGGCAACTCATCACGTTCTTTCCAGCGGCACTCCAGATGAGGACGGAGCCATCGAGATGTCCGGTGATCCAAAGCGGCTTGCTCTTGCTGGTGGCCACCAGCGACTGAATTCCGCCGGCTGCTTTGGCCAGCTCGATCACCGCCGTTTGATTACCACCAGTGAGGGAGAGGAATCGCAAATTGCCTTCGCTGTCTCCCACGATAATCTGCGGGTCGGACGAGTTTCCCCAGGCGACGGACTTTGCGTCCTGCATGTCGGCATGCCGCAAACTGGCTTCCAGCTTCCACGTGGAGGTATTCCACACATACACCGTGCCTTGCCCCGTCGCCGCTGCCAGCTTTCCTTTGCCGAAGGCGAGCGCCGCACACGAAGGAAAGGGTTCCTTGAGAACCTGCGCTTCAGTGTTCTTCGTTACGTCCCAAATGCGCACCGTATCGCCGTCTCCCCCCACCGCCAGACGATCACCTGTCGCGTTCCAAGCTACGGTATGCACCGACAAACCCTGGCGGACAATCTGCCGCGTTACATTGCCTGCGGGCGGAAGTGGAGTTGTGGAGGATGGCTCAGGAGGAGTTGTGGCGGTGGTCGGGGGAGTCGTCGTTGGCGGAGTGATTGGTGTTTTTGGCGGCGTCGTAGTCGTTGGCGGGGGCGGGGCGTTGGGATCGGGAACCGGATTGGTATCCGAGCCTTTAGGTGACTTCTGCGGAGCTTTCTTTTGGGGTTCGCTTTTGGAACTGTCAGGTGCCGGCGAAGTTGTCTTGGGACTGGATTCCGGTCCCGGATCGGAAGGGGGAGTGTTTGTTTTGTTGTCTGCTGCGCCAACTTGGTCCTCGCCGCCGCTGCCAGGCGCGGAAGCCTGCTCGGGTGCTGAAGCCTTCTGGCCATTGGCCTGGGCCTGGTCACGCTTGGCAGTGAAACGGCTCCCGAAGAAGAAGAACAACAATAGCACAAAGACAATCGAAGTGACGACGGCCGTGCCGACAATCCACAATAGGCCAAAATCGTCCGGAGCTCTCGTCTGTTCACTAGGACGAGGGGGAGGACGCTTCGGGACACGAACGGGATTTTCGGCCGGCTCAGGCGTAGGTGGAGTTGGGGTGGCGATCACTGCCGTTGGCGAGGGAGCAGTTGCAGTTGGCTGTGGCCTTTCGGTGGGCTGCGGCCCAATTGCCGACTTTTCTTCGGCCGTCGCCAATCGCCTCAGCACTTCCTCGACTTTGGAAGCGTGCACATTCTGCGTCAAACGGAGCCAGCGCCGCACCTGTTCATGCTGCCGCATGGAAGCCGGAAATGCACTCTGAAACGCGCCGGCAGTCTGCGCGAACAGTCGTTCATCGTAAGCGGCGCGAGCAGCATCTTGGGAAAAAATCTGCCGCCCCTGCTGCGCGAGCGCCAGCATTCGCTCGGCCTTGCCGCGGACTTCGTTGCGCCAGTGCGCCCTTTGCAGGTTTAATTCCGAGGTCAGACGGTCTAGCGCCGCCAGAATGTCCTTCGCCACCGGATGAAAGCGCGCCAGTCCGGCGAGGTCATAAAGATCTCCTGGCTCTTCGCCACTTTCCAGCCACTTGTCAGAAGCCATTGTGCTCCCGCTCACTTCCGGCTCACGTCATTTCACTGGTTCGCGCCCGCACTCCTCATCGCGCAAAGAAATGAACTGCCTACCTGGGTCAAAAGTTGTTGTTCAACGACAGCTTAAGCCAAACAAGAAGAGCAGCCCGATGGAAACCCAGTGTAGCCAGCAATCGTTCGAATTCCAGCCCCTTGGGGCGCGTCAGGTGACGGCGGGATTCGATGGCGGAACGATCACCTCGGACGAGGGTGAGTTGCTGCTGCGGGAGGTCGAGGCCAAGACGGGGCTGTTGGCCGACCTGGCAGATTGTTTCGATGACTTCCGCGACCTCGAACTGGTGGAGCACACGGCAGTGGATCTCCTCAAGCAGCGGGTTTTCGCCTTGGCGTTGGGCTACGAAGACCTGAATGACCACGACCAGCTACGGGCCAATTCTTTCACGGCTACTACAAAAACTACTGCCATTTGCCGCTGTACATCTTCTGCGGCGAGCCCCGGCGCGCCGGGGCCGCTGACGAAGCTGCGGCCCTCGGACATCGACCGTCGCATTTCAACTGCCGCGGTCGTATTTGTTCCGCGCGAACGCGTTTCCGCCACTTCATCTCGACAAGACTGGCACTCTCTGTGAATAAAAACGCCATCCGAGTTTCAAGGTAAGCGAGCCGGTTTTTAGCATGCCAACAAATAAGGGTACAAAATATTTTGCATCCTGGCGGACACAGTCAAGGGGAGCGGCAAGGTGTTTGGCGACTCAACCAAGGTTTCCCGGTATAGCACCGATCGCCCGAGTCGTGCGCACCCTGGGAACGTGGGAAGCCCGACCTATTGCAGGCCCGCAGGGCGGGCATACGATTGCTGAGGACATGATGGCCGGAACACCGCCTCTTTGTTCAGTTCAGAGGGCCGGCTGGCGGCTCGCCAGATGTCAATCGCGAACCTCCCAAAATCCCGGTGGATTAGTCCCCCAACATGTCACGAACCCATCTCCCCAAGCCTTCTTCTGTTGCCCCGGCCTGAAAAGCCGACTAATATCAAGGGTGGCTGATGCGTGCGGGAAGAGGATTCGCGCCGTCGGCTCCCCGCCGATGAATTCTCCTACCTGAAAGGGCCCGTTCAAGCGGGGACTCTCACGCGAACCCACTGAAGCGGGTTACTATTAACGAGGTCGCCTGTGGTCGGCTGGCTGAATCGATTACCCTCGTTTGCGCGGCGAACTAGTGTCTGCGGATTGTTGTTGCTGGCCTGCGCTGGGACTAAAGCTGCGGACCAGCCCGCGATTGATTTTCGCAATGATGTCGAGCCGATTCTCTCCCGCCACGGTTGCAATGCTGGCGGCTGTCATGGGAAGGCGAGCGGGCAAAATGGATTCAAACTCTCGCTGTTTGGGTTTGATGCGGCTTTCGATTACGACGAGATTGTGAAGCGGGCTCGTGGACGGCGGGTGAGCGTTTCCGCGCCGGAGCAGAGCCTGCTTTTGGCTAAGGCTACAGGTAAAGTTCCACATGGCGGCGGACGGCGGCTGGAGCCGGAGAGTGAAGCGTACAAGACGCTGAACGCCTGGATTGTCGCCGGCACGCCGGGTTCGTCGCCGGGTGCGCCGCAGATTGTCGGCCTGAACATGGAGCCCAAACTGCTTGTCATGCAGCGCGGGCAGACGCAGCCGCTGAAGGTGGTGGCGAGTTTGTCGGATGGAAAGACGCGGGACGTAACCGCGGAGACGTCGTTCTCCAGCAATCTCGACGTCGTCGCCTCCGTCAGCGAGGCGGGCCTGGTTCAAGCCGGCCAGCAGAGCGGCGAAGCGGCGATCATGGCCCGCTACCAGGGACAAGTCACTGTCTTTTCCACCATCATCCCCCACGGCCAGGCGCTCGCGGAGATTCCGAACTTTCAGCCGAACAATTACATCGACAAGCTCGCCGCGGAGAAGTGGAAGAAGCTCGGGCTGCTGCCGTCGCCGGTTTGTGATGACGCCACGTTCCTCCGCCGCGTCACCATCGACCTCTGCGGCCGAGTGCCGACGAGCAAGGAGGCGCGTGCATTTTTGGCGGACACTGCTGGCGACAAGCGGACCAAGGCCATCGATCGGCTGCTCGATTCACCCGACTACCCCGCGTTCTTTGCCATGCGGTGGGGAAGCATCCTCCGAAACAGCAACCTGGCGGGGTCGGACAAAGCGGCCTACGCGTTCCACAACTGGATCAAGGATAACATCGCCCGCAACCGTCCCTACGACGAATTCGTCCGGGGCATCATCGCCGCAGCGGGGGAATGGCAAGACTCCCCGGCGATCAATTGGTACTGGCAATCGCGAGACGACCAACTGCATCAGGTAACAGCGGACACCGCCCAGGTCTTTCTCGGCACGCGGCTGCAATGTGCCCGCTGCCACCATCATCCGTACGAGAAGTGGAGCCAGGACGATTACTACGGCCTCGCCGGCTTCTTCACCCGCCTCGGGCGCAAGAGCTTTGGTGAGCCGCCGCCGTACTATGCCAGCGGCACCGTCACGACCGGCGAACGGAACCCGCTAACTGGGAACGTTCCGGAGCCCAAATATCTCGGCGGCGACGTGGCGAAATTCACCCCGGAGGAAGACCCTCGGCACGCTCTCGTCGACTGGATGGCGAAGCCGGAAAACTCGCTCTTCGCCAAGGCCCTCGTCAACCGGATGTGGGGGCACTTCCTCGGCCGCGGCCTGGTGCAGGAAGTGGACGACCTGCGGGAAACCAATCCGCCGTCGAACCCGGAATTGCTCGATGCCCTCGCCAAGGATTTTCTCGATCACAAGTTCGATGTGAAGCACATCATCCGGACCATCGTGAATAGCAAGGTCTATCAGCTCTCTTCCGAGCCGATGGACGCCAACAAGAACGACCGGCAGAACTTCGCTCGGTTCTACGCCCGCCGGATGATTGCCGAAGTTCTGCTCGATTCGCTCGACCAGGCCACCGGCAGCAAAACCCGCTTTAGCAACGTCGCCAGCACCGCCCGGGCCATCGACCTGCCGCACGAGAACTTTGGCTCCTACTTTCTCGACACCTTTGACCGACCCCGCCGCGTCACTAGTTGCGAATGTGAACGGAGCAGCGGCGGAACGCTGGCCCAAGTTCTTCTGCTGGCCAACTCCGACGAGATTGAAAACAAGATCGCCAGCGGAGAAGGCAAAATCGCCAAGCTGCTTAAGGACAATAAGACCGATAAAGAGATTGTAGACGAGCTTTATCTCAGTGCGCTGTCCCGCTTTCCCACCGGGGAGGAACAAGCGACGCTGCTGAACTTCCTCGAACCTTTTGCAGCCAAGCAGGATGAACGGCAGAAGGGGCTGGAAGACGTGCTTTGGACAGTGCTCAATGCCAAGGAGTTTATGTTTACGCATTAGATTCAAAACTTCTTACTCTTACTCTTACTCTTACTCTTACTCTTAATCCTCCCCCCGACGGAGAGGCCGAGAGAGAATGAGGAGTAAGATTAGGAGTAAGAGTAAGATTAAGAGAGACTACTGCGGACCAGGCCTTGATTCGGACAACACATCCTCTGGAGAGGAAACCTAAACCAATGCTCACCATCCTCGGCTCATCCCACAAATCCTGCGACGGCGTCTCCCGCCGCTCCTTCCTCCAAGTTGGAGCCCTCGCCGCCGGCGGTTTGACGCTGGCGGACGCGCTGCGATTCGATTCGCAAGTGAACGCCGCGCAGCCCGGCATTTCCACTCGCAAAAAATCCGTGATCCAAATCTGGCTCGCCGGCGGCCCGAGCCATATCGACATGTACGACCTCAAGCCGGATGCTCCGGCGGAGTTTCGCGGCGAGTTCCGCCCGATCGCGACGAACGTGAAGGGGATCGACATCAGCGAGCATCTGCCGCACCAGGCCAAGATCATGGACAAGCTGGCCATCGTCCGGTCGGCCTATCACACCAACGCCGGCCACGGCATGGGCTCGCAGTGGATGCTCACCGGCTATCAGCCGACGATTGAAGTCAGCGACAACATCTATCCCTCGTGCGGCAGCGTCGTCGCCCGCATGAAAGGTCCGAATGAGCCGGGGCTGCCGGCGTACGTCAACCTGCCGCGGCCGCTCGGCCTCGGCAAGGCGGCGTATCTCGGGGCGTCGTACAACCCGTTCTCCCCCGACGACGACCCGAACCGCGACGGCTTTCAGGTCCGCAACATGAAGCTCCCCGGCCGCGTCACGCCAGAGCGGCTGGGCCGCCGCAAGGGTTTGCAGGCCCAGATCGACAAAATCCGCCGCGACGTGGACATCAAGGGGGACATCGAAGGGCTCGACAAGCACTACCGCGACGCGATGGAGATGGTGACGAGCGACAAAGCCCAGAAGGCGTTCGACATCGCCAAGGAAGACCCCAAAGTCCGCGACAACTACGGCCGGCACGACATGGGCCAAAGCTGCCTTCTCGCCCGCCGCCTCGTCGAAGCCGGCGTCAGCTACGTCACCATCCAGGCCGGCGGCGGCTGGGACACTCACGGCGACAACTTCAAGCAGCTCAAGGACAACCTGCTCCCCAAATTCGACCGGGCGGTGGCGGCCCTGGTGCAGGACCTCTACGACCGCGGCCTGGCCAATGACGTCCTCGTCATGGCCTTCGGCGAATTCGGCCGCACCCCGCGGATCAACGGCGGCGCCGGCCGCGACCACTGGCCGGGGGCGATGAGCATCCTCTTCGCCGGCGGCGGCCTCCGGATGGGCCAGGCCATCGGCACCACCGACCCCCGCGCCGAAGCCCCCGCCACCAAACCCTACACCCCCGGCTGCGTCCTTAGCACCATGTACCACACCCTCGGCATCAACTTCAAACACTCCTTCCACGACCAGGCCAACCGCCCGCTGCCGATTCTGAATGAAGGGAAGCCGATTGAGGAATTGATCTAATCCACGGAAGGGAAATCAGCCACGGATTGAGCACGGATAAAACACGGATAGATCAAGACAGGAAATTATTCATCACGAGCAGTTGCCTTTGAGATTGGATTTATCCGTGTCCTTCCGTGTTTCATCCGTGGCCGCTTCTCTACTGGTCGTTTGGACTGCCTTCGCGCTGGCCGATCTTCCTTCCCCTCGCCTCGACCGCATCTCCCCGCTCGGTGCGTCTTCTGGAACTTCCATCGAAATCGAAACTCAAGGAGCCGACCTGGAAGACGTGAAGTCCCTCCGTTTCGACCACCCCGGCTTCACCGCCGAGCCGGTGCCGATGAAGGAGCGGCTGTTTAAGGTGACTGTGGCGGCGGATGTGCCGGCGGGGACTTATGACATTCGCACCGTCGGGCGGTTTGGCGTCAGCAATCCGCGGCTGTTTGCGGTGTCGCGGGGGATTGCCGATATTGCGGAGAAGGAGCCGAATAATGACGCGGCGACGGCGCAGGTTGTGCAAGTCAATTCGGCGGTGAACGGCATTTCCGACGGCAACGACCAGGACTTTTTCAGGCTGCCGCTCAAGAAGGGACAGCGGGTCACTTTCGACTGTCAGGCCCAGAGGCTCGACGTGCAGATGGATGCGGGGCTGGCGTTGCTTTCTCCGGCGGGGACGCAGCTAGCGGCCAGCGGCGATTACTTTGGCCGTGATCCGTTCATCGATTTCGTCGCTCCGGCTGACGGCGATTACTTTGTAGCCACGAGCGATCTGACATACCGCGGCGGCTTTCCCTATCGGCTGGTCATCAGCGACAAGCCGCACGTGGAGAATGCCTTTCCCCGCGCAGTGCAACTGGGTCAGAACACGGAGTTGACGCTCCTGGGCCGCAATTTCGGCTCGGCGGGAAAACCCTCGACTCAAACGCTCTTCGATTTGCCGCTAGACGAAGCGAAGTTTCCCCTCACTGCACCAACCGATGCGAATGACCTTAACTTGTTTCGCTTCCTCGAACATCCTACCGCCTACAGCGTTCAGCCGACTGCGGCCACCTGCACCGTCAGCGGCTTTCAAATCAGGCCGATCCTCGGCGGCAGCGACGCTTTGAACGCCACTTCACTGCTCCTTGTCGATTCTCCGGTGACTCTCGAGCACGAGCCGAACGACAAGCAGGACCAGCCGCAGTCGATTTCACTCCCCGCGGTCGTCAGCGGCCGGTTCGATGCGGCCCGCGATGCCGACTGGTATGAATTCCAGGTCGACAAGGATGGCGCCTATGGCCTCGAAGTCTACTGCGAGCGCATCGGCGGTCAGGCGGACCCTTATGTGGTGCTCGTGGATGATAAGGGAACCCGCGTCCAGGAGTTCGACGACTTCGGCCATCGAATGGGACCGTTCGACGGGCATCTCCGCGATCCGTCCGGTTCGCTCAACCTGAGTGCCAACAAGAAGTACCGCCTGCTGGTGCAGGACCGCTACCGCCGCGGCGGCCCACGCTATCAATACGTCCTCTCCATTCGCAAGCCCAAGCCCGATTTCTATCTGGCCGCCATCAATCCGCAGAACCCATCGCCGGCCGGACTCAATCTCTGGAAGGGGGGGGCGGCTTACTTGCACCTGATCAACCATCAGCGCGACGGCTGGAATGAGCCGATCACGATTATGGCCGAAGGATTGCCGCCGGGAGTTCATGCCTCGCCAATTTCTTTGCTGCAAGAAAACCAATGCGGCTTTGTTCTCTGGGCCGACGAAAATGCCGCGGACTTCACCGGCCCGATCAAGCTGATTGCCACCGGCACCCTCACCCCGGCCCTCTCCCAAGGGG
>SXGT01067216.1_pt1 | contig 61164 bp, 74 predicted proteins | sample 3176221 | NCBI WGS metagenome assembly SXGT01 (sample SAMN11356862, study PRJNA531348) | freshwater metagenome | isolation source: freshwater sample F1-120 | place: China: Fuxian Lake, Yuxi | collected 2017-12-25 | reverse complement strand
TTCGTGGAGAAACAAATAATCTTTTAGGTATTTGGGCGAATAATTTCTCTGTTAGTAATAATACTGGAAGCAGTGCTGAATGTAATGTTAATGGAAGTATGGATGCAAACGCTACTGCTATGAATAGAAGTCAATTCGTACATTTGAATCAATCAATTCTTTTAGATGGTAATCACTCTGTTAATAGCGGAATAGTAGGACAAGAACAACTTTACTTTTGCGTAAGACTTGTTGGAAGCGAATTAACTTCTCAAGCATATTCTACATTAAATGAAAGCGCATGGACTGTAAAAATAGTATAAAAATGGAAAACAAAAATTCAACAAAACTAGTATTAAGCTCATTATTAGTTTTAACAGTATTAGCATCATTTATATCAGCAACTGGTGTAACTTCTCTCTACTGGAATGGAGAAAATGCAAGACCTCTTTACCTTCAACCTGGTGAATCAAAAGATATTTATTTTGAACTTCAAAATATGGTTGGAACAAGTGATGTAAGTTTTAAAGTTCAAGTAATAAATGGCTCAGAATTTGTAAAATTATTAGATTCAAAAGATATTTATGAAGTTCCTACACAAACTGAAAATATTAAGGTAAATATAAAAGTGACTATGCCTCAAACAGCAAAAGTTGGAGAAAAACACATTATAGGTTTAGCATTTACAGCAGTAAATCCTTCAGCAGGAGGATTTAGTCTAGGAAGTGCATTTGATAAATATTTTGATATAATAGTTCCTGTAGATAATAATTCAATTACAGAAGAAGAAGATTCATCTAATAATATGTATCTATATCTTTTAATAGGAATATTAATATTGGGGATTATAATTTGGTTTGTAAAGAAGAATAGAAGTCAATAATATTCTATAAAGATATTTAAATATAGCCTAGTTAATAATTTATAATGAAAAAAGTAATTAATTTTCTAGCAATAATTTTAATAACAATAGCATTATTTTCAATTACTTCTGGCTTTCAAAAAGAAAATAATTCAATAACTGGAAAAGTTATTACTGGTGAAGTTACAAATCAGGATTTAGGTCTATCCATACAAGTAATAGGAATACTACCTAATATAACTATCATAAGTCCAAGAAATATAACTTATATTGTAAAAGATAATCTTCTTATAAACTATACTAGTAACAATACAAGATCTATATGGTATGCAATAAACGGAGGTACAAATATAACTATATCCTCACCAATCTTATTTAATATCTCTTCAAATGGACAATATATTTTAAGATTATATGCGAATAACAGTGATGGAAATATAACTTCTAAAAATGTTACTTTTTTAGCAAATACCACTCTATTTAATGTCACATATGAAGAATTCAAAGACGAAGGAGATACTACTGACTTCAACTATTATGGTTATGAAGAAATACAAAATCTTACCAATGTGATTATAAATAAAAATACTGTTGGTAAAATTTCATTTCAAGAAACAATCAACCTTACACAGTGCAGTAATAATTTATGCGACCTAACCAGCCATATAAACATCAGCTTTAATAGAATAGAATTAAACTCCTCTGCATTGCCTAATTTCAATAAACAAGCAATTTTAACACTATATAACTTAACCTTTTCAAATCCTAGAATATTAAAAGATGACTCATTATGTTCTTTAAGTGAATGTGCTAAAATAAGCTATTCATCTGGTACTTTAACCTTTAATGTATCTTCGTTTTCAACATATTCTTCAGAAGAAACAACTTCAGAATCTGGAGGTTCAGGTGGAAGCAGCTCTTCTAGCTCGGGAGGTTCATCTGAAAGCTCTGGAGCTGGAGGAATAATTGAAAATCCTCCATTTACAGTCCAACCAAAAAACTTAGCTATAAATTTAAAGAGAGGAGAATCAAAAACATACGAATTGATAATTTTAAATTCTAATCGTTCAGATATGTCCATAGAATTATCTTCAAACTTGGAAGATATCATTAGTATTAATGAAAAAACATTAAACTTAAAGAAAGGAGAATCAAAAACAATTAAAATAGAGTTTAAAACAAATGATAACCTTAAAGAGGATAATTACTTAGGAAATATTTTAATAAAATCAAGAGTTAATAATATCAATATTCCTGTTTCAATAACTTTAAACTCGAAAAACTCATTATTTGATATAAAAATTAATATAGAAAATAAAGATAAAGAAGTTATAGTTGGAAAGGAATTAATTTCTAATTTACAATTATATAATTTAGGTCAAGATGAAAAAGAAGTATTAATAAAATATTCTATAAAAAATAAAGATAATAAAATTATATTACTAGAGAATCAATCAATAACAGTTAATAAAGAAACTAATATAAAAAGAAAATTTATAATAACTGAAAATATTGAACCTGGAATCTATCTTTTATCTGCGAAAATTGAATATGATGATGAAATAGCTAGCACTAGTGTTTGGTTCAAAATCAAAACAAAAGAGGAAGAATTCTTAGATAAATCAATAAAAATAACAATAGGAGTTATAATACTCATTCTTCTAATATTGATAATCTTTAGAATAAAAAATAATAAAAATGATTCTAAAAATCACGCTAAAAAATAAATTAATTTAATAATCTACTTCAATCCGCCCATTCTACAGACAGTAGTTCCGCAGTGAGGGCATTTACCTTTTGCAATTTTAGTGCCTTTTGAAGTCTTAGATTCAACAGGATTCTTTATGTCAACCTTCTTCTTGCACTTTACGCAATATCCTTGTGTTGCCATTTTAACCTCCTTATACCTTCCTAATATAGATAAAAATTCCTTCCTTATAAACTTATTCACTTCATAAAATCGAAGATATAAGCTTAAAAACAATGAAATAATGGAATTTTATGGTCTGGATAAATTCCCATCCAAAAGATAAAAATTTTGAATTAGCACCTGTTCCTCAATATGTAACTGTGCAATATAGAGGTAAACACCATCAATTACCTGACAGAAATAAATATGAAGAGAATTCTGCTTTAGAAGAACTTGGAAATATCTGGAGAGAGAGTCAAGGTTGGCGTATTTCTGGAGGTATGGCTGCATCAGGTATAGCTAAAGATTATGGACATCAACATGAAAACTTAGATATTGCAGTTCTTAGACAAAAAGAACCATTTAGATATATGATTGAAGAAGCAAAAAAGAAAGGTTTATTTCTATTTACTAGACCTCAAAGTTATAAGTGGTCATTATCTAGCGATTATAAACATGAAAAGTTTGTTCCTATAATGAATCTAGATAGTTTACTGGAGGACTATGGTTTTGACTTAAATCCTTTTTTATGTAGGGTAGACAATAATGGAAATATTTATCCTGAAAATAGCGTACATAGTAGATTAAAATTCTTCTTTTATCATGTAGAAAAAGATAAACTTGTTTGTGCAGAAGATAAAAGCAGAACAAATCCTGAATCATTTTTTAAAGGTCCAACAATACATTTAACAAGAAATCATCATGAAGTTAAATCGGTTCATCCTTTAATGTTAAAAGAATTATATGATTCTATAATAGCTAAAAATGGGAAAGAAAAACACATTAAAAAAAGAGAGATACTTAAAAGATTTCTAGATTAAAAGCACAGGGAGGGAATTGAACCCCCGAATACTCGGGTTGCAGCCGAGCGCGTTAACCACTTCGCCACCTGTGCATATGTTTCTTGTGCAGGTACTGAGATGTTAATCTCTCCACCTGTGCATTTCTCTCAAAAGGTTAATGCTTATGACTTATAAATATTTACTATATTTCAAGAAATAACTATTATTCAAATTCTATTAAACGAAGCGCTCCCGACAGGATTTGAACCTGCGACCCTCAGATTAGAAGTCTGATGCTCTATCCAGGCTGAGCTACGGGAGCAAAACTTACACAATAATCACAAAAGGACGTTATTTAAAATTACCTATCATGCTTAATGATGTACTGGTATAAATCTATCTTCTTCACTTCTTTTAAATTTCTTTCTTATATTATTAGAATAAACTGCTTTAACACAATAGAAAACAACTACAAGAACAAGAAGAAGAACACCAAAATAATTCAGAGCAATATTTTTCTCATTTTTAACTACATTTCCACTAATAGAAGCACGAGGTAAATCTAAATTGACTCTTGCTCTGCCTTCAAACTGTTCATCACTAGCTAAAATAGTCAAATAAAGATTAGATTCGCCTATATCTTGAAAAGGTACAATCATACGATAATTCATAATCTTATCTTTTTCCAAAAAAACATTTTCCTTTCCCGATTTAAAAACTTTAGCAGCTTCATCATGAATAAAGTAAGTCACTTCTAAATTATGATTTTCTCCAGTTTTCTCTTGAACACCATAGGTAAAGTCCAACTGTCCATTTTTAAAAGAATATTTTTCAATCTTTAAAGAAAGACCTTCATCATTAAGACTATTATTATTAATATTAGATTTAAATTCATTAATAATTGAACCAGTAAATGCCTTTTCAGTGTTTAACTGTATAAAAAACATCACTAAAGTAAATATCATCAATCCGCTAAAAATAGCTATTACTCTTTCTCTAATCATCAATAAATAAAATCAAATCTCATTATAAACTTTGCTTTTGTAAGCATCTCGTAATCTATATAAAAGCCATTTTCTTAATATTGAGATGGAAGATATAAAGATAACATTTTTAGGAACTGGAAGCGCCGTACCCAGTCCTACAAGAAATCACACAGCAATTTTAGCTCAGTTTCTAAATGAATCGATATTAGTCGACTGTGGAGAAGGAACTCAAATTCAATTCAGAAAAGTATCTATTAGCCCTCATAAAATAACAAAATTGCTTATAACTCACTGGCATGGAGATCATATTTTAGGCATTCCAGGATTATTTCAAACTTTAGCATTATCAGATTATTCAAAAACTTTGGAGATTTATGGTCCAAAAGGTTCAAAAGAATTTATGAAAAGCATAAATATTCTTTTAGGCCATCATAAAATAAAATATAATCTTAATGAAGTAAATTCTGGTAAAATATTTGAAAATGAAAACTATTTTATTGAAGCCAAAGCCATGTCTCATGGAGCTCCTTCTTTAGCATATTCAATAGTATTGAAAGATAAATTAAGATTAGATAAAAACAAACTTAAAAAACTTAAAGTTCCAAACTCTCCAATTATAAAGGAATTATTAAAAGGTAAAAATATAAAAGTAGAAAATAAAATAATTAACTCTAAACAATTAACTTATAAAGAAGAAGGCAAAAAGTTAACAATTATTTTAGATACTCTGTTTAATAAAAATGCAATCACTTTAGCAAAAGATTCCGATTTATTAATAGCAGAATCAAGTTTCTTAGAAAATTCAGAAAAAGGAGCAAAGCTTGCACAAGACTATAAACATCTAACTGCAAAGCAATCAGCTCAAATAGCAAAGCAATCAAAATCAAAAAAACTTATCTTAACACACATCTCAGAAAGACATAGTAATGATACTCATTCTTTAGTTGAAGAAGCAAAAAAGGTATTCAAAAACACTGAAATCGCACATGATTTACAAGTGATAAGTATATAGTTTTCTATAAAGTCCAGACTAATAAAAAACTCTTGTAAGTTGAACTTACAGGTAAATCAATAATAAACCTAAATTACTTGTTCAGCGAGTGAGAAGTTGAAGCAGGTGAGATAAAGATTATTGTATCGCCTCTTAAAAAGGTTATACCAATGTTTTTCTTTACTCCTCCATTTTCTAGTTCTTTAGCGTTGTCAAGAACAACATTGATGTGTATATCAAACGCCATCAATGTGCCTACAAACTGCTTGTCACCTTTTAATTGAACAAGGACTTCTTTTCCTTTTGATGCGTTCAAAAGGTCTAGAGGTCTCTCAATTTTTGTGGCCATAATTCTTTTTCATTTCATTCATATTTAAACTTATCGCAACTAAACTACTCATTTTCCTAATAAATCGAAAAGTAAGATTTATATACCGTATTTCTAATTCATATTTATGAATCACGGAAGAAAAATATCTGGTGGAAAATACCACAAACAGAAAAAACAAAAACTATATGAAAAGTCTGGACAAGCAAGACATGCTACTTTAGGAGAAACAAAAACTAAACAAATTAGAATAAGATCTGGAAAGATGAAAACAATCATTCTAAGAGCAGACTCTATAAATTTAATAGTTGATGGAAAAGTTAAACAAGCTAAAATAACAAACGTAATAGAAACTCCTCAAAACAAATTCTTTTCAAGACAAAATAGATTATTAAAATCAGCAATAGTAGAAACATCATTAGGAAAAGCTAAAATAACAAATAGACCTAATCAAGAAGGACAAGTTAACGGTATCTTAATCAAATAAATTTCTCGACGATTAATAAAAACATCAACCGAAAGCCTTAAATACTCTACTTGCACATAACCTTTTAAACCTTTTGGTAAAAATTCTATGAGCTATGTAAAAAGATGTCCTGAATGTGGAAGCGTGAACCTCACTTATGACGATCATAAAGGAGAAATAATTTGTAATGAATGTGGTTTAATTGTAGAAGAAAAAATGGTTGATACTGGGCAGGATATGGGTGGTCAATTTGATAAATCTGACAAGAAAGGCCGTGGTGGAGCACCTATGTCTATGCAAAAATTCGATAAAGGTCTTACAACTAATGTAGGAGAAATTTCAGACATTTATAGATTAGAAGCAGGACAAACTAGAAAGTTTCTTAGATTAAAGAAATGGCAAGAAAGAGTCTCAACAAGTATTGAAAGAAATCTTAGATTAGCTATGGCTGAATTAAGAAGAGTAGCTTCATTTTTGACACTTCCAAGCGTAGTAAGGGATGAAGCTTCAAGAGTATACAACTATGTTCTTCAAAGAGGACTAGTAAGAGGAAGATCTATGGAATCAGTAATTGCTGCATGTATTTACGCTGCTTGCCGTTCATATAACATTCCAAGAACTTTAGATGAAATAGCCTCTGCTTCAGATGTAGAAAGAAAAGAAATAGGAAGAACATATCGTTTCATAGTAAGAAAAATAAAAATCAAAGTAACTCCTAGCTCTCCAAAAGATTACATATCTAGATTTTCTTCAATTCTACATTTATCTCCAAAAGCACAAAATGAAGCTCTTAAAATATTAAAGAGAGCAGATGTATCAGAATTAACTTCAGGTAGAGGTCCAGCAGGAATAGCAGCAGCAGCATTATATGTAGCAGCTCTAATAAATGATGAAAAGAAAACACAAAGAGAAGTAGCAGATGTAGCAGGTATAACTGAAGTTACAATAAGAAATAGATACAAAGAATTAATAGATAGATTAAAACTTGAAGACAAGTTGAAAGCAAAAGTTCTAGCAGTTGATAAGACTAAGAAATAATTCCATAAATCAACACCTAAATATTTATATATTAAAATAAAGGCCAGACATAAATGGCTCCTGATATTAAGAAAACAGTTATTAGTTTAGGAGGTTCTTTGATAGTTCCTAATGAAATTGACGATAAATACTTAAAAGACTTCACCAATTTAGTAAGAAGATATGTATCTCAAGGACATCAATTTTATTTAGTAGCTGGTGGAGGAGCAACAGCCAGAAGATACATAGAAGGTGCAAAAAAAACTAGAGGAGCAATAGGAGATATCACTGACGCCGATGCAGATTGGTTAGGTATCCATTCCACAAGATTAAATGCTCACCTAATAAGAACATTATTCAAAGATATTGCAAGACCAGAAATTGTAACAGATCCTCACAAAAGAGTAGAAGAAAACTATCCAGTCATAGTGGGAGCAGGATATCGTCCAGGAAACAGTACAGATTGGATAGCTGTAAAAATGGCTCAAGTAAATGATAGTAATACTGTGATAAATCTAAGTAATATAGATTACGCATATACTGCTGACCCTAAAAAGGACCCTACAGCTAAAAAAATAAAGAAAATAACTTGGAAAAAGTTCAGAGAAATTGTAGGAGATAAATGGGTTCCGGGAATGAATGCTCCTTTTGACCCAATAGCAAGTATACTAGCTGAACAATATAAGATGAAAGTAATAATAGCAAATGGGCACAATCTCAGAAATCTAGAAAATATATTATCTGATAGAAGATTCAGAGGAACAAGAATTTATCCGACAACCTCTACATATTAAACCATCAGCTTTTTATAACCTCAATTATTCACACATTTAAGTTTTCTAGTAATTTAGAAGACTTCAAAGAAATTTGCTCTTCGAAAGGAAGGGTTAGTAAGGGAAACCTTGGTTTCCATACGCGGGGATGCCGGAGTGGTCTAACGGGTGGGATTTAGGCTCCCATGGCTTAGTGCCTTCGGAGGTTCGAATCCTCCTCCCCGCATATTTTTATCATAAAGATAATATTCGTTTTATTGCTAAATCACAGAATTCTTTCTCTATTTCTATCCCTGTAAATTTTCTATTGAATTGTCTAGCTATAACTCCTGTTGTTCCAGAGCCAGTAAATGGATCAAGTACTACATCTCCCTCTTGCGAACTTGAAAGAATAATTCTTTTCATGAGTTCGAGTGGTTTTTGTGTTGGATGTCTCCCGTGTCTTTTTTCCTCCAAGGAAGTTAGTGGAATACTCCAGATACTTCTCATCTGTTTTCCCGCAGGACTTATTCTATCTTCCCATTCTTTCATAAGTTGATAATTAAATATGTGCTTTGCCTCTTTACTTTTCTTAGCCCATATTAATGACTCATGAGCATGTGCAAAATATCTTCCACTGAGGTTCGGAGGAGCATTTGGCTTATACCATGTAATCTCATTCATTATATGAAATCCCAAAGCTTGCAAGGCATAACCAACCTGAAAGATATTATGTGGTGAACCTGACACCCAAATACAGCCATCTGATTTTAACACATCTCTGCACTGTTTAAGCCATTGATAAGTGAACTTGAAATCTTCGTCAAAACCTTGCGATTTATCCCATTCTCCTTTATCCACTAAAGCCATTTTACCAGCCTTACAGGTTATTCCCCCATTTGATAATCTATATGGAGGATCTGCAAATATTAAATCAACAGACTCTTTGTCAAGAGAAGGCAATATGTCTAAACAATTATTCTTAAAGAGCCTTATTCCTTCTTGCTCAAAGTATGCCTCTTTCTCCATAAGTTATTCAACTATTTTAAATTTCTTAGCCTTAACAAGTTTAATAGAATTATAGTTCATTTTATCTTCAAATTTATATTGCCAAATTAGGTATTCTTCGCCTCTCTTCTCAAAAAATAGAAGAAAGACTTCCTTACTTGTATGTTCTGACCATTGTCTATAAGGATAGTATAGTTGTCTTATTATGGTATTTTTTGTCTTTGAGTTCTTCGCTTCTATTAGTACGATTTTATTTCTACCTTCATATCCAGCATCGACTTCTGTTTGAACACTCTCAACTTCAAGTTTATTCTTTCCAACATTAAAATTAAACTTAGGCGTATATTTCCTACCCCTTATTGTTAAAAGCAATGAGTCATCTTCCATAAATGTTCTGATTAGACTTGAAGCATAAGCAAAGTCGAGATGTTGCATCTCCGAATTACCAATTTTTGAAGTCACTAAATCAAAATCAGTTTTTTTAATATAATCTTCAGCCTTACCCTTTATTTCAGGTATTTCAACAAATCCTTGCCCTTTGATTATAGCATACTCGCCGTTCTTTACAGGTAATAAAAACAAGTTATTTTTTGACATAATAAGAGGCATATCTTCTATATTGTCCATTTTACAAAGAATACGAACTTCTTTTTCACTAGTTAATTTAAAATCTTGAACAGATTTCTTTATCTGATCAGCAGATATAAAGAAAGGAGATTTAGAGAAATCGTTATTTAGTACATCATAATCTGCTAATATCTTTTCCCAAGATTTGTCTTTTGCCATGTTTTATCCTAATAATTGGTAATTACTACTTCATTAATCTTTCCTCTCTTAGTTGCGTCACAATTAATCATTCTTCTTGCCTTTACAAATTTAATGTTGTATTCTTTGTAGAGATTTTTAATAAAATCTGAATCACTATTACTTAACATAACTTTACAGCCCCTCTTATCAAGTTCTCTAAATACTTCTGCTAGTTTTTCTTGTTCTTTCTCTAAGAAATTATCTTTAGTATATGTTGTAAAACTGTCTCTCTTCAAAGGATAATATGGCGGATCAAAATAGATAAAATCTCCTTTCTTTGCTTCTTTAACAGCACTATAAAATTGGGCTACTTTTACATCGTCTTTTTGTAAAAGGAGAGAAATCTCTCTTAAATCTTTCTCATTACAAATTGCAGGATTCTTGTAACTTCCAATAGGTACATTGAATTGCCCTTTTGAATTAACTCGATATAATCCATTAAAGCAGGTTCTGTTGAGATATATGAATCTGGCAGCAATTTGAACAGGTGTCAAATTAGCCACATTTTTAGCTCGCATCTCATAATAAAATTCTTTATTATGTTTTATCTTAAATTCTTTCAATAGAGCAATAAGTTCATCAATATTATTCTTTACAGTATTATAGGTTATTATTAACTCTTCATTTACATCTGAGAGATAAATCTTTTTTATTTCTGGATGAGTTTTCAACAAGAAAAAAGCAACTGTTCCTCCTCCAACAAATGGTTCAAAATACTGACCTATTTGATTTGGAAAGAATTTCTCAAACTGTTCTAAAAGCTGTTTTTTTCCGCCTGCCCATTTAATCAACGAAGGTATCTCTTTTTTCATAGTCTCTTTATTTGATCTTAGTTTATAGATCTTCCTACTTTATTAGACGTCTAAAGTATATAAACCTTTTGACGTCTAAAAACTTATATAGTTTGGAATAGATATCTAAGTATGAAATTGCAAAAACATATCACTAAGAAAGGTACACATTATTTCAAGTGGGAAGTAATTCTGCCTGCTGATAAAGTAGAAACTGCCGAATTTGAAGAAGGAGATGAATTAGAAGTTGAATCTAAAAAAGGCGAGATTAGATTAATTAAAAAGTAAACACTAGGAGAAAAACTCAAAATCTATTCCTGCATTTTGAAGCTATTTCGATAGTTCAATCGGATAAATGCCTTTTTTCTGCAAAAGAGCCACTCGGCATATCTCTCTTTGCCTGCCCCAGTGGCATTGGTGGCTCTTATTCTAGTTGTCTTTCAGAGATTAGGCAATTTCATCTATCAAATTGAATTCCACTAGAATCAACATTTATCTTGAAGCTTCTTAAAATTGGAATCGGTGCTTTATCTCCAGCATCATTAAAATAATGGATTATCACGTTTACTTTAAACTTTATTGGTTTATTAGAAGAGATTATTCTTTCATCATCCTCTACAACTTTTATTTTATTAAAATGCTTTTTATCTATTAATAATAATATCTTTTTCTCCAAGAGTAATAATCGCTCTATTCAATAATCTGTAAAGATCATCGCCAAGATCTTTCTGTGCATCTCCTCCAAGTTCCAATATTAATTGCTTACCTTTTATATCAAAATTACCTATACTAATATCATTTCCATCAACAAATACTCCTTGATTATTTATACTAACACCATTAACTATATTTCCATTAAGATATAAAAAATAACTTTTTCCACCAGAAGCACTAAATTCTTCATTCAAACTCAATTTATCCTCAACAGGTGTATTACTTGTCGGAATGCTATTTGAAGAGGTAGAAGGAACATTTGTTGAAGGTGTCGCCACACTAGTTGCAGGAAGAGCATCTACATTCTTAAGATTAACAATCTCAAGTGCTTTTCTATAAACATCTGCCTTCAAATAAAGAAACTCAGCTTTATGTTCATTATAAAACAATTTCAGAGTGAAATTGTTTATATCTGCAATTATCTTCTTAACATTGGAATCTAACACATTTTCATCAAATTTATTTAATCCCTCTATCTCTACTCTAATTTCTTTAGATTTTATTTCTAATAATACAAATTTATCTTTATCAACAATCAAAGCACTATTCTGACTGCCAAGACTTGCAATTTGTTCTTTTCTCAATTTATCAAGAGTTTCATTTCTAGCACCAACATTTCTAACAGCATTATTATCTACTAAAGCATTATTTACACTCTGTTTATCTAACCAACACTGTTTATTATCATCGCACTTTCCTACTGATTGATACCTTTCAGGATTTGTTGAAGCTCCTGGATTACTACTTGCGCATATTCTTACAATTCCTCTCTTGTATATTTGAGGTAAACCTGCTTCTTCACCAGCAAACTGAGGATTTGTATTAGCCAAAGCTCCCTTAATATCTGGAGTTCCATATATACATTCTTCAGCATTCTGTATATTTGTATTTTCAAGTTGGTCTTTTACATATTCATCTTTCAAATAATTTAATCCGAAATCAGTTGTTACTTGTTTGAATCCACAATATTCTCTATCATTTATTCTTACACATAATTCTTTATATCCTTCAGGAGCAGTAAAGTCTCTTGTTCTATCAACCGTCTCTCCTCTTCCTACAAAACCAGAATCAACTTGCACTGTTGGATTTGCAAAATATTCACTTGAAGTAGGAGGGCTCTTCAAATAAACATTATACTGAACTCCTCTATCTTTTCCAGCAAATATATGATAAAATACTTTATACTGAGCAGTAGGTGGTATTGTACTATCTGTAAATCTAATTGAATCAAATTGTGCGAAAAACTGAGGAGGACTATCAGGTTCAACTAAATTCTTCAGACTCTTAGGAGATTGTGAAGAAACAAAACTCTTACACACCAAAGCACCAACTTCAGCACTTGACCTTGCCTGAAATGCTTGTAAAGAATTTACTGCATAGCTTTGAGTAAAGAAATCCACAGATTTTTGAGCATTATCAAATGCTGTCTTAGTAGTAAGATACTCTCCACCATTTCTCACTGAACCTCCAGCATTTCCAGAATATACTGACTCAACTAATTTAGGAATAAGAACATTTGCTAATGGAGTAAATTGTCTCCAGAAGAAATCACACATATATATTGAATGTATTTGGTCACATACTCCAACTAATTTTCCAGTTTGTAAATTCTCCTGTAAACAACTTCTATAAGATTTCATAACGCTCAAATAACCATCTACACCTGCTTGTATTCCTGATAAACAAACAGGAGCAATTATTCCTTCTTGTGAATTAGGCAGACATAATAATGCTCCTCCAACTATTCCAGTCTGTATTACATTATCTACTTGATATTTTCCTCCAAAGTTACATCTTGAAGCAGGGCATATAACTGGGTCACAAACATTAAACAATATCTTACAATCTTCTGGCTTCATAAAGTCCTGACACTGCATTCCAGAAACAGCAGCCATTCTCTCTCCAACTCTCATTTTCTGTCCAGCAACGCTTACAACACTACTTCCTCTCTGACTAGCTGCCTCAATAAGCGCTTGCTTAGCTTTAGCTATCAAACTTCTTGATTTATCATTTGTTAATCCAAGAACTGGTTCATTATCATTAACTCCTACATGAATTGTCTGACACTCATCTTTAGAATCAATAGAAGAATCATCTCCAACATTACATATATCAAATACTCTAGGTGCTCCAGATTTATCATAATTAACTTGCTGATTTCCAACTCCAAGTGTAGGTTTCACATTAACATACCATCCCTCTCTTATATCAAAAGGAACAGTAGCCGGAAAACCTTCATAAGTTCCACTTCCAAAATACCTAACTTCTTGATTAGCGGCAATAATAGGATTGCTGAATCTTTTAGCTCCAGAGCCTCTAACTTCATTCAAACCATATAGTGCATAAAATTCATTATAATTAATTTCTTTTCCATTCTCATTAGTCGCTTTTGTAGGAGTAATGATATCTCCAGTCTGCGTAACTTCATAAACTGCACTAGGAACTAAAACTCCTTTCGCATTATCTAATTTACCAACGACCATATATCCCTTAGCAGAACTCATTTCTCCAGTCTTAGGATTTTTAAGAATACTTCCTTGAAGAAAAGCTACTGAGCTACCTTCAGGTAAAGATCCATCAGCATTTAAATCAATAGATTTAGGTTTGCCATCAACAACAATACTATTATCTTTAACACTAAATATTTCAGCTTGCGGGTTTTGAGCTTTTGTTAAAGCACCGATTTTTGCAGAGCTTCTAAATACATTACCATCTACACCAGCTTGCTGTTTAGATAAATCACTTAACTCTTGACTTGCTTTAATTTTATTACTAACTAAATTATAATCACTATTCACTTTATCTTTATTAACAACATCACTATTTTTCAAAAGAGAATTGTATTCCAATTCTCTTAAATCACTATATGTAATATATTTCAAAGTTTGTTCATCAGTAGGAACATCTTTCAATCCTTGTTCATTCAATTTCTTTGCATAAGCTAATTTTGCTTTATCAACATTAACAGTTGATTCTAAAACACCTTTAGTAACAATACTAGGATCTTTTTCAACTGCAGCTATATTTTCATTGACTTTTGTCAAAGCATTTGTTCTTGCTTTAACATCTGCATTTATCTTATCAGCATTTTCATTATAACATCTAGTCATACTCTTTCCATATTCTCCTCTTGCAACTGCTTGACTACACTTCTCAGTCCATCCCCCAGTTCCAGTCATCGTCTGTTGTCTTGCAAGTGCTTCTCCTCCAACACCATCAAGTAAATTCTTTACAGTTAAAACACCAGCAGTAGCAAGGCAAGCTGTTTTTAATCCTGTAACAACTTTTCCTAAACTCTTTGAAATCTTTTCCCAATTTTCTATACTTTTATTCAAATTCTTTATCTTCAATTCAGTTTTCTCAGGACTTAATTGAATAGCTCTTTTTTCAATTCCAATACTTACACTCAAATTAGTTTGAGTATTAGGATTATTTGCATGAGGAATCAATCTAATTCTAGCTACTCTATCTATATCTTGAACTTCCAAAAGAGTAATTTTATTATTTGAATCTCCGCATAAATTACCATTCTGTCCAATTCTCAAAGTTAAAGGTATTCCTCTTTGTCTATTCTTCTCATCAGTACATTCAACTGTAGCATTACTTGAATCTAAATAAATCAACCTTGCAATTTTATCTCCATCTTTAATTTCCTCTCCAAGTCTTAAAGTTCTCTGAGTTCCTCCAATTAAGAATACTGCTTTTGCTTTGCTATCCTTACTCTGCACTTTTTCAAATCTAACCAAACTCACAGTTCTAGGTCTGCTTCCAACATCTATAACCTTAACAGCATCAACATAATCAAAATTCAATCTATCTTGCACTATTTTTTTATAACTATCAACTTGAAGTGAGTTAGGATACAATTCAATAAACTTATTTCTCAATCTTACTTCCGTAGAATATTGTTTATTTTCTTCTGCAATTTTAATAGCCTCACTAAGTGCGGCCTCTCCATAAGTTCTTACTCCTTCGCTATCTTTCTTTGTTTCCTGAGGATAATCATCAGCAACACTTTCATATGTCTTTAAAGTCTCTCTCAAATAATTCAAAACTTCCGGTCTAATATCTTTGCTATCATTAAGATTTGAATTTCCAATTAAACTATTATTAGAATTCTTAATTCCTAAACTCAAAACAAATCTTTTATTATAACAACTTGCATCTAAAATACCTGTGCTACCTTCAGAGTTAATAGTTAAATCATTAACTCTGCAATTTCCATCCAAAAAGCTACTTCCTCTATAAACATCAAAAGCATCTACTCCTCTATCATCTCTTATTTCTATTCTTGCTTTATCTTGTTTTGCAACAAAACCATCATAGGCAACTTTCAAACCAGCGCTACAATAAAATCCAGGCAAGAATATATCATTAGACTCTCTTCCAAGCTGAACTTTTGTGCTTGTAATTCTTACATCTCCTTTATATAATGAAACCTGTGCAAAATTAGAATCAACATCGTCTAATCTTACAAAATACTGTCCTTGGAAAAATCCTTGTTTATATCTATCTTCGCCCCAAGTTTTATCATCACTTGGCTCTAAATAATATTCACTTTTTCCAATACCATAAGCATTTCCTGCCTGATAATCTATTTGTGCTGTAAGATTCATATTCAAAACATCTTTTATAGAAGATTCATTTTGAACTCTTTTCAAAACAACAACAACATATCCAATGTTATTTATTACAGGACTTCCAAGCAATATATCATTTGTTCTCAAAGCAGCTTTAGCAGGATGAAAACCAACTCCTGCAACATTATCAGGATATTTACCACTAAATCTTATATTTCTTATTTCCTTAACATCAATTAAAGGATTAACTTGTAATGCATCTACCTGACAAAATACTGGAACATTTTGGTCTTCGAGTAAATCGCTTCTAACAACGCTTGGCTGACAACCTCCAGGAGAAACTTGTAAAAGAAAATCTTGTCTTCCTTCACATGTAGCTCTATCATTCAAAATAGGCCAATAAGTTCCTAATCTATTATCTGCACCATAATATGTTTGAAAACTAGGTCTAGAAAGTTGTTGATTTACAAAAGAACTACTCCCTATTCCACCATAAAAACCAGTAGACTGCGCATAAACTCCAGTAACCATGCTAGTAAACATCAATCCAAACAAAACCAATAATAAAATTATTTTTATTCTCATGCTCCAACCTCCAAATTAAGAGTTTCAAAAGTAGCATAATTCTGCTGTAATTTTTCAATCGAATCAGGCAAAGGCAATATTTCAGAAATTATCTTCAGCTTTCCACTTTCTAATTGAGAAGAAAGTACATAACTCTCTGATTTTCCACCACCTACTAAAGCAAAATCCAAATTAGTAGCTGGAATTACAATATCAAAACATTTTTCTTCTGTAAATCCAAGCACTCCTTGTATGCCTGATTTAGAAACTTCTCGGCAATCTGTCTTCTTACTTTCAGGTATCTTCAAACTTGAATTAGAATAAATGTAAACACTAACATTATACAATCCTTCAGCTAATCTAATTTTAGAATTATCAGGTATAGAAGCAAAAGCAGTTCTCTTTCCATTAAACACCACTATAGCATTATCTTTAACACTTTTACCACCAGCACTAATTTCTATATCGACATTATACAATTTATCCATGATCAAATCCTTGCTACTTTCCTCATTACTTGAAAACAATTCACTATAATCTTGATATCCTTCAGATTTAGAGATTATTCTTCCATTAACACAAGCAGGAGCTTTTCCAGCAAAAACACCATTTTCAGTTTTGCCCAAAATACATTTCTGATTAAAACATTCATAGCTCAAATCAGCATCAACACTATTAAGATTACTATCGAAAGTTCTTATTTGCACATCTTGAGTTTTATCTTGACATAAATCAAAATCAGTTGTATCATCAAATAATTCAACCTGCTCTGCTTGTCTAGGAACATTCTTATCAATAATTACTGCAACAGGAAATTGAAAGAGTTCTTCTCCAGAACTTATCTGAAACATTACAGGATAGCTTATGTCATATACATAATGATAAGGAGCATAACAGAATCCCATTAAGCCCATACCATTTTGATTTCCAACAGGTTCAGCAATCATTAAACCATCTTCTGCACCATATACTTCAACTTTCCAAGGCCACTGTCTTGAATACAAAGTATTTATTTCAAACTCGCTTTGATAATCGACAGAGAAATAACTATTTTTCTCAGAATTAAATTTAATACTATTAATATTGCCCTGTAAAGCATTCTGTAATTCATCAACTACTTCTTGTGCTTTCCATATTTTAGGACTGCACTGTATTTCAACACCATCAACAGGAGCATACAATCTCAATACATCAACACTATAATTTTCAAGTATCGCCTCATTTATCTGCTTCTCATATAAATCCTGTGCAGTATCAAACATTTTTCCAAAATTACTATTTATCTGCAAAATTCTAGAATTTACTTTCACACTCTTTTCATCTTTATCCACATTCAATTCAGTACTAGATTTAACTTGAATAAAATCATCATTAATACTTACAGAAAAGCTAGGCTCTTCTAAAATAACATTAAATCCTCTTTCAGCTAAAGGTGTAAATTCACATTCACCTATTTTTTCTTCAAGATAATTTGCAATTTCTTTTTCAATTTCGCTCTTGCTAGGAACATTTTCTTTAACTAAACCATTTCCACTTACATAATACCAATAAGGAACTGGAAAACCTAAGAAATTCAATTGTGAAGAGAATGGAGCATAATCACTTCCAGGTATATATTCTCCAACATCAATTCTTCCACCCTGACTTCCAGCCAAATCAACTGCTTTCAAAGTATCTTGTTTGATGCATTCATCATAATAATTATATACCTCTGTAAAACTTTCAGAATCACTGAAATTAAATAGGTTATTTTTAACTCCTACATATACTCCAACACCAATTACTAATACTAAAGCTACTATTACAAACAAGCTAACCTGTCCTCTTTTACCATTAATACTATCTCTTAACATGTTTACTCTCCACTCTTTTTTTAATTAAATCTATTATTTCGGTGTTTAAATCGCTTTGATTATTCTCTTTAAATCTCTCCCAAAGCTTTTCATCCTCTATTAAAAGTAAATATTTCTTCATAATATCAACTAACAAAACAGTCTATAACTATATTTAAATCTTGCTTATTAACTTAATTACTTACTAAGTAACTAATAGTTACTTAGTCTTCTCTTCTTATAAAAATATACTAATGTAAAAAGAATTACAAGTAAGATTATATCGAATACACCCAAATAAATAATAATTTTATTATCTTTGGAAAAAAGACCATTATCATTAACAACTCCTCCAGTAATTCCAATTTCTCTTTGAATCTCCCTATTTTCCTTGCTTTTAACAGCCATTCTAACACCTAAACTAGCACCATTCGAATCAAAAAATAATATTCCCTGCTTATTGCCTTTTTTAGCACTCTTTAAACAAACCTTAACCATCTTAAAACCATCACTAACAATTACTTGTCTTTCATAATCTACAAAAACCCCTGCCTTCCCACTATTTTCAATATAAAATACAGGACTTCTACTATTAGAAAATGTATTCCATTTATCATTCAAATTAAACAATCTTTTATCATCAGACATTAACTTAATTTCTTGACAATTTTCATCTTCTGAATCTCCAAAAATAAGTTCTACAGGACTAACTCCAATCTCGATACCTGAAACAAAACTAATCATAAATGGTAAAACAGTTAAAAAAACAATTAATCTCATTGTGAAACAGCTACTATCTTAATTGGGACAGTGTGTCCTATTAAATTAGAAGTAAAGTTACCAGGGTAATTTCTCAAATCTAATTTAGCATAAAAGTAATCACTCTCAACTCCTGAAGTTCCAGGAGCAGATACATTCATACTCCAAAAACCTATTCTCTGAAAACTATCGCTAGTTCTTCTGGCAAAATAAGTATAATTGAATATATTTTCACTATTATCATTCAACTGAGGAGTTATTATAATTGCAACAGTTCCAGTATTATTAAACTCAACTTTAACTTTATCTGTTTCTGTTCCTTTTGAAACATTTCCAAGATAAATCTGATCAGGTAAAGACAAGCTCACAACAGGCGCAGGAGGAGCAAATATATCTACTTTAAAATTAATAGTACTATTACTTACAGCACTTACCACACTAAAAGATGATAAAATTAACACACTGACAAATAAAATAAAACAAGTAAAAGCATAAAATACCTTTATTTTATTCATAACTTATATATTACATTACTTCTCTAAATTATATAAGCCTTTGGTTTAATGGCCCTACCCAGAGTTGAACTGGGCCCTCATCCACGTCAAAGATGCGTCCTAACCGATAGACAATAGGGCCAAACTATTTTATCACATTTGAAGTCTATTTAAGCTTAATCTTAAGCTTAAACATCAAATTAATTAAATCAAAACCTTTTTAATAGCTTTATTATCAATATATTAGTATTGCCTCCATAGCTCAGTTGGCTTAGAGCACTAGTTTTGTAAACTAGGGGTCGGGGGTTCGATTCCCCCTGGAGGCTTTTATTTTAAATAGATTTAAAATTAAATAACTGCATACTATATTATGAGTTACTATCTAATTATTAGAGGACCATTAGGGATTGGAAAGACAACAATCTCAAAGCTTCTAAGTAAAAGACTAAAAGCAAAATATTTCTCTATGGATAAAGTCCTATCAGATAATAAATTAGACAAAAGAGGAAAAGAACCTTGCATTCCAGCAAAGAATTTTATTAAAGCTAATAATCTTATTCTTCCAGAAATAAAAAACTCTTTAAAAAACAGTCAAATAGTTATTTTAGATGGTTGTTTTTACCATAAAAAGCAAATCACTGATTTAGAAAGAAAATTAAAATTCAAACATTTTGTTTTTGACTTAAAAGCTCCATTAGAAATTTGTATAAAAAGAGATAGTAAAAGAAAAGAAGTTTACGGTAAAGGGGCAGCACAAGCAGTCTACAATCTAGTTTCTAAATTTAATTATGGAATAGCAATAAACACTAAAGAGAAAAGTGAAAATCAAGTCGTAAAAGAAATCTTAAGTTATCTGCCTGAAAGATAATCTTCAGATAACAAAAACTTTTTAATATCACTCAAACATATATATTACATGCACACTAATAAACAGTCTTATATCTATCAGCACAAAAGAAGAACAGTAATAGGTTTATCAATCGCACTTATTCTTGCAATATATTTCTTCCAAAACGCTTCATTCATTTTAAGAGTAATAGCAACTATATTTTCTCTTTCATTCTTCTATTTCGTAGATCACTTCTTTGATTTAAGATATAAAATGCATCACTATTTTATTACAATGATAATTGCTTTTGTAACACTTATGTTAAGTCCTCTTTATTATATATATCCAAACTATGATAAAATTCAGCACTTCATAATCCCTATTTTAATGAGTATAATTACATATCATATGGTAAACAAATTAAATCTTGAACTAAAGTGGAAAATAACATACACCTTTTTCATAACTGCGGGAATTTTAGGTTTATTTGAAATAACTGAATTTATTTTAGATAGATTATTTGACTTAAAACTTCAAGGAGTATATATAAGAGATTTAGCAGGATTTGAAAAATTCAACCTTTTACAAGAGCCATTAAGTGATACAATGAACGATTTAATTATAGGATATTTCGGTTCAGGCCTTTACGCAATAACTATGTTTTTCAAAAAGAGAAAAGAAGCATTTCCAAAAAGATAACTACTTTCTTACATTAATAATAAATTAATCATCAACCTTTCTAGCTTTTCCATCTGCAATTAATATCTCTGAAACTACTCTATCTAAATTAGCCAACTCCCCAGATGCAAATGGTCCAATAGTATTTCCAGACATATCTACAAATTTATCAACATCTTGACTAAATATAATCATAATATTTTCTTCTTTATCTTTATCAGTTTTACCCTGCATTATTTTAGCCAACATCTTATCTCCTTCTTCAAAAGCCCTCACCAAATTATCAAACATTTCTTTCTCAAAAGGCATCATATTTTCATAGTCTCTCTTCATAATACCTGTTTCTGTCGCAACAAAAACCAAATTAAGCAGTTTCTTCTTTCTTCTTAATATAATTTCTTTAAACAAAGCTATTGAATTCTCAAGTTGTTTTTTATTCTTCATAACATTTTCATTAAACAAATCTTCATCTTTTACACTCTGTTCTTTTCTATCATTAAGATAATCACCCATATCCTTAAGAAAATCTTTAGGTAATGGTTGTAAAATCTCACTATATTTCTCTTTTCTCAGAATCTCATAAACTTCATTATAATTAAGCATAATAAAATACCACAAAAACTCTTTATAAAAATGATTGTGCTCTCTTTGGTGATAACTTAATACCCTATTTTTTATGATATTCTCAATATTTATAAAACTTCATTCATATCTAATAACATGTTTGATTTTCTAAAGAAAAAGATTCAAAGCTGGGTAACAAAAAAGCCTGAAAAAGAAGAAAAAAAACCGAAAAAGAAAGATAAATCTCTAACAAAAGAAGCAAAGAACAAGCAAAAAGCTGTAAAAAACTCTAAATCTCAAACAAAGTCAGAAAGAAAACTAGAGAAAGAAGTAGATAATATAATTACAGAATCAGAAACGCCTATTCAAACACGACAATCAGAAGAAAATCAGGAAAAAAATGAAGAATCAGGTAATTTTTTCACTAAATTATTAAAAAAAATATCTTCATCAAAGCTTTCACAACAAGATTTTGATGAAGCCTTTGAAGATTTAGAAATAACTCTTTTAGAAAATAATGTAGCTTTAGAAGCAGTAGATGCGATAAAATCTTCTTTATCCAATTCCCTAGTAGAACAGCAAATAAAGAAAACAGAAGCTCCTGCTAGAATTTTAGCAGCATTAAAAGAAGCAATTCTTTCTCTTTTACAAGAACCTCCAAATTTAATAAAACAAATAAAAGAAAAATCAAATGAACCTTTTGTAATATTATTTTTTGGAATTAACGGAACTGGAAAGACAACAAGTGTAGCAAAATTAGCCAATTATTTAAAACAAGAAAATATTTCTTGTGTCTTAGCAGCAGCAGACACTTTTAGAGCGGCAAGTATAGAACAATTACAAACACACGCAAATAAGTTAAAAGTTCCAATAGTTTCAAGTCAATACGGTTCAGACCCTTCTTCAGTAGCTTTTGACGCTATCTCTTACGCAAAAGCACATAAAATACAATGTGTTTTGATAGATACAGCAGGAAGAATGTACACCAAATCAAATTTATTAAAAGAAATGGATAAAATAATAAGAGTAAGCAAACCAGACCTCAAACTATTTGTGGGAGAATCGATAACGGGTAACGATGCAATTGAACAAGCCCGTACTTTCAATGAAACAGCAGGCATAGATGGAATAATTCTAAGCAAAGCAGACATAGATAAAAAAGCAGGCACCATTTTATCAGTATCACACATAACAAAGAAACCAATCTATTTCCTAGGCACTGGACAAAATTACAAAGATCTAACTCCATTCACAAAGAAAACAGTTTTGAAGAATCTGGGCTTGGAATGAATATTCTAAACTAATATTTTATCACCATAGCGATCTAATAAGAATTGATCCTGTTTCTGCTTATCTCTTTCAAATATAACACGACAAGCATCCGACTGAGCAAGATAACGATTCGTACTCTCTATAATTATTAAAGGAAAAAGTAATTCTTCTGTATCTTCAGCATCAACAGCAAAAGTATTATAATGATCAGACAATAGCCTATCAAGTGCTTCTTGTAATTCATCAAGTCTCGTTAAACAATTAGAATATTCAGCTGAAATAACTCCTATACCTGCGAATAACATTTCATCTTCATCTGTTTCATCAGGACTCATTAAAATTCCTGGCTTCCAAAATAACGCAACAAAAACAATAAAAAACAAAACTCCAATTACCCAATTCTTCCACGAACCATCGGCTTTTTCTGTTTTCATATCTTCTTCTAAGAAATCATATATATATCTGCCGATTGTAAGATATTGTAAAAACTTTTCATTACAAATGTAACAAATTTTCTTCCAATCTATCCAAAAAAATATTCAAACTAACAAAAATCTTCTTTCTAGCTTCTTCAACCTCAAAAAAACCGGCTTTATCAACTTCAGGAAATTTGATTTTCTTGCCAGTTTTATTATCTACAATTTCAACATAACTACTTCCTAAAAGAATTCCAGACCAATCTTCTTCAATAGCGAATATATGCACCGTCTTTCCATCTTTTCTTACTATTTTCCCCAAATCCATAAAATCTCCTCTATTTTTATCATATAAATCTACTCCTGTTTCCTCTTTCAATTCCCTAATTCCTGCCTCTAACAGGTCCTCTCCTTCATCAAGTTCTCCTTTAGGAAAATCCCACGCATTTTCATCTTTTCCTTTCCAAAAAGGCCCTCCAGGATGAACAATAAATACTTTTAACTTGCCTTCAACTTTCTTATATATCAAAACACCTGCACTTGTTTTCTTCATGCCTCAATAATAAAACCGCAACTTTATTAACTCTCCTTTTACTCAGAAAAGTATGTTAGATAAACTATCAGAAGTATTAAGAAAAACAACCGACAAGATAGCAAACGCTATATTTCTTGACAAAAATCTTGTAGATTCAATAGTAAAAGATATTCAACGTGCTTTAATAGAAGCAGATGTAAATGTAAGGTTAGTATTAGAAATTACTAAAAAGATAAAACAAGCCGCTTTAGATGAAAGAATTTCTGGATTGGAAAAGAAAGAACATATAATAAAATTATTACATGATGAATTAGTAAAAATCTTAGGAGAAAGCAAGCAAATCCAATTAAAAAAGAAAAACACTTGGATGATGTTAGGATTATATGGTCAAGGAAAAACAACAACAATAAGTAAATTAGCAAGTTACTATTCAAAGCGTGGAAGCAAAGTTTGTGCAATAGGCTTAGACGTCCATCGTCCTGCTGCTTCAGAGCAATTAAAACAACTTTTTGATAAACTAAATCTTCCAGTTTTTATAGATAAAGAAGAAAAATCACCAATAAAAATTTGGAAGAAATATCAAAAGGATTTAGATAAATATGATTTAATTTTGATAGACACAGCTGGAAGGGACGCACTCTCAACTGATTTAATAAAAGAAATAAAAGACATTTCAAAACTATCAAGTCCAACTGAAACATTATTAATTATGTCTGCTGATGTAGGTCAAACTGCAAAAACACAAGCATCAAAATTCAAAGAAGCGGTAGAAATTTCAGGAGTCATAATAACTAAAATGGACTCAACTGCAAAAGCAGGAGGAGCGCTTACGGCTTGCGCAGAAGTTAAAGCTCCAGTAATTTTCTTAGGAACAGGAGAAAAGAATTCAGATTTAGAATCTTTTAATCCAGAATCATTTCTTTCAAGACTTTTAGGTATGGGTGACTTAAAAACATTAATGGAAAAAGTCCATTCAGTTATGGATAAAGACAATCTTCTTTCACAACAACAAAGATTATCAGAAGGAAAATTTACATTAGATGATTTAGCAGCACAATTAGAATCAATGAGTTCTATGGGAAGTATGGATAAGATAATGTCTATGATTCCAGGATTAGGAAAGATAAAAGATAAAATGTCTCCTGAAATGATGGAACAACAAGAAATTAAAACAAAACGCTGGAAGCACGCAATTTCATCTATGACTAAAGAAGAAAAAGAAAATCCAGAAATTATGGAAAAACAAACTTCAAGACTTCAAAGAATCTCACACGGTTCAGGAGTCCCAACTTCTGATATTAGAGCATTAATAAAACAATTCAAAATGTTAAAAGAAATGACTTCAATGTCTGGGAGTATGAAAGGTCTTGAATCAGGAGCATTGGATCAAAAAACAATGATGAAACTTGCTAAAAAATTCAGCAGAAAAGTTAAGTTTTAATACCCAATTCATTCAATATATAAATGAAACATAAATATAATATATTACTTGCAATTTTTATAATTAGTTTTATAAGTTCAGTAATACTTGCTACACAAGAAGCTCCTCTTTTTTGTGGTGAAGAAACTGGATGTAATCTTGTTACAACATCTAAATATGCATACACTTTCGGAATAAAGAATAGCACTTATGGAATATTCATTTTCACTTTTTTAGCATTTTTGACTTACTTACACATAAGAGATCCCCATGAAATAAAAAAAGCAACAATACACACTGGTACAATTATAGGCGCTATAATTGCTATTTATTTTTTATATTTGCAACAATTTGTTATAGGAGCATATTGCAAATATTGTATAGTTGTTGATGTAGGAATGGTAATTGGATTGATAATCGTTTTAGCAAAATGGGGAAAATAATAGCAAAAGGCGCGGAAGCAATAATCTCTCTAAAAAAGAACACAATTCTAAAAAAAAGAATTAAAAAATCTTATAGAATAAATGAATTAGATGAAAAATTAAGAAGGATAAGAACAAAAAAAGAAATTAAGCTCTTAGAAAAATCATCAAATTTAATTCCGGTTCCAAAAATTATAAAGTCAAATTCAAAGGAAATAGAATTAGAATACATAAAAGGAAAAAAGTTAGCAGATTATCTTAACACCTCAAAAGATAAATCAAAAATATCAAAGCTAATAGGTGAAAATCTAGCAAAATTACATGATAATCATATAATTCACGGAGATTTAACAACAAGCAATATGATTTATGTTAATAAAAAAAAGTTAAATAAATTGTATTTTATAGATTTCGGCCTTGGATTTGAATCTTCTCGTTCAGAAGACAAAGCTACTGACTTACACGTCTTAAAAGAAGCTTTAGAAGCAAAGCATTATCAACATGCAAATCAAATCTGGAAAACTATTTTAAATTCCTACAAAAAATTTTCAATTAACGCAAATCAAACTTTAAAGCAATTAGACAAAGTAGAATCAAGAGGTAGATATAAAGCACAATACTAATTTAATATTTTTAATAATTCTTCTGGCTTATAGACAATAAAATCTGCTCCAGCTTCACTAAGTTTTTTCTTTGAATGATGTCCCCAAGTAACTGCAATAGCTATAACTCCCACTTTTTTAGCTTCTACAATATCTCCCTTTGTATCTCCCACATAATAAATTTGTCTTCCATGATACTTCTCAATTATTGATTTTATCTTCTTGACTTTGCTAATCTCTTTATCTCCTCCAATAACTTCACTTACTCCTTTAACTCCGTGATTATTAATTGAATGTTGAACTACTTCAGTAACATTAGATGTAATAACTATAATTTTATTCTTCTTAGATATCCTCTCAACAACATCATTCATTTTATCAAATAAGTCCAATTCATCATCTGCTTCAATTAAAGGTCTTCTAAAATCTGATATAAATTCTTTAACTCTATTTTTATCTAAACCTAATTTGAAAAAAGAATCATAAATATTAGTATCATACAATAACATAAAATCCTTAAAACTAGCAACTTTTTTCATACCATATTTATCAGCGATTTTATTATATTCTTTATAAACAACATCCATACTATTCAATATAGTTCCATCATAATCAAATAACACTACTTTACTCATAATTAATATAAAAAATCCAAACCCTTTTAAATCCTTTTAAGTCAATAATCAAATAGCCCTGTCGTATAGCGGTCAAGTATACTGGCCTCTGGCGCCGGTGACCCCGGTTCGAATCCGGGCAGGGCTATTTTTATTCATATTGAAAATATGAAAGCGCTGACCGTACTAAGAACTCAAGTTCTTTCAACGGGCAGGGCTATTTATCATATATTTTTAGAAATAATCTTCTTTAAAGCAAAGAAAATAAGTAAAAGAGCTATAGCCTGCACCAAATGATAAAGGGCATTATGATTAAAATAAATTGGGTGCAAAGCTATTTGAGCCTGTTGGATCCATGCAGAAATAAAAGTTAATATAATCCCTACTAATCCCAATAAAATTGAGAGATTTTTTCTTCTAAAATATAAAATGCTAAAAGCGATAAATAGAAATATAATTGCTGGAAGATAATTTAATATAGCCGTATTAAACTTACTACTTACAAATATAATAAAAAAAGAATATAATAAAAATTCAAAAGGAGCAAGATATAAAATTAATTTATTATACTTGCTTAAAACTAAATCTCCAGCTATCAACCAAGCAAAGAGGGCGACTAACCCTATAGAAATCATAGTAGATTTCCATAAAATGAGGTTCCAAAAAGAACCTGCTTCTGGAAAGAAGCCGTGTACAATTCCTCCAAGAATAGAACCTAGAGCTAGAGATATATAAAATAGAAAAACAAATAGTCTCACCCTACTCTTTGATCTAATATTTAATATAACCCAACCTAAAATAATAGTCTCAAAAGCAAGAAGAAAATCAGTTATAGCTACAGCAGGTTGTTGTAACAGCATTATACTATTCATCCACCTTTTTTATTATTACTATTCCACTTAAGAACATAATGATCGAACCTATATAGAAGATAATTTCCAAGGTCAGCATATCAATTATATATCCTCCAGCAACTACTGCAAGTGCTGAAAAGATAGCTATCCAGCCGTGATATGTACCTATCTTCTTTCCTCTATTTTTCCCATCAGTAAAATCAGCAACCATTGCCTTCTCACTTGTCTTTTGCATAGCTCCAAAGATTCCTAATACTGCTTGTAATACATATACTTGATAGATATTTGTAGCGATGGGGAAAAGAAGAAATAATATCGCTACTCCCCAATTATTTATAACTAAAAATATTTTCCTACCAATTTTATCGGATAAATTTCCAATTAACTTATGAAAAAATGCAGCACTAAGAGCAAACAAGGCATAAGCTATTCCAAATTCTGTAAAATTAGCTCCTATTTGTTTAACAAATATAATATAAAATGGAAATACAATCCCCATTCCGAATAAAGCTATACCTTGAGTAATTGTCAACCATTTCATATCATTCATATTTTATCTCTTAGCTCCTTTCCTAGCAAAGGTTCATCAGTTATAATTCCATATGGCTTTTTATCGAGATTATAATTAATATCAGATTTACTATTTGGACTCCATAAAAATATGGGATAGCCCTTTTTAATAAGGCGATTTACAGTATCTTCATTTACTTTCTGGTTAACGCTTAAAAGATCAGGTTGTATTATTTTCCTAATAGCTCTTCTTATTGGTTCCTGTCTTAAAAACCAAGGAAGGTCTACTCTAACTCCTTCCTCTATTTCTGCCAACAACTCTTTATTCCAATTCGTATCCATAAAAATAAATACAGTATTTATTTTAGGATTTATTTTCTCTAATCTGTAAAGAACGACCGGATTAAAAGAACTTAGATAAACCCAATCATAAGCATTATGCCTTTCAATTATCTCAGCAGCTATTTTTTCAATACCTGTATTTTTAGTACTAGCAACTTTTAATTCAACCATATAAATGGCACTTCCATTTACAACATTAAGAAAATCTTCAAAAGTTCTAACATATGAACCATTAAAGTTTCCATTGAATTTCTGGCCTAAATCGAGATGCAAAAGATAGTCTAAATTACTATCATTTACTCTTCCAGTTCCGTTTGTTAAGCGACTAAGAGATAAATCATGAAATATAACTAATTTTCCATCAGAAGTCATTTGCCCATCAACATCTATTCCATCAAGTCTATTTGTTATAGATAATTTAGCTCCTGCCAAGCTATTATCTGGAGCATGATTCCCGAAACCCCTATGAGAAATTATTAAAGGTTCTTTAGAATTTTCTACCAAACCAGAATAATTAGGTTCATAAAATAAAAGATAAGATAGAAAGACAGTAATTATAGTTAGGATAATAAATAATATTTTAAATCTTTTTATTCTTTTATATATGGTATTCATTTTTCTCTCTTTTTCTTAAGAAATAACCTTTATTAATAAAGTTATCTCAATTCAAGTATGATAAATTTTCTTTTTAAAAATTATATTAATTTATTTTTTAAAAATATACTTTATAGTGAAACTTGGGAAGATTTTGATATTGATAAAAAAGCACTTTTATTCAAATCCAAAGATAGATTATTATGCATTACTTCTGGAGGTTCATATGCATTAAATTCTTGCTTAGAAAATTTAAGTTCTATTACTTCATTAGATTCTAATGAGGTTCAAAATTACATCTTAGAGTTGAAGATTGCAGCAATAAAAAACCTCAATTATGAAGATTTTTGGAAATTTATGACTATCAAAGAAAATAGAAATATAAGATTATATAAAATAATGAGACTTAGCCTATCAACAAATGCAAGAACTTATTTTGATAAAAATATAAATATAATATATAATGGAGTTTTAAACAACGGAGCTTTGTATTTTGGTCTCAAATTGATGAAATTTTATTTAACTTTTTTCGCAGGGCGTAAAAATATTAGCAAGTTAGTTAAAAATAGCATCTTATCTTCACAAATAGAATTATATAAAAAAGAAATTGAACCTAGAATATGGAATATTCATTCTAAAAATCTTTCTTTATGGAGCATGCTTCTTTACGGGGTTTCTCCTGACCAAATAAGACTAGTTAAAAAAGAAGATATAAATGGTATTAAAGATATTTATAAATTTAGAATGAAAGAAGTATTTTCCAAAACATTAGTTAAAAATAACTTTTATTGGTACTATATTTTAACAGGAAAATATAATAAAAAAATAGCACCACCATATCTTAGAAGAGAAAATTATCTAAAATTGAAGGAAAATATAAGGAAAATTAATATTGTTTATTCTGATCTATTAAGATTTTTAAAATCAAAGGGTAATCTGAAATTTAATAAAATAAGTTTATCAGATGTTTTAGATTGGGTCGATGATAAAAAAAGAGATGAAATAATTGATAAAATAAATAATATTCGGAGAAATGATATCAAAGTTATCTTAAGAACTAAATCTCGAAAGTATTTTTATAGTGAATTTAGTCTATTTAAAATGAAAGAGGGTATTAAATACCTTTCAAAGATAGAAAAAACTGCTAGCTATACTTCAGTACAAGTTTTTCAAAAATTATAACTTCCAACATTACTCAACTATTCTAAATTTAAAAAACTGAATAATTAAAATAATGAGTAATAATGTTACTATTATGGAAAATAGAATTATACCCCATAAGCCAGGCATATTAAACCAAATAAAACCTAATAAAATTCCAAAAATTTGAAGTATTATCGACCTCTTTAATATCTCAAAAATATTTTTTTCTTTATAATAAAAGAAAAAATAACCTACTAACAATGAAAAAATAATCCAAGCAAATAGATTATTTAAATAATAAATATCGCCGGAAGCCCAAGTCCACCATTTGAAAATATATGCGAATGGTTCCAATAATATATCAATTAATAACATCGTCAATCCTAATAAAGCAATCTTTCCATTATCATTAAGTCTTTTTATTTTGCCTATCAAAAATATTAATACATATAGAGGTATAACCCATCCTAAAATAATCCATAGAGGTATATTAAAAACTATTAGATTAAAATTTGCGTAAGCTACTTGGTTATAAATAAGATAAGCATGTTCCTCCAATATGAAAGCATTTATGAGAAGAATAAACACGAGGGCTTGTTTTTTATATCTAATTGCATGAATTAATATTATAAAAAATGTTAAAATTACTCCAAGTTCTATTAATAAATTAAACATTTCTATAATGTAATGATTTTGTTATAGATAATGCAATAAATCCAGAAAGTAAAGCGAATACTGCTCCTATAACTGCACCAATTAATATACTAATTAGCATATATAATCCACCTTCTGTAAATAAATTAAATTCACCAAAATTTCCCAATATAGCGAATAACATTAAAGCAGTAGCAAAAGTGCCTCCTAAAAATCCAACAACTATTAGTTTACCTAGCGAACCATATATCTTTCCCTTTCTAGCGCTGATAATTATTGTTTTACCAACATATCTTCCTAACAAAAGACCTAAAACAAATAAAGATAATGCTGCAATTATTAATAAAATACTTGTAAATGTTAAAAATCCTGTAAAGCCATAAAAGATTCCACCAAAGAAAAAGTAATATATAATACTAGGTCCAGATAAAGCAACAGCAGTTAGATACATATATCTTTTATTTATTGTTTCCTCAACTTCATTTAAAGGCATAGATTCAACAGCTTTATTATTTAATTTTATCTCATTTGAAAAATTATTTATTAACTGATAGCCACCATTTCTTAATTTCTTATAATGTAAAGAATCGGTTATTGCTAATGCTATTGATCCTATAATTAAAGCAAAAATTCCTCCAATAATTGCTCCAATAGGTATTGCGAAAAGTAGGATGATTCCTACTTCGCTACCGTAACCCATTCTCATGATGTCAAAATAGACTACTGCATTTGCTACCGCTCCACCTATACAACCAATACCTATTAAATAAGGTAATGCACTAAAAATTTTATTTTCTCTTGCATAAGATATTATTTTACTCGAAACCTTCCGACCTAAGAAAAAACCTACTACTAAAAGAACTATTAATTGAAAAAACCAATTAATGGAAAATCCTCTAAAAAAACTTACCGGACTATCGGCTAGATAAGAGAATATCGGGATCATACTTAATAATGAAGATAAATAAGCAAAAGGTAATATTGGTAATATCATAGCTAAAATAGTCAATCCAGTGTATCTAAATCGGATTTTTCTCTCTTCGATATCTAAATCATCATTAGTAAATTTTTTATCCATTTTCAATAAACTCCATAATTTCAAAGATTTGAGAAGAATTTCTTCCCAAATTACTCATTTGTAATTTAGAATCATTTATTAAATATTTAAACTCTTTCTTTGCATTTTCTTTACCTAAAAGAGTTACACTAGTTATCTTACCATTCTCCTCATCTTTATTAGCATCTTTACCAGTCTGTGCAAAAGTTTGATAATCTAATAGATCATCTCTTATCTGATAAGCAATACCTAAATTTTTCCCAAAATTGCCTAGAATCTCTATTTGATTTTCAGAAGCATCACCTAATAAAGCCCCTATCTTTATTGCACAAGTAAATAATAATCCTGTCTTCAAATAATACATTTCAAATAGATCTTCCTTACTTTTTATTGCATTTTTCATGCTTCCGATATTGCTTATATCTACATATTGTCCAGCTATAAGGCCATTTGATCCAATGCTCTCAGTCATTTCTTGAATTATCTTAGCTATATTATTATGCCCTATTTTAGATATGATATTAAAAGCCATAGTATAAAGTGCTGCACTTGCAAGTATTGCTTGCCCTTCTCCATAAACTCTGTGTAAAGTCTCTTTATTCCTTCTAAACTTGGCATTATCCATTGAAGGAAGATCATCAAGAATAAGAGAAGCACTATGTATAAATTCAAGAGCGCAAGCACAATCCACTGCTTTCATAAAATCAGCGTTAAAAGTACTTGCAGAAGCGATAAGAAGCCTGGATCTAATTTTTTTACCTCCTCCCAAAACTGCGTAGGATAAACATTCCCTAAAATTAAGAACATCTTTACTTACTTCTTCTTTAATTATTTGATCCATGCGCTCTTCTATAATCTGAGGAATTTGAGCCAATTCTGTTTTAGATGTAATCATGATTAAAATAATTTATATGATTTAAAAAAATCAACAGAATTAGGTATAATAATCGCACCCAAAATTACAAGTGCGGGAGTTATTATGATATATACAAATAAAGCATAAACTATGCCTCTTAAGAAATCATTTTTTATCTTCCTTACGCTAGGTAAAAAATAAATAGCGAACATCCATACGGGAAAAGCAAGTGTCAAGGTAACATTAAAAATATTCCAAGAATTCATAAAATCAGAAAAGGGAATATCATATTTAAGAGCCAAAAAGAAAAAAGTCCAAGGAACTAACCTTACAAAAACACCTAAAAAAACAGCATTTTTAATAACTGGATCATAAAGCACATCTAAATAAGAAATCACGCCTTTTCTAACCATATACAAATTTATTGAATAGAATATATAAATGTTATCTTACCTAGTTAACTATGAGAAGATATAACTTACTTGAAAAGTTAAATTTATTTTATAAAATCTTAATAAACTTTATAGAATTCAAAAAGGTACCTTATAGAAATCAACTAGAAATAGAAAAAAAACAATTTAAGAAAGTAAAAAAGTTAATAACCTATGCATATTACAATAATAAATTTTACAGATATAAATTTGATGAAAGTAAAATTCATCCTTGCGACATAAAAAATATGAAAGATTTTTCAGATAAGGTTCCTTTTACAACAAAAGAAGAAATACTAAAAAATTATGATGATTTTATTCCGAAAGATTTAAAATTAAAAAAGGATTATTACTTAATAGGGAGGAGTTCTGGTTCGTCTGGAAAAATGCTTACTATATATCATGATCCTATAGATACCTACAAATACATTTTGGGAAGGTATAGAATATTTAAAATGGTATCGGAATATAATCCATTAACTAAAGTTTTCTACATCTATACTTCACCTTTCCCAGCTAATTCAATACTTGGTTTTTTTCAATCATATTTTGTTGAAACCATAAATAATATTTATGAAACTAAAGAGAAGATATTAAATATAAAACCAGATATTATAAACATTTATCCATCTCAATTAATAGAACTTTCGAAAATTTTCACTAAAAAAGAGATTCGATATTTAAAATTAAAAGTAATTTTGGTAGGATCTGAGCTATCATCTCAGAAACAAAGAGATCATCTATCAAAAAGATTCGATTGCAAAGTTTACGATGAATATTCTTCAGAAGAATTAGGGTGGATTGCTTCACAATGTAAATGTTTTAATTATCATCTCTTTGAAGACTTTAATTTTATAGAAATTATTGATTCAAATAATAAAAATCTAAAAAATGGAAAAGTTGGAGAAATAGTGGGGACTAATCTTTGTAACTATTCAACGCCATTCATTAGATACAAACAAGGAGACTTAGGTTCTATAAGTTCAAAAAAATGCGCTTGTGGATTTAATTTTAAAGTTTTAGAAAATCTAATTGGGAGAAAGAACGATTCATTCATTTTAAATAAAAAGAAATTTACCTCTGGTTTTTTGCTTGATTTAACTTATAATCTTACATTAAAGATGAATTTAGATATAATTGATTTTTGTCTTATACAAAAAGATAAAAATAAAGTTTTAATGCAGATAAAGGTAGGTAAAAACTTTATTGAATTTGATAAAAAGAAAATAATTAATTATTTTTCTAGTTATTTTGGTAAAAATATAAAAGTTGATGTGGAAGTTGTTAAACTGCTTTATAAAACTAAAAGGGGAAAAAGAAATCCAATTATTTCATTACTTAAGAAAAGACAGGAAATATAAAAAGTATATTATTAACCAGATAATTAAATAGATTATAAAAGTATGTTTTGCATTTTTTACTATTTGCTTTTTAAAGATAAATCCTAATATAGAAGTTAAAATATATACTGGAAGTATTCTACTGATTCTAGATATAATAGAATATAATAAAAATAGAGGTAAAGATAAATTAAAATTAGCGGCAACTACAGAGTATATCTTATAAGGTATGCCATTAAAAGGTCCATATAAAACTGCAGGTATACCATTTAGGATAAATTGTTGTTGAACATTATCTATTAATTGAATAGTTATAAGAGGTATATTTAAAAGAAAATTAGTCATATTATAATAAATAGATATATAAAATATTACAATAGCGCTCAATAAAGAGCCGATTATACTAGCAACTAAACTATAAAATCCTCTTTTTCTATTATATATCGAAATATAACCAACAATAACATCCGGTACTACAAAGAAAAAAATACCTTCGCAGAAACCCCATATAAACGAGAAAAATGAAGATAAATTTGGTGAAATAAATCCTTCAATATTTTTATCTATTTTTTTGCCAATTATTTTCATCTTCTTCCCCCATAGCATATTTAGCGTAAAACTTGCTCATAAATGTTTCATTAGGATCATACTGCTTTTTCTTTGAAAATACTAAATCAATATTAGGATAAGATCGCCTTATCTGTTCTTGAGTAGGATATAAGTTATAAGTCAAATAATACTTTCCATCATTAGATATAGCAGAATCTACAATTTTCTGAATTGTCTTTTCTGTCCTCTTAAGTTCCTTTTCTCTTAATTTTACATTACTATAATAAATTACAGCAAAAGATTCTTTGTTAGGAGCATAAGAAAGTAAAGATTCGTTATTCGGTCTTACGTATCTTATAGTAAAGCTAAGAACATTGACATCATCTTCTTTTAAGATAGTTATAAGTTCTTCAGAAAAATTAATAAAATTTTCAGTAGGAATAAAATACTCTTGTAATATATCTGTATCGCTTTGCGAATTGTGCTCTAATAATTCCAAAGGTGCCTCTGGAGGCCTCATAGCATTATTTCTAGTAATCAATCTACCTTCTTTTGATTCAATTCTTTTCTGAAGCGACCACCTCAAATCCTTACCCCATTCATATTTTCTAGATAATCCAAAAAGAAACTTATCTCTAGCTACATTTTTTTCTTCAGATAACATAATATCTAAAGTTTCATTTGTCTTTTCCCAAGTCAAAACAACAAATTCTTCAAATAAATTGTCTGGACTAATAGAAGGCCTTACAAGCATTAGTTCAATACTATCATTTTTTTTGATATGATTTTCAAAATATTCAGGAAAATCAGTATAATTCATCCTAGTTGTCCTAGTTCTATAAATTTTATTATCTGTAAGTTGAATATCTGCATCCAAAATTACTCCAAACATACCATATCCTCCAATAACTAAATAAAAGAGTTCTGAATTTTCTAGTTTACTTACATTTAGTATTGTCCCATTGACTAAAAGAAGCCTAAAACTTTTAACTGTTTCTATCATTTCTGTGCTATCTAAATCTCTACCATGAGCGTTTGCGCTTAAAGTCCCGCCAATAGTGAAAATATTTGAAGACTGCATCACTTTAACAGATAAATTATATTGATTAATATATCTTTGAACATCATCCCAAGTAGCTCCACTTTGTACAGTTAAGACTTTATTTTTTAAATCTAAATTTAATATTTCATTATAACTTTTCATATTCAACACTACTGCATCATTATAATAAGTATGACCTCCCTGACTATGTTGGCTACCGGAAATAGAAACTTTCAACCCCCTAGAATCTGCATCCATAACTATCTCTCTTATCTGTTCCAACTTGTCTTCTTTAACTATTTTCTTAACATAATCTGGATAAAGGTGGCCTACATCTTTGATAAGTAAATGTTCTTTTTTATCTTGAACTTTTTCAACTGAAAAAAAGAAAATTAAAACATAAACAAAAATTGCCAATAAAGAAAATAAAATTACCCACTTCTTTTTTAACATTATAATAAAAGTAATACATTATTTAAAAACTAATCTAATTCATTCACAAAACTAAATCTTTATACCACTATCTTTAGGATTTTTATCATGTTGATCCATTTTTCCAGCGTTTAAACAATCCCAACACGGATGCACAACACCTTTAGAATTCATAATTCTCTTTGTTCCTTTGCATTTCGGACATTGATTAAATTCCATAAAATTAGATAGTATTCTGCTTTTTAAGATTATATATTATAAAAGAATTAATATTTTTTATCTACAATTTCAAAAATTCTTATTTCACACAAAGCCAAAGGATAAATCTTTTTCAATTTCAAACTTAATTCTTTCTGAATCTTTCCAGTCATTATATCACTAAATAATTCAAGAGAAGTTTTAGGAGTCATAATTCCCTTAAGATGTTCTTGAGCAGTTATTCTAAGTTGATTTCTTACAGCTCTTGAAACTTTCTTTCTAGTTATTAAAAATGGTTTTACAATCAATTCATAATCTTTACACTTTGCCTTAAATGAATCTTCAACATAATCAGTTCCTTTTCTAACCATTCTTCTCATATAAGCACTTACTAAAACGCTAGAAATTGGATAAGCTTCAAGTCCATTCTCTCCTTTCTTAACTTTTAAAGTAAGCTCAAGATTTTTTCCTCTCAAATTCTTAGTCATATCAATTTTTACACTTCTTCCTTCAAGTTCTTCAGCAGAACCAGCATAAAGCATTATTTTTGTGCTTGTTAATGGAGCTCTAACTTCAAAGAACTGTTTCTGTACATTTTTTTTCTTTTTAATTTCGTTCGCCATTTTACTTACTTATTTTATCTCCTATTTCAATTCTTCCTGTTCTTATAGCTTTCTTAATACCCTTCATTTTATTACATGTTTTACACTTAAACATAATAGTAATTCTCTTAGTAATTTTAGTCTTTCTCTTCCAATCTTTGGGACCTTTTCTTGAATATCTTCCTTGGTTACCATAACCTACTCTAAATCCTCTTGCTTGTACTCTTGAAGTTGAACCTCTAGACAATGGATGTGTAGCAGATCTAGAACGCTGTTTAGCAGTAGCTACTGTTTGAGCTGTATGCTTCTTGCAATATGGGCAATATCTATTGAGTTCTTTTGGTATTTTCATTTTTGTACTATTGTAGTAAGGTCAAAATATCGTGCTCGCCAGTCACCGACCAGTGTGGTTCTGGGTCTAAGCAATTATTCATAAGAAAAACGCTTTTTAAACCTTTAGCTTATCAAGCTAAATGGTACTAAGAATAAAAAATTCTTTAAACCTTTAGCTTATGAGACAATTTCAACAAAACCACAACCTTTTTAATACCTATTTTTCTCAACAAACTATGAGCAAAGAAACAGATAAAGCTAAACCTGCTTGGGTAACTATGAAACCTGCAGAAATATCAAAGATAGTTTTAAACTTACATAAAGAAGGTAATTCACCTGCTAAAATTGGATTAATTTTAAGAGATCAACACGGAATACCTAGAGCAAAACTTCTTGGTAAAAAAATAACTCAAATACTAAAAGAAGAAAACCAAACACCTGAAAGTCCTGTTGTTCAAATTGAAAAGAGTAAGTTAAACTTAGAAAAACATATTGGAAAGCATAAACATGATTATACTGCATTAAAAACTTTACACAAAAAACTTTGGGATTTAAACAGAGCTAAGAAACAATATCCAGTAACAGCTTAAGAATAGTTAAAACTTAAAAACCCAGGCTTCTACATTCTCCAGCAATAAAAAGAGGAAAAATGTTAATAGATTCAATAAACGAAGCAATACAAAAAATAGATAGTTTATCAAGTACTATGCCTATAAGAGTTATAAGTCACTTTGATACAGACGGCATTACTTCAGCAGCAATAATGTCTCGCACATTACAAAGATGGAATAAAAGATTCTCTCTAAGCATAGTAAAAAACTTAGAAGGAGATTTTATAGCTTCTCTTCCTGAAAATAATATATTAATTTTCGTAGATTTAGCTTCAGGTTCTTTGGATTATCTAAAAAATAAAAATTGTCCTGTAATAATATTTGACCATCACGAAATAGTGCAAGAAATACCTGAAAATGTTTTAATGGTAAATCCTGTTAAAACGAAAGATGAAATAATTTCAGGAGCAGGGGTTTGCTATCTATTTGCAAAAACTATTTCTCCAAAAAACAAAGACTTAGCAAATTTAGCAATTATAGGAATGGTTGGAGATATGTTTGAAAAAAATTTAGGAAAATTTTATGATACTGTTTTAACCGAATCTGAGGCAGTAATAAAAAAAGGTCTTTTAATTTATCCAGCAACGAGACCTTTAGACAGAGCACTTGAATATTCTTCAAATCCATACATTCCAGGAGTTTCAGGTTCATATAAAGGAGTAATGGAATTATTAAAAGAGGCAAATATACAAAAAATGAATGGTAGATTCAAATCCTTATATGAATTAACTGATGAAGAAATGTCTTCTTTAATAACAGCAGTTATGCTAAGATGTATGAATCAAAAAGAATCTCACAATATAATAGGTAATATCTACATGGTAAAATTCTTTAATAGACTAGAAGATGCCAGAGAGCTTTCTGCACTCATAAACTCTTGTAGTAGAATGGATTCTCCACAAACAGCTCTAGGTCTTTGTCTTGGAAATAAATTCTCAAAAGAAGAAGCAGAAAAAATATACATACAATATAAACAACACTTAATAGCAGCATTAAAATATGTAAATGAAAATGAAAAGATATCTGGTAAAAATTATACTATCTTTAATGCAAAAGACAATATAAAAGATACTATAATCGGAACAGTTACTTCAATAATTTCACACTCTCCCTCTTATGAAGAAGGAACAATAATTATAGGTCTTGCATATAATAATGATAAGATAAAAGTATCAGCAAGATTAGCAGGCAAAAATGGGAGAAATGTGAGAGAAGTTTTACATAAAGTAGTAGTTCCTCTTGGAGGAGAAGTAGGAGGACATCCAAATGCGGCTGGTTGTCTTATTTCAAAAGATCATGAAATTCATTTCATAGAAGAATTGAAAAAACAACTGGAAATAGAGCTTATAAGTGCATAGCCCTACAACAACCTTTAAAAAACACCTACTTATACACTATAATGGATAAAACCAAAAGAACAGCATTTCTAAAAATAACCTGCCCAAAATGCAGTTCAGAGACCATAGTCTATGGAAAGTGTTCTACAAACAAAAAATGCACAAAATGCAATTATCTTCTTACAAAGACTTCCGGTGGAAAAGCTAAAATACGTGCTCCAATAAAAGAGGTTCTCCTATGCAGTTAAAAGTAGGAGATATAGTTCTCTGCACAGTTAAAAGTATAGAAGGCGCATCAGTATTTCTAGATATAGAAGGTCAAGGAGTAGGTAGTATGATAATGTCTGAAGTAGCAGCAGGTCGTATAAGAAATATAAGGGAATATGTAACTCCTAATAAAAAAGTTGTTTGCAAAGTATTAAGCATAGACAAAGATCACATTCAATTAAGTCTTAGAAGAGTTATGGGTAAAGAAAGGGAACAAGCTCTTGAAAATTACAAAAAAGAAAGAAATCTTGTAAGTATATTCAAGACTTTCTTAAAAAATCCAGAAGATAAAATTAAAGAAATAAAAAAAGAACATACCATACTTGAATTTATTGAAGAAGCAAAAAAAGATAAGAAAATTTTAGAAGATTTCTTTACAAAAAATGAGGTTGAAAAGCTTATCCCTTTATTAGAAGAGAAAGAAACAAGAGAAAAAGAAGTAAAAAAGATTTTTACTCTAAAAACTATCTCTCAAAATGGAATAGATGAAATAAAATCTATATTAATACAAGAAACGAAGAAAGCAGATATAAAATATCTTGGTTCTTCACAATTCTCAATTACTGTGAAAGCATTAGATTTCAAAGAAGCTAATATTATAATAAACAACATATTAGAAAAAATAAATATAAACGCAAAAGCAAAGAAGATAACATTTGAATTAAAATGAATTTAAAATATCATATTAAAGACGATAAGAAAGTATACACCTTAAAAGATAAAATAAAAAATGAAGAAACAAAATCAGCGCATTATAAATTCATTAAAATAAAATCAATTAATTCTAATTCGCCTGCCGAATTTCTCTCTTAACAATTTCCATATCCTTATCCCACAAATCAATCAATTTTCTATTATATATAATAGCAGCAGGATGGAACAATGGAACAAGTCTTATTTTTAATCCATTAATTTCGATAGATTCAACTTTTCCATGCAATTGAGTTATTCCTTGAATTTCATTCATCTTTTCAACATTGCCTCCAGATAAAAAGAATTTAGTAGAATAATTTCCAAGAGAACATACAATTTTAGGCTTTATACATTTTATTTGTTCAATTAACCAAATAGTATGTAATTTTATTTCTTCAGGTAATGGATTTCTATTTTCTGGTGGTCTATACTTTAAGATATTAGCAATATACACATTTTCCAAAGATAATCCTACATTCATAAGTAATTTATCAAGATTTTTTCCAGCAGCACCAACAAAAGGATAACCTTGTAAATCTTCATTATTCCCGGGAGCTTCTCCAACAAACATTATCTCCGCATTTGCACTTCCTTTTCCAAAAACTAAATTATTAGCCATTTTTTTAAGAGGTAAATCATCTTGCTTACATTTCTCTTCAATTTCTTTTAAAATTTGTATTTTATTCATATTAGTCTAAAATTACAACAATCTTTAAAACCCTTCCTTTCTAAAACAATTCATGGCTCACGAACAAACATTAGTTCTATTAAAACATGATACTATACAAAGAAACTTAGTAGGTAAAATAATAACTCGTTTTGAAGAAACAGGTTTAAAATTAGTAGGTATGAAAATGGTTTGGGCAGACCACAATTTAGCAGAAAAACACTATCCCTTAGATGAAGAATGGGCAAGAGGAGTTTTTGAAAAAACAAAAAAAGTATATGATGAAAATAATAAACCCTTTCCATACAAAACACATTTAGAACACGGAAAAACTATTCAATCCTGGCTAATAACCTTTCTCAAAGAAGGCCCTGTAATAGCTTTAGTTTTAGAAGGTCCACACGCAGTAGAAGTTGTAAGAAAACATGTAGGAACAACAGAACCAAGACAATCAGCTCCTGGAACAATTAGAGGAGATTATGCGATGGTAGAATCATATACTAATGCTGATAGAAAACAAAGAACATTAAGAAATCTTATTCACGCATCAGACACTCCAATTAACGCACAAAGAGAAATTGCACTCTGGTTCAACAACTCAGAGCTAAATACATATTCTAAAGAATTAGACAAACATTTTTAATATTAAAAATATTAAAATCTATATGAATCGAATAAAAGAGCTTCTTCATAAATCAAAAGTTGATGCTATTTTGATAATGAACATAGAACCATTAAAAGATAATAATTTCTTTGCATTTTCAGGAATAGAAGAAGGTTCATTTATATATTCAAGTCTTCTTTTGTATAAAAACAAACCTACTTTATTAGTAACTCAACTTGAAGAATTAGAAGCAAAAAGCACAGGTTTAGATTATAAAATAATAAATAAACTTTCAGACATAAAAAAATTCTTTCCAAAAATAAAGATTTTAGGTTTAAATTACACTTTAGTATCAATTTCGAGAAACAAAAAATTAAAATTTAAGAAAGTAGACGTTTCAAAGATATTATCTCAAATACTAGATGAAAAGAATGAAAGCGAATATAATCGCTTTAAGAAAGCATGTGAAATAGTAGATAAAATAGCAAAGGAAATTCCTTCTTGGATAAATAAAGATCTAACTGAAAAATCTCTAGCTAAAGAAATAGAAAAAAGAATGATTGACTTATCAGGAGAACCTTCATTCAAAACAATAGTAGCTTTTGGAGAAAACTCTGCAATTCCACACCACACAACTTCTGATAGAAAAATAAAGAAAGATGAAATTATTCTTATAGATTTTGGAGCAAAATACAAAAACATCTGTTCAGACATGACTAGGTGCTTTTTCTTTGGTAATCCTAATAAACTTGTCTTAGATACTTACAACATCGTAAAAAATGTTCAAATAGAATCTATAAATAAAATCAAATCAAATATTAATGGAAAAGATATTTACAAATATGCGAAAGAAGCTATTGAAAAATCAACGCATGGTGTTATGAATCATTCTCTAGGACACGGGATAGGCTATGATGTTCATGAGTCAAGCACATTAAGCTCAGTAGATTATACCTTAAAAGAAAATATATTCACAACAGTAGAACCAGGATGTTATATAGAAAATCAATTCGGAGTAAGAATTGAAGATTGTATAGTGATAAAGAAAAACAAACCAGAAATTTTAACAACAGCAACAAAAGAATTAGTAATTATTCCATATAGCTAATAAAACCCAACATTTTTAATACCTCTTTTAACTTCAACTATTAGGCTCCCATAGTTCAGCCTGGATAGAACGCATCCTTGCGGAGGATGAAGTCCGAGGTTCAAATCCTCGTGGGAGCGTATAAATAAAATATGACTGAAAAATATCAAAAAATAGTAGTAACTGGTTTACTAGAAAAGGAAGGAGAAATATTAATTCTAAAAAGGTCTTCAAAAGAAGAATTTCTTCCTAATTACTGGGAACTACCTTCTGGAAAAGTTGAATTTGGAGAAACTGTTGAACAAGCATTAAAAAGAGAATTTAAAGAAGAAACTAACTTAGATATAAAAATTAATAGACCATATAAAATATTTTCATATTTATCAGATAACAATAATAGACATACAATTGAGATTGTCTTTCATGTAACTTGTGAAAACATTAAAGAATTAATAATTAGTAAAGATCACGAAGAATATACTTGGATAAAAAAAGAGGATATTAAAAAATATAAAATTTCTAGAGAAATAGCTTCTTCAATTATAGAAGGTTTAAAATAAAATGAAAGATAAAAAAGAAATTTGGTTTAAAAGAAAAGCTTATGGTTGGGGTTGGAAACCAGTAACCTGGCAGGCATATCTAGTAATAACGATCTGGCTATTCTCATTGCTTTTTACATTTATTCAAGCAGATAAAAATTCACATTCGATTTCAGATACTTTATACTCATTCATTCTACCAGCACTCGCACTAACACTAATAGCTTGGTTAATTCAATGGTATAAGGGCGAAACACCAAAATGGCAATGGGGAAATAAAACTAGCTAATTTGTTTTAGCAGCAACTCTAAATTCTTCTTGCTTTTGATACTGACTACTTAATTCCTTAAATCCGTAAGGCCTTTCAACCCCTTTTGGGAAATAAAAAACTTGACCATATCCTACAATATCTCCTTTATGTACGCTTTTACCTAACAATTTTGGAAAAGCAGTCATCATTCCAGTATAACCTGGATCTATCCAACTATTTCTTTTATTAATTAAAGATAAATTAACTTGTCCTTGTCTAAACATTTCATCACCAGAAGTTAAATTCGGTGGAGCAAAGCCCCTTAATTCTGGAGCACCTGGAACATTTCGTCCAATTACGTTATTAAAAACACTAATTCCTACTTTATCGGATAAATCAAAACTTTCTTCAACTTCTAGAACCAAATGTTCTCCTTCTTTTATATCGTATTTATTTCTAATATCGACATTTTCAAATAAATCTCCATGACTATATTTTGCTCTCTCTGAAAATCTAATTCCTCCCTCAATTTTTTTCATTCTAAAAGCATTTTTAGCATGTAAAAGAACTATTCCATTCCAAGCATCAAACTTTTTTCCATTCGTTCTCTCAATTTTCATCAAACCTGCTTCTTCTAAAGCTCTTAACTGCACAGTATTTTCAGCTTGCACACCCATATCAAGCGCTCTAACCTTTTCTCCTTGTTTAGTATAAGGTGGCTTATCACCAACATTAAATGGAACTAAATAAGTTTCAGCAAAAGGCATAACGCTAATAAAAGCCTGCGCAATTCTCTCATTACTATCAAAATGTAAATCATTAGGTGTATAATGAAATATAGTAGTCTCTAAACCTAAAAGAACACTTGGATCTGGATTTCCGCAAACAACTCCTCCTAATCTCAATAAACTACTTCTACCATCTAAAAATTTATCAAAAAAGAAACTTCCTTGAGGAGTCATTCCATTTTTTACACTAAAATTTATATCGTCAACAAAACTAATCCAAGAAACCTGGCCTGCTCTTAATGTCAAGTCTCCACAAACATTTCCTAAAGCAGTTCCAGGATTATAATATGAATCAACTTTGCTAATTTTAAGGTCCAAAGTAGCTGGTTGTAATCTATTTCCAGGATTATCTAAATTTAATTGGGGATTTAAAATTAAAAATCCTTCTTGAACAGCCTGTTTTATACCTCTATCACTAAGTATTCTTATAACCGGTCTTTCTTTTCCAAAATCATCTTTCAAAGGATTTGGTAAATTCCTTTTTCTCATAAAAATCAGTCAAAATTAGACTTTATAAAATTCTCTATACTACCTTTCCTTCAACTACCACAAAACTATTTTTTCCAGCAAGATTATTAACATACTTGACAAAAGAATGCATATCTTTCCTCTTTCTAATAATACAAAAACTATTTCCAACAATTGGAAATACTAATGGATTTCCAAGTCCATTTTCAGTAATATAAACTATCTGTCCTCCAAATTCATTCTCCCATTTATAGGCAATTATAAAAAAGAATCTCGTTTCTTCTTTACCAGCCTCATCATCATGAACTAAAGTATAATCTTTCCAAGAAAATTTCTTAACTTTTAAATTAATTTTACCAACTTTCTTTCCAATAACATCTCCTAAAAATTCTTTAAACTTATCACCATTGAAAATATTTTCAAAGGTTATATCATCTATCATAGTATATGAATATCTATCTGGAATCTTAGCAATTTTACCCTTCACACCGTTTATTTTCTCATTCAAATCATCATCAAAGAAACTTTCTAACTTAACAAATCCATTTTCATCAAAAGCATCTTTAATCTGCATAACAATTTCTTTATCAGTATAATTTTTATTTATCAATGTAACCAACCCCCTATAGCATATCTTTTCTTTTTACCTATAACTTCTTCAACTTCATGCCAACTTTTCTTACTAACTTCAAAAATCATTAAACTATTCCACTTAGGAAAGTATCTTCTCGCAGTTTTTCCAGGCTTTCCGCCATCATCTTCAAGTAATGCTAAAGCTCCTCCCTCCTTCTCAGAGAAATCTTCAGATAAATAATATATGTAAGCTATCTTTCTACCTTCAAGTTCATCATCATGACATAAAAGATAATCTTTATTTTCATATAAACTACCAGCCAAGTCAAAAGCACCTTTTTTGACTTTAATTCCAGTAAGTTTAGCAATTCTCTCAGAAAATTCTTTGCTTTCAAGCATCTTGACAAATTCTTTTATATCTCTATTCGCGCTATAATGCAAATCTTTTGTCTGTTTAAAAGAAAACAAATCACTTTCTTTCTCTTCAAATTCTTCTTTCTTCAAAGCTTTCAAAAGATTTTCAGCTTCCTTCTCACTCAAAAACTCTTCAATAAGTAAATGAGGAAAAGGACTATTTGATTCAAATTGCATATTGCTATTAACAAAATTCATAAAACTAATAAGAAAATAACTGATTTAAACCTTATTCCGCTTCTTCTTCATCTCTTACGCCTTTAATAGTTACATAAAACTGACATTCATTATCTGGTAAATTAGGAGAATCGATTAATTTAGCCACTCTGCTTCCTTGTTTTCCTCTTCTCAAATACATTCTATAAGTAGAAGCGTGTCCAACAATATTTCCTCCAATTGCAGTAGTTGGATCTCCAAACATCATAGCAGGATTAGCCATAACTTGATTTGTAACATAAACTGCAATATTATGTTGTTCAGCCATTTTGATTAAATTATGTAAATATTTATTCAATTTCTGTTGTCTATCGGCTAATTGTCCTCTTCCAGAAAATTCAGCTCTAAAATGTGCAGTCAATGAATCTATAATAACTAATTTAATAGGTTCTCCATCTTTAATCATTTCATTTATTTTATCAATAAGAAGAATTTGATGGTCTGAATTAAAAGCTCTTGCAACTAAAATATTTTTAAGAACTTTTTCAGGATTTGCACCAATACCTTCAGCAATCTGTCTTATTCTCTCAGGTCTAAATGTACCTTCAGTATCAATCCACACACTTTTTCCATTTGCTCCTCCCTGTTCAATAGGCATCTGAGCATTAACTGCTAAAGTCAAACCTAACTGAGTTTTTCCAGAACCGAAAGCCCCATAAGCTTCAGTCATAGATTTAGTTTCCACACCTTTTCCCCCCAAGAGATTATTCAAGTTAGTACTTCCCGTAGTAATATATAAAACATTTTTTCTGCCTTCAGCAAACTCATCTCCAGAAACAAAACCAAGTTTCATCATACTTCTTGCAGCTTGAATAGCCTTTCTAGCAACAGCTTCTCCAACACCAGCCATTTCAGATAAAGCACTTGGACTTAAAACAGCTAATCCCATTAAATCATAAACTCCAGCAGCTTCAAGTTTTACAGCAATTCCCGGTCCGATACCTGGAATATCAGTTAACTTCTGTCCATCACTTTCCTCTTTGCCGTTTTCATCTTCTTTTTTAGCCATAATAAAATTACCTCTCACTCACTATATAAATATTTCAGCACTACAAAATACACTTTTACTAAAGTGTATTTTAGATTAAACCTTTTGATAAGAATTTATAATATCTTGAACATTAACTTTCTCAATTTTTTCAATCATCATTTCATTTGTATTATACAACTGATTGCTCCTCATACTTCCAGAAAATAATAATTCTTCACCAAGAAATTTACTTTTTACAGTTCCAAAATTTTCAATAGCCATAACTTCTTCTTCGCTTATTCCTAACATTTTTATCTGTTCCTTAAAAAGAACTGCTTTCAAACTTTCATTCCCATCATCTAAAACCAATGTCAATAAAGCTCTTTTCTCACTTTCAGTTTTTCCATGATTTGCACATTCACCTTCAACAACTCTCTTACCACATTCCTTACAAACTTCAAAATATCTAGGATCAAACATTTGAACAATAAATGCTCTGGTCTTCAAACTCTGTCCAGATTTAGCATCATTTAATTTTCTATTTTCAAAAGCTTTTTCACTTTGAACGCTTGTAATCTTTTCCTTGCTCTTTTTTATATCTGAGAAGCTACCTAAATGCAACTCTCCATTTCTTATACCACCATTACTTATTTCAATAACATCTCCTTCCTTAATTTCTCCCTTTTCAACAAGAGAAATATGATTAGTATCCCATAAAACTGTTTTAATATTTCCACTATCATCAGCCAAAACTAAATTAGCAACTTTTCCTTCTCGTCCATTTTTATTAAACTCTCTTATTGCTCCAACACCTATTACTTTAGCTATAACATTTGCTCTTTTCATTCCCTGTAATAATTCACTTATTTTCATCTTTTCTTTTTCAAAATTAATTCCTAGTTCAGCAGCAACTATTTGTGCAGCTCCTTCTTTACTCACCAATCCAGAAAGCTTAGCTCTTTTAGCCTCAATCTTCCTTTCAATATCCTCTTTTGGCAACCCAGCAGCAACAGCAATCCTCTCAATAAGCTGTAAATATGTATCCATTATAAAATCCATCAACTACACTATAAAAGCATTATGCCTCTTCAGCATAATACTCCTAACTTTCTAAAAAAGATTTATATACTCTAAAACCTCTTATAGAATATAGATTATTGTATCTAATGAAAGGAGGTAAAAAATGGCAAACACACAAAAGACTTTCGCATTAGTGCTAGGTATTGTTTTACTTCTAGTAGGTATTTGGGGATTATTCCTTGGTGCTGATGGAGGAGAAATTCTAGGTATTGGAGTAAATATACCTCAGAGCGTCTTACACGTCATCGCTGGTATCTTTGGTATCTATGTAGGTACTAAAGGAATGGGTCCAGGTTACAATTCATCAATCGGATGGATTGGAATAGTTCTTGCAGTTCTAGGTTTCGTACCTGCAACAGCAAAATTATTGGACACACTATTGAATATCAACATGGCTACAACTTATTTACACTTAGTAATTGGAGTAGTGGCACTAGGCGTGTATTACACTGCAGATAAATAAATCTGCCAATTTTTATTTTTATTTTTTATGTTTTCTAAAAAACTGTATTGGATTTGTACCATAGTCCTATTTCTAGGACTTCTCTGGATGTTTCTCCCACATACAGCACACAATGCTATAATTACTGAAGAAGAAGAAACAGAACATTACGAACACATCATACAAGGATTAATACCAACTCTTCTAGCACTTATAGGGATGGTTTGGAATGAAAAGCATTCCGTTCAAAAGAAACAAGCAAAACACTTATAAACCGTCCTAAATAAAACCAAGGATGGCAACAGTAATAATCGTAACGAAGTTAATGCCCTCCTCACCCGAAGTAGATTTATCCAAAATAATAAACGCTGCTTCAGTAATATTGAACAAAGAGGGAGCAAGAAATGTGTCCTTTGAAGAAAGACCAATTGCTTTTGGATTAAAAGCAGTTATAATCAAGATGGATATGCCTGAAGAAAAAGGCACAGATAATGTAGAAGAACTATTATCAAATATTCCAGACGTTTCTTCAGTTACAATTGAAGAATATAGAAGAGCTTTCGGATAAAACCTAAATCTATAAAAAACCCTTTTTCCCCAATTGTTCATGACATTAACACAAGAACAAATAAAAGAACTTAAATTCCAGCTTTCACAGCAAATTCAAAATCTTCCAGCAGATAAGAAATCTGCAGCACAACAACAAATAGATTCTCTATCTCCAGAAGCATTAGAATATATGTTAAAAGAACAAACTTCTTCTGGAAAGTCAAAACAATCAATATTCAGATTAATTATTTCAGGAGAAATACCTTCCACTAAAATAGAAGAAAACTCATCAGCTTTAGCAGTTTTAGACATTAACCCTATTTCAAAAGGTCACACAATAGTCATACCTAAAAAACTTTCTGCAACATCAAAAGAAATTTCTCCAGAAGCTTTTATTCTAGCACAAGCAATTGCAGAAAGAATAGAAAAGAAGCTAAATGCTTCTTCAGTAGAAATTCAAACAGAAAAGAAATTTGGAGAATATATTATTCATATAATTCCAAGTTATGAAGAACCTTTAACACTACACTCAGAAAGAAAAGAATCATCACCTGAAGAATTAGAAAAAATAGCTGAAAAAATAAGGCCTGAAAAAAAACCAGTAATCAAAGTTGAAAAAGTCGAAGAAAAAGAGAAAGAATATCTACCTCTAAAAAAAAGAAGAATAGCATAATAATATAAGATATCAAGAAAACAGGTACAAAAGGCACTCCCTGCTTAACTAAAACTTTCTTTCCTCTTTTAATCAATTTCTTTATTTCCAATAAACTTAATCCATGCACGCTAGCTCCAATTAATCTACCATTTATTTTAATTTCTTCACCAATCCAATCTCCTTCTCTCAAATCTCTTGGCTTAACATAAACAATCATACATCCCTTGTCAACTGCTCTCAAATAAATAAATAAATAAGATAAACAAAGCAACAAAGCAACAAAAACTAATCCATAACTTATTTTATATCCATAACTAACAATTCCAAAAACAAATAAAAACAACAACAAATAAAATCTCCAATTAAATTCTTTATGCAATTTATTAAATTCACTTAAAAATTTTCTCTTATTTCTAAAAGCAAATATAAAACTAGCAATTAAACTATATATCGCTCCAATAGAAAATAGAAATAATAAGAATAAACAGGCATTTACTATAAATTCATTTATACTATTAAAAGGTAAAACTGCTCCAATTGCAACAAGCAATTTAGCATCTCCTCCTCCAAACACCTTTCCATAGTAAAATGCTTGAGAAATTAAAAAGAAAACTAACACTCCAATTAATCCTAAAATAAAGAAATTATACTCTCCAATTTCAACAGAATAAAACAATCTATAAGCCAGTCCAATACCTACTAAAGAGAAATTAAGCCAATTAGATACCTCTCTAACTCTCAAATCCTGTATTGAAGCAAATATCATCCAAATCAAAGCAACAGCAAATAAAAAGAGATATTCATACATAAAAGATTAAACAAAATAACATTTATTAAGCTTACTTCTCTCTATAAATAATGAAAGAGAGTATAGAATCTAATCTTAGAAAGTATATTTTCTGGGGAATTATTCTTCTTTTGATAATAGCATCTTATTTCATAGTAAAACCTTATTTAATAGCTCTAATAACTTCATTCATTCTAGCATTCCTTGTAAAACCTTTCCACACATTACTATCTAAAAAATTAAATAAACACTTATCAGCCATAATAACTGTTTTACTAATTGTAGCAATTGTAATCTTACCTTTAGCAACAATAACTACAGGAGTTATACAACAAGCATATTCTTCATTAAATGACGAATCCTTAAAAGCTTCCCTTGAAAATTTATCAGATAAATCCTTTTTTGAATCTATAAATTTAGATATAGATAACTTAAGATCAAAAATAACTACTGCTTTAATAGATCTTATAACTTCATCAATTTCATATATTCCTTCACTAGCTCTCTCATTAATAATTATAGTAGTAAGCACTTATTACATATTAATAAATTGGAAAAATCTTTCATTAAGACTTGAAGAATTCGTTCCTTTCACTAATAAAACAAAAGTAGTTAAGGATATAGCCGAATCTACAAAAGGAATAGTTTATGGAACTATATTAATAGCAATAATAGAAGCAATTGTTTCTTCCATAGGTTTTGCTCTATTAGGTGTTCCAAACTCTCTATTCATGGCTGCATTAATATTCTTCTTCGGATTCATACCTGGAATAGGTCCTGCATTTGTCTGGGTTCCAATAGCAATATATTATACGATAATGAAATACTATCCTCAAGCAATTGGAGTAATTATCCTCGGAGTTATAATAAGTGTATTAATAGATAACATCTTAAAAACAAAGATACTAGGAGAAAAATCAAACATTCATCCTCTAATAATGTTGGTAGGTATCCTCGGTGGTATTTCTCTATTCGGAATATTTGGATTTATAATAGGTCCATTAATCTTAATCTACACAATAAAACTAATAAGTGAATCGGTACATCAGAAAAATAAATAATTCTATTTTTTCCTATTATTCTCATTACTTACAGAATTAGCCAATAATCCATCACTTCTATGCTTCCCACCTAACTTATATCTATTAAATTTACCCTTAGCACGCTTATCATTCTTATTTTTTCTTCTCTCACTAAAACCATAATCATCACTCATAAAAGAACATAATTAAAACCCATTTATAAATATTAAGAATTAAGTTAATGCCTTCTTTTCTTCATAATCTGTAAGACTTTCATATCCTAAAGATACAGCTTCTAAATCAGTAGTAGGAACTTTCCCAGTAGGGGCTGTCTTTGCATCAGTAGAAGCAACAGGTTTAGGATCAGCTAGAACTGTTCTATCCTTACAAGTCTTTCCATTAACAACAACACTGTCTTTATACTTAGCACCCTCTTTAGTCTTTATACTTTTACACTGAGCTTCAGCCCAATCATCAATAGCAACTGTAGGTGTTCCACAATCTAGTTTTTTCTTAGGATCTGCGACAGTAGAAGTAAACCACTTCATCTTTTCAGCATAAGGACAATTAACAAACTGCTTAGCACTACCGAAACTAAACAAACCATCACCATATCTTACTTGTCTTGCTTGAATACAATAAGGAGCAGAAGCTAAATTATTACCTGACTCAGCAGCACCTTTACAAAAAGTCGCAATCAAACTTACATCATCAGGTATTTGACCAGCGACAGCCGCTGCAGAATTAGAAGTACGATTAATAGAAACAATATAGGCCCAAGCAATAAGACCTAACAACACAATAACAATAATAACTTTTGTAAAATCAATATTTTCAGCACCGAACTGCGCCCTCTTATTCATCACCATCTTCAAAAGAATAATCAATTGTTTATAAATCTTTTTGCTCTAAAGTATATTAGATTTTATTCCCATTTCCATCAAATTTCATCTCAATATTCAAAGTTCTTACAATCTTTCCAGAATTATTCTCCAATTTAATAATCACATTATCTATCTTCAATACATATCCTCCACTTTCGGAAGTCAAAGAAAACTTTCCATTCCTAATCAATCCAAATAAATTAGTATTTTCTATTCTCAAATCATGTTTATCAGCAGATTTTTTAAAACCTTCAACTAAACCAACATTACTATTAGCTAAATTTTCTTTCATAAACAACTCCAAATTTGAATAAATATAACTTTCAAGTGCTTTTTCAGAATTGAAAAGTATATCTGCACTTTCTAAAGGTCTAGCAATCCTACCATCATAACTAGCAAAGCTCCAAAGAGCAGTTATAACTAAAACTAAAGCACCCACAAAAACAAGAGTTGTAGGCACATCTCCCTTTCTATTCATCATCATATTATACATTAAATTCCACCCCTACATTTTCCATAGTAATAATAAATATCTATATTCTTCTCATCAACAGTTAAACTTATTTTAGGCAAATTTGTAAGTTTAAATCCTAATTGACTATCTAACAATCCAATAAAGTTACCTATGTTAATCGTATTACCATTATCTCCTTTAACTTCACTTTTATCTCCCAATCCTGGTAAGGTATATCCTTCATTAAATACTCTCAAAGCACTTCTCTTTTCAACTTGCTCAGGATTTTCTCCTAAAACTTGTTTGCCTTCCATATTTTTATCATAAATAATAAACATTCTTCTCTTCTCAAAATCATCTTGAACAGAATAAGCCAAACATATAGGATAACTATATTTCATACCTTCTTTCTGCAATTCTTCACTCAATGCCTTTGAAAAACCTCCTCCGAATCCATAACCTACTTGACTTCCAGCAAGATTAACTTTCTCTTCCTGATATTTTAATAATCCTTCCAAAATATTTACTCTATTAACTTTATCATCTATATTAACATCTATTTGTCTTCCAAAAAATTCATTCCCTAGACTTTCATCAAAAACTAAAGTATTCGGCTTACCAATATAATTAGCAAAATAAACGAAAATTCCCATAATAATTAAAACTGCAATCATAACAAAAAGAGTAGTTATAGTTTTACCAATCTGGCCTTTTTTATCATAAATAAAATTCATTATTCAATTCTCCTAGGATTTATCTTACTTCCAACAATTAAATGTAACTTTTTAGAATTTAATTCAAAATTTTTCTCATTACATTTAGGAGCATTCTTGCTTCTAACTTCATTAAAACCGCACAATTGATAATTACTATTTATAGCGAATAAGGGTTCAGTATTCTTAGCATAGCAATTGCCTTCACATATTCTAACAATAAATTCCTTCTCTCTCAAAACCTTTTCATTCAAATTACATTTAATAAAGAAATCATCTTTACTAGACAAATCAACACTCTTACTTAACAAGCAATTTTGAATCTCATTCGCAAGCCATTTAGATTGCACTTCTCTAACATCATACCCTCCACCAAAGAAAGAATAAGTTCCCCAAGTCAATCCAAGTCCGATTATAATGAATAAAAATATAAAATAAACTACTGAAACTTCATCGCCTAAACCTCCACGTTTATTTATTCTTCCAATAATCATTTTAAACCTCCAGAACCAACACTAAATTTAAGAAAATAACCGTTAATATCTTCTTCAATAAGAACATCATTAATATTATAATCTCTTAAAAAATTATAATTAGTCTTTTTACCTTTTTGCAAACTAACAACTACTTCTTTCTTAAAATTATCAAAACTAATAATACTCTTATAGTCTGCAATTCCCTCTTTTCTACTCAATTCAATTGCTCTATCTATATTCAATTCAACTCTATCTCCAATTTGAGCATTATTGACACTTTTAGCAAGGGTATAAGAATAATATTGCTCCCAAAAATAAACATTATTCTGATACTTATATAAAAAAGCCATTCCACTCATTAAAAATAAAATAAAAAGAATAATATAAATTACATTTCCTTCAAGATAACTCTCACCTTTTTTATTATTTATCTTATTCATAATCACACCTTCTTAAAACTTACAACTCCATTTGACTTGTTAATTTCAACCTGAATAAGATTAGATTCAAAACCAATAACAGGATAATCTTTAAAAGAAGGTATAGCCCTTCCTTCATTATCAGTCATAAATTCCTTAAAAGAAGTTTTTTGAATTATAATACTTGAAGCCTCTTTTATTTCTCTACAACTATCAATATTTTGACAAGCTCTAGCTCTAAGAAAAGAATCTTCATATTGTCCTTTACAAACACAAACTACATTTTTAAGTAAATGTTGTTCAGGTATATCCTTTTCTGTTTTGCTCCACCCGGCAATAAACCAATCACAAGACTTATCCTCTCCTCCTTTACACAATCCAGGCAATTTAGCAACTACTTTCTTTCCTTCTTGAAGAGAATTCGCTCTACTTTCTAATATATCAAGAGAAGTCTGTGCATTTCTCTTAACTTGAGCAGTACTAACCAAACCAAAAGCATAAACCATTACTGATAAAATTAATAAAATACCTATAATTGTTAAAACTAATTCTAAAACTGCTTTTTCAATTAAAAATCCTTTTTTATCCATTATGCCTCTCCTTCAACAATCTCACATAAAGAATTTATTGAACTTCTATCATAAGGCATTATCTGAATTACCGAGCATCCTATGCTTCCTTTATTTCCATAATCACCACAATATGCAGCGGCATCTACTCTATTAAAACCAGCAGACCATTCAGTTATAGTATAACCCACCTCAGCTATAATCACAGTTGCAAGACGAGCAGCAGGATTGGTAACTAAAATTTTAAGAGTTTTAAATCCACTTCCAGTAATTAAACTTGAACCTAAGAATCCTGCAGTAAATCCTAAGTTTACTACATTATTTCCAGCAGTATATTTAGCAGGAGCACTTATCTGCATAAATACAACTGCAACTTCATCAGCCTTTCTAGCATTATCTTTACTTATACCTAACAAAGATGTTTCTGAAGTTCTCGGAATTAATTTTGGACTACTACCTAACTCAAGAGTCTTAAAATAATTAAAATCGCTACCTGTAGGTTTGTTATTTGACATATATTCCCTTATATTAAAATCATTAGCAACATCAGTAGGAGTATTTTTATCTAAAGCGATTCTAGAACAAATAACACACCTAGGTCTTGCTTTTTCAGAAGCTAAAACACTTTCACTCAAACTACCAAATATATCCATTTTTCCTCTTCCATAATCATCCCAACAATTATAAAACTCATCAGCAACAGTTTTTTCAATTAATCTCATAGATTCATTTTTATCTTTACTCAATTTTTTCTTTTCAACATTTTTCTCACCATCAAAGTTACCTAAACATTCCCCTCCTAAACATATTTTCTTTGTTACACACTCTATAGGAATACTTGGCGGAACTCCTGGAAGCCAATTAGGAGCAGTAGCTTTAGCAAGTATAGATAATTTACAAGCTGCATCTTCTCCAACACCTCCAATATCTAATCTTACAAGAAAATAAGCAAGAGCAATAAATCCAATTATCAAAATAATTGCAATTATGATATGTTCCATCTCAAGCTCACCTTTCTTTGTTCTCTTTTCCATAAAGCTATTATTCATAATAATATTAGGTTTATAACAATTACTACAACCAATTAAGAAAAGAATATCTTATTCAAACCCCAAACAGCAAGAAAAGCTATAATTGCCCAGATAATAACTTCTCCTTTCTCTAACATAGTGGAAATATTCATCCCAACACCTTTTTTATTCATTGTAGGCACACCTTATTTGCATCAACAGGTTTATTCATGTTAACGGCTAGAGCATTCTCATTTGCTAAATTAATAACACAGAAATAATCACTTTTTTCTAATCCATCTTTATTATATTTAATAAGTATTTTATTTAGTAAAATACTATCTCTCCAATTTTTAACAGCGAGGCTCATCTTTTGTTCATCTTTATTTTGTGTTTGAACTAATTCATATTCATCAAATTTATTTTTGTCTCCATTTTTTTTAATTCTATATAATTTATTATCTATAGTAAAAATATAATTTGCTCTTTCAGTTACTATCCTAGTAGCTAAGATTTTAACATAACCTCTCTCTTGTTTTTCCAATTTAAACAATGGATTTTCATCAACATTAACCATAACAGTAATTCCTTCTTCATTTATAGGTAGATTAATCGCTTCTCTATTATAATAATAATCACTGAAACTTTTTTTTATATTGGAACCACTAACTTTTATTCCTAAATTTATATCGGTATTAGGTCCACTAAGAAGAATCCATGCTTTATTAAGTCTATATTCAATAAAATTAGTAGATATAACATATCTTATTGCTGAAAGTTCATCTATCTTCACATCTTTACTTTCACTATTAACATCAATTTTATCAGGAATAAAATTATTAAAAAAGGAACTAATACTACCAAAACCTATTCCTAAAAAATTTGCAACCATAAAAAGAACTAATATAGCTATTCCTCCTACAACAACTTTTTCTACTAAACTTAAAGCTTTTTTATTCATTTTATTATCCCAAACCAAAAATATTTTTAAAAGAAGAACCTAATCCTGAAAGCTTTCCAATAAGCGGTTTATAAAAAATAATAACCAATATCAATAAGATTACAACAATTGCATATCCTATGCTCTTCTTTATCTCTAAATCTCCTCTCTTATTCATCCATTAAGCAAAGATAAGTTATTATTAAACCTTATCAAAACCAATTATGAATCAAAAAGACACTCGTCTTTTGGATGCTCAAGGAACACCACATCTAAAGGAGGTGGTTAGCGTCAAGTTCCTTGACATGTTAAAACAACATTTATAACATCCTTTTGCATTAATTTATCGTAGTAAAAAATTGGTGATAAATGCCTACCACAGATGAAATTCTAAAGAAATATAGTGCGAAAATACAGTCGGAAGCTTCCAGTTATACACCTAACTCCACAGATTATTCAAAATTTAAATCAGAAACAATTCATTTTCCTTCAAATTATGAAAGCTGGTCTAAAATTTTAGGTAATATAATAAGGATAAATATTTCGGCAAAAGACAAAGCAAGATTAGAAAAACAATTATCGGAAGCTCACGTAGATGTAACTGCTAGTCAATCAGTAACTCTAGCAATTTTTTCTCTTTTATTAGTTTTATTCATATCATTTCTAATCTCCACAGTAATTTTTCTAATTACTGATACATTTCCAGTTTTATTTGCATTTTTAGGAGTTTTAGCTTCGGTATTTCTATTCTACTACGCATACACATTTCCAGAAAGATTAGCAAATGCTTGGAAATTAAAAGCATCTTCTCAAATGGTTCCAGCAATTCTTTACATAGTAGTTTATATGAAACATACTTCAAATTTAGAAAGAGCAATAGCATTCGCTTCAGAACACTTAGAAGGACCATTAGCTCTAGACTTTAAAAAAATATTTTATGATGTAGAAATAGGAAAATATTCAACAATAAAACAATCTTTAGATAATTATCTAGACTCTTGGAGAATGTATGCACCAGAATTCATAGAATCAATGCATTTGATTGAATCAAGTCTTTACGAACCATCAGAAGGTAGAAGAGTAGAAATTTTAGAAAAATCTTTACAAGTTATTTTAGATGGTGTTTATGAAAAAATGCTTAAATATAGCAGAGAAATTCGTTCTCCTTTAACAAATATATACATGTTAGGAATAGTTCTTCCAACTTTAGCTCTCGCACTTCTACCTTTAGCATCTACTCTTCTTGGAGGATTAATAAAATGGTATCATGTAATGCTTATCTTCAATATGATAGTTCCTCTTCTTGTATTCTATATGACTTCTCAAGTTTTACTAAAAAGACCGGGAGGATATGGAGAAGCAAGCGTATTAGAATTAAACCCAGATTATCATTTATTCACTTCAAAGAAACCTTGGACAACAGCGCTAATAATTTCACTTCCATTTTTATTTATAGGTTTAATTCCATTTATCTTACAAGTACCATTTATAACAAATACTCTACATTTACAATCAGATTACACATTCGGACAATTAGGAATATCTTTCTTAGACGAAGTAAAAATATTTGATTTTAAAACAGTTGGAGATGGAAAAGTCGGGCCATTCGGACCATTAGGAGTACTATTTAGTTTATTCATTCCTCTTTCAATAGGATTATTCTTTTCATACACATACAGACAAAAAACAAAAGTTCTAATTGAATCAAGAAATAAAACAGCCGAATTAGAAGCTGAATTTAATAACTCTCTATTTCAATTAGGAAACAGACTCGGAGATGGAGTTCCAGCAGAAATAGCTTTTGCAAAAGTAGCAGATTCAACACAAGGCCAGACAACTCAACAATTTTTCCAGACAGTAAATCAAAATATTCAACAAGCAGGAATGTCTTTAGAAAAAGCACTATTTGATAAAAAACGCGGAGCTTTAATTTATTACAATTCTTCTTTAATTTCAACATCGATGCACATTTTAACTGAATCTGTAAAGAAAGGTCTACAAGTAGCAGCTCGCTCATTAATGTCTATTTCAGAATATGTAAAAAATATTCAGAAAATAAATCAACGTTTAAGAGATTTATTAGCAGAAGTAGTTTCAGATATGAAAGCAAATATGACTTTCCTTGCTCCTCTTCTATCGGGAATTGTAGTCGGGCTAGCAGTAATGATAACCACAATTCTTAACAAACTTCAAACATTACAATCACAAATTGCAGGTGGAACTGATTCTTCTTTCGCAGGTCTTGGCTCACTATCAGACTTAGTGCAAATATTCGATATAACTCAAATGATTCCTCCTTATTTCCTTCAAGTAATTGTTGGAATTTACATAGTACAAATAGTATTCATACTTACAACTGCCTTAGTTACAGTAGATTCAGGTCAAGATAAATTAAGAGAAAAATCAGAACTAGCAAGAAATCTAAAATCAGCAACAATCTTATATCTTTTAGCAGCATTCACATCAATAGTAGTTCTTTCAGTCCTAGCATTAGTAGTAATGGCAAATATATAATTTTAATTTAAAATCTTTTAACTTCCTCTTCCATCCATTTCTTCCACATTTCAAAAACCTTGGAGCTATCAGCAACTCCGCTCTCTCCTCTAACCTTCTCACTTATAAGATGAAATGCATTATTAGATAATGCATTAAATTTAGCTTCCAACAAATCAGGTCTTTTTAATCTTAAAGCAATATCGACTATTTCTTGTTTTATTTTTCCCCTCAAAATAATATTATCATAAACTGCATCCCAATTTCCAGCCCAACCTTTTACATTTCCAGCTATTGCTTTTATTATTTCTGAATCTCCATTTATCAATTCAGGCGTAGGTTCCAATTCATCTCTCTCAACATTATATCTCATTAAATCAACAAAACCTCCTTCTTCAAGAGGATCCTTACTCCAATGCTTTCTAACTTCAGTAATGCTCATAACTCTCTTCACACTGTGTAAACCATCTGCAGTTTTTACAGGATTAGTAATAACAATTATATCTGTGGCCTTAAAACTTGTAGCTGGAACATTCAAATCATTTACAACTCTATCAAATACTCCATAAGGTGAATCTCCATGTATTGTTCCTGCAACAACATTAGCTAATGCTCCAACTCTCATAGCCTCATATAAAGCTCTAGCTTCACCACTTCTAACTTCTCCTACAATTAAAGCGCTATCTCCCAATCTTAAACTAGTTCTTATTCCTTCACTAGCTTCAATTTCAGTACTTCCATTAACTAAAGCACTTCTAACTTTCATTCTTAAAATATCATAATTTAATTTTCTCAAAGCATCAACAGGCAATTCAAGCGTATCTTCAACAACAATAGTTCTTACTTTAGGAATTATTTCCAACATTAAACTTCCTAAAAGGCTTGTCTTTCCACTGCTTCTTGTTCCTGCAACTAACAAAGTTCTACTACCATCAATAATAAAACTCAACAATCCAGCAGCAAAGCTATTAATCATTTTATTTTTCATAAACAAAGGTAATGTCCAAGGATTATCTCTATGTCTCCTTAATGCATATGCCAATCCACTAGGACTTAATGGCTCTTTAATAGCTGCAACTCTTGCCCTCACATTTCCAAAAACCAAATCAGTATCTAAAACAGGATTAGCTTCATCTAAAGGTCTTCCACTTTGTAATCTTAATTTTGCAGCCCAAGAATCAGCATCTTCATAGCTCGGAATAACATTAGTAACACATTCGTCATATTTCTGATGTCTTACAAATATCGGATTTTGTGCTATTGGTGCATTTAAAACA
>SXGT01572047.1_pt1 | contig 61165 bp, 52 predicted proteins | sample 3176221 | NCBI WGS metagenome assembly SXGT01 (sample SAMN11356862, study PRJNA531348) | freshwater metagenome | isolation source: freshwater sample F1-120 | place: China: Fuxian Lake, Yuxi | collected 2017-12-25 | reverse complement strand
CCCTGACGGGCACACCTCCCAAGGAGGGGAAATTGGATCTTTGGTGGGTCTGATACCTGGGGCGTTGCCCCAGGTACCCATTTGCAAAACCAACAAGGGATGAAATCCCGACCTGCGTAATAGGGCCTAATGAATTCCCCTCTTTGGAGGGGTGGCAGGCGAAGCCTGACGGGGTGGTCCCGCAAAACACAAACGCCTACTTTTGATTTTTTGCATGATTTGGATGGAGTGGGAGTCACTTGCAGAACCACCCCGCCCTGACGGGCACCCCTCCCAAGGAGGGGAATTTGGATCTTTGTCCGGTCACATTCCTGGGGCGTTGCCCCAGGCTGGTATGAATCGGGCCTTTGGCCCGCAAAATCACCAACGGCAAAGAATTGATTCAACGCATCCGTGGCACATTGCAAAGGACAACGCCATGATTTGACCCAATCGTAATAGCCCGGCCATCGAATGAATTGCCATGCCACCGCATGATTTCAACGCCAACGGCGTGGCACCCTACCAGAAGGCTTTTGTAGGGTTTTTCCTAAGCCTGCTATTGAGTTGGCCCCGGCGATGGTTTCGCCGGTTTTTTCGCCCCGTTTTCTTCCAGATGAACCTCGGTCAGGGATCGTTCCAACTGGGTTGCAGACCAAAGGGATCGTGGTTTGAACCCCGCAAGCATGGCGAGCCAACCCTCCGGAAACCTTTCCAGCCTGGTGTTTTGCCAGGTTGCCTGGTCGTTGAAATAGCCCCGGGCCAAGGCGATCCGATCCTCGGTGTTGGAAAGCTCCCTGTTCATTTTGGCAAAGTTATCCACCGATTGGAGATTGGGATAGGCTTCGACCAATAGTTTTATGGGACCAGCCAAACCAACCACGCCCGAGCCCGAGCCGGTTTTGGCCTGTTGACGCAAGGCACCAAGCGTTTTTTGAACCAGCATCTCGTGTCCTTTGATGGCCTCGACCGTGCGAATGAGCTGGGGGATCAGATCTGCCCTTCGTTTGAGTTCAATATCGACAAGGGACCAGGCCCGGTTGGTCCGATTGCGAAGGTCAACAAGGCTGTTGTACACCTGCAGGAACCAGGCGAGGAAAAGCCCCACGCCAAAGATTCCCACCGGGACGAACCAGCCTGGCCAGGCCTGGCCGGCGGGTGTTTGACGCAGTCCCAAGTCCCGGATGACCCAGCCCAGGACGATAAATACGAGACCAAAGAAGGCCCAAAAGAAAAGGCTCCAACTCCGGCCACGGAGAATCTGGGCTTCTGACCGGGTGGAGATCAAAAACATCGGGGCGTTTTTGTCGGCGGCAATTTCCGGAGCGACGATGTCTTGCCTTTCCCGGGCCTGTCCCACGACAAACAGGGGGGCGTGCAAGACAATCGCCTCCTCAAAAAACCGTCTGCTGAAAGTGGAATCGGGCACATGGAAGACCGGGCCTACCCCATAGTACAGGGGATCGGCAATGCCACAGGTGTGATCGTATACAGAGGTCATTTCCAACCTGGCGCCCTGGGGGTCTATCCTTAAAACGCCGGTCTCATCTTGCAGGTAGAATTTTTGCAGGTCGCTCCCCCCTGCGACCCTGGTCCAACCCGACTCGGTACGAGTGCGTGTTTGGGATTTCCCTTCGGAATCGGTGTAGTTTTCGGTGACGGTACGCAACCAATGTTCATCGACTCCCCAATCGAAGCCGACACACCTTTCCCTTGCGAGATGACTTTCGAGGGGGCCTTCCGACTCCGCTGTTCCCTTGACCTCTACCAAACCGATGAAGACTCCCCGGATTTTTGAGGTGGGAAGGTCCTCCAGAAGCCGGCGCTGTTTGAGCGAGCGCATCCAACCCAGGAGCATCAACCCCGCCAGGAGAATGCCTCCAAAAGGGACCCAAAATTCGGCAGGATGGTCCATCATGAACTCCCTGGGGCATCCGCTTTCCAACCGGTGATGCCGGCCAGGCCCACACCACCCAGACACGCGGTGGCCATATGGCCATCGGAAATGCGGAAGATCCCGGGGTAATCGTCGGCCCAGGGGAGGTTGGCCGCGGGCATATATTGCCTGGCATTGGATTCGATGGCACTGATTCCCTTGACCCAGGCGGCAAGCGAAGCGGAATGAAGGAGTGAGGCGCCGGGACAAGTAAGGTCCTGGACACACAGGAACATTCCGTGCTTGCGGGCGGCGGCGGCCATCAAGAGCGATTGGCTTTGGCCCTTGCACGCCTTAAGGGCAGCCCCGGTGTACCCCATTTCCCTGGCCAGCAGAAGCGTCTCAAGGTCCAATAGCGATTCGTCTATGACGACCGGAATCTGGGCCGAGGCACGGTGCATGGTATTGGCCTGGTCGCTTTTGAGGTCTCTTTTGGTGGGTTGTTCGATGTAGGCAATGCGGTTAAAAGCACTGGGGGAATTTTCCCCGAGTTTGGCCAGGAATTCGAGCAAACTGTCCTCATGGGGAACCCGTTCATTGAAATCGAGGGAATAGCGCCAATGACTTACCTTTTTCATGGGCATGACCCGTTGGGCAATCTCCTCAATGCGTAAGACCCTTTTTACATCCCAGGCAATATCATCGCCATTGAGTTTGATTTTCAGATGGCTAAGGCCGTCACGGGGAATCCATTCCTCAAGGGTTTCGGGCCACCCATCGCCCACGGGTTTTTGCAAATCGGAGGCATCGAGGGGATCCAGGGCCCCGACCAGGTGATACATGGGAAGGCGGGGTTCCGGGAGGGGTTTCAACTGTTCGTCGAGGCGAATCCCCGAGTATTCCGCTCCCAAAAAGGCGCCAAGATCCTCTCCCAGAAACTCCGGCCCGTAACAGGACCAGACAGGCTTGTCAAACAGCTTGCCATAGGCATCGTGCAATGCCGCATCAAAAGGACTGGCGGCCACGAGCGAGGCAAGGTGGGGGACTGGCTCTCCCAGCTGGAGATCCTTTCCTATGGCATCGCCGGCGGCGAAAAGCAGGGGTTCAAGGTCCATGGTGAGCCGGATGGGATGGGCCGCACATTGCGAGGTGCGATAGATTTCCGCGGCATGGTCCGCAATGGACAACATGGCCTTCATGGTCTGATCGTAGGAGAGTCGCCTGGAAGGAAAGCTCCAGACATTTCCCAGAGGCATCGAGCCAAGGCCCCGGGCCCTTCGCCCATCAGGCCCCTCAATGGTCACCTCGGCGTTCAAAAGGGTGGCACGGTCCAGGGCCACCCCGCCAAACTTGATCGGGGTGCGGTAGGCAAAATCCATGGTATGGTGATGGACATCAACAATTTTGACCGCCTTGCCAACCATGAATGGACCACCTTTTTGCCAGGGTGATTGTTATTTTTTGGGGGAATCTTTACCTGGTTTGGGCTCGGGAGGAGTGGTCGAATTGGGTCCCGCCTTTGGGATGGGAGCGATGCGATCCAGTTCAGCGGCCAGGGAAGATTGAAATGCCTTTCCGTCCAAAGGGTCCTTGAGCGTAAGGACCTTTTCCACTTTTCCATCCTTTGCAAGGACGGCAAAAAGGTCTGCCTTGCCACTTAGCCGAAACGCGGGTGGTCCCAACTGGTCTTCAAAAGTGCCCACCGGAAGCTTGCGAATGCCGGTCGCATCGGCCCAACGGAGAATCGGGGCATCCAGTTCTTCCTGATGGGGGTAGCAAAAGGTCATCCAGGCAGCCAATTGGGTTCGTTTTGCCAATTCAGAGTCCAGGAATTTGGCAAGCTGGCTGACTTCGGGGGAGACCCATTTTTCGTTGTTTTTTGGATCTTTGGCGGGGACGAAGAAGATCACCACCGGCTTTTCGAGGGATTCGCAGACATAGCAATGGGAACGGCCCCGTTGTTCTCCCAGGGAGAGGAGAAAGGAGTAAGGAGGGAGTTTGGTACCCACCGGAATGCCGGGGTTTTGCGAAAGACAGGGGATCAGGGCAATAAAGGCCAACATGGCAATCATTTGCATCCTTTGGCCGTTTAGGCAACCTGGGTGCCGGATTCGTCGGCCAACCCCACCTTGTTTCCTTTACCCTTGGCAGGGTATTGTCCCGACTGAATCAACACCCTCCTGTCCTATGTGGTTAGGGGGCAATACTCAAGGAGGCAAGGATGCCTCGAATCCTGAGTCCATGGACTTCGGACTCCGCGGGCGGCCGTGGTGGGCCGGAGATTCTTCGTTTTGGCAAAGAAATCCTTCTTGCCGAGGCCAATGCCTTGCGATTGGTGGCGGACCGGTTGGATGACCGGTTTGAATTTGCCGTGGAAATGGTTTTGGGAACGATCCAAATGGGCACGGGCCGGGTCCTTACCAGTGGGGTGGGAAAGTCGGCCGATGTTGCCCGAAAAATCACAGGCACTCTCAATTCCACTGGCACCCGCTCGACTTTTCTCGACCCGGTACAGGCTCTTCATGGCGATTTGGGCCTGGTTCACCCCCATGATATTGCGATGCTTTTTTCCCACAGCGGGGAAACCGAGGAGATTGTCAGGCTATTGAGCCCCCTTTCAGACCTCTGCTCCGCCATCCTTGCGATCACGGGAAATGGGGGTTCCACCCTGGCGGTGCGATCGGAATTGGCCTTGGTGTATGGACCGCTTGACGAGGTTTGCCCTTTGGGTTTGGCCCCTAGTGCCAGTACGACCGCGATGTTGGCCCTTGGGGATGCGGTTGCGTTTTCGGTGAGTCGGGCCCGGGGTTTTGGCCCGGAAGATTTCGCACGGTACCACCCGGCCGGGTCGCTTGGAAAAAAACTGGCCCGGGTCGAGCAGATGATGCGCCAAGGGCCGGATTGCCGGATTGCCCCGGAAACAAGCACCATCCGCGAAGTCATGGTCCAGGGGAAAGCCAAAGGACGCCGTACCGGTGCGGTGATATTGACGGATTCCAGCGGGGTTCTTTGTGGCATCTTCACCGACAGTGATTTTGCCCGGCTGATCGCCAGGCAAGGGGAAGAATGGCTCGACCGGCCTGTTCATGAGGCGATGACAAAAACGCCGCTTGTAGCCAAGGCTGGAAGCCGGGTGGGTGAGGCGATGCAGCTCATGTCGGACCGGAAAATCAGTGAACTTCCGGTGGTCGATGCCAACCACAGGCCACTGGGAATCCTGGATATTACGGACCTGATCGACATTGCCGGGGCCGCAGCCAAGTCCAGGGCAGCATAAAGGAAAAACAAGATCTTTCATGACTCCCTTGGCAACCCTGTGCCGGAAGATCCGGCTGCTGGTCCTCGATGTGGATGGCGTCCTTACCCAGGGACACCTGATGCCGGCCGTAGGCACCCTCCACCATGAAACCAAGTGGTTTCATGTCCGGGATGGTTTGGCCCTCAGGGTCTGGCAGGATGCTGGTGGGGAAGTGGCGGTCATTACGGGACGCGGCGGAGATTTGGTGGTGGCACGGTGCAGGGAACTTGGGATAACCCGGCTCATTCAGGGTGCCAACCCCAAAACACCGGCGTTTTTGCAACTCCTGGCCGAGACCAACACGCCCCCCGAGGCTGTGTGTGCCATGGGCGACGATTTGGCCGATTTGCCCCTTTTGCGGTGCGCCGGGCTGGGTGTGGCGGTGGCAGATGCCTGTCTCGATGCCAGGCTGGCGGCCAAAATCACCACCCGGCTGGGAGGCGGAATGGGGGCGGTGCGCGAGGTCGTGGAATTGATCATGAGGGAAAGGGGAACCTGGCCTACCGCTTAGCCCTTTTTGGCTTGGCAAACAGGACCGATTCCTTTTAGGAGGACTGGATACGCCGTGTGGACTCCGCGCAGGATAGCGATGCTCTTTGTACTGTTCGTCATGGCTTCGACGGCGTACACGGGCTATGCCATGATCCTTGGCCAGATCGACGGCTTGCCTCCCCTGCCCACCGCACTTTTGCCCCGGGACAAAGAGACGCTTCCTCCCTTGCCTCCCCGCCCCGCATCCAGGGTGGTTGCCAAGTTGCAACAAGCCTTTGGACAAGAATGCCCGGAAGCCCATCGCCAATTCAAAATTGAACTTTCCAGCCGCAACATGGTTTTGGCCTGGGACCACTTCCAGATCGAGCCCGATGGCAGGGTTTGCCTTACTCCCATCAGCGTCGCCATCCTCGAAAAGGACAAAGGAGATGGCCGAGGTCCTGAAATCAACAGCATCCGGGGTCAGGCGGCCTATTTGCGTTTCGACCGGCCGGTAACCCAAATTGCCGACATTGGTTCCCGGAAGATTCTGGGGGGGGAAATCCTGGGAAATGTCGAGGTAGTCAACAACCGGAGAACCGCGGCGAGGGACGATGATATTGTGTTGTATGTGCCCCAGGGGCCGGTCCACTATAGCGAACCCAAAAAACTTATCTGGACAGACGATTCGATTCACCTTTCCGACCACCAGAGCAAACCCAAGCCCACAGAGGTTCGTGGCAAGGGCCTTCAAATTGAGCTGTTGGCCGAATCCAAGCCGGTGGCCAAGGGGGGACAAGCCACCACCAAACCCAGGCAGGATGTGGTAACCGGGGTCAGGCGCATCAAACTCAACTCGGCGGTTTCCATGCACATCCATGTTGCCGACGATGCGGGATTCATGGCGAAAGGCCCATCGGCAGGCAAGAAACCGGGAACCGGCTCCAAGGCTCATGTAGCCATCAAAACCCATGGCACCTTTGATTATGTTTTTGGACCCGATTCGGACATCGCCACTTTTCTTGCGCCCAAACTTGGTCCCAATTCCCTTACCCCCGCCGATGTCACCCTTACCAAACTTCATGATGATGTTGGTGCCGTCGATCAGCTCGTTTGTGAAAAACTCGTCCTTACCTTGCGGAAGCGGGGGCCACGAACCGCCCTTCCCGAAAAACTCCCTACCGGTCCGGACCAAGCCATCGAGATCACCACTGCCCTTGCCACCGGCAAGGAGATCATCATTACTTCGGATGCGGAAAAACTCGAGGCCCACGCCAATGAACTGACCTTTGACAACCGCACGGGCAAAACCACCCTCAAGGGCGAACCCAACATGGTTGCCCTCATAGACGGCAATACGATCTCCACCAAAACCCTTGAAATCACCCATCCCCGTGAGGCCCAACCGGTGGGAAAACCCCAACCGGGACCAACCATCCATGCACCCGGCCCGGGCACCATTGAACTTCGGGTCGATAACAAAGTGGGTGAAAAAGGCGGGGACAAGCAAAAAAACGATAAAAAAGACCCCATTCAGGCAAAAGGGAAGACCCGTGCCGAGTGGAGCAAAAACCTATCTACCTCAACCGATGCGGAAAACGGCATGGACCTGCTTACCTTCCAGGGGAAGGCCAGGTTCTTTGATGAGGGTCAAAGCCTTCAGGCAGATACCCTCAAACTTTGGATCGGCGATGCCAAGGCGCCCTTAACTCCCGGAACACCCAAACCAAAGGCCGATGGTCCTGGTCCCGCTCTTGCCACTTCGAATAAAACCAACCCGGAAGTTTCCCCCGCAAACAAACCAAAAGGCAAAAAAGAGATCCAGCGACTCGAAGCCATCGGTTCGGTCATTGCCAAAAGCCGTGAACTGCTTATTCAGGACACAGGAAGGCTTCTGATCTGGTTCCTCGATCCGCCACCAAATCCCCAAAAGGGCGAAGCCGTACCGTTGCCCGGGGCAGGGAAAGCCTTGCCTGGCGTCGCCAACCAAGGGGCCCTTGCCCCGAAAAATCCAGCCTCTAACCGGGGACCAGCCCTTGCTCCCGAGTCCAGGAATGACAAGCCTATCGAGATCTCGGCCAGGTCCATTGAGACTTGGGTCAATCGCCTCGATAACAAGGTGCAACTGGATCGCATCCGTACCGAAGGTCAGGTGGTCGTCCGTCAGGAATCCCCCAAACCCGGGGACAAGGGTGTCGATATTCGCGGGGAAACGCTGCAATTGTTCTGGTCCGAATGGGGAAGCAAACTCATTGTCGGAGGCGACCTTGCCCAACTCCGGATGGACCGGATTTTGATCGTGGGACCCGAAATTACCATTGATCAACTCACCAACAAGGTTTGGGTGGATGGCATCGGGGCGATGCAGATGGACAGTGCTACCACGCTTCAGGGGGTAAAACTCGCCAAAGCGATCCCTTTTGAGGTCCATTGGTCCAAGTCGATGCTTTTTTCCGGCAAACACGCCGAGTTTACCGGCGACATCCAGGCCGAACAGGAAGAATCCAGACTAGCCAGCCAGGGGCTTCAGGTCTTTTTTGATACCCCCATTTCCCTGAAGGAAGGGACCAAACGGGACGCCTCCCCCAAGGTCGAGCATATCGTTTGCGATCGCCAGGTCCGGGTCGAGGAAACCATTCGCGAAAAGGACAAGTTGGTCCGCTTCCAAAGGATCGTGGCGGTAACCCTTTCGATGAATCGTCTGGAAAGGGAGGACCAGATTGGGTCCCCGCGCCCGCCTCCAACACCCACCCATCCGGCCCCCACCCGTGAAGCCAACGAGGTTAGGGCCACAGGCCCGGGCGAGGTCCGCATCCTTCAGAGGGGGGGAAACGATCCGTTCGAAACAAAACCCCCCGCCCCTGGGCAACCCGTTTCGGCAAATGGCCCCAAACCTGCCTCACAAAAACCTGGGGAGGAGGCCCAACTCAAGATGACCCACATCAGCTTCCTGAGGAGTATGTATGCCAACAACCGCTCCAACACGGCGACCTTCCTGGAGGAGGTTCGGGTCCTCCATTTTCCTTGTGAAGATCCCAATGTGGAGGTGGAGCTTGAAAATGTGTTGGACCGACTTCCCCCGGGGGCGATCTTTTTGCGTTGCGACCGGCTGGATGCTTTGAGCCGTGGTGAGGGGAAATCGGCTCGTCAGGATATGCGGGCCCGGGGTCGGGTCACAGTCCAGGCAAGGGAGTTTTCTGGCCGGGCCGAAATGGTCACCTATGAAGATGCCAAGGAGCAAGTGATTTTTCACGGTTCCGAAGGGGCCCCGGCCGTTTTGCTTCGCCAAGTCCGGGTAGGCGCACCCCCGGAAGAGATCCGGGCCCGCAAAATCACCTATTCCCGGGGAACCGGTCAATTCAAGATCGATGATGGGCAATGGCTTGGAGGGGGCACCTAACCCCCTTATTAGGTTACAGCTGGGGCATTTACCACCCCGTCTCCCAACCCGGAAAGATCGCCCCCAAATCTGTTTATTGGGCACATTTGGCGCTAAATCCTGGTTTTGGCCTATTTCCTGGCCCGTTACCGCCCGTAACCCAGCCATCCAAGGATAAATGGACTGGGCAAGGGACAAAAAGGGTGCTATAATTTTCCTCTTAAGCAGCATTGAGCCTTTTTAGGCTGGAGATTTGATTATGCCTCGTAAGCGTTCCTTGACCAAAGCGTCCAAAAAGGCCCGATTAGCCATTAAAGTGGCCCGCCGGAATGGCAATAAACCCAAGCTGGGCATTCCTCAACTCAAAAAACCAAACGCCCTTTAACGACCGCCTTTTCTCCTGGGGCCATTCTGGCCCCATTCCATGCCCTTTTGTCGATTGGCATCCTGCCCCCCCTTTGGGCTTGGCATCAGGTGCTGTTCTCTCGTAGGTTGGCTGGGGTATTTCCTGCCCTGGAGGCCCGTTCATGAATCGTTTTTTGCCTTATTTTCGCCCTTTTCAGGGCCTGATCCTGTTTGGGTTGGTCCTTGGTCCGATCGGTTTCACCCTGGCGGTGAACGGACAGGAGGATCCCGCCCAAAAAGCCAAAACCGCCACCAACGGGTTTACCCTTCCCAAACTCTTTTCCTTTGCCAAAGAGGGAGAGAAAAAAACCACCCCCTTTCCCGGGGTCGAACATATCGAACGGACCACGAACACCCCAAGGCAACTCACCCAACATCTGATTTTCCTCGATCCCAAAACCCCAAACCTCCGCATCCTTTCCACCCGCCCGGAACGGGAAGGAAATCATCCGCCTGGGACCACCAAATTGGAGACCACCCGGGCTTTCCTGGAGCGGACCAAGGCCCACATTGCCATCAATGCCAACTTTTTTGATAACGGCACTGAAGCGAAAAAAAAGGGCATCACCCGATTGTTGGGTTTGGCCATGTCCGAGGGGAACTTTGTCTCCCCATGGAGTGCCGATAATTCCCAATTCATGGATGCCATTCACTTTTCCCCACAGGGGGACATTCGTTTTCTGGAACGCCCGACAGACATTGGCGATGGCTATGCCACGCTACCTGCCACGGACCTGTATACGGCGGTAACGGGTCATGCCCGGTTGCTCCGGGCCGGAGTGATTGCCGTAAAACCTGGGGCCGATCCCAACAAGGACCTCAACCCCCGAACCGCCATTGGCCAGCACCGTGACGGGCGCCTTGTTCTTTTTGTGGTGGATGGACGAAGGCCTGGAGGCAGCCTGGGAATGGCCACCCACGAAGTGGCCCAATTCCTCCGGGATAGGGATGTGGTGGATGCCATCCAACTCGATGGAGGCGGCAGTACCACCCTGGCCCTGGGAGATGGCAAAGGCAAAGGGCGGGTGATCAACAAACCCTCGGACTTTACTGAACGAAAGGTCGGGAACAATTTAGCCTTCTCCTTTGGGAAGGAGTAACCCAATCCCGGGCCCATTTTCCCGATCCAAATGCGGTTCAGGTCCCCCGGGATTCTTCGCTGACAGGAACCACCGGGTCGGCGGTTTCGCCATGTCCTGAGTTTTTGGATAGCAAATTGAGCACAAGCACACCAGCAACAATCAGGGCAAACCCAACCCAGCCCCAGGCGTCCACCCGTTCTCCGTTAAAGACCCAAGCCAACACGACGATAAAAACCAAACCCAGTCCCGACCAAAGAGCATAGGCCACCCCGGTGGGAATCTTCTGTACTGTAAGTGTAAGAAAAAAAATCGCAGAGCCGTAGCCTGCGATTACCAGCAAAGTAGGACCAAGGCGGGTGAAACCGGTACTGGCTTTAAGGGCCGTGGTTCCAATCACCTCGGACAGGATGGCAAGAAAGAGCCAAAGGTAGTGCATGAGGGTCCCTGCGATCAGGCAGCAAGGGCCTCCCTTGGGGCAGGAATGTCAAGTGCTGCCGAAAGGCAAAGAAGAATGACCCTTTCCGATTCTGTCCAGACCTGATCCTGGCGGATGAGAACAGAACAGGCATCGACCAACCGGTGCCGCAATCCTTCGGGCGCCAAGGCCAGGACACTCAGGTATTTCCTGTCGGGAACGGAAGTCAAAACGGCGGGCAGGGGTTCCGCTGGATGCACCTTGGTCAATTGTTGAATGGCCTTTTTCCAACCTGTTTCAAGGGCCATGCCAGACATCCCCCCGGCTTTGGCCACCGAGCCCAAAACATGAATGGCAGCCGCATACCGGGGGGCTCCTTTCCCCATGGCCATTTTTTGCCTGGGGTCCAAAAGCCAAAGGGAAAGAACCTGCCGGAAACAGGCATTGAAAAGGTCGGTTGGCGGGGAACTTTGCTCAAGCTTTTGGAACATGGCATTTTTTTGCCCAAGGGAAAATTGCCTGATCCAGGGGGCCAGCAGGGCCATTTGCCTGGCCTTTTCCAAGGGTGTCCAATGGATGGATGCTCCTGCCAAAGGGGAAACGCCCGCCACGGAAGCCAAGGGGACCCCCGCCAGGGATTGCGCAAGGACAGCAGCATCCAGGGCCGATTCTATCCTGGCATTTTCCCTTTTTGGCTTGGGAACGGGTGGTGGGTTATCCCCATTTCCCGCCAAACCTTTTATCAATTCACTTGAAATGGCTCCCTCCCCGCGGGCCAAATCCTGAGCATTATCCTGATTGGCCCTGAGAAACTGACCATCCCAATGGGGATCAATGCGGCGAATTCGCTCCCTTAGGGGTGGGTGGGAATCCAGCGACAAAAAACTTGACCGTTTGAGGCCACAGGCAAAAAACATATGGTTCACCTCGGTCGCCTCGGCGGACCGGATCACCCCGTGATCGGCAAAGCCCCCGATCTTTTTGAGGGCTCCGGCGATGCCATCAGGATTTCGGGTGAATTGGACCGCACTGGCATCGGCCAGAAATTCCCGCTGGCGGCTGATGGCAGCCTGAATCAGCCGGGCGAAAAATGTCCCCACGAGTCCCAGGATCCACAACGCAATTCCAAAAAGGAAAAGCCCAAAAACAAGACCGGCGGCACCATCTTTGCCCTTTCCAGAGCTGCTATTGGACCCTGAGGACATCCGGACATTGCCCAACAGCCGCACCAGGATTTCGCCAAAAAAACTCAACACCACCAGACCAAATATCAGCCCCATCAGCCGGATGTTCAATCGCATGTCCCCATTCAGGATGTGACTGTATTCGTGGGCTATGACCCCTTGCAGTTCATCGCGACTCAAAGTTTCAATACAACCCCGGGTGACTCCGATCACGGCATCACTGGGCGAATATCCCGCCGCAAAGGCATTGATCCCCGATTCCTCAAGGAGATACACAGGGGGTACGGAGATGCCCGCAGCAAGGGCGATCTCCTCGACTATGTTGAGCAACCTCCTTTGGGTGGGGTCAAGGTCTCCTCCGGGATGAAGCAAAACTCCCCCCAGTGATTCCGCAACGCTTTTGCCTCCACCAAACGAGAGCTGAACCGTTCGCACCAGCGATCCACCGCCAATGACAAGGACAAAAAAGAGGGCTATTCCGACAGATGATACCCAATAGGCAGGGTCCTGATGGCGGTCCTTGAAGCCTAACCAAAGGGCCACCTCGAACAGGCCGACAATCACCACCATGGCCGAAGCCAAAAGGACAAGCAGCCATGCTGTTCGCCCCCGGGCCTGGTCTTGATGGTGAAAGAAATTCATGGGAGGGAATTCCCTGTGGCCGGGATTAACGACTAACGCAAAGCGATAGGGTTAAAACTTGACCTGGACGGCCTCGCGATCCGATGGGTTTTCAAGCTCGAACAGGCTGGCGGGATAGAAGCCAAACATCCCGGCAAACACCAAAGCGGGAAAACCCTCACGGTAGGTGTTGTAATCCGTGACTTGGTCGTTGAAGCCCTGGCGGGCAAAGGCGATACGGTTTTCCGTGGAAGAAAGTTCCTCTTGCAGAGTGGCCATGTTCTGGTTGGCTTTGAGGTCGGGATAGGCTTCCGCCAGGGCAAACAATTTGTCAAGGCCCGCCATGAGTTGGCCCTCGGCTACGGCCAATTGCTTCATGGATTCTGGCTGGCCTGGATTGGCGGCAACTTTGCTGGTAAGGTTCGCCGCAGTGTTTCTTGCAGAAATCACCGCCTCAAGGGTTCCCCTTTCATGGGCCATGTAACCCTTCACGGTTTCGACAAGATTGGGAATCAGGTCATGACGGCGTTTGAGTTGAACATCGATTTGGCTAAAGCCGTTCTTGTAACGATTTCGTTTGGTAACCAGATTATTGTAAACGGCGATCGAATAAAGGATCAGGATACCAACAAAAACGGCCAATCCAATGAGGACGATCATCCATGGGGATAGATCAGGGCCCGCTTGTCCGAGCATGGAAACAGACTCCTTTGGGTAAATGGGTCCAGGGGATGCGGACCAAATGGCCATAGTCCCTGGGAAACCCAACGACCATGGGCTTCTGTTCACAGTTTACCATGTTTGCCCAAAAGTGGGTAATTTCTCCTCCCCTGCCATGCCAAAACGGGTACGGTTGCACGAACCCAAAAGGTCAACTAAAATGCAAGGAACCCGTGATCGGGTCCCGAAGGCCTTCTTTTCTTTGGCCTTTTTGCAATCTCCATTTTCAGGGAGTATTTCCATGTTACGAATCGGAATTTTGGCACTGATTTTGTCTACCTTGTCGGTCTCCCTTTTGGGTTCCGCGGAAACCAACACCAAAAACCTCCAGGGTGCCTGGGTCAGGGAAGTGGACGACTTCAAAATAGAACTGGATTTCAAAGGCAACAAACTCAACATCACCCTGGCCAGGGGTGAAAACAAGGTCCAATTGGACACCGACTATTCCGCCGGCCGGGACAAAACGGTTTTTGGCCGCATTGTTAACATCAAGGAGGATGGCCTTCAACCCGCAACCGAAAAGGGGGACCTCTTTTCCCTCGCCATCGAGGTTGAGGAAGGCAAAATTGTCGTGAAAGAACTCAAAGGGAGCAAAACGAGCGATGATGCCAAGAAACTGATCGAAGGCGATTACAAGAAGAAATAGCTTTTTCAGGAAGGGCCAAGGCTTTGGGAGGAGCTGACCCTGTTGGCCGGACACTTGGCTTGAAGCCTCCTGCCTCTGGACAAGCGTCCTTGTTTTATCGGGTTTTCAAAGAGTATTGGGAATAAGGGATTGCTTTTAACGATAGAATAAGGCTGCCCTTAGGCATTTTCCAAAGGGCAGCAAAAGAGAACCGGATCCGATTTCCCTTTTGCCCGATTCGGGAATCCACCATGAACGAAACCGCAGGGCAATGGCCGCAAATCGAAGATTGGCAGGCGGCACTCCAGGAGCCTCACAAGCACTTCCTCGACCACGATTTGTCCGGTTGTGCCTTGGAGCGGGAATCCGAAAAAGAGGATAGCCCGGCTCTGCCTCCCCTATTGGGGGATAATTCTGTTGTGTTCCGGATGCGGGCCCGGTTCCAGAAACGCCATGCCGTCAAATTTTGGTTACGCCAAGTCCACAGTCGCATTTCCCGCTATGGGGCCCTTGAACCGGTTTGGCCTGCTGCCCCCTTTCTGGCGGGGTGGCGCATTTTACCCGAAGGCATTCGCCTCATCCGCCCCTATCCCGTGTTGGACATGGATTTCCTTGGCGGCGTTCGATTGGACGAATTCCTCGCCAAAAAATACCTCGATCCTGCCGCCATGGATGAACTGCTCAAAGCGTGGTTCGCCCTTTCCCAAGCGATGGAAGGCCCCGGATGGTCCCATGGGGATTTGCGCCCGGATAACATCCTCGTCCTGCAGCGTCCTGATGAATCGATGCGTCTCAGGCTTGTCGATTATGACGGTTTCTTTGTCAAGGATGCAGAGCTTCCCCCTTCGGGTTCGTTCGGAAGGCCTGATTTTCAACATCCCCTTCGCCGTGCCCTTAAATACGAAGGAGCCTTGGCCGACCGGTTTCCCTTTTTGTTACATGCGACGGCCTTTGCCGCGATCCGGGCCAAAGGGGGCAAAATTTGGGCCCGCCATGGAGGGGGAGCCGGAACCCTGTTTTCCAATCTGGACCTGGTCAAACCCGGCCGTTCCGAACTTCTTGGCGAATGTATCGATTCGCAAGACCCCGACCTTCGGGTTTTGGCGGAACATCTTGTCCGTGCTTTATCCAATCCGATTGAGGAAACGCCCCCCCTTGATGCCATTGGGGTGTCGTGGCTAAAAAAAATGGCTCCCAAAAAAGGATCAAACACTCCTTTGGTTGCCGGGGCAAAAGACTCCTCCCAGGCCGCCGAAAAATCGACAGTCGCTCCCATTACCTCTTTGGCGTTTTCTCCCGATCAAAAGCAAATTGCGGTAGGAAATCAGGATGGCTTGGTCAGGATCATGGACCGATCCGGCAAGCGGACGGTGGCCAGGTTTTCCGATCACCGTTCCCAAATAAACGCCTTGGCGTTTTCGGCCAACGGACAAATGGTTTATAGTGCCGGTATGGACCGCCTCGTCTGTGCGTTTCAGTGGGTCCAGCAAGAATCACCCTGGCACCATTTCGCCCATAACCACTCCACCACCTGCCTTGCTGTCGACCGGATGGGCGAGTTTCTCCTTACCGGGGGAGGCGATGGAACCATTGTCCTTCGGACCCTGGAAACGCTCAAAGATTCCGAACCCTTAAAAGCCCATAGGGGCCGGGTGAGCGGTTGCACCTTCCTGGGCAACCTGGTCGTGACGACAGGCCTTGATGATGGCAAGGTGGCGACTTGGCAAACAAGGGGCTTGACCCCCTTGGCCAAAGCCGATTTTCATGGCGATTGCATCCTTGACATGGATGCCAATGCCCATGTCAAGCTCATTGCCCTTTCGGTTTCCTCCCGTCGCATCGGTTTCTTCGAGCCAAATACCCTGAAGCGTTGTTCCCTGAAAATCGAAACCATGGTCACCGTCCATACCTTGCGATTTTCCCCCAAGGGCACCTACCTGGCCGGGGGCTGTGCGGATGGTTCGGTTCGGGTTTGGCATACCCAAAGTGGCAAATTGGTAGGCCATTTGATGGTTCATGCCAAAAAACCCATCCTCGCGGTAATCTGGCTGGCCGGAGGCGGTGGACTTTTGGTGGGAACAGCCGATGGTCAGGTCAGGAAATACAGCCTGGGGTGGCTTCGTTTCCATGCCTTCTTCCGGCCAAAAGAGGTGGACAAACCGGAATCCCGCCATTAACCCTCTGGCAAGGTTTTTTCCCAAAAAGGAAACAGGACCTAATGCTTTTGTGTTTGGATTCGTTCCTGCACTGCCTCTGATTAGAGGGGGGGTTGACGATTTTTGTCCCAATTTGGATCTCTGAGCGTGGGTGAAACACTTTACGAACCACCCCGCCCTGACGGGCACCCCTCCATAGAGGGGAATCAAGGTGCGATACGATTTTGAATTTTCTCCGGGGAAAAACCGGGTTATCATTCGTCCTGACCGAAAAACTTGGGCTAAAAGGCGATGGCGAAACCGGCTTGGCCGAAGCTTGGGTAATTGAATTCCCCTCTTGGGAGGGTGGCAGGCGGAGCCTGACGGGGTGGTGCTTGGAGAAACACCAAAGGCTACTTAGGGCTATTTTGCATGATTTGGAAGGAGGGATGGCCCGAGATGAAAACCACCCCGCCCTGACGGGCACCCCTCCCTAGAGGGGAATCAAGGCACTATTGGATTTTGAATTTTCCCTGGGAAAAAACCGGGTTATCATTCGTCCTGACCGAAAAACTTGGGCTAAAAGGCGATGGCGAAACCGGCTTGGCCGAAGCTTGGGTTACCCATGTTGTCAAGGGTCCAGTTCCAGCTTCCAAACATGCTGGTCCGATTGGTGAGATTCCACTGAATCCCCACGCCACTGGCAAGGTCCGAGTTAAAAAAGGGCAAATCGGCAGTGTTGTAAAACCCTTGGTAGAAAACGGCAAACTTGTCGGTGATTTGTTTTTGCAGAGCCCATTGGACCCCAATATAGAGCAAGCTTTTGTCGTTTTCCCCGGGCAGGTTCTGGCCAAATACCCCCACATTCCACTCAAACAGCATATCCCATGGCAGGTTATGGTCCACCAAGAGGGTAATTCCCGGCTGAAGGCCCGTACGAAATCCCTGCGAGCCAAGGTCCGTCAAAAGGAAAACCTCCAAGCCGACAATGGGAGTCCATTGCCACTCTTTCTCTCCCCAAAGGTGGATTTTCAGGTCAAAGCCCAATGGTGCCATCCCTTGGTAACCAGGTTGACCGGGCATGGAGGAAACAACCGTGGGGCCGTTACTGAATAGGCGGAGTTCCACATCATCCGTGAGGCCCACCCGGAAGAGGAACGACCAGTTCCAGGATTGGGCCGTGTTATTGCCTTGTTGGGAATAGGAAAAAGGAGAGTTCTCCAAATAGGCCCGGCCTTTGGGAAGGGTGAAAGGACTATTGGGGAAATTGGCGGTATCGGGGCCTGGCATATTGATGTCGGGGGCGGGCGAGGGATCGCTATCAGGAGAGGGAATCAAACGATGGATCAAGCGGTAAAGAAAGGTGTTCCCCTCTCCACTTGGGGTGCCTGCGTCATAATCGGGCGCAAGATGGGTGTTTGTGGGAAGGGTTAACGAGGGCGTACCCTCGGCTGGGGGCAGCGCATTTTGAGCCAAAAGCGGCCAAACCATCCCAAAACCAACGATGAGGGCCCCAACCCTGTTCCTTATTGACATAGAAACCTCTCTCCATCCCGCACCAGGTAAACCCCTTCGCAAGAGGTTGGTCCACCCAAACGATCCCGTAGCCAAAAGCCAAAAAGGAATGCAAGCTCAATTTTTCGTTTTTCCTCGAAAACCGCAGGGCAAAGAGCTACGATCTTCTTCACCCGCCTTTTTTGTGGAGATTTTCGAATGTTTGCCGTTTTGTTCCTGGTCCCTTTGCTTGTTCTGGCCCAAGTGCCCGTTGCCGATCCTCCCGGGAAACTCCCCGTTCCGGAAAAACTGGTGGTCCTGACCTTTGATGATGCGTCGAAATCCCATTTCACCAAGGCAGGCCCCTTGCTCAAGAAACTGGGTCATGGGGCGACCTTTTTTGTCACGGAAGGATTTGATTTTCCCACCAACAAGAAAGACTACATGTCCTGGGAGGAGATCCGCGGCCTTTCCCGAATGGGGTTTGAAATCGGCAACCACACGATGGATCATGGTGCCGTCACGGGCCCCGACCTTGCGGGTCGAATTCGTGCCCTGAATCAAAGGTTTGCGGCATACAACATTCCCAAGCCTGTCAGTTTTGCCTATCCGGGCAATGCCATTTCCCCAACGGCTTTGCCCATCCTCAAGGCAGAAGGAATCCGCTTTGCCAGGCGGGGCGGGGCCCCGGAGTATGCCTACACCACGGGAAAAGGGGTTGGGTATGAACCCTATCTGGACCACCCCCTGCTGATTCCCTCGGCGGGGGATTCACGACCCACCTGGACGCTTGCAGATTTTCAAAGTGCCGTGGCCAAGGCCCAGTCAGGCAACATTGCGGTCATCCAGTTTCATGGGGTTCCTGACACGGCCCACAACTGGGTCAACACCAACTACGAAACCTTTGAGGAAATGATGCGTTGGTTGAAATCGTCCGGCCATACCGGCATCTCCCTGGGGGACCTTGAAAAGTATGTGGATCCAACCATCACGCCCTCGGATTGGCAGTTTCCGATTCAGGACCGGCAAAAGCGAATCGCTGGAGGAAAGGGTTTGGAAAACGCCCGACCAGCCAAAACGGAGGAGGAAAAAACGGGTTGGTTACGGATCATGGCCCGGCATGGATTCACCCCTGCCGAGGTTCGAGGGGTGACCGGAGAGGTTCAAACACTCCCAGAGGTGGGCCCCAGTTCGTGGATCCTCCCGTATCCGGGGGGGCGCCATTCCCGGACGGGTTTTCGGGATGGGGCGATAAGGCCCCAGCGCGAAACCAAGCTCAGTTTCTTTGCCCCTTTTGCAAAAGGGGGTTATGCCGTTTTGGACCTTCCTGAAGCCCTTTGGTTGACGCGTGGCAAGGGGAGGGAGCTAGGCTACCTGGCCCACACGCATGTAGAAACCATTTGGGATCGCAAAAAGGTGGAACTTGAGCCACTCGAATGGAAAGCCATGGAGGGAGGATTTGAAATCGAACGCAAATTGCCCGATGGGGTGGCCTTTCGGGCCAAGGCCCTTGCCCTTGGGCCAAATGCCGCCTCCTTGACCTTAACCCTTGTCAATGGATCCACTGAAACCATCCAGGAGTCCTCGGCCCAGGTGTGCCTCATGCTTGCCAACCTGGAAGGCTTTCGTGCCCAATCCAACGAGAACAAACGGTTTGACAATCCGGAGGCCTTGGCGGTGGATGCAACCGGCAAGAGATTTGCCCTGCTTGCGTTTGAAAATTGCCAGCGGGCGTGGGGCAATGCTCCGTGTCCGTGCCTTCATAGTGATCCGGGGTTTGGAAGGCTCCTGCCTGGGGAATCCAGAACCCTCAAGGGATTCCTGGGCTTTGGCGAAGACGCAAAGGCTTTGAAAGCGTTGGCACAAAAAACAATCGGTTCCCAGTAGGAAAATGGTGCCAGGTTGGAATAAACGGTACCTTCAAGAATAACAGGGAGGAGCCAAAGGGTTCAGGAGGGTCCCTGAAGGTTCCGCTTTGATCCGCACATTTTTGTTGAATGCGTAAAAGGGATTGCAAGGATTTGGTTGCCCCGGTGGATTTTTCCCGTTGACCTCCCTCTGAACCCAATCCGCAGCCTCTCTTTACTATTGGGAATCGTTATTGATTTCGCCTCCGTTTTTGGTGGCAAGATTATTGAGGAGAGCCTGGTTTGCCGTATCCATAAATCGGACCGAAGAATCGCCAAAAAGAAAATTTTCTCCCTTGGAATGAAGAGACCAGAATTCAAAAACCGAACAAGGGTTGTTAAAGGAAGGAGAACCCAAGTGCCTTTTGACCGGTAAACAGTCGGAGGTGTATTGCAGGTTTGCGAGAATCAAATCGGAACCAAGGTGAAGATCACCAAGGCCGCCAAAATTGAATCCGGATCCGGCATACCACCATCCAAACCGATAATCCTGGCTTGGAGGTCTTTCACCAATAATAATCGTATTGGAAAGGCCATCCGTGATTTCCGAAAAAGAAACCGAGGAATTGGGAAAAAAGACTCCCGCATTATCCGACCCTGAAATCCCGGAAACGCCAAGATAACTGGTCAAGGCGATTTCCAGCCCCTCTGGTTTACACCATTGTTTTTGATGGGTCCGAGGATCCGAAGGGCAACCGAATTGTTTGATGGGAGTGGATAAGGGAGTATGGGGTGGGGCAAGAAACGGATTTTGCATTTCGGCAAAAGCGGAGCGGGAAGCTTTGTATACATTGTCCTCTCCTATTTCGGGAAGGATGGAAAGTGTCCAACCCGAGTAAGGCATCTGTTCCTTCGGGTTAAAAGACCTATGACCGGAAGGTAAAGAGTTATGGGTGCTGTGGTAGGCGTTTATTCCCAATCCGATTTGGCGAAGATTGTTGACACATTCAAGTTTTGCGGCGACGGTTCTGGTTTTTTGAATTGCTGAAAAACCAAGGCCAAGTAAGATATAGCATATACCCATAGCAATGAGAAGTTCCAATAGGCTGAAACCTTTGCGCGTGCCGACTGTCTTTATCACCTTGTTAACATTATATTTTTTTTGGATAAAGAATTTAAAAATCAAACATAAAGATAATATAATCGCCAATGATGTCAACAAATAAATATAAAAATTTGAATTTGGCAAACTGGATGGCTCAGGGATTCCATAGAAGGTGGTATTTAATTTATCAGGATCCAAGGCTCGTTTTTGAAAGTTTGAAAATGATATTTTTTCAAACTGTTCAGGGCGTGTCTGAATTTCCTGGCGTTTTTGAAATTCATTCAACACCCAAGGCCCGGAATTGCCATCGAATTGAGAGTATTTAAATTCCGATGAACCATTTGCTACAAGGTTTGGATTTAGTGATGTCCAAATTTCATTAATAACCTTAAAATCTTTATTTGAATCAATTTTCAATATTCCTTTTTTCCAAGATCCTTTTTCGCCATATTGTTTAGTGCTATTTTCCGTGTAAACCAATTGTATTAACCCTTTACTGTCCGTATCAACGCTTTCAATTTCGATAAATGGAGACTTTTCGAGCCAGGTCCAGGATGTCATAAAGGATCGGGACAAAAGGTTGAAATAATCGGGAACCTCAATGGGAAAAATCTGGGTAAGTATTGGCCCAAATTTGCCCTGCAAACCAATCATCTGCTTTGCGAAATCAATTTTGGCTTCTTTGCCCTTGTCATAATCATTTGAAAACAATTGGACCAAAGAAAACCCATTTGCCCTTTTTTTTACCGCAAACACATATTTATTGGAATAAACAAACACACCATCCTTTGTCTCGGCATGAAGATAGTCGGTTCCCATGTGAACCTTGCATGTTCCTTCCGATGGTGAGATTACCTCAAAATAGAATCCTTCCCGAAGAAGCTCGAGGGGAGGCTTTTGCATTTTCCATTCGTTGAATACTTTTGCTTTTAAATCTTTGACTCCCTGGGCCCAAAGGGAGGGGATCCCGAAAAAAATTACAACAATCATTGCCAGAAACAGTGTATTTATCATGGCATCCTCCTTGACATATTTGTTCTTTGAAAAACCAATTCTAAGGCACAGGGTTGGCAATCAATTTGGTACAAGTGCAATGCCACATCGTTCCCCAAAAGCCAAAGTTTGGGTCGAAACCCCAATAAGATTCCCAGGTGCAACTCCCAAGCCACAAAAAACCACACCCTTGTCCAGTACATTGAGCAAGGTTAACATCCGGGCAACTTCCCGAATAGGGTTGAGTGGCTCCTTCTGATAAGGGTGTTTTTAACAAAGTGAATCCAAAAAACAATGTAACAATAACAAAGCTAATCATAACCCTTTTTGATAAATCATTCGCCAAATTACCCATCTCTCACTCCTTTAAAAAAAGTCAATTATATGACCCGAACCCTTCCAAGTATTTCAATTTTTTGTTTATACGTAGCTGTAGTCCAGATTTCAAATGGGATGTAAATTAGTCCTTGTCGGACATTTGGTATTTTTACTGCCACAGAAACCGGTGTTCTTTTTCCTGATTCTAATTTAATTGGCAAATCTGGATAATAAATGCTACAATTTTCTTTGCCTCCAATCAGTACAATTTGATGTTTACTTGTATTTATAATATAAATGTTAAAATTCGAATAAGAATCCGGAGGAAGAAACCCTAAATCAACTACTGGTGATTCTGGATAAACACAGCCTCCAATAAATGCACTCCTTATTCGTGCTAATAAACCAAATTCATTCAATGTAATAGCACATGAAATTAAGAATAATTGGAAAAAAGAGGACAATAAATATAACTTATCGATTTGGTCAAAAACGATTTTACTTGACAGCACCAGCAGCAATTTAGCAAAATAAAAATAGAATTAAGAAAAAACATGCAAGAATGATTTAAATCTATATTTCCAAAACAATTGCAGATTTCCGAATTATTGATCCAAGAAATTAAATGGTATGAAAAAAAAATGAAAAAGGTTAGCAATGTTAAAACCAAATTTTCATTTGGCCAAACACCCATTATTAGCATTGCACCTAAGCACAATTCCCATGTTAGGATTGCAACTGAAAGATCGTCTGAAATAAAAAGGTTCGTTTTCGTTAAGGCATTGATATCTTGTGCTTTCACTATCCCTGACAAAACAAAAAGGATTCCAAACACCAAAGAGAGGTTATTTGTTTTACACAAATATAAAACATTTTTTGAAATAATACGCATAACCCTGCCCATGAGGATGCAGCCGGGATAAGCCTATGCTATCCTTGTATCTTACTTTTTTATATTTGTTTGTCCAACAAAAATTCTAATTTTTTGGGCCTTGTCCAGTTGAGGGCCTTGGTGTTTGAAACCAGGGATTCGTTTTGAATGCTCTTACCGCTCTCTGAACGATCCTTCCTTTGCTGGCGACCCAATTGTGTCCGGTATTGAAGCACTATTTTTCAAATACCAGAAATATTCTCAAATCCAAACCGTTGTGGCCCAGCCAGGCTTACCCTTTTCGGCGTTGGCATCCTTCCCTTTTCGTTACCTGGTTGATCCCACGGTGATACACCTCGATCTTCCAACACGCATCGGCTAGCCTCACCATTTCCAGATCATCCAATTCATTTGTTTTAGGTCATTCAGTATTCCGCCATTGCGCCCATGGCAATACTTCGGAACAGTACCACCATGCAGTAATTCCCGAGGGTAACCAATAATCCTTTTGCTGAAATAGCGCAATCAATAAATAGCTAATTGCCTCTCCCGCCCTGGTTAACCCTTCTGTTTTTTGCCATGTCAGCTACTGCCATCCAAGCCCACCATTTTTCTTGAGATTATCCAACATACTATACCACCCATCAAAAAGAAATAGTTCCCCCTTTTCGTTTGTCTCCTGAGGCATTCCAATGATTGCGTTTACCAAAGTTTGATCCCAAAGGCTGGTTGTTTTCTTTACATGGCCAGGATTTTTCCAAGGTGGCCTTGTTCAAAGTATTCCGATTTGGAATAATATCGTTGGTTGACACCGGAAAAACATGGAAAAAATTCCAAAAATTGGGAAGGTATGTGGTCCCTAGCTTACCATGAAGGGTTCCAGACCACTGCCAAGGGGTTTTTAAAAAGACACCGGAATCCTTTTACCCAAGCCATTGCGAATGTGCAGGACCTTGTTGAATTTTTAAGTCTTGAGGCTTCCATGACGATTCAGCAGGCAACGCAGCCAAAATGCTATCACAATGAAAAACAGGGTTTGTATGCCGCTGACCAATCGCCTTCCCGCCGTGGGGTGGCGGAAATCAGGCTTTATTTTTACCCCGATGAAGTGACAAGGACCGTTCATTTAATCCGGATCGGCGACAAAGATTCCCAGCAAAAGGACATTGCTTTGTGCCGCCCAATCGTGGAGCAAATCAGGAACAGTTCCAGACAAGCCTAACGGGGCGGTGAAATTCAGCCCTAACCAGGAATCAGGAGTGAATAATATGACAGGGAAAAAATTTGCGACCATGGGGGAAATGCTGCGCGCCACGAACCTGGGAGATGAGGGCCTTATTGCCGGTCATGAGAAGCACATGGCCGGGCGTAGGCTAATCCAGCGCCTTATGGCACAGCGACTCAAAAGGGATGTTTCCCAAAAGGACATGGCATCAAAGATGGGATGCACCCAGAGCCGAGTTTCCAAATTGGAAATTGGGGCCGACGACGATTTGCACTTGGGTGAAATCCGGCAATATTTGGAGGCCCTTGATCTTGGCATAAGGGTTTCGATTGTCCCAAAAGAATTCAAGCTGGTAGACCAGATCAAGTACCATGCGATTGCCATTCAATCCCTGCTTGGCCGGGTAGTGGAGTTTGCCAATGGGCCGGATCATGATATTGCCATGGAAGCTGCCAAGTTCGCCGCCATAGAAGTGCCAATGAACTTGGCAAAAACAATTGTTACCGCCCTTGCGGCAATTCCGGAAGATGTGATTCGCTCGCTGGGTAACAAGGAGGATGAATGCGCCTTGAATTCTGAAGACATCAAGGAAGTTGGCAAGGATGGGCCCGCTGGTCAAAAACTTCAGTTGGCCTAATCGCCCGCTTCCGGTTTATAAAAAATTCCCACCTTTTGGCAGCCAAGGTGAAACCCGTTTAACCTGGGGCGAGGGGAGCCATGGTCTCCTCATTGCCGACAGGGTCAAAAAACGACATCTACCACGGTATCCGGGGCCATTACTCTGGCTGGTGCGGCATAAGCGGAGGCGGCCCGGCGTGTCGGCCGTTTCCGGCCGTGATGGCAATATCCTTTGTGTCAACAGGATGGGTTACCAAACTGGCCAATTTAGCAAAATCCTATTTCGACCTAATGGGAAAATCCTAGGCAAGCATTTTGCTCACCCGTTCGAAAGCGGTTGTCGCCGCCTCGTTGGGATTATCCGCATAGGGATACAACTCGACGGTGATCCAATCGTCATAACCAATGGCATGGATGGCTTGGATCACCGGGCCAAAGTCGATCGCACCATCGCCGGGGACAAGGTGATGATGGATTCGTGTGGCCGAGATGTCTTCCAGATGAAAATGCCTGATCTCTGAGGCGGCTTTCTGGATCGCCTCGGCCGGATCCTCACTCACACAGTAGCTGTGGCCAATATCAAAGTTGAGTCCCATGGCCGGGGACCGAAGGAGTTTTCTCAATTCAAGGTATTGATCGACGGTCTCCAAAAGGAGGCCTGGTTCGGGTTCCACCAACAAGAGGATTCCCTCGCGCTCGGCATGTTCAAGAACCGGGGCAAGTTCGCGGGCAAAGATTTCAAGACCATCGGAAAACGATTGACCCGGAGCCAGGGGACCTCCCGGTTCGGTCGTGATGCACCTTGCCCCGAGTTCTTTGGCCATGGTGATTGCTTTTTTGGTATGTTCCACCCGAATGCGGCGATAGTGGGGATCGGGTTCGATCCAGGAGGGATGCCAATATTTTTGGCGGGGATCATCGATGGCGTGCATCATGAAGGCATTGATGTTCGAGATCGCCAGCCGGTTTTCCCGGAGTGCGTTCCGGATCCCCTGTTTCTGGCTGGGCAAAAGATACGCTGGCCAGGCATGCGGGACATCTGCCATGATTTCCACGCCTGCATAGCCGATTTTGGCGAGGGAGGAGGCAGCTTCAGCAAAAGGATATCTAAGATAGGCATTGGTGCTGAATGCGAGTTTCACTTGGAGGTTTCCCCCATGGCGGAGCCTTTTTCTGTCCCGGCCGTTCCCAGCCCATGAATGTGTTCTTCAAGCAGGTTCCATTGGCGAAAGAAATCGTGCTCGCTGGAGCCCTCCGGGTGTTTGAAGAACGCCGCAAACTGGGACTGAATTCCGGTATGGCCACGCCCCTTGGCGTCGAGAATGAGCCGGGCCAGGTCGATGACCAATGGGGCCGCAAGCAAACTGTCACATCCTTGCCAAATGAACTGGAGAATCATCTTGGTGCCAAGGAAGCCTTCAAAGTGGATGTGGTCCCAGGCGGTTTTCCAATCGTCAAGGCTCTGGATGTATTCGATCGAGACGAGCGTTTGGGGTTTGTACCCGACGATGCCGGAAACGACCTGCTCTTTGGTGCCGACTTTTGAGGCCTTGTGGCGCGGGTCGTCCAGGACGACTCCGTCCCGGTTGCCAAAGATGTTGTGCCCGACCCAGCTGAGGATTTTCCAGTTACGGCGGAGGAACATGGGGGCCAGAACCGTCTTCATGAGGGTTTCGCCTGTCTTTCCGTCTTTGCCTGCAATGGGGGTTCCGTTGGCTTTGGCCAGCCGTTCGAGGACGGGAATGGAGGCACCAAGAGAAGGGGTAAAGTTGACATAGGGGCAGCCCAATTCGATCGCTGCCGTGGCATAAAGTGTGCTTGAGGGGATCGTTGTGGGCCCCACGGTGGATTTTTCCAGAGCGCGGGCAAACCGGGCGTCCTCCTCATGGTCGGCATCGAGGTGGATGGGGGGCTCGGTGGAGGCGACATGGATCACCACCACTTCATCCAGATCATGGTTCTTTTTGAACTCTAAAATATCTGCTTTGATAAACTCCACACCTTCGCGGCCGGTGGCGGCACTACGGACCGCACCCGATTCCGCCAATCTTTCGATGGCGGGGCCGGAACCAACCACCGTGCCTGGCCGAATGTTTGCACTCCAGGATACGAGAAGGTCATCGGTTCCCACGAGGACATTACGGGAAAAGACCCCGGCCCGTTCGTGCATTTCCTGGGCGGTTTGACTGAAGCGGGCGGCCCGGATTTCATGCCCACCCACCACAAATTGTCCCGGTTCGATCAATCCAAGGGGGGAAAAGAGGTCGAGTTCGGTAACCAGGCTCGTGCCGGAGGTAAGTCCCCTGGACAGCGCAGCCAGCCCCAAGGTTGCAGTAGTGCCTACGCCCCCGCAAGCCCCGATCATCCACAACCCCGTCTTTTTCTTGCTCATTGCTTTCCGCCCGGGAGAGGATCCCATGCCCCCGGGGAGGTTTCCCCGGTACAAATCGAACTAAAAATGGAAAAACCCACCCAGTATCTTGGGAAAACGGGCCCATTCCGGGCGAGTTGCCCCTAAAATAGTCTACAGATTTCCGCCAAACCGCCACCAAGGTGGGTGGACCTTTTGGAGCAAGAACCTTGAGCGACCCCGGAATAATCGAACCGGCCGATTCCCCAATCCATCGGTTTTCCCCGATTGAGGAAGTCCTGGCGGAAATTGCCCTTGGCAAAATGATCATCCTTGTCGACGATCCCAATCGGGAAAATGAGGGGGATATTGTTGTCCCAGCCGAGTTTGCTACCCCGGAAGCCATCAACTTTCTCATGCGAAACGCCTGCGGGTTGGTTTGCCTATCGATGGAAGATGCCATTTGTGACCGTTTGGGTCTTGACCCGGTTAGCAACAATCAACAGGGGGGAATCAACACCCCGTTCACCCCTTGCATTGATGCCCGAACTGGCATCACCACAGGGGTTAGCGCCTACGATCGTGCCCGGACCGTGGCAGTAGCCATTGATGATCGGTCCACTCCCCAGGACATCATTCGTGGCAAAGGGCATATTCCCGGTCTTCGGGCGAGAGAGGGAGGCGTCTTGGTTCGGGCCGGACATACCGAAGGCTCGGTGGATCTCGCCCGCTTGGCGGGCTTGAAAGGCGCTGCTGTCATTTGCGAAATCTGCAACCCGGATGGTACGATGGCCCGGGTTCCCCAGCTGTTTGACTTTGCCCGGAAGCACAACCTCAAAATTTGTACCATTGAGGACCTGATCAAGTTTCGCCGGGATCGGGAACGACTCATTACCCGCGAGATCCAGTTGCAACTGCCAACCCGGTTTGGCGTATTTGACCTATTTGCGTACACATCGCTTGTGGATACCGAGCCCCATTTGGCCCTCTGCATGGGGAATATCGGAACTGTGAAAAACGGGACCGTTGTTTCCCAAACCGATCCGGTATTGGTGCGCATTCATAGCCAATGCCTGACCGGCGACATCTTCGAAAGCCTGATGTGCGATTGTGGGCCCCAGCTGCACCATGCCCTTTCCCAGATAGCCCAAGCAGGAAAAGGTTGCCTCGTCTATATGCGTCAGGAAGGGCGGGGCATTGGTCTCCTTTCGAAGCTCAAAGCCTACAAACTGCAGCAGGAACAGGGACTGGACACCGTGGAGGCCAATCTTGCCTTGGGATTTGGGCCCGACTTGAGGCACTATGGCATTGGTGCCCAGATCCTCCGCGATTTGGGGATCAACCAGATTCGGCTGCTCACGAACAACCCCAAAAAGGTGGTGGGGCTGGATGGCTATGGGCTCAAGATCACGGAAAGGGTACCCATTCAGATGCCCGCCAACGAGCTCAATGAAGGCTATTTGGACACCAAAAGGATCAAATTAGGTCACCTGTTAGGTCAGGGAATTCGCGAGTAAGGAGCGAGCTCCCCATCCCTCAGGTAGGTGCGAGGACCTCTTGGTGACACAAATAAGACGGACAACCGTATTCGCAACCGCCGGTGATCAGGTCATTCAAAACATCGGAATGACCTGACTTTGCAAAAGTCCGGCTAATTCTGAATTGTGGTAAATTGCGGAAGGAAGCCGTGAGGAGACAGCTGGTAGGCCTCATTGGATCTCAAAAGCCTCTCCATGCCCTATAGGATCAAATTGAGAATCATCTCACGATCTGTGCTTGGGCTGTGCCCAATATTCATTCCCATGGGGGGGAGTCATAAGAGGGGAATTCGGTAGGGTTAGACACAAACATTTCGTGTTTTCCGGGGTTATCCCCGGATACAGGGCCCTATTAAATAATCATGGTTTCAAACAAAGCGGATGCCTAAAGTCAACCCGTGGGTTCCGTAGTGTTTCGCCTGGTTTTTCCCTCATTCGATTTGCCTGAAACAGGGCTTGAATTACCGTATAATTGCCTACTCAGGGTGGTCATCGAATGGTACAATTACCCTGTGTCTACCTGCCTTTACGATTTAGCTCCCTCACCCAGTAAACTGCATGATTTACAATCAAAACATCCCATGCTTTGATGTCCTTGCCAACCCAAATCCAATCAATGGTATTCCTGGTGATGGCCTGGATCGGACTCGCCCACCATGGCGGCAACATTTCCAAGGCCTGACAATCACTTTCCTTTGGGTTTTTGTTTTATCTTGTTTTTGTGGCAAGGACTTAGCTCGTGGTAATGACTCGGATGATTTTTTTGAACGCCAGGTCCGCCCCCTGTTGACCGCCCAATGTGCCCAATGCCATGGAGAGGAAGATCCCGAAGGGGGGCTCCGCCTGACAACCTTGGCCAATGTCCTGAAAGGCGGCAAATCAGGACCCGCAGCGATTGCAAAAAACCCATCGGGAAGTTTGCTGATTCGGGCCCTTGAACAAACCGGCAAATTGAAAATGCCGCCGGATGAGAAACTCGGTCTTGCCGAAATTGAGGTGATGAAAAAATGGGTCGCATTGGGAATGCCTTGGCCCATCAACAAAATGGAAACCGGAGGGCTTCGAAGAAAAGCCGGGGATCCGTTTGCCATCACCGACAAAGACCGGTTGCATTGGTCCTTTCGTCCGGTTGCCTCTACCCCAGTACCCAAGGTGAATTTGAAGAATTGGCCCCAAAATGGCCTGGATGCCCATGCGCTTTTTCAACTTGAATCGAAAGGACTTCCTCCTCACGAAAAAGCAGATAGACCCACGCTTCTCAGGCGAGTCTATTTCGACCTCATCGGTCTGCCTCCCACCTGGGCCGAGGTGAGCGATTTTGTCAAAGATCCCGCACCAACATCCGTCGCCTTCCAAGCCGTCCTGGATCGCTTGTTGGCCTCACCCCGTTATGGGGAACGATGGGGGAGACACTGGCTCGATGTTGCACGGTTCGCCGACACCAAGGATGGTGTGCTCATGTTTGGCGATGAACGGGTGCGGCCTTTTGCCTATACCTACCGCGACTATGTAATCCGTGCTTTTAACGAGGATATGCGATTCGATCAATTTGTGCAGGACCAGATTGCTGCCGATTTGATCGAACCCAAGGTGGAGCCCTGGCGGTTGGCGGCGATGGGGTTTCTTACTCTTGGCCGGATGTTTGATAACAACATTCACGATATCATTGACGATCAGATTGACACGGTTTCCCGGGGTTTCCTTGGCCTGACCGTTGCCTGTGCAAGGTGTCATGATCACAAATACGATCCCATTTCCACCGCCGATTATTATTCCCTCTACGGGATTTTTGCCAGCAGCGAAGAACGGATTGACTTGCCTCCTACCGGAGTGAAACAGGCCCCTGAATCCGCAGAGTTTGAAAAGCAATATGGTGCCAAACGGGAAGAGGCCATGCGCTTCCAACAGGAACAGTTCAAAGCCCTTACCGAAGTTTCAAGGCAACGCATCGGCGATTACCTTGTCCATGTAGCCACCACAAAACCCGATCCTCTCGAAACGGCGATCTTTTTTCTCTCTCTTTCCCCGGACCAACTGAGACCGCCCACCATCGCCCGCTGGCGGCGTTATCTGGATCAACCCGGAATGGACCAAAATCCCGTATTTGGGCCTTGGCATCAATTGCTCAAGGGCGATGGATCGTTAGCGGATCTGGACCCCCGGCGGGTGGCAGAGGCCAGGAAACTATGGGAAAAAACACCAGTAGGAACCGGAACGGGACAAATCAATCCGGTGGTGCGGTCCGCTTTGGCCAAGGCCACCCTGAAAAGTCGTCAGGATGTGGCCCAGGTGTATGGCAGGTTGTTCAAGGAGGCTTACGAGCAATCCAAAAAAACTCCGCCAAGCCAAGGGACCAAAGCGGAAACAAAGGCATGGGGGCAATTGCTGGAAATTGTGATCTCCCCAAACAGTCCGCCTTATTTCCCCAAGGGCCAGGTAAGGCGGTATATGTCCCGGGAGCAAACGGATCAATATGGTGGAAAGCTCAAAGACCTGGATGTCATGGCGGTCAAGTCGCCCCATGCAAGGCCCCGGGCCATGGTACTCAATGATTCTGAAACCCCCTATGATCCACACATCTTTGTCCGGGGAAACCCAACCCAACCGGGCCGCAAGGTTCCTCGCCAATTCCTCGAACTTTTTGGCGACTCCAACCGAAAACCCTTCGGTCCGGGAAGTGGCAGGTTGGATTTGGCACGGGCCATCACCGACCCGAAAAATCCATTAACCGCAAGGGTTCTGGTCAATCGTGTCTGGATGCACCACTTCGGGGAACCGCTGGTTTCCTCCCCGAGCGACTTCGGCAACCGCAGCACCGCCCCCCAGCAGGGTGACCTCCTTGACTATTTAACGATCCAATTTGTCCAGGGGGGTTGGTCCATCAAAAACCTTCATCGCCTGATTCTCCAATCGGCAACCTGGCAGCAAGCTTCCTCCCACCCCGATGGCATGCCTAACGACTTGAACCTGGCTCCACGACGACAAAGGCTCAGTTTCGAAACCATGCGCGATTCCCTTTTGTTGGTTTCGGGGCGATTGGAATACAAAAACGCCGGGCGACCGGTCGACCTTGGCGATCCCAAAAGTCGATGCCAAACCATCTTTGGCCTGGTAGATCGCCAAAGTCTGCCGGGAATGTTTCGCGCTTTTGACTTTGCATCACCCGATCAATCTGTAGAGCGCCGTTCCCGCACGATGGTTCCCCAACAAACCCTGTTTGCCCTGAATTCCCCGTTTGTCATGGAGCAAACCAAAGCCTTGATGTTGCGTTTGGATTTAACCTCGTTAGCCAATCCTTCCGACCGGATGAACCAGCTCTACCGAATCATTCTCTCCCGGATGCCGACCATCCAGGAGTCCCAATGGTGCCTGGAATTCGTTGGGCTTAAACCCGATTCCGGATCTGTGCTGACCCGATGGGAGCAACTCGCCCAGGTACTGCTTTGTTCCAATGAATTCATGTATGTGGATTAAGGAGATATTTTATGGACTTTTTCCCATCCACAAAGAGCCCTTTAGCCGGACAGCATGGGGCTTCCCTAAGGTTGTTGGAAAAAAACCTCTCTTCCCGGCGCAAAATGTTGGCCCAAATGGGAACGGGTTTGGGAATGCTCGGAATGGCTGGGTTACTGAGTGATGAGGGGAGGCTTTGGGCCGGTCCCCAGGAATCGTCCCCCCTTGCGCCAAGGCAGCCTCAATTTCCCGCCAAAGCCAAACATGTCGTCCATATTTACCTGAATGGCGGCCCCTCCCAGGTCGATACCTTTGATCCCAAACCAATGCTGGCAAAATATGATGGGAAACCCCTTCCAAGTGATTCCAAACTGACCACCGAACGACACACCGGGGCAGCCATGGGCTCGCCGTTCAGGTTTCATAAATATGGCAAATGCGGGATTGAAATAAGCGAGATTTTTGCCAAAACCGCCCAGCATATTGATGATATTTGTTTCATCCGGTCCATGCACGCCAACACTCCCAACCATGAACAGTCGATGCGCCTGATGAACTGTGGCGATGAGCGGCTTTCCCGCCCCAGTCTGGGTTCCTGGGTGAACTATGGCCTTGGGTCCGAAAATGCCAACCTTCCCGGTTACATTGCCATGTGCCCGGGGTTTCCTGTGGCCGATGTTTCCAATTGGCGATCCGCTTTTTTGCCTGGAATCTTTCAGGGGACCCACATTGATACAAGGAAAACCAGGGTCGAGGAACTGATCGAAAATGTGAAAAACCAGAGCGTCACCAGGAAGGATCAGCGACTTCAACTGGACCTTTTGCAACGATTTAACCGGCAGCACCAAATCACCCGTTCCCAGGAACCCGAATTGGAGGCAAGGATTCAAGCCTTTGAACTGGCTTACCGGATGCAAATGGAGGCGACAGATGCCTTTGACCTTTCCCGGGAACCCAAACACATTCTGGATGCCTATGGCAGCGACAGTAATGTTCAAAGCCGCCAATTGCTCCTGGCAAGGCGCCTGATTGAAAGGGGCGTTCGATTCGTCCAGCTTTATTTCGGCGATGTCCAACCTTGGGACTCCCACACCGACCTTGCCAACTCCCACCGCAATATGGCAAAGGATTTGGATGGCCCCATCGCGGCATTCCTGACCGACCTGAAACAGCGGGGATTGTTCGAGGAAACACTTGTTATCTGTGGGGGTGAGTTTGGCCGAACCCCTGCGGTGGAGTTGGTCAACGGAAAACCGGGCGGGGGGCGGGATCACAACCATTGGGGTTTCACGGTTTGGCTGGCGGGGGGCGGGGTCAAGGGAGGCATGACCTACGGAGCAACCGATGATTTTGGCTTCCGGGCGGTTGAAAACCCCGTTCATGTCCACGATCTCCATGCCACCATTCTTCATTTATTGGGATTCGACCATACCCGGTTGACCTATCGCCATGCAGGGAGGGACTTTCGCCTGACCGATGTCCGTGGCAAGGTGGTTAGGGCAATCCTCGGTTAGCCATTCCGGTCAATAGGGATAATTCAGACCTCTGGAATAGATCATGAAACAAATCACTCCTTGTTTGCTGGCGTTCCTTTTTGTCCCCCTGAACCAGGGAATGGGCCAAACGGGTCCACTGAAAGGAACCACTCTTGGCGACAAGACCCTTCCCTTCACCGTGCTTCGGTCCATGCCCGTTGCCATTCAGGCGGGAAACCTCTCTGCCTTGCTTGTGGATAATCAGGGGGTGGGGGCCATTCATCGGCCCGGTTACAACGGCCTTTCGCAATTAAGGAATGGTAATACCCCAAGTCCGTTTGTGGAGTCTTATGCCGGTTTGAACCTTGAACATGTGAACAACGGCATAAGGTATCAGGACAAAGCATTGCAGTTTGAACCAAGAAACCACCCGATGGAGGTCCGGAAAATTGCTGAAAATGTTTATGAACTCTATCAGAAACCGCTCCCTAACACGGGCCTGGAAAGCTGTACCCGGTTTCAATTCCAAAACGATGGCGTGGTGGATGTGACCTTTGAATGCATCCCCAGGAAGGAACATTTTCCCTTTGGCTATTTGAACCTGTTTTGGGCCAGCTACATCCAGGCCCCCGCCGACAATGCCCTCTATTTTTTGGGCAGGAAAAAAGGAACAACCGGCGAAGGATGGATCAAGGGCATCACCCCCAAACATGGCGTCCTTTCCACCCACCGGCAAGCAACCGATAGCCGCAACTTTCGCCGGGAGGAACCCTTCCCCTTGACCCTTGTGTTTAACGAATCCGATTGGGAATACACCCAGGCATTTTATTATGGGCGCTACAAGGATCATTACCTTGCCATGCTGTTTCACCCCAGGGACAATATCCGTTTTACCCAATCCCCTTCTGGCGGGGGGAACGGCAACCCGGCGTGGGACTTTCAGTGGTTTATTGAATCCCCCAAAAAGGATACCCTCTACTCCATGCGCTTTCGTGCCCTTTGGAAACCTTGGACCAATAGGGAGGACATTCAAACCCGGTATCAAACATTCCTTTCGGCACCTTGATTTCAAATCCCGGTTTGGCAAAATCCCATCCCACAACATTCCAACCGCTAAACCCCGTGGTTGCTCTAACCCAAGGTACGCGGTTGGGACCATGAAAACCGTGTTTTCCCTGGAAAAAGTTAAATCCGCCTTAAAAGGTCGGGACTATAAAACCCCCTTTACAGGTTCTGTTTCAAGGCGTTTGATCCTGATTGGCGAGAGACTGAGGAATGGGATAGCTCGGGCTTTCAGCCCTTTGTGAATTTGGGAATGGGTCCCTGGGGCGTTGCCCCAGGCTGGTAGGGTGCCACGCCGTTGGCGTTAAAAACATTCGCCGGTGAAAATAGGAAGGTGGCATGCCAATCCATGTCTGGGGCCTGACAAATACGATCCGGTCGAATCCTACCCTTGCCGTTTTGGTTCTGCGGGCCAAAGGCCCGATCTATACCAGCCTGGGCCAACGGCCCAGGTTTCGGCCCCCCCCCAAATATTTGAGGGCTGAAAGCCCGATCCATTGGACCACGAACCAAATGTCCGCGAGAGATTGAAACATGGACCTCTTGTTCCCCACCGAAATTCAACCCCTCAAACCAAGGCAATTGGACCACGAACCAAATGTAGGCGAGAGATTGAAACATGGGCCTCTTGTTCCCAACCGAAATTCAACCCCTCAAACCAAGGCAATTGGTTTAAATCCGTTCAGAGGATCTCTGAACAATTGCAAACCCCATTGTTAAAATCGCACAAGTAGCCACAAATATCAAGTAACCTGGTCGGGACTACATGCCGTTTTGAACCCGACATACTCCAAATTCCTGGGAAAAACCACAATCCGTGTCCCAAAAAAGGCCAAAAAATCGTTAAAAATCACTCCAACTGCGTAACCTGGGTTAAACTGACCATTTTTGTTTCCCCGACTGGTTCAATCGGCTGGATTCTGCTGTTAGGCCAACAGCCCCAAAGACCGGTTTATTGTTGCCACCATTCCGCAACCGCACCACGAATCAGTTCAAAAAAAGCTTCCACAAAAGGTTAAGAGTAAAAAACCAATTCCATTGAACCCTGTTGGACACTCTTACCGTATACAATACTCCACAGACGAAACGGGGGGGCTAAGGCCTCCCAACCTCGAATAGGTAACAAATACAACCGGGATGTCTAACCTCGACCTTTTGGAACAAATGGACCTTCACCTTCGGGCTTGGGAGGATTCCGGGGTGGAATGGTTACCTCGGGCCGTGGGGCCGTCCATTCTCCCGGAAAAAGCCCCAGCTCCATCAACTCTGGTTCCAAACCCGGTTGGTACCAAAGTTCTAGCTCCGGAAACACCCAGCTATTTGTCCCCCAACCCCACTGGACCCACCCTGGTTAACTCCGGGCATATTCCCTTGCCGGGAGTTCGGGTTGATGAGGGGCCACCCATCCTTGGGCTCCCTGTATTGGAGGATTACCAAAGGGAGAGAGCCCTGAAGGATTTGGCCTATAAGGTCTCCCAATGCAAAAAGTGCCCTGATTTGGTAAGGGGGCGAACCCAAACCGTTTTTGGCATTGGACCTCTAAGCCCAAAACTTTGTATTGTCGGGGAGGCCCCGGGTTACAATGAGGATAAACAGGGGGAGCCGTTTGTAGGCCCGGCGGGAGAATTGCTTACCAGGATGCTCCTGGCTACGGGATTCAAGCGGGACGAGGTCTACATTTGCAACATATTACGATGTCGCCCCCCTGAGAATCGTCCCCCTTTGCCAGAGGAAGCTGCCAATTGCCGGTCCTTTTTAGTTCAAACATTGGAATTGGTGAGGCCATTGCATATTTGCCTAATGGGGGCATCTGCGACAAAATATTTGTTGGGAAGAGACGAGTTTATCGGACAACTTCGAGGTCAGGAACTCTGGTGGAGGGGAATTCCGGTGACAGCAACCTATCACCCCTCCTACCTTTTAAGGAGCCCCGGCAAAAAACAGGATGCTTGGGCTGACCTCCAGGGCATGCTCATTCGGATGGGCCTGGCCCTGCCCGGGAAAAACAGCTAGCCAAGGGCAATCCGCTTTGGCAATCAAGCCGAAACTTCAGAACCGATCAAAGCTTGCAGTTTGCCATGAACTTGTTTGAGGGTAACAGGACGAACCAGAATGGCCCCTTGTTCCGTTAGGGACACTTCTTTTTCCATGCTGGCCTGATCTTCGTTCAAAAGAACAATACCGGCAAAATGATTGTGGGTCAGATTGGCTTCGGAAAGGACCTGTTCAAAACTTGAAATACCATCTATTCCAGTACTTCCCGCATCCATGAGGAGGCATTCATAGGGTTGAGCCCGGAATCGGTCCACGGCCCGTTGGGGATCGGCGGCGATTAGGACCTTGTACCCTAGTTCCCGGAATTTCTGTCTCAGGGCATCCTGGAGTTTGGTGTCCGCCTCCACAATAAAAATGGTGAGTACAGAGGGAGCTTTGGGCCTTCCCGTATTCCCGGATTCCCCTGATTCAATGTCCCGACGGGCATTGTTAAGCGCATCCAGAACCTGGGTTGGGTTTTGAAATCTCGATTCCGGGTTTAAGGTCATCATTTTGTTGACAAGGCCAATGGTCGAAGCGGGTGCGTCCACCTCTTTCCGGCTAAGGGGTTGGATATTTTCAAACCGTTGTTTAAGCATTCGGGCTCGGCGATCGCGGGTCATTTCAATGGGGCTTTTCCCGGTAAGCATTTCATAAAGGACTACCCCGGTAAAGAAAATATCACTTCGGACATCTCCCGCCTTTACATCGGTTGCCCGTTCCAACCCTGCATAATCAACGGTTCGGTCGACCCGCTCGCCATCATCCTTCCCGGTTTGGGCATCAAAATATTTGGCCAAACCAAAGTCAACCAACTTAGCAACCCCGTTGGCAGAAATCAAAATATTGGTTAGCTTGATGTCCCTGTGGGTGTATCCTCGTGAATAGGCAAATTGAAGCCCCGAAACCATGTTTTCGGTTAGGTTAAGGGCTTCCAGGGGAGAAAATGTTTTGCGGATTTTCATGATCTCGCGAAGGTTTTCTCCTTCCACAAACTCCATTACGATGAAATAGGCCCCTGTAACAGGATCCTGATTCACACCAAGGACTTCCACTATGTTGGTGTGGCGGAGATTTTGCCCTACTTTGCCTTCACGCATGAATAGATCAATGCGCAGCTTGTCCTCACTGTGGCGGCGTCTCAATACCTTGATGGCCACGATACGGCCGGTGCGGGGATCCACGGCACGGTATACCCGGCCAAAGCTACCGGAGGAAATCTTGTAAAGAATGAGATACCCCCCCAGCTGGTATCCATCGGTTTCACCTTTGCGAATTCGCTCCAGCTGCCAAGCGGTTAAAAGCCGGGTTCTCTCCAAATCACGAAAAAGCGTTTCCAGGTCAGGATTTTCACCATGCCGATTTTTGACTTCTGAAATTTGGGCAAAGTCCAGCAAATTGTTGTTTTGGACTAGGGCGAAAAAGCCTTTGGCATCCATTGATTCCACGCTTATCCCTCCCTCTTGGCACAACCATTCATTCAAGGGCACCCAAACTTCCATTGCCAAACAGTTGATGGGTCCATTTATCTCACCTTTATCATAACCCATTTAGCCAACCAAGGTGGTTTTTTTCCGGGATCGTGGATTGTCTATTAATATCCCTTTTGCCCCCGGTTTGCGCTTGCCCTTGAAAACTATCCCGGCTATAGGGCCAAAACGGGCTTGTTTACCCGCAATTTGAGGACGATTGATGCGTGGAAGATCGGCAAACAAGGCAAAACCGCAATACTTGCTCCGAAATTCCCGGTGGCAAGTGGCGTTTGCGATCGGTTTTTGCCTTCTAAACGCAGGCTGCGCCATTACTTGGGATGAGGTTACAAGCCGTGATTTTCGTGTGAAAAACTTGTTCAAACCGACAGAGCCACCTTTGGTGGTTTTGGAAACTTCCACCGATGGAGATAAGCGGGCCAAAGCACTAGCCGCCCTCAAAGAACCCCTTTCCAACGGGGGAACGGCTGAAGAACAGGACAAAGTCCTTGAAATCCTGTCCAATGCTGCCATGAATGACAGGCAGCCCCTTTCCCGCCTTAGGTCTATCGAAACCCTTGGAAATTTCCTGGATGACCGGGCCGTCGAAGCTCTTAAAGAAGCCTATTACCGGGCGGGTACATTCAATCCTGAAATCGCAACGAATATCAAGTGCCAAGCCATAGTCGCCCTTGGCAAACATACGGACCTGCGGGGCCTTGACCTGATTGTCAAGGTATTGCGGGAACCGGCCGTTGTCGGTTCCGAAATGGAAAAACAGAACAAAATGGACGAAAAAATTACCGCAGCCCGGGCCCTGGCCGCCTTTGGACAATCCCAATCCACAGAAACCCTATTAGCAATCCTCAAAGCGGAAACGGATGTTGCCCTTCGGAATGCTGCCCGGGAATCGCTTGAAAAAATAACCGGAAAAGATCTACCGACCGATTACACCGCCTGGGACGAGGTTCTCCACGATTCCGATGCTTTCAAAAGGGCGCCCAACAAAACCCTTTTGACCGATCTAAGCCGCATGACCGGCCTATCCAGGTAGGATGGTTGATTTCTCCTACCAATGGTTGTCCCAAACCATAATCCATTTTTGCTGGTGTTCTTGAAATTTTTCTTCGTCGGGGACAAAACATCTGGTATTGGAAACCCTTGATTCCTTTGAGCCAATGTCCTTTTCCAGCTTAAATTCGTTTTTAATGAGGTTGAGGTATTGGCGCATTGAGTCCATAATCAAAAGGATGATGTTGTTTCGCTGTTACCGCTGGCAAAATCTCTCTACCCGGTGGGTGAACCCAACGGACTTGGTCGTCCCGTTGATTCCATTTGGACCCATCGGAGCCAAATGATGCCCTGTATTTCTTGGCCAAGGATACTTGGGATTTGGACAGTAATGGGCTTGGTCTGTTTTTCACCCCTGCAAGCAGGCATTTATCTAAAGTCGGAATCGTGGAATGACCTACCTTGCCAATGGAAAGGTTGGCTTTTGGATCATCGGCAGCTGCTTCGTTGCCAAAGCCCCATTCCCGGCTCCAAACCCACGGAAATGCGTTCCCGATTGGAAAACATTGCCAAAGGATTCAAACAAAAAAAGGATACCGGGCCGTTGGGACCGGATGATTTGGCCGAATGGGGTGGGGTTCTCCTTCGGTTAGGTAGACCCGAGGAGGCTTTAGGCGTCCTTCAGGGAGCACAACGGGCCCATCCCCAGCATTTTCGTTTAACAAGCCACCTTTGCCAAGCTTGGTGTGCAACCGGTCAATGGACCATGGCCCAGGCGCTTTCCGTGGAGGCAGTACGATTGGCCCCGGGGCGATGGTTGGCCGCCGAGGAATTGATGGCCAGGCTGATTCGTTCGAGGATATCCCAGCCCCCAGACCGGCTAGACCGGTTATTTACCACCCCATGGGATGGACTTTTTGAATCGTTGGGAAAAGGACAGCCATGGGAAAAAGCCAATTCCTTCAGTCCCAACCTCACCGCCGACCTTCAAAGAGTTGCCCTTTGGTTTCCCACGGATGGACGGCTTTTGGCCCAAACGGGGGTCCTTTGTGCAGCTTTGGGCGATGTTCACCAGGCGGCCCTGATCCTGGAGGGGGCGGTTAGCGAATTTGGGGTCCGCGACCCATTGGTTATGAAGCTAAGGTTTGTGTGCAAGGACCAGGCTTCAAAACCTGGCAACCATACTCCCAAGGGCTTGGTGCAGAAATACCGTTCCGCACGACCCCTGGAAGACACCTCTCCCTTGCCCTCCTATGCACCACCCCAAAAAGGGGTCCGGACCGAGGTTCCATGGATCGTCTTTACAAAAACAAAAATGAGCCCCAAACACGATCCCGAGTTTCCCAATTACCTGAAGTCGCTTGCTGGCACAGACCTGACGGTTGAAGGCTACCTCCAACCATTCGGGGAAAACATTGATTCAGGAAACTTCCTCCTGGTGGAAAATGCGGTCGGTTGTTGGTGGTGTGAAATGCCTGACCTTACGGGCATGATCCGGGTGGAATTGGGAGATAATCAACCCCTCCCCGCCCTTAGGCGATTGGTGGAAGTCCGGGGAAAATTGCGCCTGAACGCCACCAACCCGGAAAGTCATCTATTCTTTTTGGACGATGCGGTGGTGATAGCCCGGGAATAGCCGGAATCCATCCCCGTCAAACCAGGTTCGACCCGGTTTCTTGTTGAGAGGTCTCCCCCGGACTGTAGGCCAGCTCCGTCCAAGCGACCCCAACGAGGATCAGGACGCCCCCGATAACCATGGATGTATGCAAAATATCGTGCCCAAACCAGAAAGAAAACAGGAGCGAAAAAACGGGTTCCAACAAATAGATAATGGCAGCCCGCTCGGCGCTCAGTTTGGGCTGAAAGGCGTTCATGAGAGTATAACTCATGAGGGTGGGAATCACCACCATGAGTGCCAATTCCCAAAGGGTGGAACCATTGCTTAACCGTTCCCACAACCATCCTTGCCAGATTTCAAATGTCCCCCCAAAGGAGCAAAGGGCAACAATCAAAACCAGGGAAAGCAAACCATTGACACCAAAGAGAATAGGGGTAATCCGGTTGCCATCCATCCCTTTGCCAAATCGATCCAAAGCGAGGATTTGAAAGGAAAAAACCAAAGAACAACCAAAGGAAAGGAACTCCCCCGGTCCCCACCGCCACCCCCCCTCCACAAGAACCACCAACCCGGAAAAGGCCACACCATAACCCGCCCAAACCCCAGGAGAAATACGGCGACCCATAACCAAAAAAAGGATCGGGACCCAAAGGCTGGCAAGGGAGGTGAAAAAGGCGGACATGGCTGGGGTGGTATACGCCAACCCCCAAAGTTGTAACACAAAACCCAACCAAAGGGGCAAACCAACCATGGTTCCGGGAATCAGGTCTTTCCGACGAAGGGATCCAACCAGCTTTGGCCTCATCAAGGAAAATAACAACAGTGCCAAGGGCATTCGCAATCCAATGAGTGTAAGCCCCGAAACCAACCCTGCAAAGGGAATATCGGGCAATGTCGCCGTTTGCCAACTGAACATGAGGCTAAAGGAAATTCCCCAACCTGCTGTGCAGACCACCAGGGCAATTACCGGCATCCATGGTTGGGAAAAAACGGCTGGTTTTGTCAATGAATGCTCATGCCAAAAGTTCGGGAATCACCTCTCCATAAGGTAGTAGGTCGATGGGTCTTTCGTCCTTACCTTGGAAATGGGGGTTGCGGATTCCCGCCAGGTGATAGATGGTTTTTACAATATCCTCGGGAGCGATCGGTCGATCACCGGGATAAGCCCCGGTTTTGTCACTGGCTCCGATGACCCGGCCGCCCTGAATCCCGCCTCCGGCAAGAACGGCAGACATGCAATGGGTCCAATGGTCTCGCCCTGCCCCCACGGTGCCACCCGACCTCGGATCACCAATTTTCGGTTGCCGGCCCATTTCACTGGTTACCAAAACAAGCGTCGAATCGAGCAATCCCCGATCGGACAGGTCAGCAAGGAAGGCGGAAAAGCAACGATCAAATTCAGGAAGGAGGCGATCCTTCAGGCAATTGAAGTTGTTGCCATGGGTATCCCAACCGCCCCCGGATTTGCATAGGTCATTAAGGGCGGGTTCCTCCATCCAAAAGACCGAGACAACCGCAACTTGGGCTTCGACAAGCCGCCTTGCCAAAAGCAGACTCGTGCCGTTGATGGAGTTACCATAGCGTTCACGAAGCGTTGCTGGTTCCTCATCAACTCGCATGGCCCTGGCGAAAGCGGTGGGTTCCAGGAAACGATAGGCCTTTTCGATCATTTCCGGGGAGAACCTTTGCGAGTTTTCGGCTGCCCAAGGCAGGGATTTGGCCAAAGTCGTTTTCAAGCCGTCCAACGCCCCTACCAAAGACCTCCGTCCATCCAGGCGGTCCGGAGTCAGGGACCCGTGAAGCGTTACGGCAGGGGCTTGAAACTCCAGCGGTTTCTCACGAGTCCCGTAAAGGTAAAGGGGATCCTGAATGGCACCCAAAAGGCCGGCAAATTGGCCAGGACGGGTGTATTCAGGAAAACCGGGCTTTTGCGGAAGGGTGATATTGCCCGGTACGCTACTAACCCGTTTGCGCTGTTGGTCGATCACGGATCCAAAAAAAGGCCAATCCTCCGGATACGGTTTTCGATTGTTTAACAAGGCCCGAAAAGTTGGATCGGGATGGCGTCCCGTCAGGTTGTAATAATACCCTGCGTGATGATCTCCGGTCCCCCGCTGGAAGTGACCCAGGGAGCGGATAACCGACCATTTGTCTGCCATGGCGGCCAAATGGGGAAGGTGTTCCGTCGTCTGGATCGAGGTCGATTTCGTGGAAATGGTTTTAAAAGGCCCTCGAAACTCAAGGGGTGCGTTGGGTTTGGGATCAAAAGAATCTATGTGACTTAGCCCCCCGCTTAGCCAAAACAATACCACGGACTTGGCCTTTATCGGCAAGGACCCTGGCAGGGGTTGTTGAAAAGCCTGAACCCTGGGCCCAAGGGTGTTAATCCTAATACCCATTGGCAAAAGAGAACCCGACATCGCCAAAAAGGACCGGCGACTTACGGCAAAGCGGCTCAAATCATGCGAGGGCATCATCATTGAACCCTGGGGGCAGCTATTTCTGGAGAGCTTGATTTTATAATATCGGTATTCTACAAGGGAAGGTTCTAACTATGGAAGGACAATATGACCCGAATTGACTATGCCTATTTGCGCCGTGGCTGAGTGACCTGTCAAAAAACCCAAGGGTTCCTTGGGACCGTGGCTCACGAAATTGTCCTCACCGAAGATGCCTCCAAGGTTCGTAAGGGCCCTGTCGAAGCTCTGGCACTTGCTGCCAAAGCACAAAGTTTGGTGGCGGCCAAAGGCAAAACAATCACCCGTTTAAACTTGGACCAAAAAAGTGTCACCAAGGCAGAAATTGCTTCTGTGATTATGGGCCCCACTGGTAACCTCCGGGCCCCTACCCTATTAGTTGGATCCACCCTTTTGGTGGGTTTCAATGAGGAGGTCTACCGGGAGTGCTTTGGAAAGGGTTAGGGATTATTTTTTGGAACCCGGGAGCTCGCGACCCCTGATTCTCCCGGCTCGGCACACCACAACGGGATTTATTTTAAGGCGGGTTGCAAAGCTTTTGGGGAATTCCCAACGCCTTCATATCGGGCAGGCGGATCCCAATCTGGGGCCAGCTTCAAGGTCTTGTTAATGTAGGGATTGATCGACCGGTCAAAAAACAGGTCTCTTGGGTATGTCGCCGAAGGACGGGCCGTCTTTGCATCTATCAATCCGGCGGCAACCATACTCTCGACCACCAATTCCGAGCAGAAAAAAGACTGCCTTGTATTGCCCGAGGGTTTACCAATGTACCGCGTTAAAAGTCCGCGGGTCCTAAGCGGGCAAAGTTGCCACCCCAAACGCTGTATCGCAAATAACTTGCCATCCTGAGCCTCAGCCCAGGCAGTAAGATCTGCAGACTGCTCCTCGGTTAAGGGGTTGGCCCTACGCCTTATCCAGACGCGCCCCTTTGCGGCATAGCTGTCCAAATGGGGCAAAGCATCCATGGTCCTGCAATATAAAGTGTCATGGGGCCCCCCCTCCAACACCGCCATGGTCCCATCGCTTCTCCGGAACACTATTCCCGAATGGGTTGGGTGACTTGTCAATGCGATATTGTGCATGATTAGCCAGAAAAGGGAACCATCGGTGGCCAACATAATATCGCCGGCTTTGGGTTCGTAGGCCCGTGTTGGGCCAATATTTTGGTGATCGAGGACAAACCGGGGAGAGTACAATTGGGGCACAGAAGCGTCGGCCCTCAAACTCAAAAGGGCGATAACCAAAAATCCACCAGTCATACCAAGCCTCCTGCCCCATCAAGCGGGAAAATCCTTTCCCCAACTCAATACATCCTCCCAATGCCACCTTGGCCTTGAGAAAGGGACTACCAAAGCCATAACTATAGGGTGAAACCGGAGCCAATCAATCGGATTGATCGGATTATGGGGATTGGGTAAAGCAGGAATGCTCTAACGCCAGCCTCCAAGCCCCATCCTTTAGAATCCAAATATCGGTGTAAAGAGATTTTTCGGCAATCGGCTTGCCCCGCCGAATCCCGTTGGATTTCACTTGACCGGTTTCAATCACTGTGTCCCCAAATCTCTGATACCTCACACCTGATGAAACAAAGGAATGGTAAACCGTGTCCTTATTGTCAAGATTTGCCAATAAGGCCTTTTTGTCCAAAATGCGGCCGGAGGCTGTGATCATTTGGAAATCTTCCGTCAAAATCGCTGCCAAACGATTTTTGTCTTTATTAACCAAGGCCGCCTCGTAAGTGGCCATAACTGTTTTTAATTCTTTCGGGCAGGGAAAATCCCAAGCCAACGCAATCCCTGGATTGAAGAACACCCCGAATGCCAAAAGGGCCCGATAAAACCAAAACAAAGGGTTCATGGTGCATCCTCAAAATAAATTCTCGCCCTTGGAACATATGCCAAAAACAGTTCCTCGCCAGCAACTATGGGACGGAGGGTTTCAAGGTAAACCCGGTCACCCAATATACATTTTTTCAAATTCGGATTATTGGAATGGTTGGCCATCCCGGCCAAACCAAAGGGCACTATCAATAGATTTCCAAGGCGAAACTTGTGGGTGTCCGCAAACGAGGTACACCGGTCCTCAAGCGAATCGGCAACAATTCTAGGCCCAAAAACTTCCAATCTAGCCCCGCCAGTCAGTTCGATTCTTGCAAAAAGCCCCTTCCCCGCTCCCACAATGGTTGAATCCCGAACCTCGAAACGCTGGTCCTCCGCAATTTGGATCGTATCCGGTTGCACTAACCCACCGCCTTGTGAAGTGCTACCCGCATAGGGGAAGCATCGCTATTGGCCAGGCCAACCCTCTGGATCATGAGGATTGTGAACCGATCCTTGACAGGGTCTATCCAGTATTGTGTCCCAAAGGCCCCGCCGTGACCAAAAGTGCCCACGCTAAGAGTGGGAAACATCGGATTGATTTTGCGGGAAACCGCCCACCCATAGCCGAAGCCCATTCCTTCGGTGAAACCTGCCTTAAGGTCCCCTGTTTTCACCAGGATCATCTCTTTGGCAAGAGCCGGGGAGAGGATTCCCTCCTTAAGGGACCCCTTAACCAAACCAAGCAAATGAATGCACAATTTGGCAATATCCGGGGCGGTCGACCACAAGCCCCCCGCAGGCATGGGATGGAGTTCCCCTTGGGGAGTGGAAAGGGGTGGCTCTGCCCAGCTTTTCACCGGGTAAAGTTTTCCCTCTTTACGCTCGTAAAGCAAAGCAGCTTTTTTTCTGGCTTCAACCGCGGGAAAAAAAACGGTGTCTTTCATGCCCAAAGGCTTGAGAATGCGTTCCCCAACACAATCGACAAACCCTTGGCCAAAGGCCAACTCGACCACCCTGCCAAGGGTATCTATACCTGGGTTGCAATAGGCCCACTTGCTTCCCGGGACAAAATCCAGAGGTTCCCCTGCCACTCCCTTGACCGCCTCGGCAAGGGTTGGTTTGCGGGTACCATAAATATCTCCCAAAGATTTCGGATAGGCCGGGATTCCGGAGGTGTGGGAAAGCAGGTGGGCCAAGGTAGGCGGTTTTTCAAGATCCACCACAATTGACTTCCCCGTGTTATCTTTGGCTTTGACTTTTAAACCTGAAAATTCCCCAAGGTGTTTTGCCAAAAGGTCGCCCGGTTTCAGTTTCCCGACTTGGGCTGCCTGCATTACGGAAAGGGCCGTGATGGGTTTGGTCATACTGGCGATGCGAAAAAGGGTATCGGGATTCATAGGCCGACCCGAAGCCAAATCCGCCTTTCCAAGGCAAACCACCTCGTCCAATCCCTTGGATGTACCCGTTGCGGCTACCAGCCCGGAAAGGTCGCCAGAATCCATAAACGGCGTCAAACTATCGGTAATGGCTTGCCTTGGGGAGAGAATGGGATTTTCCCAAAAGGCCCTTATGCTTGGTGAAATTGCAAATGGAGCCAATGCAGCCAAGGTTAGTTTGCAAATACCTTGACGACGGGAAAGTTGGCAGGATTTCATCGCGTTTTCCTTTTTGGTTCAGGAACCACCAGGGATTCCTGGGTTTGGGTCCACTCGGCTGGAAAAGGCCAAGGGGAAAGTAGGGAGAGATTTTCTTCCGAATTTCCCAATCGAATCCGATGACCCGTTGCGATTAGGATTTGGTCCCCTTTGGGGGTTGGGACAAGGGCTTGAAGTGGCCCTTGTGGGACGACCCACCGATCCAGCGGCGTGATTTGTCCGGGCTTCCACGAGCGGAGGATTCCCAATCCTTTTGGCCCAATCCCCGCACTTAACAATGTCCCATCAGACACATACCTTAAGGCATGAATCCAACCCATATGGGCCGGGATGGGGCCTTCCGGACGGGTGGGTTTTAGTTGGGGATCCGCCAAAGTGGAAAGCAGTTTCCCCTCCGATGGACTCCAAACCTTGATCATTCGATCCGCCCCAGCCGAAGCCAAATACCTGCCATCCATGGACCACGCCAAGGTAAATATCGCATCCTGGTGTCCGTCTGGAGAGGATGTGGGCAGGGGTAGCCTGGATTTGGGCTGATTCAAAGGGACAGGCTCCGGGGCGGCAAAAAACTCTCTTTGTAGTTGTCCCGTCAACGGATCATAAATCCGAATGGCCCGGTCCATTCCTGCCGTGGCCAAGGCTCCACCATCCGGGCGAAATGCCATGGCATACACCTGAAAGGGATGCGGCTTGGTGCCAAGGACAATCTCTTTGGCTTTGACACCCGTCTCAGGATCCCAAAGGCTCACTTTGCCATCCCTGGTTCCGGTGGCGACCCATCGGCCCTTGGGATCAAACGCCACGGAATCAATAGGGAAGGAATTGCCAATCGATTTGGCTGGAAGGTCGGAGGCAACCTTCCAGGTTAATAGTCCGGTTGCACCAGGAATCAATAAATAGCTACTTTGTGGACCGCCAAAAGACACATTGTCCACTCCCCTGGAAAGGCTAACCCGGCCAAGGCTTCGCATGGCCTCCACCGTCATGGGGGCCGGAGGGAATTTCGAAGTATCAAACACCTGGACTTGTTGCTCTGTTTGCACACAAAGCCAAGTGCGTCCGGGATGGAAAAAGATCCGCTTTACGGGAACCGCCATCGCTACACTCCCCACCTGCTTTCCATCAGGTTGAAAGAGGCAAACCTCATTTCCCGAGGAAGCTGCGACGAGTTGCTGGACTCGTGATTGCGAGATGCTCCCCCATTTTTTGCCCAAACCAAATGGTATTTCTGGTTTCCCATCGTTGATGGAAAGCCGCGCTAGCCCCCCCCCAGGAAGGGCAACCAAAGGGGCTCCCCCCACGGCAATCTCAATGGTTGTAACCCCAGGGGGGGCGGCAAGCCATCGGGCAAGGGAAAGGGGAACGAGCACCAGTCCTTTGTCCGTTGCCAAAAGCCAATTCTGCCCTCCCGAAAAAACAAACGCATCTGTCACCTTTATGCCGGTAGGCGACCCCTGGAGAAATTCCCCGGTAATGGCATCATGGACATGGGCCCTTCCCTGGGTGTCTACAAGGACCAAATTTCGATTATCAAGGTCAAAGCGTATCCGGGCAATTTCCTGCTGAAGCGGTTTGTTTACCGGCGGAACCTCGGAACGAACCTCGGATACATAAAGGGATCGCCCCTGAACCCAGGCTTGCCGGACTCCATCCCGGGAAACAGTTCTAAGCATTCCCAAAGGTGGTGCATTCCCCTTTACTATTTCGGGCGGAAGGACCTGCTCGAAACCCAAGGGATACGCCTGAATTCCCACGGTTGAAATGGCCAACAACTGGATACCCGAAGGGTGTACCAAAGCGGCCCGGAGGTCTCGGAAGGGTCCCATTCGCCCAACTATGGCTTTGCTTTTTAAGTCATAGACATCCACAAACTGCCCACTGGGCAAGGTTCTGGTAAGGGCAAACCGTTCAGGGTGCCCCGATTCCAAAGGCCCAAGGACCGCATCGGGCAAGGTTCCGGTGATTGGGGTCCAATTCCCGACAAGGGTGATGTCCTCTTTGGACGACCCCTTTCCCTTTGCATCAACCAGGAGTACACGCCGACCTTGAATTGTCATGGATCGGGCCACTAAACCGGGTGGGCCTACCAGGGGAGCCCGCTTGCCCTCCCGAATGCGAAGGGCCTCCAGGGAGCCCCCTTCCCTTAGCACCACAATGTTTCCTTCAACCTCCAACAAACCAAGGACTTGGCCCCCGCGGGCTTCGGGCAGCTCCTTGTAAACGAATTTGTCGGCCTTGTCCCCGGCTTTGAAACCATGGTCCCAGGGAGCTTTCCAAACCTTTACCCAGCCCAATTTATCCCAAGACACAAGCTGGCCGGTCGAAAGCCAGGCGACCCCCTGAACAGGCCCATCATGAACGCTAAATCCGGGTTGCCAAATATCCCCTGTGGCCCGACGATGCCACACAATCCTGCCATCGGAAAGGCCTGCGAAAAAATCACCTCCATCGGGCGAAACGGCAATCGCCGTCAACCCGGGTGGTCCATTGATTTCCCGATCGATTCGACCTGATGGGGGGTCAATCAATCGTAATTTTGGCCCGGGTCCGTGGGCAATCAACCTTCGACCTTGATGGACGACATCCACCTTCTGGAAGCCCCCCGCAATGACAATGGGTTTGGGGGCCTCCCCCACCGGAGGTTGCCAATGCTGGATTCCCTGGCCCTCTACCGAAAGGGCAATCCTGCCTCCAGGAAGGATTGCCATCCCGTTGAGAATCCCCGGAGCCAAGACCGATAGTTTGGGTTGTTTCACAAGGCCCGACCAACCATGCCAAAGGTTGTCCTTGTTTGCAACAAGGGCAAGGGGGCCTTCCGGGCCGTTGCCCCCGGTGGCAAGGACCCCATCGGTTACCCCGGCAAGGTCTGTAATTTTTTCCCCCGTTGGAACCTTGAACCAACGAAATTCATCCTGAACCCCAGCGGCTGGGCCGACCAAAACTTTGTCCGATTCCCCGGCAAAAATCCGTGCTCCGGGAGGTGTCAAAGGCCACGCTTTGTTTTGCGTTGCATCCATCCGCCAACTTTTTATGATGGGTCCAACTCCGGCACTTGCTAGGCCGTCCCATCCCGGTTCCAATAGGGAAATAGGGCCTTCATGGGCTTGCCATATCCGTTGCCATTTTCCCTTGGCATCGGCGACCGCAATTTCACCTTTGTTGGTGGCAAATGCCAACATACCCGATGCCATCCGGACAGAACTGGTCACCTTTCCCAGAATGGGTGGGAGACTTTGATCCGGTGCCAGGGGGACTGGTTTATCGGCTATTTTGTCTGTTTGCCTGTACAAATCACCCTTGGACCCCACGAGAATTTTGAAATTGGGTTGGTCCCCTGGCAATTGGGCAATGATTCCTTCGGGGGACTTGAGAAGGGTCGTCGATTCAAGCCGCGGATTATCCCAAATGCGCAATGTTTGGTCCATCCCCCCGGAAGCAATCCATTTTCCGTCCGGGCTAATGTCGACCGAAAGGATCATCCCTTGGTGCCCGGTGGGGCCACCCAATTCCCGGACCATTTGTCCGCTGGACATTTCCCAAACCCTAAGGGTTTTGTCCAGGCTAGCCGTAACCGAGGTAAGGCCTCCTGGATCCATGGAGGCACTATAAACGACATCCTTATGGCCTCCCAATCCGATCACCCCCTTGGGAAGTCCCTGGGGTTTGGTCTTCTTCGAAGCATTAGCAGGGTTTTGGGCATCACAAAGGGAGATGCAACCTAAAAGGACGATAAGCGAAAACCAGGGAATCAGGCGCCAAGTCATGTTAATTCCGGGTTAAGGCAAAATGGATTGCCAACAAAGGCTAAGGGTTTCGTTATTTGGGGACCAACACCATGGGGGGTGTTATTAATGCTACCATCTTTGAAACCATTGCGGTGTAAAATACCCAAAGTGTTGGGCAATCCCAAATGCAAATTATCGTCCATGTAACATTTTCCCTGACGGATTCACCAGGGGAAAGCGCACTACAAAAATCGACCCCCTACCAGGTTCACTTTGGGCCTCAACCGAACCATGCATCGCTTGAACCAAATGTTTAACTATGCTAAGGCCAAGCCCTGTACCCCCCATTTCCCTGGAACGGGCACGGTCAACCCGATAAAACCTTTCGAAAATGCGGGGCAAATCCTCCAGGGGAATCCCCATTCCATTGTCCTTAACCGCCAGCCGATTTCTCATTCCCTCGGTGGAAAGGCTAACCAGTACCTCTCCTCCGGCCGGGGTGTATTTGATGGCGTTGTCCACCAGATTGTCCAGGATTTGGCGGATCGATTCGGGATCAGCCCATACAATCCCCATGCCTTTTTGGGTAAGAAACTCGCTTGAAAGGTGCTGGTTTTTGGCCATGGCCCTTGGTTTGAGCCTTTCGAGACAATCGCGGATGGAATCGGCAAGATCCACATCCTGAAAATCCAGGACCTCATTTCCCGATTCCACCCGGGCCAACCCTATCAGGTCAATAATAAGTGCGTGAAGGCGATCAGCCTGTTCCTCGATCTGTTTCAGGAACGATCCACAAGCCTCCTCATCCTCCTTCGCCCCATCCATTAGGGTTTCGACACAGACCTTGATTACTGCCAAGGGTGTTTTGAGTTCGTGGCTGACATTTGCCACAAATTCTCTGCGCAAAGTCTCAAGCCTACGCAATTCACTTACATCATGAACTCCAATAATCGCCGTTCCCTGCTCTGATCCGGGAACACCTACTACTCCCACCGCAGCCACATGGAACAACAGTTGCCTTTCCGGGGAACCGGGCCATTGCAATTCCAAACGAACCGTTTCCCCACTCAACTGGGATTTTTTGCAGGCTTCAAGAAGGGATCGATTGCGCAGCAACTCCCAGATACGAACCCCCAGAGGATCCGCCTGGCGAATTTGCAATAGCTCCACCGCCCTGTCATTGGCGAATACAATCCTTTCGGAGGAATCCAGTGCCAATACACCTTCCTCAAGGCCCGATAAGACCGCCTTGAGCTTTCCCAATTCCATCCTGAGTTCGCCAATAGTATCCGCCCGATGTTCATAAATATGGCGAATCCTTCGAATCAGGTCGTGGAAGGCATCAGGTCCTTCGATTTCAGGGATCGCCGCCAAAGGGTTGTTTTCAGCTTCGTCCAAAAAAATATGAATCTGTTTGATAGGCCGCTGGAAGGTTTGTGCGATATAGGTTGCGATCAGCAAAATCAGGAAAAAGCCACCCACCACGAAAACCAGGCTAACCCAAAGCCCGCGTATTTTAATAGGCTCAGGAAGGGTTGGGAGGCAGATGGATCCCATAAAAAGTACAAATAGAATAAAAATTATCCACAATACAATGAGGGGCCAAAATACAAACCACCAAAGACTGGAATGATAACCTGATTTTTTGTTAACGGTGGATAGCATTGGGGAAAAATGTTCCATTCATCAAGAGGTTCCTGTCGGGACCATAATGGGCCAAGATTTTTTTCATTTAAAGGAGTGTTTCCAATCCCCTTTCCCTTTCCAAATCATCGACTAACAAAGCCCAATTGTCAATCCGAATTACCCTTCCCATCCTTGGGAACAATTCCCTTTTCGGGGGAATTGTTCCCAGTTTTTTTCCAAAACATAGAATGAAAGGCATGTCAATTACTCCGAAAAACGGCTAATCCTCAATGCTTCAGAACCAGGATCAACCACTCCATGCACGATGCCTCATTTGAGTTTTTTAAAGCTTTATTAAGCACCCCCAGCCCCTCGGGGTTTGAATCCCCCGTTCAGGACATCGTTCGGCAATTTGCCAACCCCTTTGCCGATGAGATTCGTTCTGATCGGCATGGCAACCTGATTGCGATTCGCCGAACAACCAACCGGGTGGATGGTTCGGCCCCAAGAGTCATGTTAGCCGGGCATTGCGATCAACTTGGTTTGATGGTTATGCACATAGATGACCAAGGGTTTTTAATGGTTCAACCTATTGGCGGCTGGGACATTCCCATCCTGCTTGGGCAACTCCTAACGGTGTGGACCCAAAAAGGGCCAATACCGGGAGTTTGTTCCCGCAAGGCTCCCCATCTCCTTTCTCCTGATGAAAAAAACAAACTCCCCCAATTCCATGACCTCTGGGTTGACATCGGGGTAAAGGACAAAAAGGAGGCAGATTCCCTCGTCCAAATTGGCGATGCCATTACGGCCCAACTTGGCTTTAGACCTATGCGAAACGGGTTTGCCTCGGCACCAGGAATGGATGACAAGGTAGGGGTGTGGACAGTATTTGAGACTCTCAGGCTCCTACACAACCAGCCCTTGAATGTTGATCTCTTTGTGGTTTCCACCGTTCAGGAAGAAATCGGCCTCCGGGGTGCTGCTACCAGTGCCTATGGAATCAATCCCACCGTGGGAATCGCGGTGGATGTTTGCCACGCCACCGACACCCCTGGGGCTGAAAAAAAACAGGTCGGCGAGATAAAGCTGGGGGCAGGACCTGTGATTTTCCGGGGTGCAAACATTAACCCGCGGGTGTTTGAAAACCTTGTTCTATCTGCCACAGAAAACAATATTCCCAATCAATTGCGGGGTGTCCCCAAAGCAACGGGGACCGACGCCAATGCCATTCAACTGGCCCGCGAAGGCGTGGCCACGGGTTTGGTTTCCATTCCCAATCGCTATATGCACAGTCCCGTCGAAATGGTGGCTTTGCAGGATTTGGTAGATTCGTCACGGCTCCTTTCGGCCTTTTGTCAACGAATCGGCCCTGAAACCAACTGGATCCCGTGATAACTTTATTAATGATCCTGGTGGCGCAAGGCCCAATTCCAACGAAAAAACCCCTTGATTTCATCCGGGTTACCCAAGACAAGTCGGGGTTTGAAACGGCTGGAAAATCCTGGCAACCCTGGGGCTTTAATTACGACCACGATGATGATGGCCTATTATTAGAGGACTATTGGGATCGCGATTGGGCCCGAGTTCAAGGGGATTTCGCGGAAATGAAGGCCCTTGGAGCCAATGCTGCCCGAATCCATCTTCAATTAGGTAAATTCCTGGATGGACCCAAGACCCCAAACAAGGCTTCTTTAACACAACTCCGACTCCTTTGCCAACTCGGAAACCAAACAGGCATCCGGCTCAACCTTACTGGTTTGGGTTGTTATCACAAAAAGGATGTTCCCAAATGGTTTGACGCACTCGATGAAAAAGGCCGTTGGGACGCTCAAGCTACTTTTTGGAAAGCCATCGCCCGGGAAATCAGGGACGACCCAACCGTTTTCTGCCTTGACCTTATGAACGAACCTGTCGTCACTGGGGGGAAACGCCCGGCAGGCGATTGGCTTGGCCCCCCCTTTGGAGGGAAACATTTTGTCCAGCATATTACCCTGGATCAAGCCAATCGGCCGCGGTTTGAAATCGCCAAGGCCTGGATAGATCACCTTGTCAAAGTGATCCGCTCTGAGGATACCAAACACCTGATAACAGTTGGTCTGGTGGATTGGAGCCTAGACCGACCCGGACTAACCTCTGGGTTTATACCCGAAAAATGCTGCCAAAACCTCGATTTCATTTCCATGCACCTTTACCCCAAACAAGGCAAAATGGACGAGGCCAGGCAAACCATCCTTGGGTTCAGAATGGGGAAACCGATTGTCCTGGAGGAAACATTTGCCCTGGAATGTTCCGCAAAAGGCCTTGCTCATTTCCTGAAAGGCAATCAAGCTGACCTGGAAGGCGTTTTCACTTTCTATTGGGGCAAACCCCTAAACCAACTCAAAGCCTCTAAGAAGATTGGGGATGCCATTCTAAGCGATTGGCTAACCGAATTCAGGGCAGTAATCCCAAATCCAAAATAGCCCCCAAAAAGCTTTGGGCCCGGCTTTTTGTTTCAAGAATTCTTTCCTACTTTACCCTAAAAACATATTGCTTGGGGGGTATTCCCATGAATTTCTATCGGCTCCTGATTCTGGCTTTTTTTTTCCTTTCCGGGCCAATCGCCAAGTCGATGGATCCACCCAAGGCCAAACCGGAATTTACCGAAGCCAACGAACTCCTGGATCGTTTTCATTTGGCTGCTGCCAAGGCCCGATTTGCTGATTATTTTTCCTGTTTTTCGGAAGATGCAATTTTTTTGGGAACCGACGCCAAAGAACGGTGGAATGTAACAGAATTCAAACAGTTTGCAAAACCCTATTTCGACAAGGGAAAAGGTTGGAATTACGAAAAAAAGGATCGACATATCCTTGTTTCCCGTGATGGGAATCATGCCTCCTTTGATGAAATACTCAACCACATTCCCGGGGATGGCAAAGCAGAAAACGGCTATGGCACCTGCCGTGGATCAGGTGTGCTAAGGAAAGTGGAAGGAAAATGGAAAATTGAGCAATACCACCTCACCATTCCCATTCCCAATGAACTCGCCAAAGAAATCGTTCAAAGTATCAGAATTAAAAAGGCAAACCAATAGGGTTTGCCTTAACCTTTTATGGAATGATTCGGAATTCCAGGCCATTTCCATCGCCTGAGGCCGATTTGCCCCAGACCAAACCAACTTGTTTTAGGCCGCTTTGACCACACGCTTGGTCATTGACTTGGCAAGCAGGGATTTTTTGGAAGCTTCGATCAGCGACCGAAAGAGTTGAATGTCCAAACCGGAGGACATGCTGCAGGCCGGCTGCCACTGAATTCCCATGACATACCAGTTGGCAATTTCCGATTCATAGGCTTCAATCATTCCGTCCAAGGCATGGGCTGTTGCCCGAAATCCTTTGGCAAGCCGGTTTACGGAACGACGATGTTCGCTGTTTACGATCACTTCGCCTTCTCCATAAAGGATTTGAACAATGCTGCCCGGAACGATTGCCAAGGAATGTCTTTGGCCCTTTTCAGGAGGATGGCGATGCTGGAGGGCCTCCGGGGCTTCACGAATGTAATCCTGAATCAGGTTACCGCCTCCGGAAGTGTTAAGCATGTGCATCCCTTGATCCACGGCAAAAACAGGGATCTTGTTCTTTCGGACAAAATGGCAAAGCTCCTCCATTTCGGCGGGGTTGGACTTTCCCTGTTTTTCGTGTCCGGTGATTACAATGCCCCCTACTTCCCTGAAAAACTTGGACCATGTTGCAGGGCCCGTCTCCAATCGGACCGGCTCGGCTTCGGCGTGGATGATAGCCGCATTGATCCCGGCCCCCCACAGGCCGCAGCCATGTTTGGGGTCGTTGTTGTAACGGTCAGGGCCGTACACGCCAATTTTTACAGAGGAGGACGGAAACGGAAGAATATTCGACATGGGATTCCTTTCCCTTGGAAACTGGACATTTTTGGACCAAGTTCAATGCCAGCTGTCCCTGCTTGCATTGGGTATAGTAGACAGCTGATTTTCTGTTTTGCCAAGAAAATTCCTGTAAATTCATTATTATCAATCGTTTACGACTTTTGTGATCCTGCCGTCAAAAGCTTCTTTTCTTGACCAATCCGTTTTTTGGTTTCTCTTTCGGACGATAAGGGCCTTTTTTATTAGATTCTTTCCATTTGCAATGGGTTCTTTTTTCCCAACCCTCAACCGCATGTATTGAACCCAATTGGTTGGATCCTTTACGGGGTTCAAAATCGGATTGGTTGAATTGGGATACCCCAGCCGTTTGATTACGAACCTTTGTCCCATGAAGAATATCCCCTTCCGGGTTGCCCCTTGAAGCGTTCTTGGTAATCTTATTAGTGTGGCCAATGGGGTCACAATAAGGAGGATTCAACCAATGCGTTCCCGTTTACTTTTGGGCGCAGCAGCTCTTGCCCTATTTGTAGGTGCTGGACTGGCTGATAGTGCGCTCAAGTCCGGGCCTCAAGTGGGCAAAAGCCCCGGGGCATTTAACCCCTTGCATGCTACTGGTCCTGATGAAGGCCAGAAGCGTTGCCTAGTCTGAAAAAACGGCGGCAATCCTGTTGCGATGATCTTCGCTCGCGAGATCTCCGACAACTTGACCAGTTTGGTCAAGAAAATTGATGAAGCCACTGGAAAAAATTCGGACTGCTCCATGGGCAGTTTTGTGGTATTTTTGAATGATGAAGAAGGTTTCGAAAAGAAACTGAAAGATTTGGCGAAAAAGGAAAACATCAAGGAAACCGTCCTTACGGTCGATGGACCCGCAGGGCCTAAAGGTTACAATATTGCCAAAGATGCGGAAATTACCGTTGTCTTTTACAACAAACGCAATGTGAAGACCAACCTGGCTTTCAAAAAGGGTGAAATGAAAGAGGGCGATGTTGAAAAAATCGTTGCCGAGCTCAAGAAAATCCTGCCCGCCAAGTAATTCGTTGGCATTTTTTGGGGCCCCCGATTTCGGGGGCCCTGATTTTTTTCTTCCCTCTGTTTTTGTCATCTCGGCCTAACGGGCCATTCTTATGCCCTACCTGGACTACAATGCAACCACACCGGTGGATCAAGCTGTTCTTGAAATCATGCTACCTTGGCTGGGACAGGGGTTTGGCAACCCTTCAAGCGACTACCTATTAGGCAAAGCAGCTTCAAACGCCCTTAACGATGCCCGGACCCAATTGAATGCTTCCCTTGGCGGTTTGCATGGTTCCATCATTTTCACGGGCTGTGGTACCGAAGCCAACAACCTGGCCATTTTGGGAACCTTCCTTCCCAAACTTCACGGGCAATCCACGCTCAAGCGCTTTTTTGGTTACCCTGGCCACATGATTATTAGTGCCATCGAACACCCCGCCACGAAACAAACCTCTCTTTTCCTTAAACGGCTTGGTTTCCGACTTACCATTTTGAAAGTCGATGCTGCAGGTTTTGTCACTCCCCAAAGTGTGGAGAAAGCCCTCCGGAAAGACACGGTGCTTGTCAGCATCATTCACGCCAATAACGAGATTGGTGCGATTCAACCCATTGAAGCGATTGCAAAAGTCTTGAATCCACGGGGCATTTTGTTCCACACGGATGCCGCCCAAACCCTTGGAAAGATTCCACTCAATATCAAGGCAATGGGGGTCGACCTATTATCCCTGACTGGTCACAAGTTCTACGCCCCCAAAGGAGTGGGTGCCCTTTGGATACGACACGGGGTTCCCCTGAAACCGATCCAATTCGGGGGAGGTCAGGAAAAAGGTTTACGGTCGGGAACAGAAAATGTTGCCTTTGCCATGGGGATGGCCCATGCCGCAGAGGCAGCGATTCAAAATCTCGAGAAGGTTGCATCCAGGATGAAAACCCTTCGGGAGCGCCTTTGGCAAGGACTTTCCAGTATCCTGGGACAACGGATTAGGCGGACTTCTGACCCTGAAAGGACTCTACCCAACACACTCCATTTTTGCGTTCGCCACCTCCGGGGAGGGGAAATCCTGGCTGCCGCTACCGACCTCCAGGCGTCCACAGGTTCGGCTTGTCATGCAGGGATGGATCGTCCTTCGGAAGTGCTTTGTGCCCTTAGGTACCCATGGGAATGGAGCTTGGGCTCGATCCGCCTGTCTTTGGGGAAAGCAACAAATGAAACCGATGTGGATCATGCGATTTCGATTTTGGTAAAAGCCATCCACAGCTTGACCGAAAAACGCCCTGGCCGTTAGTCCCAATGCGTTTGCGCCATGGCGTTGCCTTGATATAAATACCTTGAAGGAGAATTCCGAAAATGACCCCACCCCATTGGCTTTCCAAAAGAAATGCCGAGATCAAACCAAGTGCCAATGGCAAGTCCTGGCTTTTGTACCAGGGGGGACAATTTCTCTGGGTTATTGGCGTCCTGCCTGCGGATGGCAAGTTCAGCAATAAAATCATGGACTCAATCAACGGCAAGCAAATCCAAAAAGGCAATGTCTATGAAACCGAGCTGGAAGCAATGGAAGGGGGGCTCATGGAACTCAAGGCCCACCTTGGTTGGTAATTGAAAAAACGATCTGACATAATGACCCTGTTGATTTTCCGCCTTTTGGATTTATCCGGACGATTACCATGCTCAAATTCATAAAAATGCACGGATTGGGAAATGATTATGTCTATGTCGATTGTTTTCGCCAACCCACCCCATCTGATCCGGTTGGTTTGGCCAAATTGGTGGCGGACCGCCATTTCGGGGTTGGGGGAGACGGCCTTATCCTTGTTTGCCCTTCTGAAATTGCCGATGCCAGGATGCGCATGTTCAATGCGGATGGCAGCAAATCGGAAATGTGCGGCAATGGAATTCGGTGTGTCGCCAAACTCGTCCATGACCAAGGCATTTCCCCAAAAAACCGCCTCACCATTGAAACCGGCCGAGGGGTATTGGTACTGGATTTGGAAATCGTTGGAGGAAAAGTATCCCAAGTCCGGGTGGACATGGGGGAACCGATTCTCGAGGCCGCTTTGATCCCGACTACTTTGCCCGGTTCACCCCCTAAAGAAGCCGAAATTATCCTGGGTTCCCAAATCCTCAGATTCACCTGCGTTTCAATGGGAAATCCGCATGCGGTAACTTTTGTAAATGCAATTGAAACCAGTTTGGTTTTTGGAATCGGCCCCCAAGTGGAAACCCATCCCTTTTTTCCTAAACGAACGAATGTCGAATTTGTCCGGGTAGATAACCGGGGAGAGTTCACCATGCGGGTTTGGGAGCGAGGTTCCGGCGAAACCCTTGCTTGCGGCACCGGAGCATGTGCTGTTTTGGTTGCCGGAGTCCTTACCGGGCGACTTGACCGGCGGGTCATCGGCCACCTTCAGGGAGGCGATTTGCAATTGGAATGGGAGGAATCCACAAACCATGTTTTTATGACCGGACCTGCCACAGAAGTTTTTCATGGCACTTGGCCACTTGCCTGAAAGGCCATACCCAGACCTTCTAGCGAGAAAAACCCTGTCGTCTCTTGATCCAAAGGCCCTGGATTTGGCATGATCACTTTGGGGAATACCCCCCATTCCGGAATATGAATCGTGAAAATCCGCAACCCTGTCCTGATTGAGGCACTCGCTTTGGGGGTGTCCCTTTTGATTCGGGTTTGGAACTGGACATTGCGTTACCAATTTGAGCCACTTTCCCCGGGACTTGAACCGAGATGGAATGCCAAGCTCATAGGCCCAAACCGTTATATCTACGCATTTTGGCATGAAAACATTTTGGTACCCGCTTATCGGATGAGGAATTTGGATATTGCGGTCCTCATTAGCCGCCATGCAGACGGCCAGTTAATAGCCCGAGCCGTGGAGTGGCTTGGTTTTCAAACTGTTCGCGGGTCAAGCACCCGGGGTGGAGTCCCTGCTATCAAAGGAATGGTCGCCAAAGCCAGGCAATACCATCTGGCAATTACCCCGGATGGTCCCAAAGGCCCCCGGAGAAAGTGCCAGGAAGGGGTTGCAGCCATAGCCTCTATTACCCAGAGATCGGTAGTTCCCTTTGCAGTCGGCTAGTCCAACGCCAAACGGTTGAAAAGTTGGGACAGGTTTGCCTTGCCGTTGCCTTTTAGTAAAGTTGTTTTTGTGATTGGGGAACCGATTCCGATCCCGGCAAACCTTGCGGAAGGGGATCTCGGGGTGTTTGCCAACTCCATTCAAAACGGGATTGATCAAGCCCAAGCCAAAGCGGATGAATTGGCGGCCTTGAAAACCAATCACCCCCCCAAGGCAAAGACCCAATCAAAAGCTGCCTAATCTTCCCAATTTGCATATTTGCTTAAATGTGTAATCCATTCTGGCGATAGCTTTCCCTAGACTTACTTGAGATGGAAGTTTCCCATATTTGTGGGTAACGCAGGCCTGTCTTTAGCCATTGGCCGGGATTGGGTTGATCTGAAAGGAAAAATGAGCACTCGTTGTGTTGTAACCGGTGGGACAGGCATGGTGGGAAGCCATGTCGTGGAATGCCTTGTTGGTCAAGGGCATCAGGTTACGGCAATAACAAGGCCTGGAAGCGACGCTCGATTCCTGCAATCATTGGGAGTTGCCATTTCCCCTTGTGGATTTGATAATGCCGACGACTTGGCCAAAGCAATTAGTGGGGCGGATCAGGTTTATCATTGTGCTTCAAGGGTCGGCGATTGGGGCCCTTGGAAACTATTTGAGGAACAGGTGGTTGGCGTTACCAGAAAACTGCGGGATGCCTGCGCCAGGGTTGCGGTTGGCCGTGTAGCCCATGTAAGTTCCATAACCGTTTATGGCCACCCACCCAAAGGGTTGACCACGATTCTGGAAAACGAAACGCTTGGTCGTTGGCCTGTTTGGTTTGACTACTATGCAAGGGCCAAAGCCGAATCAGAAATGCTTTGGAAGGACTACCCGGGTGAGTATGTCATACTCCGACCCAGTTGGATTTTGGGGCCAAGGGATCGGTACACACTTCCCCGGTTGATCCGGGCTTTCCAACGCATTTACACCCCCCTTATCGGCGATGGGGAAAACCTGATCAACATTATTTATGCTGGCGATGTTGCCGAAGGAATCGTCTTGGCGGGCCAAACCCCGGGGGTTTCCGGGGAAGCTTTTCACCTGTCGAGCGAAGGTGAAATCAGGGCCAGGGAGTTTGCGGACCTTTTGGGTAAAATGATAGGGGGCAAAGGACGAACGATTTTCCTCCCGGAGTGGTTTGTTTGGAGCTTGGCTTCAACCGTGG
>SXGT01269617.1_pt1 | contig 61189 bp, 40 predicted proteins | sample 3176221 | NCBI WGS metagenome assembly SXGT01 (sample SAMN11356862, study PRJNA531348) | freshwater metagenome | isolation source: freshwater sample F1-120 | place: China: Fuxian Lake, Yuxi | collected 2017-12-25 | reverse complement strand
GACGACCAGACCGACACGGACCAGGACGAGGACGGCGACGCCTGCGACGAGGACGACGACAACGACGGGGTTGCGGACGAGGATGACAACTGCCAGTTCCTCGCCAACGAGGACCAGATCGACAATGATCTCGACGGCCTCGGCGACGCCTGTGACAACGACGACGACAACGACGAGGTCGGCGATGAGGAGGACAACTGCCAGTTCATCTCCAACGACGACCAGACCGACACGGACCAGGACGAGGACGGCGACGCCTGCGACGAGGACGACGACAACGACGGGGTTGCGGACGAGGATGACAACTGCCAGTTCATCTCCAACGAGGACCAGACCGACAATGATCTCGACGGTTTCGGGGACGTCTGCGACGAGGACGACGACAACGACGAGATCGGCGACGAGGAGGACAACTGCCAGTTCATCGCCAACGAGGATCAGGTCAACAGCGACGACGACGAGACGGGTGACGCGTGCGACAACGACGACGACAACGACGGGGTGACCGACGAGAATGACAACTGTCAGATCGTCTCCAACGTCGATCAGACCAACAGCGACGAGGACGACGACGGCGACGCCTGCGACGACGACGACGACGGCGACGGCGTCGAGGATGGCGACGACAACTGCCCTTTCATCGCCAACGAGGACCAGGTTGACGCGGACGACAACGGCCAGGGCGACGCTTGCGACAACGACGACGACGGCGACGGCGTCGATGACGAGGATGACAACTGCCCCTTCATCGCCAACGCCGATCAGGCCGATCTGGACGACGACGGCCAGGGCGACGCTTGCGACGACGACGACGACAACGACGGGATCGACGACGTCGACGACAACTGCGCCCGGCTCGAGAACACCGATCAGGCCGACGCGGACGACGACGGCGCCGGGGACGCCTGCGACGAGGACGACGACGGCGACGGGATCGACGACGGTGAGGACAACTGCCCCCTGGTGGCCAATGGCGACCAGACCGACACGGACGGTGACGGCCTGGGCGAAGCCTGTGACGGCGACGGCGACGGCGACGGGATCGAGGACGCAGCGGACAACTGCCCCCTGGTCGAGAACGCCGATCAGCTCGACACGGACAGCGACGGCGCCGGGGACGCCTGCGACGAGGACGACGACAACGACGAGGTCGATGACGCGGAGGACAACTGTCCTCTGGTCGAGAACGCCGATCAGGCCGATCTGGACGACGACGGCCAGGGCGACGCCTGCGACGACGACACCTTCCTGGACAGCGACGAGGACGGCGTTCGCGACGAGGATGACAACTGCCCCGAGGACCCCAACGTCGATCAGCTCGACAGCGACGAGGACGGCATCGGCGACGTCTGCGACGACACGCCGCTGACCGAGGTCGAGGTCGTCGTCACCGACAGCGACTGCGAGTGCGCCACCCCGGCCGCCCCCGAGCGCGGCTTGCCGACCGGCCCGGCCCTGCTGGCCTTGCTGCTCGGCGCCCTCGTCACCCGACGGCGCCGAAGCTGAGCGCGCCAGGGCGCTCCGAGCTTGGATCGCCCTGGCGGACCCGCTTGGCCCTGTTGACTTGAATCCCCCTCGCTCCTACTCTCCAGCAGGTCGTTGCCCTGATGGCGCACGACCTGGGCGCTGATTTCTACAGGGCCGAGTTTAATTTTTTCGATTAAGTGGTTGATCTGGGCGGACCCTTCCACTAGAACCCCGCCGGGTCGTCACGGTCGACGGCAAGTCGCGCTCACGCAGATGGGTTTGAGCCTGTTTAGAGGCACTGGAAATGATTAAAGACCTTGCGAAGTTGAGGAACATCGGGATCTCCGCTCACATCGACAGCGGCAAGACGACGCTTACCGAGCGTATTCTGTTCTACACGAACAGGATTCACGCCATTCACGACGTCCGGGGCAAGGACGGCGTGGGCGCGAAGATGGACTCGATGGAGTTGGAGCGCGAGCGCGGCATCACGATCGCCAGCGCGGCGACGCACTGCAGTTGGCAGGATCACCACGTCACCATCCTCGACCCGCCGGGGCACGTCGACTTCCCGATCGAGGTCGCGCGCGCTCTGCGCGTCCTGGCCGGCGCGGTGCTGGTGCTGTGCGCGGTGGCCGGCGTCCAGAGCCAGTCGATGACGGTCGATCGCCAGATGCGGCGCTACCACGTCCCGCGCATCGCCTTCGTGAACAAGTGCGATCGCGTCGGCGCCAACCCGCTGCGGGTGGCCAACCAGCTGCGCGAGCAGCTCGGCCACAACCCCATCGTGATCCAGCTGCCGATCGGCCTTGAGAACAAGTTCGAGGGGATCATCGATCTGGTCGCGATGGAGGCGATGTACTTCCACGGCGACAACGGCGAGAAGATCGAGCGGGCGGCGATCCCGGCCGAGTACATGGATCAGGTCAACCACCAGCGCGAGCTCCTGCTGGACGGCGTCTCCATGTTCTCGGACGAGCTCATGGAGGCGATGCTGGAGGAGAGGGTCACCACGGAGATCATCCACAGGGCGATCCGTCAGGCGACCCTCGCCCACCAGATTACGCCGGTCATGCTGGGCTCGGCCTACAAGAACAAGGGCGTCCAGCCCCTGCTCAACGCCGTCGTCCAGTACCTCCCCAACCCGATGGACGTGACCAACGAGGCTCTCGAGATCACGCCCAACGGCGAGGTGCCGGTGGCTCTGACGAGCGACCCCGAGGCGGGGACGGTTGCGCTGGCCTTCAAGCTGGAGGACGGCCGCTACGGGCAGCTGACCTACCTGCGCATCTACCAGGGCAGGGTGGAGCGGGACTCCTTCATCCACAACACCCGCTCGGGCAAGAAGCACCGCGTCGGGCGGCTGGTGCGGATGCACTCGGACGAGATGGAGGAGATCACGGAGGCCGCGGCGGGCGACATCGTGGCGGTCTTCGGCATCGACTGCTACACGGGCGACACCTTCACCGACGGCAGCCGCGAGATCTCGATGACCTCGATGCACGTGCCCAACCCCGTCATCTCGATGGCGATCAAGCCCGTGGACAAGAAGGCCGAGATCAACGTCTCCAAGGCTCTGAGCCGCTTCACCAAGGAGGATCCGACCTTCCGGGTGATGACCGACCCCGAGAGCAACGAGACGATCATCAGCGGCATGGGCGAGCTGCACCTGGACGTCTACGTCGAGCGCATGAAGCGCGAGTACGGCGCCGAGGTCGAGACCTCGCCGCCGCGGGTGGCCTACCGCGAGACCCTCTCACGGAGGATCGACTTCAACTACCTGCACAAGAAGCAGACGGGCGGCTCGGGTCAGTACGGTCGCGTGGCCGGCTACCTGGAGCCCACCGAGGAGGAGTTCGAGTTCGTCGACGAGATCGTCGGCGGCTCGATCCCTCGCCAGTACATCGCCTCGGTCGAGAAGGGCTTCCGCTCGATGCTGGAGAAGGGCACCTTGATCGGCTCGCCGGTCGTCAACGTCAGGGTCGTCATCAACGACGGCGCCTCCCACGCGGTCGACTCCTCGGAGATGGCCTTCCAGGAGGCCGCTCGCGGCGCCTGGCGCGAGGCCTTCCCCGGCGGCAAGCCCAAGATCAAGGAGCCCGTGATGAAGGTCGTCGTCGAGGGGCCCGCCGAGTTCTCCGGCGGGATGCTCGGGACCCTGATGTCACGGCGAGGCCAGATCGTCGGCTCGGAAGAGGGCGACGGCATGGCTCGCATCCAGGCCGAGGTCCCGCTGGCGGAGATGTTCGGTTACTCGACCCAGCTTCGCTCCAACACCAAGGGCAAGGCCGAGTTCTCGATGGAATTCTCCCGCTACCTGCTCGTGCCCGAGGGCATCAGCAAGGAGCTCATCGAGAAGGCTCAAGCCGAAAAGAAGTAGAACGCCACAAGGAGGGTGAGATGAACGCCGAGCACTTGTACGAGCACAGCCCGCTCAAATTACTCCAGAGCAGCCCTCACGGGCAGCTTGGCGCCGGGCAGCTCGGCGTCATCTCGGCCAGAGCCGGGGTCGGCAAGACAGCCTGCCTGGTCCAGGTCGGCCTCGCGGCCCTTCTGCAGGGTAAACGCCTCCTGCACATCTCCCTGGGCGGTCAGACCGTCAGCCGCGTCCAGGCCTGGTACGACACGCTCTTCGTCGATCTGGCCAACTTCGTCCAGCTTGAGGCGCGCAACGCCACCCGGACCGACATCGACAAGCTGCGGCTCATCCAGTCCTACGCCAGCAACCTCATCCTCCCCGAGCAGATCGAGCGCTCCCTTGAGCTCTACGCAAAGCACATGTCCTTTGCGCCCGAGGTCGTCCTCATCGACAACTTCGACTGGACCGGCGACCCCATCGCCACCGCCGCCGCGCTCGGCGCCCTGAAGGCCAGCGCCCAAAGGATGGGCGCCGCTCTCTGGCTCACCGCCCGCTCCCACCGCGAGGATCCGATCAGCCACCCCCTCGGCCTGGCCCCGCCCTGCGACACCTTCAGCGGGCTCATCGACGTCGCCCTGCGGCTGGCCCCCGAGGCCGACGCCGCCGAGCTCACGCTCCTCAAGGACCGCAGCGACGTGGCCCCCGAGGTCCCCTCCATCCAACTCCAGGTCGACACGATGCGCGCCCTGACCGAAGGCGGGTGGCGCTCGACCGTCACCCTCCCGGCCGGCGTCTGCACCCTCCTCTCCGGCGGCGCCCAGGGCGCCGAGAGCGCCTTCGGCGATTGCGCGGAGCGCTGGGGCCTGACCGAGATCCACTACTCCTTCAAAGGCCGCCCCGTCTCCCGAAATACGGGCGTCCTGCTCCTGTCCGACGAGCAGCTCCAGCAGGGCCGGGTCAACGCCCGCTACCTCCAGGAGCACATGCACCGGTCCTACCCCGACACCCCCCTCTTCCAGAAGGTCCTCCAGTCGATCTGGCACCAGGTCAACACCGCCGGGCAGGTCTTCGTCATCGGGATCATCCTCGAAGACAACACCGTCAAGGGCGGCACCGGCTGGGCCGCGGAGCTGGCCAAGCACCTCAACAAGGAGCTCTTCGTCTTTGACCAAGAGCGCCAGTCGTGGCTGCTCTGGGACAACGACGCGTGGCACTCCCTCGAAGAGGCGCCCCGCATCACCTCGCGCCGCTTCACCGGGACGGGCTCCCGATTCCTCTCCGATCAAGGCCGCGCCGCCATCGAGGACCTCTTCCGAGGCTCCTTCGGCCCCCCCTCGGGCCAGAAGTCCTGAGACTCCCCTACCCCTCCTGAGACAGCCTCGACACCTCCTCCTCCAACGCCTCGATCTGCCGATGGTACTCCTCGGGTGAGATCTGGCCCGCTTCCGCCAGATCCGCGAGGCGATCGGCCTCGGCCTGGATCATCGCCATCAACGCCTCTGGATCGGCCGGCCCCGACGCCGATCCGGACTCCTGTGCGGACCCTGACTCGAACGACCACCTCACCTCGGTCTCCGTGATCCGAACCACCTCGCGCGTCCGGCCTCGCACCGCTGGACCTGCGGGCTCGATGACCCCCTCGACCACCTCAACCCCAGGATCACTCGAGGCCCGCTCGCCCGACACCCTCATCAAGGCGTCCGCCGGCGCCGACCCCGCGCCCGTCGCCATCGACGCCGCGGGCACGGGCGAGGTCGATCCCGTCGGGCCGCTCGATCCCGCCGAGGTGCCGAGGCGCTGGGTCAACACCACGAGCGACACCACCTCCACCTTCGAAACCGACAGCCCCATGCCTGCGAAGGCCCCGGCGATCTCCGGCGACAGCGCCTCGGCGAAGCCCTCCCTGTTCTTGTCGAGGTCCCCCGCGTCGCGCCGCTTCACGATCTCGGCGATGACCCGCTGCGCAGGGGGCTCCAGGACAACCTGGAGGTGCTTTCGCCCCACCAAAGGCTCCGCGCCCACCACCGCGCTGACAAAGCGCGAGGGCGCGTCTATCGCCACCCGGATCCAGATCTCCGCCTTGATGCGGCGCTGATCGGCGGTCCATACCTCGCTGACATGACAGCGAAAGGTCCACGGCGTGGCCTTGAGCCAGACCAGCCCAAGGCCGCCAGCGCGCCCTCCCTCGGCGATGTAGCGCCCCTCCCCCAGCACCCCCAGGGGCTCGTCGCCCCGCATGACGACCGCAAACTCACCGCCGCCCACCTCCAGGACCGGCTCACCCTGACCCAGGCCTGCGTCCCCGACCACCCGCGTGACCGTCTCTCGACGCTCCGGAGCGGGCCAGTCCACCTTCTTGCGGCCCACGGAGGCAACCCCGGCCTCCGCGAAGCCCAGATTCTTGAGCCCCTGATCGATCATGTCTCCCTCCCTTTGCTGAAGCCGTGGACATCTTCGCAAGCCACGCTCCCCCGACGCAAGCCCGACGACCTCAACGTCTTCACGCCCCCCTCTGCGCTCAGGTCCCCTCTCGTCCCCCGCGCCGGGATCTCACCACGGCAAGCACTTGCTGACCGCGGGCGCATGCCCCAGAATCAACGGGCGAGGTGGCCTCGCGCTCAGGGAGACAGGCATGCACAGGTTCATCCACATCGTGACGATCGGGGCTGCGCTCCTGGCGGTCTTCGGCGCTTGCGGCGACCCCGCGCCGGCCTCGGACCCCGCCGCTCAGGAGCCCGAGGGACAGCCCACCCCTGAGCCCGACGCCGCGGAGCCCGACGCCGCAGAGCCCGAGCCTCAACCAGACCCTCAACCTGAGCCTCAACCCGAGCCTGAGCCCGAGGTCTTCTCGGACGACCCGCTGGAGTGGGCTCCTGGCGCAGATGGCCCCTTTGCCGTCGGCTTCCGAGTCCAGGACGTGACATGGACCTCGCCTGAGAGCGGCGAGCCTCGGACGATCAAGGTGAACATCTGGTACCCGACCTTGACCACCGAGGGCGAGCCCGCCGTCTACCTGGGAGTGCGAGCCTTCACCGACGAGGAGGTCGTGGTCGGGGCCCCGCCCGCCGATCCGGTCTACCCCGCGGGCTACCCCGTCCACGCCCACTCGCACGGCTTCCAGGGCTTCGGCGGGACGAGCGCGGACCTGATGCGGCACTTCGCCTCCCACGGCTGGCTCGCGGTGGCCCCCGACCACACCAACAACACGCTGTCCGACCACCGCGACCCGCTCCCGACCGCCCACTACTTCCACCGACCGCTGGACATCCGCGTCGCCCTGGACACGATCGAGGCGCTGCCAGACGGCGATCCGCTCGCGGGCAAGGCCGACACCTCCCGCGTGCTCCTGAGCGGCCACAGCTTCGGCGCCTACACCACCTGGGTCACCGGCGGCGCCAGCCTCGATCTGGAGGTCATCCGACAGCGCTGCGAGTCCGGCGACATCCCCGAAGGCGGCTGCACCGAGGCCGAGCTTGAGATCCTCGCCTCGGATCTGAGCGACGCCCGCGTCGTCGCCACCTTGCCCATGGCCGGGACGCTCAGGACGAACTTCTTCGGAGAGCAGGGCCACCGGGACATCAAGGGGCCGGTCTTCTTCATGAGCGGCAGCGAGGACAAGGTCGGCGCCGAGGAGCAGTTCGCGCTCGTCGACGGGATCGACCTGACGTGGATCGAGCTGGAGGGCGGCTGCCACCAGACCTTCGCGCTGGGCTTCTGCAACACCCTCGACCCCCAGGAGGGCTTCACGATCGTCAACACCTTCGCGCTGTCCTTCGCCCGACACCTGATCCTGGCCGACGACAGCCCCGCGACCCTCGCGATCCTCGACGGCTCCGCCCCGGTCTCGGACAAGGTGACCACCTTCGAGCGCAAGCGCCCTTGATCATTCAGGAAACCATCCCCTGGAGGGTCTCCCACGGTCCCACTTGAGGCGAGGGCGTGTGGGTCAGGAGCCGCGCACGAGGAGGGGGTGCGAGGAGGCGCTGCACTCCTGGCCGCGCAGCTCGGTGAGGATCTCTTCGGGCAGGGGAAACCAGCGCAGGCCTTCGAAGTCGTCGTCGGGGACCGGATCATCGCACCGCTGCCCGGCGTAGCCTTCACAGGCGGCGCGGGTGACCTCGGCGGCGGCCTCGATGTAGCCCTCCAGCGCCCACTCGGGCTCGGTGGCGTGTCGGGCGCGGTAGTCGAGCACGCCGCTGCGGTAGGACAGGTCAAAGAGGCTGCGGGGGGGATCGGGGCGCCCGAGGCGGTGACGCCACAGGCCAGTGGCCGGATCGAAGCGGTAGAGCGGCAGCAGCCGCCAGCCCTCGGAGGCGACGAAGTTGACGGCCTTGATGAGGAAGTCGAAGACGGCCTCGGAGATGAAGTAATTGAAGTTGATCCGCACCCAGCCGGGCTTGACGCCCTCGCACCCCCGCATGATCTGGCGCTCGAAGGCTCTGGAGGTGGTCAGGTCGATGCCCAGCAGGCGGTGTCCGTAGGGGCCTGCGCAGGAGCAGCCGCCGCGGGTCTGGATGCCGAAGAGGTCGTTGAGGATGGCCACGACGGCGTTGTGGTGCAGGAAGCGATCGCGGTGGCGGACCATGAAGGAGACGATGGAGAGGCGCCAGGCGTCGGGGTTGCCCAGGATCTTGATGTCGGGGTTGGCGGACCACGCGGCGATGGCCCGCTGGATGAAATCCTGCTCGCGGGCGCGGATGCGCTCGGCCCCGACGGCCTCCTTGAGCTGGAAGACCAGGCCAGCGCGGATCGAGCCGATGATGGCCGGCGTGCCGCCCTCCTCCCGGTGCTCGATGTCGTCGAGGTAGCGGTGCTCCTTGTGGTTGACGTAGGCGACGGTGCCACCGCCGGGGACGGAGGGGACGCTGTTCTTGAAGAGGGCGCGCTTGGCGATGAGGATGCCGGGCGACCCCGGCCCGCCGATGAACTTGTGGGGTGAGATGAAGATGGCGTCCTTGGTGATCAGCGCCCCGTCGGGCTCATCGTCGGCCATGTTCATCTCGATCTTGACGTAGGGTCCAGCGGCGGCGAAGTCCCAGAAGGACAGCGCGCCGTGCTTGTGCAGCAGGGCGGCGATCTGGCGGGTCTTCGAACCGATCCCGGTGACGTTGGAGGCGGCCGAGAAGCTGCCGATCTTCAGGGGCCTGTCGGCGTGGCGGATCAGGGCCTCCTCCAGCTGCTTGAGGTCCACGCGGCCGTCGGCGTCCTCGTCGATGACGACCACGTCGCAGATCGACTCTCGCCAGGGCAGCTCGTTGGAGTGGTGCTCGTAGGGTCCGATGAAGACGACGGGCCGCTCCTCGGGCGGGATGAGCGACGAGAGGCCGTAGCGGGCGTCGAGATCGGCGGGCAGGCGCAGGTTCATCACGTCGATGAGCTTGTTGATCGCGCCGGTGGCGCCGGAGCCGCAGAAGATCAGGGCGTCGCGCTCATCGGCGCCGACGGCCTCCTTGATGATCCGGCGGGCCTCCTCGCGGAAGCGCGTCGTCTGGAGGCCGGTGCCAGAGGTCTCGGTGTGGGTGTTGGCGTAGAGGGGCAGGACCTCCTGGCGGATGAAGTCCTCGATGAAGGCCAGCGAGCGCCCGGAGGCGGTGTAGTCGGCGTAGGTCACCCTGCGCGGGCCAAATGGCCCCTCAAGGACCTGGTTGTCGCCGATGATGGCGGCGCGGATCGTCTCGATGAGCCTGTCGGCGTGATCGCCCATGCGTCCCTCCTCTCTGTGCCCGGCACAGAGTGCACCCTGACGCCGCCGAGCGCAATGGGGGTGGAGGTCGTCGGCTCGCTTCAGTGCTTGAGGATGAAGTCGTCGGGCTTGGCGGTCAGCAGGGAGCAGGGCAGCTCGCGCATGACCCGCTCGGCCGTGTTGCCCACCAGCGCGCCCTCGATCCCCGAGCGGCCGACGCTGCCCATGCACAGCAGGTCCGAGCCTCGGGAGGCGACCGTCTCCAGGATGGCCTCATCGGGCCGACCGCTGGCAAGGACGGGCTCCCAGGAGACTCCCCTGAAGTCCTCGATGTCGCAGAACTGCTGGAGGGCGTTGAGGGTGTGCTCACGGCTCTCCAGGCTGGCCTGGGCCATCTCGGGGTCGTAGAAGTCGCCGTAGACGTCCATCCACTGCCGCGGGATCAACTCCCGGACGGTCAGCACGTCGACGTGGGCGCCGTAGAGTTGGGCGATCTCCCCAGCCCAGCCCAGGGCGCGGCGCGAGGCGACCGAGAAGTCCACGGGGCACAGGATGCGCCTCGGGGGCCAGGCGCAGCCGGGCTTGACCACCCAGACCGGCCAGCGGCTCTTGTTGACGAGCTTCTCGCTCGTCGAGCCCACCAGCAGACGCTGGATCGCGCCGAGTCCGGTGGCTCCGACGACGAGCAGATCCGCGCGGTAGATCGAGGCCACCTCGAAGATCGCCAGGATCGGGCGCCGCTGGCTGACCTCACAGGTCACCTTGACCTCCTCGGCGCCCAGCGCCCTGGCCTCGGCCACCATCCTCGACTGGAGGTTTTCCATCAGGGGCTCGTTGGTGTAGAGCTGATCGTAGCGCCCCTCGGCGCTCTGCCCGGCGCTGCGCACGACATCGACGTCGAGGTGCCCCGGCAGCGCCGCCACCGCGTGGACCTCGGCGCCCACACGCCTGGCGAGCGCCAGCGCCGCGCCGAAGGCCTCGCGCGCCTGGGCCGAGAAGTCAAAGCCGACGACGATATGCTGGATGAGCTGTTCCATGATCTCTCCCTCTCGTTCAAAGTTGGGCTGGACGCATCTTTTGCGGCACCTTCCGGTCGAGCGCATCATCTGCATGATGGCGCGCTCAAGAGGCGCCCTGACGGCGCCTGTCGACGGCCTCACCGGCTTGCACAAGAGCAAGGGCAGTGCCACATGGATCGGCGCGGCTGTTGATGGACAAGGGCGCGGCTGATAGAACGCTGATGGGCTTGAGGGGCCGAGGTCGTCGAGGACGACAGCGACGCCGTCGGCCAGAAGACGCCGTCGGCAAGCTCGACGCCGTCGGCAAGCTCGACGCCGTCGGCAAGATCGACGCCGTCGGCAAGATCGACGCCGTCGGCAAGATCGACGCCAGCGGCAAGATCGACGCCGTCGGCCAGAAGACGCCGTCGGCAAGATCAACGCCAAGGAGGAGCACCCAGCGGGTGACGCCCAGGCGGGCCCATCGGCCCGTCGACACAAGCCGTCCTCGCATCGACGACGACAGCATCGGCCCGACGACCGACGGGAGTCAAAACCATCAGACCTCCAGGCTCCGACACGACTCCTGACGACCACAACCCCCCGGATCATGGCAGACAACACTCAGATCAACCGACGCAACCTCCCCAGAAACACCCGCGCCAACGGCGTAGCCACGCGGCGACGGATCCTCGATGAGGCCACCGCCCTCTTCGCCTCCCAGGGCTACGAGGCCACCTCCCTGCGGCAGATCAGCGGCGCCTCAAGCGTGGACATCGCCACGCTCAAGTACCACTTCGGCGACAAGGCCACCCTCTTCGCCGGCGTCTACCAGCACGGACATCAGGAGTTCCTCGCTCGCCTCAACCCCCTGCTGAACACGATGACCCGGATCTCCACCACCTTGGAGGTCAAGGCGCTGATCCGCGATCTGGTCGCCGTCGCCCACGACAGCCTCTCCCTTCAAAACGACTTCGTCCGCATGGTCCTCTTCCGCATCCTGGAAGACTCCTCCGACATCCACCACCTCGAAAACGAACTCCAGGGCATCGCCCTCGGACTCCTCGACGAGGGCTTCCGAGGCATGATCCGCAGAGGCCTCATCCGAGACGTCGACGTCCGCGCCCTCCTGGCCCTCCTCATCACCGCCATCCCCATGTGGTACGTCACCTCCGAGGTCAAACCCACCTGGCTCGGATCCCCACCTCCGCTGTCTGACCAGGGCCGCGAGCGGGCCGAGCGCTTCCTTTGCCAGCTCCTCGAAGGCTACCTCCTGCCCTGATCCCCCACCTTCGCCCCTTGCGCCGCTTCGCCCGAGGGCGTAGCCTTGACCTGCACCAGTTCGCCAGAGCAAGGAGGAAGCATGACACATCCCATGACCATCAACTTTCGCAATATCGGCCCCTCGGACGCTGTCGAAGCTGAGATCCGGCGGCGCGCCGACAAACTCCAACGCCTCAACGATCACTGGCAGTCCTTCGAAGTCACCGTCGAAGCCCCGCACACCAACCAGACCAAGGGCAACCAGTTCCAGGTCCACATCGACATGAAGGTGCCCGGGGCGCACCTCGTCATCTCGCACGACCCCGGCAACAGCGACGCGCACGACGACATCTACGTCGCCATCAGGGACGCCTTCCGGGCCGCGCGCAGGCGCCTGACCCACCACATCGAGTCCAAGCAGCATCGCTGACCCAGGACCACCCCAGATCCCTGGGATGGACGCGCGCCTCACGCCGCCCGACGGCCGATCTTCAGTTGGAATCCAGGAGGGGTCGGATCTGCTCTGCGCCGATGCTGTAATTCCTGGCGCAGTAGTCGCAGTTGATGCTGAGCACCTCGCCGCTGGACACGATCTGCTCCAGCTCCTCGCGGCCCATCGAGGCCAGCGCGCCCAGGACGCGCGCCTGATCGCAGTTGCAACCGTTGAAGACGGGGTTGACCCCCAGCAGCGAATAATCGAAGTGCTCCATGATCTGGGCCAGCAGCGCCTCGGGATCGCCGTCCGTGGCCAGAAGACCCGGCGTGATGTCCTCGAAGGTCCCCGCCCTCGCGGCCATCAAGGCCACCGCGCCCTCTTCGGCCCCGGGCAGGAGCTGGATGATCGCCCCCCCCGCCGCGCGGACCTCGCGCTCGCCCTCGACGACGCAAGACAGCATCGCGATCGAGGTAATCTGCTCGGAGCGCTCCATGTAGGCCATCAGGGCCCCGCTCAACCCGCCCTGCGGATCGGTGCCGATGAAGCCCTGGTGCAGCTCTCCATTGTAGAGCACTCGCACGACCTGCAGCACGACGCCCTCGCCGAGCTCGACCACCGCACCCTCCGAGACGTTGACGAGCCCTCGGGTCAGGCCGCCTGGGTGGGAGTCGGCCACGACGTTGAAGCGATACGGCGACGTGGACAGGATCGCCTGGACCCTCATGCCGGGGGACATCATCTCGCGGACGAGCACCGAGGCCGTGACCAGGTCGCCCACCATCGCCGCGTGCTCCGACGAGACCTCCTGGGCGTCGAGGATTCCCTGGACCGTGTCGGTGCTTCGGATGGTGATGACGCGAAAGGAGCCATCGTTGGTCATGGCTCGGATGCAGCGGTCTGTCTGGCCCATCGCTCTCCTCCTGCTCGGGTGGGAGGCTATTGCATCAACCCGCAGGCGCCGTCAAGGGATCGACCGTCTCGGGGTGCCCGTCAGGGTGGGAGGCGTCGTGGTCGCGGGGCTCCAGGTGGGTGGTGATGTGGCAGCGGGCCGCTGGCTCCAGGCTCTCGGCCATCATCGCCTCGCAGCGCGAGGCCCGCGCGTGGGCGTCCTTGAGGCTTGAGCCCTCCTCGAAGATCAGGTGCACCTCGATCCAGACCTCGGCGCCGACCCGGCGGAAGTGCAGCTGGTGGTAGTCGACGACCAGCGCCTCGGCGCGCGCCCTGCCCAGCGCGGCCAGCAGCGCGGCGCTGTCCTTGTCGTCGACCCGCTCCATCAGGCCGTCGAAGGACTCCTTCATGAGGCTCGCCCCGCTCCAGAGGATGTTGAGGCCGACCAGGATGGCCACGACGGGATCGAGCCAGACCAGATCCGTGATCCAGACCAGGGTGACGCCGACGACGACCCCCGCGCTGGTCCACATGTCGGTCAGGACGTGCTTGCCGTTGGCCACCAGCACCAGCGCCTTCTTGCGCCGCCCCACCCTCACCAGCGCGACGCCGAGCGCCAGGTTGACGAGGCCGAGCCCGGCGGTGATGGCGACCCCCAGGCCGAGCGACTGGACCTGCGGGCCGAGGGCCAGCGAGCGGGCCGCCAGCGCCAGGATGGAGAGCGCGGCGGCGAAGATCATCGCCCCTTCAAAGCCGGCCGAGAAGTAGGCGATCTTGCCGTGACCATAAGGGTGCTGGCGGTCGGCGGGCTGCGCGCCCCACCACAGGCTCAAGGCCGCCACGCCCGTGGCCGCGATGTGGACGACGGACTCGGCCGCGTCCGACAGGATCGCGTCGCTGCCCGTGATCAGCGCCGCGCTCAGCTTGCCGACCAGCATCAAGACCGCGGCGGCCAGACTCGCCCCCATCGCGATCCGCTCGGCGCCCCACCTCCCCTCAGGCGCCAAGATCGGCCTCCGCGCCAAACGCCTGCCGCGCCAGATCCGCGCGGCGCGTCTCGAAGCCCACCCGCGCGTCCAGCATCGACAGCGGCGGCCGGCAGGCCGGGCTCGTCCAGATCTGGACCTTGCGCCCTGACCACATCGCCTCGACGCGCTCCACGAACCCCATCGACAGGACCTCCAGACGCCTCGCCCCGACCAACAGACAAAGCCACCTGCCCTCGCATTCCTCATCGAGCGCTTGAAGACCGACAGGCGACCGGGATATGCACGCTGAGGCGGCGACGCATCGCGCCGCGACGGATCGCCCTCACCCCCGAGGTCAAGGCCGCAATGATCGACTCCCTCATCCCCCTCTTCAAGCCCCGCAGCGTCGCGGTCATCGGCGCCAGCCGTCAGGCCGGCACGATCGGCAACGAGATCCTGCGCAACCTGCTGCGGTGCGGCTTCCAGGGGGTCGTCTACCCCGTCAACCCCCACGCCCACGCCGTCCACGCCGTGCGCGCCAGCCCCAGCGTGCTCGACCTCCCCGAGCCCGTCGATCTGGCCGTCGTGGCGGTCCCGGCCGCCCGCGTCATCGAGGTCGCGCGCCAATGCGCCCAGGCCGGCGTCAAGGCCATGGTCGTCATCTCGGCGGGCTTCAAGGAGGCCGGCGAGCAGGGCGCTCGCCTTGAGGAGGAGCTCACCACCATCGCCCGCGACGCTGGCATCCGGATCGTCGGCCCCAACTGCCTTGGGGTCATCAACGCCAGCGACGAGGTCCGCCTCGACGCCACCTTCGCGCCCACCTTCCCCACCCCCGGGCGCGTCGGCTTCCTGACCCAGAGCGGCGCCCTCGGCGTGGCGATCCTGGATACCGGCGAGGCGCTCGGCCTGGGCCTGTCGACCTTCGTGTCGATCGGGAACAAGGCCGACGTCTCTGCCAACGACATGCTGGAGTACTGGGAGGAGGACCCCGACACGGCGCTCATCCTGCTCTACCTGGAGAGCTTCGGAAACCCGCGCAAGTTCTCAAGAATCGCCCGCCGCGTCGCCGCCCGCAAGCCCATCATCGCGGTCAAGAGCGGCCGCTCCGCGTCGGGGCGCCGCGCGGCCACCTCGCACACCGGCGCGCTGGCCGGCGTGGACGTGGCCGCCGACGCGCTCTTCTGGCAGACCGGGGTCATCCGGGTCGACACCATGGAAGAGCTCTTCAACACCGCCCTGCTGCTGGCCCACCAGCCCGTGCCGCGCGGCCGCCGCGTCGCCGTCCTGACCAACGCCGGCGGCCCCGGCATCCTGGCTGCGGACGCGTGCGAGGCGCAGGGCCTCACCCTCCCCCAGCTCTCCGAGCACACCCGGGCTCGCCTGAGCGCCTTCCTCCCCCCCGAGGCCAGCGTCCGGAACCCCGTCGACATGATCGCCAGCGCCTCCCCCGAGGCCTTCGAGCGCGCCGTGCGGATCTTGCTGGAGGACGACGACATCGACAGCCTCATCGCCATCTTCGTCCCCCCGATCGTCACGCGCGCCCAGGAGGTCGCCGAGGCCATCAAGGCCGGCGCCAGCGGCTCGCACAAGACGATCCTGTGCAACTTCCTGGGCTCGCACGGCGTCCCCGAGTCCCTGCGCAGCCTCCAGGCCGCCTCCATCCCCTCCTTCACCTTCCCCGAAACGGCCGCGATCACCCTCGGCCGCGCCGCCCGCTACGGCGAGTGGCTCAGCCGCCCCTCAGGCGCCCCCGCCGACCTCCCCGGGATCGACGCCGACGCCGCCGCCCAGACCATCCAGCGCGCCCTCGCGGGCGCCAGCGAGGGCGCCGCGGGCCTCTGGCTCTCGCCCGACGAGATCGCCGAGGTCCTCGGCGCCTACGGCATCCGACAAGCCCGACAGCGCACCGCGAGCACCGCCGACGAGGCCGCCAGCGCGGCCTCGCACATCGGCTTCCCCGTCGCCCTCAAGCTCATCAGCCAGACCCTGACCCACAAGACCGACGTCGGCGGCGTCCGCCTCGGCCTCCGCACGCCCGAGGAGGTCTGGGACGCCTTCGCCGGCATGGCTCGCCGCCTGGAGGTCGCCGGCCACCACGGGGCGATGCAAGGCGTGCTCGTTCAAGAAATGGTGCCGGAGGGGGTCGAGATCATCGCCGGGGCCTCCCTCGACCCGGCCCTCGGGATGCTCCTCATGGTCGGCCTCGGCGGGGTCCACGCCGAGATCTTCAAGGACGTCGCGGTCCGCGTCCACCCGCTCGAGGACATCGACGCCTCGGAGATGATCGCCGGGCTGCGCGCCGCGCCCCTGCTCAAGGGCTACCGCGGCGCCCCGCCGGCCGACACGGGCGCCCTGGCCGAGCTGCTGCTGCGCCTCGACCGCCTCATCTCCGACCATCCCCAGATCGTCGACCTCGACCTCAACCCCCTCAAGGTGCTCCACGAGGGCCAGGGCGTCGTCGCCGTGGACGCTCGCATCCGGGTCCAGCCCACCGAGGCGCAGCGCTTCGGGTGAGCGCCCGGCCGCTCAGAAGCCATTCGGAAATGAAAGGCCGAGTTGTGGGAGGGCCAAAGGGGTCAGATGTGGATTGGACGAGGAAGCAGTGGGGCGGCGCCCCCTGCGACCGAGTCCGAGCCGCAGATGGCCTCTTTGGACCCCCACAACGACGGCCTGGAGTTTCCGAATAGCTTCTCAGGGCGCCTCGATCTCCGGGACAACCAGATCGACCTCCGCCGACAGGAAGTTCGAGGAGGTCCCCGAGGCCTTGACCTCGCCCGCGCCGATGCGCACGCCCAGCAGGGAGATGGTGCTGAGATCGATGATCCCGTCGAGCCCCCTGGGGCCGAAGATCCGAGGCAGCGCCTCGAAGAGGCCCACGACCATCGACTCGACCCGCTCGTCGTCGAGTTCGAAGAGCGGCTCTTCGATCAAGTCCGCCCAGGCCTCGACCTCGAACTCCAGATCGAGCTCGCCGTCCACCACCCGCGCCGTGACGTCCAGCGCCAGAGAGACGCTCACCGCGGCCCACTTGACCCTCGGCCCGCCCTCCGGCGCCAGATAGAGATCAATAATAAGATCAGGCACTTGAACCTTGAGCGGGAAGCTCCCCGGCTCGACGCTGGCCACCGGCGGCAGCAGCGGCACCAGCTCGATGTCCACGGGCGTGTCTGCGCTGGCGTGCGCCTTGAGATCATCGCCGACCAGCAGCGCCAGCGCCCCGACGTCGAGCTCGATGGGCAGCTCGCCCCCCTCGCCGACCAGCTCGTTGACGTTGATCCTCAGCCCCCCCGCCCGCCACGCGGTGAAGAGCAGCTTGTTGAAGAAGTCCTCCGCCATCGCCAGCCTCACCATCCGCCTCGGCGACCCCTGCGGCGGCCTCCCCGGGGTCGTCAGGACGCCCGGCGAGTCGGGGATGCCCAGGGCGGGGCCGAGCGGCATGTCGACATTGCCCACCACGTCGATGCCCTGCGGCGTGACCGCGATGGACTCCAGCAGGATGTTGAGGATCAGCCGCTGGCTCAAGAGGTTGAAGTCCAGGTTCAGCAAGGAGGGATCAAAGAGCTGCGGGACGACGAAGTCCTCGACGAGATCGACCAGCGCCTCCTCGGCCTTCTCCCGCGCGAACTGCTCCATGATCGTAAAGACCACGTCCAGCAGCCCCTCGCCGCGCAGGTTGAAGTTCTCCAGCGAGACCACGGTGTTGCGCTGCTCGAAGACCGGCAGCCCCGCCCCGTCGAGGGTGATGACCAGCTCCGTGGTGATCCTGGCCGGATCGATGTCCAGGCCGCCGGAGATGTCCACGTCCGCGATCGACAGCTCCTTCTCGAAGGTGACGTCGATGGACAGGCCGTTGATCGCCGCCACGATCCCGATGTAGCCCTCGTGCAAGGTCAGATCGACGGTCACCTCCCCATACTCGAAGCGCTCGACCCGGAAGTCCTCGTCCTCCCCCGTCGGCAGCACCCCGGCCAGCAGGTTGTCGATGAAGCCGGCCTGGAGCTGGGCCTGGAGCGCCTGCTCGGCCACGTCCAGCGTCTCGGGCGTCAGGCGACCCGTGACGGCGTCCCCCATCGGCTCGCCCCAGGGCACGAAGTCGCCGTAGATGGCGCCCCGCAGCGCGCTCGTGGAGCGGCCGGCCTTGTCGAAGGCCACGATCTCCAGGATGTTGGCCCCGACGTTGAGCGGGACGCTGGCCTCGAAGGCGCCCTCGGCCCCCAACGCGACGGGGAAGCCGCCGATCTCGACCCTGTCGATCCCCGCCCCCGAGTCAAAGGCCGATCCCTTGACGACGAGCTGATCGCCCTGCGCCCCCTCGACGAAGAGGCCCCGCTCCGGCGCCGTGATGTCCAGCTCCGGCAGGTTGACGTCGACCGCGATGTCGATCTCTATCGTCTCGACGCCCGCCGCCTCGACCTTGATCGTGCGGAGCCCCTCGGCCTGCTGGATCGTCGTGGCGAAGGCGCCGCCCTCGACCGGGACCGCCCGGCCGTTGACCAGCACCTCGGCGATCCCCTCGGTCGCGCTCCCCTCGACCGCGACCTCCAGCGAGGTCAGGATCTGCCCCGAGGTCGGGGTCACAACCCTCAGCTGCGCCTCCTGCTCGACCGGCGACCCTGGCCCTGCCCCCGCGCTGTCGCCGCCGCACCCGGCGGCGCCTGTCGCCAGCAACGCGAGGACGATCCCCGCCCGACTTGCACCCGACACGATCCCCAACCCCATCCCCTCACCTCCAGACTGCGATGCGCGGCTCGACCGCGCCGAGTCTAGGGAAGAGCGCAGGTTATTACCAACTCCAGGGGGGCTCCTCGGCGCAAGGACGACGCGGGCGAGCGCGCCGGGGAGGGCTCACCGCCGCAGCCAGTCGCGCGGCAGGATGAGGACGGGGCGGGTGGAGAGCTCAAGGAGCCGCTCGGTCGTGCTGCCGAAGATGTTGGCCTTGAACCCGCCCTTGCCGTGCGAGGGCACCACGATCAAGCTCGCGCCCGCCTCCTCGGCCGCGCTCACGATCGTCGGGGCCACCTCGGCGCTGACGATGACCTTGTAGCGGGCGCGCTCGTCCATCTTGAGCACCGTGGAGGACAGCTCGCCCTCATAGAAGCGCCGCAGCGTCTCCCAGAAGTCGCCCCTGACCGGCACGCCGGCCTCGCCAGGGAGCGCCGGCACGAGCACCGGCATGGCCATGACGTGCAAGACGGTCAGCGGCGCCTCGAAGACCGCCGACAGCTCCACGGCGCGCTGCAAGCCCAGGTGGCTGTCCTGGCTGAAGTCCGTCGTGGTCAGCAAGCTCCCGTAGACGATCGGCTCACCTCCCCCCGCCGCGTCCTGGGCGTCCACGACCAGCGCCGGGATCTTCAGGTGCCGCACGAGCTTGCGGGTCGTCGAGCCCACCAGCAAGCGCTCCAGCATCGTCCTGGAGCGCCGCGCGATGATCAAGAGGTCCACCCCCCGGCGCCCGATGAAGTCCATGATCGACTCGGCCGCGTCCCCGACCACCACCTCGGCGTCGCAGTCCACACCCCGCTCGGCGAGCCCCTGCTGGGCCTCGTTGAGGCGCTCGGAGATCTGCGACTGGACCTTGTTGATGTGCTCGATCAGCGCGTCGGAGGTGTGGAAGCCCATCGGCACGACCGTGTCGACGTAGAGCAAGGTCACGCGAGCGCCAAAGGCCCGCGCGAAGGCCTCCGCGTGGCGGTAGGCCGCCTCGGCGGCGTCGGAGAGGTCTGTCGCGACGAGGATCTGACGAACTTTCATGGCGTTGCTCCCTTGAAGGCGGCCAATGTCACCCGCCCTGCCCTGAGCAATCCCCGTGCCGACCTGCTCCAACCCCCCGCGCCCACCCTGGCCGCGCTACCGCGCTCGACCGCTCACGCAAAAAATGCACCAATCAACATCATCGCGCAAAATCTGCATATCGCATTGTTGAGGATCGCCCCCCGCACTCCACCCCCAGCGTGGCTCGCTGCTTGCTTGTGCGCCAGACTGCGCGGGCAATTGAGCCCCCCTCGACGAGAAGGCGCAATGACCAGCATCACCCGCATCCTCCTCCCCATCGACTTCTCCCCGACCTCCCGGCTGGCCCTTGAGTGGACCATGGGGCTGGCGCGAACTCACCGCGCGAGCGTCACCCTGCTGCACGTCCAGGATCTGCCGGACCTGACGCCGCTCTCTCCTTCCATGGAGGCTCTCCTGCCCTCCTACAACTTCTTGAACGAGGTGGTCAGCGCCCGCCATGAGGAGGCCAAGGCGCTCCTGGGGGAGTGGATCAAGCCCTACGAGGGAGATGGCGTCCCCATCGACTCGAAGTTCTGCCAGGGGGTGCCCTTCGATGTCATCCTCGATGTCTGCCAGCAGGGCGGCCACGATCTGATCGTGATGGGCACGCACGGGCGCACGGGGGTGGGTCGCTTCTTGCTCGGATCGACCACCGAGCGCGTCGTCAGGCTCTCCCCCGTCCCCGTGCTGACCGTCCGCCTGCCGACAACGGACGCCTGACAGGCGCGCTCAGGGATCTTCAAAGCCCTCGAAGATGTACCCCCGGTCCTCGCTGCCCTCGATGAGGCGGATCGCGCAGTTGCCGGGGTTGCCCTCGGTCTCGAACCACTCGGGGCTGTAGTGGCACCACATCATTACAAAGGCCCTCAAGGTCACCCCGTGGCAGACGACGATGAGATCCTCGATCCCGTGCTTGCGCAGATCGCGGTGGAAGGTCCCGAAGGCCTGGTGGACGCGCGTGGCGACGTCAAAGCGGCTCTCGCCCAGCGGGAACCGCACCCAGAACTTGCCCGCCGCCTGCTCCTGCTTGCTGTGCAGCGCGTACTCGTCCGGGAAGCGCACGGGGAGCTGATCGTCGGGCACGCCGTTGAAGAGGCCGAACTGCTGCTCGCACAGCAGGATGTGCTCCCGGCGATCCGTCACCCAGCCCCCCGCGGCCTCGACGATCACGTCGCCGGTCTGGCGCGTCCGCTCGTAGGGGCTCGTCCACATCCGCACGCGGGCCGAACCGGGCTCGCCGTGGATCGCCTGGAGGTGCTCCTTGATGCGCCGCCCCGCCTCGCGGGCCTGCGCCTGCCCGCCCGCCGACAGCGGGATGGCGTGATCGGCCATGTCCCGGTAGAGCGAGGGATCCACATTGCCCTGCGACTGAGCGTGACGAAGCAGGAATATCCTCACCGAGTCCTCCAGTGACTTGAGCATCTCGGCACCCGAGATCCTCGTCCAACACCCTATACATCGGAACCCGCTCGAAAGTAACGAGGGCGAGCGCCTCGGGGCGCCCCCCGCTGTCGAAAGCGCGGCCAGGCCGGCGACAGGCGCCCCCGACTGCTCTAGAATGGCCCGCCGCTTGGGCCCTACCCAGAAGGAGCATCATGGCCAGCAAACCCCCCCGCTCGAAGAAGCCCCGCAAGCCGCCCCGCGCCGAGGCCTCGCCGCCGCCCGCCGCGACCGCGCCGCCGCAAGTCCCCGCGCCGACGAGCCAGGGCGAGGAGCATTTGGAGGGCAAGATCGGGGCCTTGATCATCGGCGAGACCGGCTGCGGGGTCCGCGTCGGGGATCGCCGCGTCGCGCTCTCGACCGGGGTCCCCGGCGACAGAGTCCGCTTCGTCGACGGCAGCAGGCACGGCCCGCCCCAGCTCATCAAGCTCCTGTCGCCCTCCCCGGATCGCGTCGAGGCCCCCTGCGCCGTCCTTGACCGCTGCGGCGGGTGCACCTTCCAGGCGATGGACTACGCCCGGCAGCTTGAGGACAAGCGGGCCTCGCTCAAGATCACCCTCCGAACGCTGTGCGAACCGTCCCTCATCAAACCCGTCATCGGCCTCTCGAAGCCCTTCGGGTTTCGCACTCGCCTCCTGATGGCCGCCGCGCCCACCAAGGGCGGCTTCGACCTGGGCTTCTACCAGCGCGGCTCGACGGACCTCGTGGCCGCCGGCGGCTGCCCCGTCCAGCACCCGCTGACGCTGGCCGCCCTCGCCATGGTCAAGCAGGCCCTCGACGGCGCCTCCATCGAGGCCACCTCCCCGCGCGGGCACCGGGGCTGGCTCCACGGCCTCGGCGTCCGCGTCGATCCCGCCTCCGGGGCCACCGAGGTCACCCTCGCCGCCCAGAGCCCCAAGGTCCCCGGCGGCGACGCGCTGGTCCGCAGGCTCACCGCCCTGCCCGGCGTCAACGGCCTCCACCTGACCGTCAACCCCGCCCGCTCCAGCTACCTCTTCGGCGAGTCCTTCATCCACCTCGGCGGCCACCGCCGGACCATCTTCGCCCTCGGCGGCCAGCACTTCCACCTCTCGCCCGGCGCCTTCTTCCAGACCAACCACGAGGGCGCCGAGCGGCTCGCCGAGATCGTCGTCGACATGCTCCCCGAGCGCTCGGTCCACCTGGCCGACCTCTACGGCGGCGTCGGCGTCTTCGCCCGCCTGAGCCAGAGTCGCTGGGAGCGCGCCACCGTCGCCGAGAGCAACCCCCACGCCATCGAAGACCTCAAGGCGTGGCTCAAGAAGAACCCCGGCTCCAACCTCAGAGCCATCTGCGGCAAGGTCGAGTCCGTCATCGACAAGGTCCTTGACCTCAACCCCGACACCGTCATCATCGACCCGCCCCGCAGCGGCTGCCACCCCAAGGTCATCTCCAGCCTCGTCGAAAGCGGCCCACCCCTCATCATCTTCGTCGCCTGCGGCGTCGAGGCCCTCGTCCGCGACAGCCGGGCCCTCGTCGACGGCGGCTACAGGATCGACCGCGTCGAGTCCGTCGACATGTTCCCACACACCTCGCACCTTGAGACCGTCGTCCGCCTCGTCAAGGATCGGCCGAGGTGATCTCCAGCAATATCCGATGGATACGAAGCGACCCCCGGGCGTCGACGAGGTGAAGGCGCGCCTCCAGATCGTCGATCGCCCTGTCCGCGCTCATCTCCAGCGCGAAGGTCGACCGCCGCCCCGGCTCCACCCTCAGATCGGGCTGGCGCGCGTGGCTCCTGCGGCCCCGCCGCGAGACGAGGTCGCCCGAGATCGTCACCGGCTCGCCCACCCCCTCGACCTCCACCTCGACCCGCACCCTGGACCCCTTCGGCGCATAGGCGTAGGGACCGAAGACCACCGCCCCTCGGGCGCACCCGAGGGCCCGAGCGCCGGTCCCCTCGCGCCTGACGCAGCGGGCCTGGGAGAAGTGCCCAGGGTTTTCGAAGGTCAAGCGCGTGCTGGGCGGATCAGGGCCACGCCGCACCGCCACCTTGCTTCCCGCCGCCGCCGTCTTGCTTGCAGGACCCGGCGAGGGCGCGATGGACATCGTCGCCCGCTTGAACTCCAGCGCGAGCCCCTGACCGAGGAGCTTGCGGGCAAAGAGCCGGCATTCGAGCTTCGCCCTGTCCTCGGCGACCTCGACCGCGTAGGTGATCGTCACCGCGTCGCCCCCGCGCAGCTTCGGGATCGTCGGCTTGTGGAGGCGACCCTGCTGGGTGACGAGATCGTGGCTCAGCTCCACGAGCCCCTGCTCCCCCGTGACCTCCACCTCGATCTCCACCTCGACGCGCGATCCCGCAGGCACGGTGAGGTACTGCCCGCCAAAGACAAGCTGCGACCCGGCCAGATCGACCAGCTCGACGATCGGCGCCGAGAGCAGTTTTTGAGGCCCCTTGTTCTTCGCGGCGGAGGGCTCGGGGACCTGGAGGGTGCGCGCGACGACCTGGCGCATCCTGCTTCGCCGAGCGGGGTCGAGGGTCACGGGCGACCTTGAGGGGCCGAAGGGGCGCCCCGGAGCGGGCCTGGAGGCGGCGCAGCCGCGCAGCGCCAGATCGCAGGTGGTCAGCACCCCCTCGTCCAGGCCGTAGGCCTTGCGCGTGTAGACGTTCGAGAAGTACATCGGCCTCGGCGCGCCGTAATCGCGAAGGACGCTGCGGCCCGCGAAGTGAGCGCCCCGCTCCCCCATCGACAGCGCGTCGAGGATCGAGACGGCCAGATCGCTGTGGGCGAAGGGCTCGGCGACCAGCCCCGGCGCGCCACCCGGCGCGATCCAGATCAAGAAGCTCCAGCTCTGGCTCAGCGCGCGGGTGGCGTCGTCGGCGCCGCGGTCCATCCCCGCCGACTCGTCCGAGGTCAGGATCACGAGGGTGTCGTCGAGGACCCCCTCGGCCTTGAGCGCCTCGACAAAGGCCCCCACCCCCTCGTCCAGCCAGGACAGCGCCAGCGCGTGCGCGTCTCGACGCCCCCCGGGCAGCCTGGGCTTGTATCCCTCCGGCACGAGGTAGGGGTGGTGGGTCCCGACCGTCAGCAGGGTCAAGAACCAGGGCTTGTCGCCGGCCTGGAGCGACTTGACCATCCCGAGGCTCTGCTCGAAGAAGGCCTTGTCGTCCACCCCCCAGCTGTTGCGGGCGTAGCCCTCCTGAAACCACGTGTCCCCGAGGCTCTTCGAGAAGCCGATGTGGGCCATGAAGCGGTCCTTGACCATGAAGGCCATCGGCGCCGCCTGCAGGTAGACCGACTCGACGCCCACCTCGCCGAGCACCTCGGGCAGACATCGCATGTCGTTGTTATCATTGACGATCTGGCTCATCCGGGCCTGCGAGGCGTTGAGCCTGGGGTAGTCGCCGCAGAGGATCGAGAACTCACCCCGGTTCGTCTGGCGCTGATGGGCGATGAAGGTCGAAAAACTCAGGTGCTCCCGCGCGATGGCGTCCAGGCGGGTCATCTGGACGTCGTAATCGATCCCCTGGCGCGAGGCCAGGCTGGGCAGGTAGGCCCCAGAGACGCCTTCGAGCAGGACGAGCAGGACATTGCGAGGTGTCCGCACGGATGGGGCGCGCAGAACACCGCCCAGATCCGCCTTGAAGATCGCGGCGTCTCGGGGATCGAGCGCGCCGACCGCCGCCACGTCGAGGTTCGGCTCCTCGACCTCGGGCCAGGGGATCAAGTTGGCCAGGAGCAGGTTGCGCTGCCTCCAGGGCGCCACCTCATCCCTGGCCGGCCACAGCGTCGCGACGCCGCCGAGCGCGAGCCCGACCGCCAGCGTCGCCACGATCCGGCGCCCGCCGGGCCTGCCCTTGTCCGGCCACCCCGCCAGGGTCACCCCGAGGGCCAGGGCGCAGGCGACCGCGACAGGGTGGGTGAGGGTGGCGACCGAGCCCTGGAAGAAGGTCGGATCCCAGAGATATCGGAGGTGTCCCCAGGCGTCGACGGCCTCGAAGACGCGCACGAACTCGTAGATGGCGGCGTTGACCAGCACCCACAGGCCCACCAGCGGCGCGCCGAGCGCGCGGCTGCGCCGACCGGCCAGGAGGATCAGCGCGCAGGCGATGAGGCTCGCCCCGAGATCCGCCGCGACGCCCTGAAGATCCGAGGGCGCGACCCCGGCCTGCTTCTCAAGCATCAAGGTCAGCCGAGCGGCGCAGGGCAGCGCGACGACAAAGGCCGCCAGCGCGGCGTTCACCCACGCGAAGCGTGGCCTCTGGAGCTCCTCTGTCGTCATGGTCCCCGCGCCGAGATCGTCCATCTGCGCGACACCATAACGCAATCGGCTTCCCCCTTCACCTCAAGCGGCCAGGCGGGAGGCCTCAAAGCGATCCCTGGTCGAAAGGGGCCGGGGGCGCGATGGCGAGGATCGCGCGACGAGGCCGCCTGGGGCGCCGCAGATCGCGGCGGCGCCGTCTTCCATGAGGAGGAGCGGGCGTCCGCCGCGGCGTCGGGGGGTTGGAGGGGGAGCGGCCTACATGCCTCGATCTCCGGCAGAGGGGTTGGCTTCAAAGCGGAGCGCGGAGCGGCCGCCGCCGATCTTCTCGACCACGATCCGGGCCTGGATGCGCTCTCGGAGGCTGTCGATGTGGCTGATGATCCCGATCTGGGTGCCATCGCCGTGCAGCCGCTCAAGCGCCCCGAGGGCGGTGTCCAGGGCCTGTCGATCCAGCGCGCTGATGCCCTCGTCGAGGAGCAGGGTCTCGATGGGCATTACGGGGCTGTGGTGATCGGACAGGGCCAGGGCGAGCGCCAGGGACACCAGGAAGGTCTCCCCGCCGGAGAGCGTGGTCAGGGGCCTGACCTGGCCGCAGTGGTGCGCATCTCGAACGGAAAAGTCAAGAATCGGCGCGCCTTTGGCGTCGGTCGCGGTGACCAGCTCGTAGCGCGGCTCGAGGATGGCGAGGCGCGTGTTGGCGCTGTCGAGCAGCTTCTGGAGGTTGAGGATCTGGGCAAAGAGCCTGAACTCCTCGCCCTCTCTGCGGCCGATGAGCTTGTGGAGGGTCTTCCAGCGGTTGGCCTCGCGGTTGGCCGCCAGGAGGCGGCTCTGGAGGCCTTCGAGGCCCTCGGCCAGGCGCTCCTGCTCGGCCAGCGCCCCCTGGGCGACGCGGACCTCGACGGCGGCGGCCTCGCACTGGCGCTGGAGGTCCTCGCGGCGGCGGGCGAGGGTCTCGGCGGACTCGGCCAGGAGGTCGAGGGAGCGGGGGCGGCCCTCGTCGTGGGCGTCGAGCTCGTCCTGAGCGCGGGCGAAGCCGGCGCGGGCGACGGCCAGGGCCTCGTCGAGGCGGCGCTGGAGGGCGGCGAGCTGTTGGCGCTCCATGGGGGAGAGGAGGGCCTCGGTCAGGGCCTCCAGGTCGATGATCTCCAGCGCCCCGAGCTGCTCCCGGATCCCATCGACGACGTGGCGGCGGCGCTCCGTCAGGGTGGCGATGAGGCTGCGGCGCTCGCCATCGAGGGCCTGGGTGCGCTCGAAGCGGCGCCACATCGCGGTGGCCTCCTGCTGGGCGGCCTCGACTCTGGCGTCGGCCTCCTGGATGGACTCCTCGATGGCCAGTTCGAACTTCGCGGGGTGTCCGGCGTAGGGGTGTGCCTCGGCCTGGGATCTGAGGGTCTCGGCGGCCTCCTGGCGGGCGGCGCAGGAGGCGGCGCGCTCGGCCAGTCGGAGCGCGGCCTCTTCGGCTCTGGCCTTGAGGGCGTCGCGCTGGCCGAGGTGCTCGGTGAGCTGGCTCTGGGCCTGTGCCAGCGCATTGCGGCGGTCGAGGAACTGGCCCATGCGGCGCGTGGCCTCCTCGACCGCCCAGCCGAGGTCCATGACCCCTTCGTGGAGGGGGATGGGGATCTGGTGGGCGGTGAGGCTGTCGACCAGCTCGCGGGTGGCGCCGTCGATCTCGCGCTGGAGGTCCTCGATCTCGGTGTCGTAGCGCTCGACGGTGAGGCGTCGGTCCTCGGCGCGCGCCTGGAGGGCCTCGCAGGAGGCCGCCAGGGTCTCGACGGCCCGCTGGCCCTCCTGGACGGTCTGATCGCAGGTCTGGAGCAGGGAGGCGCCGGCCTCCAGATCGCGCAGCGCCGCCTGGAGGCGGGCGAGTTGTTGATCGAGGCCCTGGCGTGCGGCCTCGACGCGCTCTACGGGGGCATCGGCTTCGAGGCCGGCGCCGTGGAGGGCGTCGAGCCTGAGACGCTCGACGCGGCGTCGCTGGAGGTCGATGTCGAGCAGCTGTTGATCGACGAGATCGGCGCGGGCTTCGACGGAGGCCCGCTCGGCGGAGGCGGCCGAGCGCCGCTGTTGAAGCGCGCCGAGGCGTGCTCTGTCCTCGGCGAGCTGGCCGGCCAGCTCATCGTAGCGCCTGGAGAGCAGCGCGTCCTGCTCGTCGAGGTCGCCGGACTCGACGTAGGGGTGATCGGGGCTGCCGCACAGGGGGCATGGTCGGCCGGCCTTGAGGCGGGCGCGCTCGCGGCTCATGGAGAGGGCGAGCTTGACGTCGTCCAGGTGTTCGGCGCGGTCGTCGGCCTGGGCGGTGAGGGCGTCGAGCTTCTCGGCGTCCTGGGCCTCGCGGTCGGCGAGCGCGGCGCCTTGAGCGGCGAGCGCGGCGCGCTGGTCCTCGACGCCAACGCGGCGCCCGGCCAGCGCCTGGAGCTCCGAGGAGGCGGCGTTGAGGTCGGCGAGCAGGGCGCGGCGGGCCTCGTGCTCGCCGAGGGCGCGCTGGAGGCTCTGGCGGGCCAGCGCGAGGTCGTCGGCGCCGGCCATGGCGCCGCGCAGGCGGTCGAGGGCGCCCTTGCGGGCCTGGACGAAGGGCTGAAGGGCGATCAGGGCCTCGTCGAGCTGCGAGCGCAGGACGCGGGCGTCGGCCTGGAGGCGCTGGAGGGCGGCCAGGTCGACGTCGCGAGAGTCGATCCGGCTCTGGAGCTGGGCGGCGTGCTGGCCGAGGTGCTGGTGGCGCAGCTTGAGGGTGGACAGGTCGCGGGTGAGGGCTTCGAGGTGCGCGACCTTCTCATCGGCCCGCTGGAGCTTGTCGCGGCGGGCCAGCGCCTCCTGGAGCGACTCCTCGCAGCGCAGCGAGGCCTCGGCGGCGTCGGCGGCTTGCTCCTGGGCGTCGGCGTCGGCGTGGCGGGCCAGCCGCCACTCATCTTCGGCGCGGCGCAGCGCCTGCCTGAGCGCGCGGGCCTCGGCGAGCTGGGGTCGGGCGGCTTCGGCGGCCTCGACGGCCAGGGCCTTGGCGGCCTTGGCGGCGTCGAGGTCGGCCTGTGCGCGCTCGGCCTGCCCGCGCTGGGCGTCGCGGGCGGCGGCCAGCTCGCCGGCCTCGTGGCTGGCTCGGGCGAGGTCGGCGTCGATCTTGTGGAGCTCCCTCAAGAGGACCTCGGCGGCGCTGCAGCGGGCGTCGAGTTCCAGGCGCTCGATGTCCTCGCCGGCGCCGTCGCGGGCGATCTGGGCGGCGCGCAGGGCCTGATCGGAGGCCTCGTAGCGGCGCCGCAGATCCAGCCGCTTGAGCCACCAGGACTCGTCGGTCGAGGCCGCCTGGAGGGCGTCCTGGAGGCGAGCGCGCTGGCCCTGGGCCTCCTTGAGGCTTCCGCGCAGGGCCTTGAGGGCGTCGACGCCGATCATGGCGGAGTCGCTGGCCTCCTTCTCGAGGGTCTCGAGGGCGGCGCGAGACTCCCGCATGCGGGCGGCGGCCTGCTGCCCGAGGCGCTTGAAGACGTCGGTGCGGGTGAGCCGCTCCAGGATGGCGGCGCGCTCGGCCTGGGAGGCGCGGATGAAGGCGGAGAACTCCCCCTGTGCCAGCAGCGTGGTGCGCTTGAAGTCCTCGACGGTCAGGCCCTCGAGGGCGGCCGCGAAGCGCTCGTCGATCTCGGCCCTGGGGCTCTCCGGGCCGACGATCAGGCGGGCCTGCCCGTCCTCGTCGATGTGCTCCAGCTTGCGCTCGGCGGCCTGAAGGCGCCCCGAGGGGCTCAGGCGCGCGCGGCGGCAGCGCCAGGAGGCGCGGAAGCGCTCGCGGAGGCCGCCGGGGCCGATCTTGCTGAAGACGACCGAGGCGGAGCACTCCCCGGCGCCCTGGGACATGATCAGGCGGCTGTCGGTGTGGAGCTGGCCACGGACGCGGTTGAGCCTGGGTGTCTCGCCGAAGAGAGCCAGGCAGATGGCGTCGAGGATGGTGGACTTTCCGGCGCCGGTCTGTCCGAGGATCATGAAGAGGGGAGCGCCGCCCAGGTCGCGGTCGAGATCGATGCGCTGGGGTCCGTAGAGGGAGTTGAGGTTCTTGAGGGCGATGACGTGGAGCTTCATGAGCTGAGGTCCTGATCCGGGAGGTCAGCCTCGACGAGCAGGCGGAAGGCGTCAAGCAAGGGGTCGTCGGGGTCCTGGCCGGTGCGCTCGCGGACGAGCTGGCAGAAGACGGCCTCGGGATCGAGCATCAAGCCGGTCGGCGCGTCAAGGTTCGGGCGCGGCGTCGGCGACAGGCTCAGGCGCAGGAGGGCGGGCCTGCGGGCGGCAGGCAGGCGGGCCAGGGCCCCCTGAATGGGGGTCTCGATGTCGGTCCCGGCGGGCTCCCCGACGACGTCGATGCAGAGCAGCGGGGACAGCGGCAGCTCGGAGGTGAGGGAGACGAGTCGGCCGACGAGCTCGGGGAGGGTGCCGCTGAGCGTCACCACCTGGCGCCAGAGGGGCACCTCGACGGGCTCGACGGCGACGTGGTGTCCGTCGATGGAGAGGCGCAGGACTCGCCTGGGGGCGTCGGCGGCCTCGACGGTCATGGGCAGCGGCGAGCCGCTGTAGTGGATCCTGCCGCCGTCGAGGGAGGCGGCCGAGGCGCTGGCGCCGAGGGCGACGTGGACGAACCTGGGGTCAAAGATCCGCAGGGGGAGGCGCAGGGGGTCCTGGGCGTCGGAGGCCTCATCGAGCCCCTGGCAGAGGGTGTGGCCGCAGGCGATGAGCGGCAGATCGGGGTGGGTCTCGGAGGCCTGGTCGGCCAGCTGGCGCCAGATCTCGGCGAAGGCGTCGGCCAGCTGCGCCCGGCGCTCGGCGGGATCGAGGCCCGAGGGGCGGACGCCGAGCTGGAGGGCGTGGACAAAGGGCAAGGCGGCCACGACGGCGCGGGGTTGGCCGTCGGCGCCGCACAGGGGGATCAGGGCTCTGGGGGAGCGGCCAGGCTGGGGGCCGGGATCGGCGATGGCGCGCACGCCGAGGGCTTCGAAGAGGTCGCCGGGGGCCTCCAGCAGGGAGGCGGGATCGCGCTGCCCGCCCAGCAGGACGATGCGCGGGACGATCCGCGCGGCGGCGGCCAGGAAGCCAAAGAGGCGCCGCAGATCGTCGGGCCCTGGCGTCGCAGTATGAAAAATATTGCCACAGACGAGCAGAGCGTCGCAAGGTCGTTGGTGCAGGAGATCAAGGAGCCAGTTCAGGAAGCTCTGGAACTCTTCGGGGCGCCCGGAGGCGTCCAGCGAGCCGCCGAGGTGCCAGTCCGAGGTTTGGAGCACGTTCAGTGTTGCCATCGGGTCTCAACTTTGCAAGGCAGGGCGGGGAAGGGGAAAAGGCCTATCCACCCTCGAAGGGTCGATCCCCCCTGGATCGACGGAGAGACGCGGAGGATACAGGGAAGAGATCATGCACCGACAACTTTTCTTGTCGCCAGGGCGCAAAATGTTGGATCGGGACGGCAAAATCAATCTCGCGCGCGCTCTATTCACGGGGGTGGTCTTGTCATGAAGGGGGTGCCCTGTTAGCTTTGGGCGGTGACACAGCTCAACAACTTCCATTCCCAGGGTCTCGTTTTTGAAGCGCCTTGAGAGAGCGCGCGGGGTGAGGTGGCACCTGGGTCTGGATGCGAGGGGTCGATTTTCATTCCAGGGGCAGCGCGAGGCGCAGGTTCCTGCAGGTTTTTGAAGGATGGGGAGGCGTTCATTCCCCAAGAGGCGTGAGGTCATCATGAACAGGCGCGGCGTATGGATAGCCTTGGTGGGGGGTCTCCTGCTGGCTACTGCGGGTTGCTCTCAGGGGGGATCGGAGGGTGTGACTCCCAAGGAGTTGGAGGACACCAGGGCGGTCGAGCAGGGTGTCTGCGTGCCGGCGCCGCCGCTCATCCTTGCGACGAGCAAGGTCGGCGAGTGCGCGGAGGGTCGGGCGACGGTCTTCATCCAGCCCGATGTCCGCGCGGTCTGTGATCTGACGCCGCAGGTCTCCTTTGCGGTCGGGGGCCGGTCGATCCCTGATCCGAACACCTACAACTTCGGCCAGCACCAGGTCGTGATCACGGCCTTTGACGACGTCGCCAACACGACCTCGACGCGGACGGTCGGGGTGGAGGTGCGCGACACGCTGGCGCCGATCGTCAACGCGGGTCCGGACAGGCCCGCGGAGTGCGCCAGCCCGACGGGCACGGTCGTGCCGATCAACACCCCGACGGTGACGGACACCTGCGATCAGAGCCCGCAGGTGACGAACAACGCGCCGCAGAACCGCACCTTCCCCTTCGGCAGGACGCGGGTGACCTTTACGGCGACGGACTCCTCGGGCAACCAGTCGACGGCCTTCTACAACACCATCGTCTCGGACGAAACGAGCCCGACGATCAACGCGGGCAGCGATCTGATCGTGCCCTCGCAGGGCGATTGCGAGTACCGAGAGGGTCCGACGAACTTTGGCCCTGGCAGCGGGACGCGCATCCAGCTGGCCCGTCCGACGGTCTCGGACGCCTGCACGGCGGAGCGCGACATCGTCGTGCGCAACAGCTTGACGAACGACGGCTTGTTGACGCTGTGCGTCCGCAACAACGCCACCACGTCGATCACCTTCACGGCCATCGACGGCGCTGGTCGCACGGCGACGGACTTGATCAACGTCGAGGCGGTCTCGTCCAACCTGCCCATCACCATCACGAACAACCCGGTTGGCGGCTTTACGAACCAGAACGTGACGGTCGGCGCGCGGGTCGACAACTCGGTCGGGGCCGTGACCTGGCGGATGCTGGGCGGCTCTCCTCCGACGACGCCGCCCGGCAACGGCGCGCAGGTCTCGGCGGTCTTCTCGACCGAGAGCACCTACTGCCCGCTCTACATCTCGGCCACGGACACGCGGGGCGAGTCGGGCGCCAACAACGAGGTGTGCTTCGGCATCGAGCGCACGGCCCCGACGGGGACCTACACGTCCATCCCGACGCGCTTCTTTGACCCGAACAACCCCAACCAGGACGTGGACGTCAATCCGAACAACCAGGCGACCTGGCCGCTCTTCTTCTTCGGCGAGCACATCCGGGCCGAGGTCTCGGCGACGGACGTCGACGGGGCGCTGCGCAGTGGCATCGATCGGGTCCAGCTGCTGGTGGATCCTGGCACGCAGAGGGCCAGGACGCTCATCGACTTCGAGGCGGCGCGCTCGGGTCAGCCCGCGCGCGGCCCCGAGCGGGTCAACCTGACCGGCTGCAACACCCAGGACGCGGCCTGCCGCCAGGATCGCCAGATTGATCTTGGCGCGCTGGGCGTCGGCCCGCACCACATCCAGCTGCGTGTCGTGGACATGGCCGGCAACGTCGGCTTGAAGGACTTCTACCTCAGGGTGAGCAACTACGGCGGCGCGCTGGCGGACCTCCAGACCTGGTCGACGGGCCTGAGCAACAACTCTCCGCTGCGCACGCGGACCTTCCTGAACCAGGCCCGCACCCTCTTCGCCTCCGGCCAGCAGCTCTTCGAGATCTCGCCGGGCTACGCCTTCCTGATCTCCAAGCGGGCCATGATCCGCCTCGACGACGCCGAGCGAGACGGCGCCAACGTCGGTCGCCTCAAGCAGATCATCGCCCGCGCGATGACCTCGGAGGTCAACCGCCTCGTCGCGCTGACCGCCGCCCGTCAGTACGACAACTGGAGCGTCATCGGCACCGACGGCGCCTACCGGGATCGCATCCTGCTGACCGGCCGCAACAACAACTACATCGTCGAGGTCGCCCCGACGCTGGAGCTGGCCACTCGCCTGGCCGAGGAGGCCCGCAACCATTATCAAGGCGGCCTCTACGACCAGGCGGTCGGATCGGCGATCCGCGCCTTCAACACGATGTCGATCCTCTTCAAGGATGAGATCTGGTCCGCGGCCTTTGGCCGCAGGACCTTCGAGGTCACGCCGGGCCGCGGCGAGGCGATCCTCGACGGCAGCCAGCCCGGCGAGTTCGGCCTGCCCATCGCGCTGACGCTGCGCGCTCAGGTCGAGCGCGTGGCCAGCGACAACTCGGTGCCCAACGACGTGGTGGCCAACCTCAACCGCCTGCGGGATCTGATGACGACCTTCGAGACCGGCGTGCGGGCCGTCAACACCCTGACCAGCAACGAGTTCCTGGTTCGCAACATCTACATCCCTGCCGTCGAGGCCCTTGAGCTCTTCAACACGATGCAGGAGTCGCACATCTACACGCACTACTGGAGGGCGGCGACGGTCTACGTCATGGCCTTCGTGACGAACTTCTCGCTCTACCAGGGTCCGACTTCTCTGGTTCGTCAGTTCGGGGACGCGGTCAACAGCGATCCCCTCGTGCAGGTCTCCGAGTGCCGCTACGACAAGGCGATGCAGGCGCTCTCCGACGGTCGGCTCGAGAGCGGCCTCGTGACGGCCAGCAATGAGTTCACCCGCTCGAAGTGCCTCGTGCTGGCGGTCTACAACCGCTACTACCCCCCCACCTTCCAGCGTGAGCGCGCCATCGACCCGACGGAGTACGGCTGCCCGGTGCAGGCCCCCACGGTCAACGCCCAGCAGGAGTGCCCCTGCGGCCTCGGTCAGCAGAACAACAACGACCGCGACACCCTCTGCGACGGCGTCGACAGCGACTGCGACGGCGCCATCGACGAGGGCTACGCCCCAACGACCTGCGGCCGCGGCGGCTGCGCGCGCGCTTCGCGCTGCGTCAACGGCCAGATCCTGCCCTGCGTCCCCGGCGAGCCGCTCTCGACCACGGACAGGACCTGCGACAACCGCGACGACGACTGCGACGGCAGCATTGACGAGGAATACGTCGCGACGACCTGCGGTCAGCTCGGCTGCGCCTCGACCTCGTCCTGCACCAATGGCAGAGAGAACGCCTGCGTGCCTCGCCAGCCTGGCCCTGAGCTGTGCGACGGTCGCGACAACGACTGCAACGGTCTTATCGACGAGGGCCTGGACAACGATCGCGACGGCTACCACTCCGGCAACGGCGGCAACTGCCCCCGAGGCGGCGGCGACTGCAACGACAACAACGCCCAGATCAACCCCGGCGCCGAGGAGATCTGCGACACCATCGACAACGACTGCGACCTCCAGGTCGACGAGGGCGTCAAGAACTTCTGCGGCGACTGCGAGGCGGGCTGCACGGTGACGCTCTTCGGCGTCGGCGACGGCCGGATCCCCTTTGCGCCCAACCCCAACACCTCGTCCAACACCGATCTGGACGAAAACGGCCAGATCCAGCTGACGACGGACCAGATCAACGTCACCTTCGCGTGGTTCGTGTCCTCCTCGGGATCGACCGCCAACCAGCTCTTCAAGGTCGACACGCTGACCGGCAACCAGACCGGCCGCTACCCGACGGGCTCGAACCCCTCGCGGACCACCATCGACGACTTCGGCAATGCCTTCGTCGCCAACCGCTCGTCCGCCAACCTGACCAAGATCGCCAACTGGACCCCGGCCTGCGACCGCGACCTTCGCAACTGCCAGTGCCAGGATCGCAACAACAACGGCACCATCCAGACGGCCAGGGACAGCAACGGCAACGGCAAGATCGACGACAACGAGTACCTCGGAACCTCCGACGAGTGCTACCTGTGGACGACGGCCAGCGGCTCGCTGGAGTACTACCCCCGCTCGCTGGCCATCGACGCCCAGGGCATCGTCTGGGCCGGCAACTGGTCCGGCTCGCCGCGCGTCTACAAGATCGACCCGAACACCGGCGCGACGATCACCTCCATCCGCCTGCACACGCAGACCTACGGGTCGGTCATCGACCGCAACGGGATGCTCTGGACCGTCAACCGCGACACCGGCGTCCAGGGCATCAACACGGCCAACGGCTCGCTGACGCCCTTCTACCCTGGCCCCGGCGGCCAGAGCTACGGCATCGCCATCGACGGCCGCGGCCGGGTCATCATCGGATCGGCCTGGAGCCCCTTCCACACCAAGTACTTCGACCCCTCGACCCGGACCTTCGCGCTCGGACCCAGCAGCGGCTGGCGCACCGACTCGCGCGGCGTCACGGTCCTGGGCGACGGCGTCACGGCCTGCACCACGCACTGGCAGGGCGACGTGCGCCGCGCCACGTGCTGGACGGCCAACGACGAGAACGGCAACGGCCGGACCGACGAGGGCGACTGGCGCCTCTTCAAGGACGTCTACATGCCCAACTGCTACGGCGTCCTGGGCATCGGCGAGGGCTCCAACGGCAACCTGTGGGTCTCGTGCTACTACACCCACCAGGCCTCGGTCTTCTCGTCGGATCGGAACGTCAACACCATCAACGACCACGCGATCGGGACCAACCCCTACACCTACTCCGACTTCACGGGGCTCGTGCGGGCCAACTTCACCGCCCCGCGCGGCGATTACAGGCAGACCTTCAACGGCTGCCCCACCTCCGCCATCGAGTCCTGGGACAAGATTCAGTGGGGCGGCACCGTGCCGGCCAACACCCTGATCGAGGTCTACGCCAAGGTGGCCACCACCGTCGCTGGCCTGGAGGCCGCCCAGGAGATCGGGCCCTTTACGGCCAACGAGATCGACATCAGCAACCTGCCGGCGCAGAAGTTCATGACCGTCCGCTTCCGGCTGATCTCCAACCAGAACGGCGCCAACCCCAAGGTCAACTACCTCAACGTGACCCGTTACTGCGCCGTTGACCTCAACAACAACCAGTGAACTCGCCACGATGTCCAACCCCCGTCCCCTAAAGCGCCGCTCCCCAGGGTGGTCAGCTACCCTTCTGACCACCCTGGGCCTCCTCGCCCTCATCTCCTCAGGTTGTCCCAAGGAAGATGAGGGGCCGAGGCTCGGCGGGACCGGCAACCTCGATCCCTGCGAGATCCTGCGCAACTGCGACGGGGATCCCAACAACGACAACAACGACGATCCGCCCGACGCCGACCTCGACGTCCCCGACGATCCGGAGCCCGCTCCGGCCGACGTGGGCGACGACGCAGAAGGCGAGGACGCCCCGGACGCCCCCGAGCCCGACGCGAACCCGGAGCCTGAGCCGGACGCCAACCCCGAGCCCGAGTCGGACGCTGGGGCTGAACCCGAGCCCGACGCCAACCCCGAGCCTGAGCCGGACGCCAACCCGGAACCCGAGCCTGAGCCGGAGCCCGAGCCCCCGAACGGGTGCGCCGAGGGCGCCCCATGCCCCACGGGCCTCGTCTGCGATCGCCAGGCCAACGCCTGCGTGGAGTGCACCGGCGATCAAGACTGCGCGGGCCTGCGGGTCTGCAATGTCTCCCTCCAGGTCTGCGTCGACTGCTTCTCCACTCTGCACTGCCCTGGCTTGTCGCTCTGCGATGAGCGGACCAACGACTGCGTCGAGCGGCCAAGCTGTGAGGGCGAGGGCTGCACGCCGAGGGCGCTGTGCACGAGCTCCGACGACTGCGCCGACGGTCACTTCTGCACCATCGACGGCTGCCAGCCTGAGCCGCCCGAGTGCGGTCAGGGACGGGCCTGCCCGGAGGGCCAGTTCTGCTTCGGCGGCCAGTGCGAAGTGCTCGGCTGCTCCAGACAGAGCGACTGCGGTGAGGATCGCCAGTGCGACGTCGACATCGGCGTCTGTGTCGACTGCACCGAGGACGCCCACTGCGGCGATCGCTTCTGCCTTCAGGGCCAGGGCATCTGCCGCCAGTGTCGTGAAGATCGCCATTGTCCCTCGGGCTTCACCTGCGATCTGTCGGGCGTCTGTCAGGAGCCGGAAGACTGCCAGTCGGACGCTCAGTGCCTCGGCGAGCGCACCTGCCAGATCAACGACGACGCCCCCAACGTCTGCGTCGGCCCTGCTTGCGCGCCGGACGCCTACGAGCCCAACAACAACGTCGAGGACGCGGCGGCCTTGCTGGAGGGCGACAACGCCGTGTCGATCTGCGGCCAGGACGAGGACTGGTTCCTCATCCCGGTGGAGGCCGGCGACGGCTTCGTGGTCCAGATCCGCTACAACAGCCGCCTCTCGAACCTCCAGAGTCAGCTCCTGGACAACAACGACGACGTGGTCGAGTTCTTCGTCGACAACGAGTCGCTGGGCTTCATCCAGGTCACCCAGCAGCGGGTCGAGGTCGGAGGCACCTTCAAGTTCCAGGTGGAGTTCGTCACGGGCGACCCTCAGGACTACACCATCACCTACATCCCCATCCCCGGCGGCTTCTGCCTCAACGACGGCGCCGAGCCCAGCAACACCCCCGATCAGTCATCCCCGCTGTCGATAGCCTCCGTGGTCGGCCAGTTCGCCAAGATCTGCGAGGCCGACGAGGACTGGTACACGATCGATCTGACCGCCAACCAGAGCTACGTGGCGAGCATCTTTGCCACGGATCAGCCCGTCGCCTTTGAGATCGTCAAGCCCGACCGCACCCGCCGTGTCCTGAGAGACACCTCGCCGCAGCGCGTCAAGATCGTCCCCTTCCGAGCTGATGAGACGGGCGTCCACTTTGTCCGAGTCTTCCCGGTTGACCCCGACACGACGACCACTTATGAGGTCAACGTCAACGCCCAATGAAGAATGGTCGCTGGATCCCCATCGCCGGTCTCGCGCTGATCGTCGCTATCGTCGCGCTCTACCTCTTTCTGCGACCCCAGGATCGACCGGACAGGACGCCGCCAGCGGGCGCCCGGGCTTGCGCTGCGAGCGCCGACTGCGCCGATGGCGAGGAGTGCTGCGAGGGGGCCTGTGCGGACAGGGGCTCCTGCGCGCCCGATGCGAGCGCCGGGCTCCCCCAGAAGCCTCCCCTTGGCGACAAGCGCCAGGAGCCCTCGTTGCTGGAGGCCACCGGCGACAGGCTGCCCGCGCCGCCGCGCAAGCGCCCTGACGCTGGCCTCGCCGAGGGAGCCTGCCAGAAGGACCTCGACTGCGGCCCGACGCTGGCCCGGTGTGACGAGGAGAGCCAGCGCTGCGTCGAGCCCGACATCTGCCTGACGGATCTGGACTGCACCAAGGGCCGCTTGTGTCAGTACGGCAAGTGCGTCGACAAGGTCGAAGGGTGTCGCCTTGAGGACTGCATGCCTCAAGGGTTGTGCAACATCCGCTATGGGCAGTGCGAGAAGATCGCCTGCAAGACCAACGAGGACTGCGCTGGCCCGAGGGTCTGCCACGTCGAGTCGACGATCTGCGTCGAGTGCCTGACGGACACGGACTGCGAGGGCGGCGCGACCTGCATGCCTGGCCGCTTTTGCATGCCCAAGGGCGGCTGCGGCGGCGACGGTAACTGCGAGGAAGGGGCGCTCTGCGACACGCGGACCTGGACGTGCGACAAGAGCAAGTGCATCGACGATCCGAGGGAGGACGACGACAAGTGGAGCTCGGCCAAGGATCTCGAGACTGGCGACCATGAGTTCATGTCCTGCCCTGCGGACAACGACTTCTTCAAGCTGGAGATCTCCCAAGGCGAGGGCTTCGTCGTGCAGACCGACTTCAGGCCGGGCGGTGGGATGATCGAGCTCAGGCTGCACGATCAGGACGGCCTGGAGATCAAGCGCGCCGGCGACAGCAAGCTGACCGGGGACGTGGCGCTGGTCTGGCCGCGGGCGGAGAAGGACTCCATCTACTACCTGGGCGTCCTGCACGAGTTCGGCGTCAAGGTGCCCTACAGGCTCTCGTTTGCCGTGTGGCCGGGCGGGTTCTGCGAGAACGACCGCTACGAGCCCAACGACGACAGCGACGAGGCCACGACGCTGACCCACAGTGTGCGCTGGACGATGAAGCTGTGCGAGGGGGACGACGACTGGTTCTTGCAGTCGGTCAAGGCCGGCGAGTCGCTCGATCTCTTCATCGCCACCCTCGAAGGAGAGATCCCCCGCGTGGAGGTCTTCAGGGACGAGGAGCCCGAGCCGATCCTCGTCGACGATTCCTCACGAGACGAGAAAGTGCTACTGTACAAGAGCGACCGCGCGGCGGACTATTACATCCGATTCTCTCCCATGTTCGCGCACGCCGAGTCCATGTACGACATCAAGATCGAGGTGAAGCGGTGAGAAGATCCTCACCCTTCAACGACAAGGTCAGACCAGGAAGAGAGGGCTGCCCCATGAAACAGAAGTCCATGCTCCAGCACAACCCGCGGATCGGGTGGTGGTGTGCCGTGATGGTGTTGTCCCTGGCGGCCTCGGCGGCGTGCAGGAAGGACGCGGGGACAGGCAACATCGGCAACAGCGCGCTGCTGCCGCCCACGGTCAACGATCTTCCGAGGTTGACCAACAAGGCCGAGCTGTCCGTCTCGGGCACCCGGAGCATCAACTCGGTCGTCTTCGTCGAGGTCAACGCGGCGGAGGCCGTCCAGGTCTCCGATCAGCTGGCGATAGGCTTCTGGGACGGCAAGGTGGGCCTGGAGGAGGGGGAGAACAAGCTCATCTTCCACGCCAGGAACCTCGCGGGCACCCGGAGCGCCCCGGCCCCGACGATCACGGTCGTCCTGGACACCATCCCCCCTGCCCCGCCGACGCTCAAGGAGCCGGCGCCGCCTTGCGTGCAGGACACCTACACGCTGGAAGGGACGCTGGAGGAGGGGGCCAAGCTCTTCGTCGATGGCGTGGAGAGCGACACGGAGGGTCGCAACTTCAGCCTCGTGGTCCAGGCCACCGAACAGGGCGTGACGGTCGTCCTGACGGCCAAGGACGCCGCGGGCAATGAGAGCGAGCCGGTGGAGGTGACGCTCGTCAGGGGTCTGGAGGTGCCGACGCTCGACGAGTTCCCCGAGGTCACCAACGCGCTCAGCGTCACCCTCTCCGGGAGCAAGATCGCCGGGATGGGCGTCACCTTGCGCCGCGAGGGGCAGGACGAGGCCGAATTCATCGTCGAGCCCAACGGGGACACGGCCTGGGAGCACGAGTTCGCTCTGGAGGTCGGCCCGAACACCTTCTTCCTCAGCGGCCGCACGATCGACGGCGAGGACAGCTGCGCGGAGTCTGGCCCGCACACGATCATCCAGTCGAGCCTGTGCCCGCCCGTGATCACCAACCGCGATGAGCTGCCGGCCGCCACCAACAGGCAGCCCGTGCAGGTGGAGCTGTCGCGCTGCGAAGACGTCAGCACCTTCGTCGTCGTCAACGAGCAGGAGACCGAGGACGCCGTCCTGGTGGCCGACGCCGCCGCCGGCCTCGCGATCGTCCACGCGCTGGGGCTGGTCGAGGGCGACAACACCGTGCGCTACTTCAACCGCGACGAGGCCGGTCAGATCAGCCCGCCGGCGACGCTCGAGATCGAGTTCGACACGCTCCCCCCCAACGCGCCGCGCTTCAACCCCGAGCCGCCGGAGACCTTCACCGAGGCGTCCATCGAGCTTCGGGGCACCAAGGACTCCGGCGTCAACCTCTGCGGCCGCCTCGACCCCAACCCGGACTGCGAGGAGGTCATCCCCTTCAACTCCTCGACGAGCTTCCGCTTTGATCAGGAGCTGGCGCTGGGCAACAACAACGTCTGCATCAGCTCCTTTGATCGCGCCGGCAACGTGAGCCCCGAGACCTGCGCGGCCATCGAGCGGCTGCGCAGCATCGGCCCCGAGATCGTCATCCAGGAGCCCTCCAACGGCGCGCCGATCAACAACAATCCCTTCACCGTCCGGGCCTTCGTGACCGACGAGGCGGGGCTGAATCAGGTCGAGATCTGCTTCGACGGGCGCCGCGACTGCCGGGTGGTCACCAGCGCCAACGACATCTTCACCCGCACGATCACGCCGGGCAACCTGGAGAACGGCAACTCCTACACGGTCACGGTGAACGCCACCAACCGAGGCAACGTCTCCTCCCAGGCCACCGTCACGGTCTTCTACATCACCTCCGGCCTGCTGCTCTCCAACAGCCGCCCCGAGGCCTTCAGCGAGCGCGCCCAGATCGTCGTCGACGGCCTCGGCCGCGTCCACGCCTTCTGGGCCGACGAGTGCTCCCAGTTCGAGGGCTGCGACGAGGCCCCGAGCAACCTGCCCTTTGACATCTTCCACCGCATGTTCGACGGCGACACGGGCTGGAGCCCCATCGCGCTGATCTCCGACGACGACAACGACAGCGAGTCCGAGGCCCCCGCCATCGCCGTCGACCTCGACGGCAACGTCCACATCGTCTGGCAGGACAACGGCAACATCCTCGGCAGCGGCTTCGACTACGACCTCTTCCACCGCGTCTTCAGCGTCAACGACGACTCATGGAGCGACATCGAGCTGATCACCGAAGGTTCGGACATCGACGACCGCTCCTCCTCGCTGGCCGTCGGCGGCGACGGCTCGCTGCACGTCGTCTGGGAGCGCCGCACGAACGAGGACAGCGGCGAGGACTTCGACATCTTCTACAGCCGCAACACCGGCTCAGGCTGGAGCGCGGCCATCAAGGTCTCGACCGACGCGGGCAACAACCGCTCCGGTAACGCCCAGGTCGTCGCCGACAGCGCCGGGATGGCCTACATCGTCTGGCAGGACAACGGCGACATCCTCGGCAGCGGCACCGACACCGACATCTACCTCAAGACCTACGACGGCGAGTCCTTCTCCGAGACCTACGTCGTCTCCAACAACGCCCTGGACGGCCTCTCCCTCGGGCCCAAGCTCGCCATGGGCCCCGACGACCGCCTCCACATCGTCTGGGAGGACACCGCCACGCTCTTCAACTCCGGCACCGACCTCGACATCTTCTACCGCTCCTTCACCTCCGATGGCCTCAACGGCAGCTTCGACGGCAACTACCGCCTGATCTCCAACGACCCCAACGACGGCGACTCCCAGGAGTCCGACATCACCATCAACCCCAACACCGGCGATGTCTTCGTCGCCTGGGTTGACCTCGGCAACATCTCCGGCAGCGGCGGCGACCCCGACATCTTCTTCGCCCGCTCCTTCGGCGGCATCTTCGGCAGCACCACCCTCGTGAGCGCCGGCAGCGACTTCGCCGAAACCAGCGAGTTCCCCGATCTGGCCTACGACGACGCCAACAACATCCTCCACTTTGTCTGGGAGGACGACAGCACCATCGTCAACGACGGCAACGACCGGGACATCTTCTACCTCGGCATCCAGCTCGAAGAGTAGGCCGCCCAGGGGGGGCTCCCCCGGCGCTCACCTGTGCGCGGCCTCCCCCCCTCGGGCCGCCTCGCCTCTCCCCAGCGCGTGACGCCATGCTCATCCTCCTGTCCCCCTCCAAGACCCTCGACTTCAACCCCAGCCCTGCGCCAGCCGCGCCCACCGAGCCTCGGCACCTGGACCAGGCTCGCCTCCTCATCGACACCGTCAGAGCGCTTGACGCCGAGGGGATCGCCGCCCTGATGGACCTCAGCCCCGCGCTGGCCGCGCTCAACGCCGGGCGCTTCGCCCGCTTCGACGCCGACGACAACTCCGCGCGCCCTGCCCTGCTGGCCTTCAAGGGCGACGTCTACAAGAACTGGTCACTCAAGGACTGGGACGAAGCCGACTTCGCCTTCGCCCAGGACCACCTGCGCATCCTCTCGGGCCTCTACGGCGTCCTGCGGCCCCTCGACCTCATCCGCCCCTACCGCCTGGAGATGGGCACCGGCCTGCCCAACGCGCGCGGCGGCGACCTCTACGCCTTCTGGGGCGGCCGCATCCGGGCCACCCTGGAGGACGACCTCGCCGCCCAGGGCGACGACCTGCTCGTCAACCTGGCCTCCGCGGAGTACTTCAAGGCCGCCGACGCCAGGAACCTGAGAGGCCGCGTCATCCAACCCGCCTTCAAGGAGGATCGCGGCGGCGCCGTCAAGACCATCGCCCTCTTCGCCAAGCGCGCCCGAGGCCTGATGGCGCAGCACCTGCTCAAAAACAGGATCGCCGATCTGGACGGCCTGCGCGCCTTCGATCTGGACGGCTACCGCCTCGACCCCGGCGCCTCCACCGACGAGGCGCCCGTCTTCGTCAGGAAGCATTGAGACATGGGCGCCGACGCCAGAAAGACCCCCGATCTGGAGCCCTCGTGGCTGGCCGTCCTCAACCCCGAGTTCGACAAGCCCTACATGCAGGCGCTGCGCGCCTTCCTCGTCCAGGAGATGCGACAGCACCCTATCTACCCGCCCGGCAAGGAGATCTTCAACGCCCTGTGGCTGACCCCCTTTGACGAGGTGCGCGTCGTCATCCTCGGTCAGGACCCCTACCACGGCGCTGGACAGGCCCACGGCCTCTGCTTCTCCGTCCGACGCGGCGTCCGACCGCCCCCCTCCCTCATCAACGTCTTTCAAGAACTCCGCGACGATCTCGACCTCCCCATCCCGAACCACGGCGACCTGAGCGCCTGGGCCCGGCAGGGCGTCCTGCTGCTCAACACCGCCCTGACCGTCCGCGCTCGCCAGCCCAAGTCCCACGCCGACAAAGGATGGGAGATCTTCACCGACAAGATCATCGAAGAGATCAACGCCCGCCGCGAGGGTGTCGTCTTCGTCCTCTGGGGCTCGTCGGCCGGCAGCAAGGCCCCCATGATCGACCGCAACAGGCACCTCATCCTGCGCGCGCCGCACCCCTCGCCCTACTCCGCCGACCGCGGCTTCTTCGGCTGCAAGCACTTCTCCAAGATCAACGCCTGGCTCGAAGCCCGCGACCAGGACCCCATCGACTGGCGCCTCTGACTTTGCCCCTCTCGGACAAAGGCGGACACGCGGTCCTTCCGGCGACCGACGGTTGAGTTGAGGGACAAGACGATCGCGACGGGTTGGCTTCGATGGTTGGACACGCGGTCCTTTCGGCGACCGACGGGTTGAGGGACAAGGCGATCCCGGCGGGTTGCCTTCGATGGATGGGCGTGCGGTCCTTCCGGGGACCGACGGGTTTGCCGCTGTCGCGGCTGCACCGCGCGGCTACTCTGTTTCGCCCCTCCGGGGCTCTATCTACCGAGCCGCCCCTTTGGGGCGGGAGGGGATGGGACAACGAACCGACAACCCGAATCGGTCGGTTGTTCTCTGGCGCCTCGGGGCCGCAAACCGCCTTGGCCTTCCGATTTCACCGAGACGGGAGACGCATTTTAGAGCCCCGGAGGGGCGAAACAGAGTAGCCGCGCGGTGCAGCCGGACCCGATCAGGGTCCGGCAAACTCGTCGGTCCCCGGAGGGACCGTGTGTCCACCCATTGGAGGCAATCCGTCGCGATCGATTGTTCCCGACACCCAGGGCAGGCGCCAGTCTGGAAAGAATCTCGGCATCCAGGGCTCTCCGCTTTGGGTCCTTTTCAAGACCAAGGGGGGGAATGCTTAGGGCTCAGGCGCCCTGCAGGATCGCGGCGACCTCGTCGTGGCCGCGCTCAATGGCGATATCAAGGGGCGCTCGACCCTCGCCATCCTCGATCTCGGGGGCCGCGCCGGCGGCCAGCAGCAGGCGGACGATCTCGGCGGGCTGGTTGGTGGCCGCGGCCAGGTGAAGGGCGGTGTGGCCCTGGGGGGTCGTGAGGTTGGGATCGGCCCCGCGATCGACGAGGAAGGGGACGGCGTGGGAGCGACCAAAGAGGAGGCAGTCGTGGAGCGCCGTGCAGCCCTTGTTGGACAGGCCGTCGACGGGGGCGCCGCGATCGAGGATGGCGGCCATGATCGGGACATTGCCCTGCCAGGCCGCCGCCGCCAGCGCGCCGTCGAGCCGCGCGCCGAGCGCGATGAAGAGCAGCGCCAGCGTTGTACAGCGCCCCGAGGAGATCGCCCACCACAAGGGCGACGGGCAGAAGTCGGACTTGAGCGTGGGCGCGTCGAGGTCGGCGCCCGCGGCCAGCAACAGGCGAGCGCAGGCCAGCAGGCGGCCCTCCTCCTCGACGCTGGCCTCCCAGAGCCTCGACATGCCCAGCGCGTGCAAGGGCTGGCGCCCCTTGGCGTCGCGCGCCGCGCAGGCGGCCGGATCGCGGTCGAGCATCAGCGCCAGAGCGTCCGTGTCCGCGATCATCGCGGCGGCGAAGACGTCGACCCGCGCGCCGAGGACCAGGAGGCGCTCGACGAGCGCCCTGGAGCCGACCACGGCGGCCAGCCGCAGCGGGGTCAGCGACTGGTAGGCGCCCTCGGCCTCCAGATCAGCGCCAGCGGCGACGAGCAGGCGGATCACCTCGACGTGGCCCCCGTGCTTTTCGCCGCCGCCCGGCGCGAGGCACTGAAAGAGAGGCCGCTGGGGGGTCGCGCGGGGCGCCGCCGCCGCAGGATCGGCGCCCTCGCTCAGCAGGAGGCGGACGACCTCGGCGGCGCCCCGCGCGCTGGCCTCGATCAGCGGCCTGGCCTCCAGGGCCAGACCAGGGGCGTCGGCGAGCAGGGCCTTCATGCCGGCCAGATCGTCCGCTCGGCAGGCCTCGATGAAGGCCGCGCGGGGCTCGATCGGCGTCACCGCCCCGCCTGACGGTCGAACCACGCCTGGGCGACGCGCGTGTGGAGGGGGAAGGCCAGCGGGGCGGGCTGGCGCAGGATCACGCGGGCGCGCGTCTCGTCGGTGGCCTCGAAGGGCGGCAGATCTGCCTCCTTGAGCCCGGGCGCGAGGCCGAAGACCAGGACGGTGCCGTCGGGGGCGCTGTGGACGTCAAAGAGGGTGATGGCGGCAGGATCGAGCGCGATGCCGGTCTCTTCGAAGACCTCGCGGACGCAGGCGGCCTGCCAGGACTCGTTCAGGTCGATGAAGCCGCCGGGCAGCGCCCGCTGCCCGAGCCGGGGCTCGATCCCGCGCTCGATGACGAGCAGGCCGCCGTCGACGGGGATCAGCGCGACGCCGACGGGCAGCGGGTTGAGGTAGCTGATCTGCGCGCAGCCCCGGCACTGACGCGGCCAGGGCTGCGCGTCCTCGAAGGCGTGTCCGCACCAGGAGCAATGGCTGTTTCTTGCGCTCATCAAAGCCTCCGTTGTCAAAAATTGCCTGATGGTGGCCTTTGCCACGCTCGTGCTCAACTTCACCCGCCGGATCCGGCAAACGAGGCTCGTCAGGACGAGCGACCAAGGAGGCACATCATGATCGATCTCTACACCGCGCGCACCCCCAACGGCCAGAAGATCCCCATCATGCTTGAGGAGACGGGCCTTGAATACACGGTCCACATGGTCTCGCTCGCCGGCGATCAGTTCAAGCCGGAGTTCCTGTCGAAGAACCCCAACAACAAGATCCCGGTCATCGTCGATCAAGATGGCCCCGGCGGCGAGCCCCTGACCCTCTTCGAGTCGGGCGCGATCCTGATCTACCTGGCAGAGAAGTCCGTGCGCTTCATGCCGCTGGATCCGGCCGGGCGGGCGCTGACGATCCAGTGGGTCATGTTCCAGATGGCCAACCTCGGCCCGATGCTCGGCCAGTATGGCCACTTCGCCCAGTCCGCCAAGGAGAAGATCCCCTACGCGATCGAGCGCTACTCGAAGGAGGTCGACCGCCTGCTCGGCGTCACGGACAAGCGCCTGGGAGAGTCGGCCTTCCTGGCCGGGGACTACTCCATCGCGGACATCACGACCTACCCCTGGCTCTGGGGCTACGCGAACTATTACAAGCAGGACGTGACGCCCTGGCCCAACATCGTCCGCTGGCTCGACGTCGTCGGCGCGCGGCCTGCCGTCCAGCGCGGCATGAGCTTCGAGCAAGGTTGAGCCGATGATCTCGGGGCACCTCGCCGACTCGCCCTCGGCGAGCCTCAGCCGATCCGCAAACCCAAGGCTAAGTGACCGCAGTCACCTGGTTTTTTCCATGTCCATCGAGTCCGAGTCCTGCCCGCTCTGCGGGCGACCGCTGGTCCCTGGCCCTTGGGTCAACCGACACCACGTCGTGCCCAGGAGCCGAGGGGGCCGCGAGGTCTTTGACATTCACACGGTCTGCCACGACAAGATCCACGCGCTCTTCAGCGAGCGCGAGCTCGCCCAGGTCTACAACACCTTCGAGGCGCTGCTGGCCCACCCTGACATCCAGACCTTCGTGTCGTGGGTGGCCAGGAAGCCGCCCGAGTTCACCACGGGCCACCGACAGGCCCGCCGAAAGCGCCGATAAGGAGCCCGATGCCCTCCTCTGCCCCGCTGAAGATCGTCCTGATCAGCCCCTACGACCTGGGCCGCCAGCCCTTCGAACTGGCCCACCCTGCCGCGTGGCTGCGCCAGGCGGGCTTCGAGGTCGCCTGCGTCGATCTGAGCCAGGAGCGCCTGAGCGACGAGGCCCTCGACGGCGTCGGGCTGGTCGCCGTCCACCTCGGGATGCACACGGCCACCCGGATCGCCCTGGAGCTGGTCGCCAAGGTGCGCGCGCTGCGCCCCCAGGCCCACCTGTGCGCCTACGGGCTCTACGCGCCGATGAACGCCGCCTTGCTGCGCGAGGTCGGCTTCGGCACCCTGCTCGGCGGCGAGGTCGAGCCGGGGCTCCTGCACCTCGCGCGGCGGCTGGCCGAGGGGGATGATGGGCCGCAGCGGGAGCCGCTCATCGAGTTGAGCAGGATCGAGCACAGGGTCCCGGATCGCTCGACGCTCAAGCCCCTGTCGCGCCACGCGGCGCTGATCCTGCCCGGAGGGGCGCGCAAGGTCGTCGGGCACGTCCAGGCCAGCCGGGGGTGCAAGCACCTGTGCCGCCACTGCCCCGTGGTCCCGGTCTACGGAGGGCGCTTCCGGATCGCCCCGGTGGACGTCGTGATGGCCGATATCGATCAGCAGATCCAGGCCGGCGCGGAGCACATCTCCTTTGGAGACCCGGACTTCCTCAACGGGCCGGGGCACGCGCTCAGGATCATCCGGGCGCTGCGGGCGGCGCACCCGGGGATGACCTGGGACGCGGTCATCAAGATCGAGCACCTGCTGGAGCGGGCCGAGCTGCTGCCGGAGCTGGCGGCCTCGGGCTGCCTCTTTGTCACCTCGGCGGTCGAGTCGGTCGACGAGGCGACGCTGCTGGCCTTCGAAAAGGGGCACACGGGCGCGGACTTCGCGCGGGCGTCGCGGCTGATGCGGGAGGCTGGCATCGCGCTGAGCCCGACCTTCGTGCCCTTCACGCCCTGGACGACGCTCAGGGGCTACGTCGAGCTGCTGGAGGCCGTCTGCGCCCTCGATCTCGTCGAGGCCGTCGCCCCGGTGCAGCTCTGCATCCGGCTGCTGGTGCCGGAGGGCTCGCGGCTGCTCGATCTGGAGGGCTTCCGGTCCTTGATCGGGGGCTTTGACCCGGCGCTGCTCGGCTACCCGTGGCGCAACCCGGAGCCGGGCGTTGATGCCCTCCAGGTCGAGATCCAGAGCCTCGTCGAGGCCATGGAGGGGGAGAGCCGACGGGCGACCTTCGAGGCCATCTGGGCCAGGGCGCACGCGGCCCTGGGTCAGGCGGCGCCGCTCCTGGCGCCCTCCTCGGCCGAGGAGATCCCGAGGATGTCGGAGCCGTGGTACTGCTGCGCCGAGCCGACGCAGGCCCAGCTCACGGCGCTGTGAGGACGCCGACGAGGCAGGGCCGCGGCGGCGTCACTTGGAGGCGCTGTGGTAGGGGTTGCTGCCCTTGGCGTGGTCGGTCATGTCGACGATCTGGTTGATGGCGTCGCCGAAGGCCTCCTTGAGGGCGCGCTCGACGCCCTGCTTGAGCGTGGCCGAGGCCGACGAGCAGCCCTGGCAGCCGCCGGACATGCGCAGGTAGACATTGCCGTCGACGAAGTCCTCGAAGTGGATCTGGCCACCGTGAGAGGCCACGTAGGGGTTGATCTCCTTCTCCAGCACCTGCATGATCCGCCTTCTCATCCTTCACTCTCCTGCCCGGACCTCAGGTCCGGCTCGTGGGTTTGAGGCCCTGCGGGGCCTGCTGGTCTTCACAGCGCGCCGGGTCGTCGACGATGACAACGGACAGCGAGCCGTGCGCCTTCCTGAGCGCGTCTTCAACCTCGGCGGGCTCCTCGCCGCGCGCCAGGATGAAGCCGAGGTAGCTGTCCCCCTCGGGCAGCGGCCGGATGACGCTCAGGGCGTGGGTGATGATCACGTCCTCGATCCCGGGAACCTGGCGAGCCTCGGTCGCGTCCGTGGACTTGAGGAGGCCCGCCCCTGGGATGGGGATCATCATCACCCCTGCGGCCCTTGTATCGACCTCCAGCGGCGTGTCAAGGCCCAGGGCGTGCCGCAGGATGATCTCCTCCAGCCCCGCGCCGGAGGCGAAGACAAGGGTCCGGGCGCACAGGCCCCCGATGGAGCGCGCGGCCACCTCCAAGGCCTTGGGGCCGTCCTGGCACAAGCGCACCTCGGCGTGGATCGGCCCCTCGGTCAGCCCGAGCGCCCAGGCGGCCTGCGCGGCGCAGGCCCCGATGGCCTGCTGGAGCGCCTGGGGGTGCCTTGAGGGGGTGACGTAGATCGTCTCTTCGAAGAAGGGCCCTACGAGGGGGTCGGGCTTGTCGAAGATCGCCAGGATCTCCAGGTCGCCGCCCCTCATCAGCCCCTCGACGGCCACCTCCTGGCCGTCCATGTAGGACTCCACGAGGATCCTGTGGTGCAGGGGGTCGGGATCGAGGCTGGCGAGCAGGCGGCGCAGCCGCAGGAAGGCGGCGACGAACTGCGGGCCGTCGTCGGCGCGCATCACGCCCCGGCTGCCCGACAGCCCCAGGGGCTTGAGGACGCAAGGCAGGCCGACGGCCTCCACGACGCGGTCGAGGCAGGCGGCCGGGTCGTCATTGCGATCGAGGTCGACGAAACGCGGCCCGGGCAGGCCAGCGGCGGCCAGGGCGCGGCGGGTGGCGCGCTTGTCGCCAGCGCGACGGACGGCCTCGGGGTCGTTGGAGCGCAGGCCGAGCGCGCGGCAGGCCGACGCGGCGACGACGCTGTAGCGCGCGTCGACGGCCACGATGGCGTCGAAGGGGCGACGGGCGTGGGCGGCGGCGATGGCCTCCAGCGCGCGGGCCTCGTCGTCCATCGGGACCGTCATGAGGCCGCCGCCGCTGAGCGCCTCGACCGAGGAGCGCTCGTCGGTGGCCACCACGACCTCCAGCGGCAGCTTGAGGGCGTCGGCGGCCCGGAGGAAGTCTGCGGTCTTGTAGGCGCGCGTCGGGCAGAGCAGCAGGAGTCGGTGGGTCGGGGCCATGGCGCTCGGGGTCGGATCGCGGGTTGAAAAGTGCGGGGCACCTGGTCGAAGATGACCTGCGATGACCACCTTACAACGAATCGGCGGCGAGGGCACCTGGGCAGGATGACGTTGAACGCGGACATGACGCGGCTCAGGGACCTGATGCGGGCGCCGCTCCCGGATGAGGCGCTCGTGCGCGCCGTGGCCGAGGTCCTCAAGGCCGTCGGCCCCCAGGGCGGCGCGGTGGCGCTGGACTACGTCAGCGACCACATGGCCCGGTGGCCCGATCATCGGCGGGTCCAGCTGCGGCACCTCGTCCCGGCGCTGCGCCTGCACGGGCGCGGGCCGACGCGGCTGGGGGTCCGGGCGGCGGGGCAGAGCCATCCGGGGGCCATTCGGGAGCGCAATGAGGATGACTACCAACTTATCGTCGAACATCAGCTTTTCATGATCGCGGACGGGATGGGGGGCCATTGCAGCGGCTGGCTGGCGTCGAAGGTGGCGCTCTGGGGGGCGATAGAGCGCTACCAGCGGGGCGACGAGCCGGGCTGGGCCGAGGGGCGCGCGGATCCGACGCGGGATCGGCTCATCGAGGCGATGACGCAGGCCAACGAGCGGGTCCGGCGGATCGCTCTGCCGGGCATCGGATCGACGGTGGCGGCGCTGTGTCTGTCGGAGGGCAGAGCGCTGATCGCCCACGCGGGCGACTGCAGGGTCTACCGGCTTGGGGCGGCGGGGCTTGAGGCCTTGACCCGCGATCACACGCTGCTGACGGCGTGGGACGACCCGTCACGGCCCCTGCCGGCGCACTATCACGGCATCGTCACGAGCGCGATGGGCTGCAGCGAGATCGTCGAGGTGGAGATCGGCGAGTTCGCCTTCGGAGCCGGCGATCGCTTCTTGCTGTGCACCGACGGGGTCCACAAGGTGCTTCAGGAGGAGGCGCTGGCGGCGCTCCTTGAGGCGCACGGGGGTGATCCGGAGGGCGCCTGTGAGGCCATCGTGGCCGCGGCGATGGCGCGCGAGCCCGCCGACAACCTCAGCGCGTGCGTGGTCGAGGTGGTCGAGGCTCAGAGCGAGAGCCTGGGCTCAGGTCGCAGCGCGCCGCCGGAGGTCGGGTGGCTGTACTGCGTCGCCGGGCCGCTTGAGGAGGTGCCGCAGCGGTGGCGCGAGGTGGAGCAAGGGGCGGGGGCGATAGCGTGGTTTAACGATCTGCATCAACTCATCATGGGGCAGGACGTTGACATCGGGGGTTGACTCGCGCCACTGTGGGGCTGGTCGTCACAGGATAGAGCGCCAGATGCTCAGGATCCCAAATCCAATCTCCTCCCGGGAAGTGGGCGGGGGGCCCGAGAAAGAGAGAGAACATGGTCGTTCTTGAATTTGTCCGCGGCTCGCAGGCGGGCATGAAGGTCGAGTTGGACAAGGCCCGGATCACGATGGGCCGCGATCCAGAGAGCGACGTGGTGTTGACGGACCAGCGCACGTCGTGGAACCACTGCGTGATCGAGTGGACCGAGAACGGCTACGTGCTCATCGATCTGGGCAGCAGCAACGGGACCTACATCGGCGACGAGCTGCGGCCCGTGACCGTGCCTGAGCGGCTGACCTACGGCGAGTCCATCTGGTTCGGGGACACGGAGGTGCTCTTCCGGACGAACCTGGAGGTCAAGGGCCACGAGATCGCCGCGGAGGGCAAGAAGCCGCCCGTCGGCGCGACGATGACTCTGGACGCGCGCTCGGCCTTGGCGATGATGGAGCAGGTCCATCAGCTCAAGGCGCAGAAGATGCGCAAGAAGAACGTCGATGGCCGCAACCTCAACACCAACCCGGCGGAGCTCTGGGAGGGGGTCACCGACGAGAGCGTGGTGGTCGACGAGGTGCTCCGCGAGGAGGATCTGGCGTCCTTCCCCGACTCCTTCCGCCTGCGGGCCAAGCTGATCTTCCTGGCAGGCCCCCACGCGGGCCGCGAGATCTTCCTGGGGAGCAAGCCGACGACCTTTGGGCGCGCCGAGGACAACGTCTGCCCGCTGGAGGACGACGTCTGCTCGCGCTACCACACGGAGGTGACCCGCGACGAGAAGGGGATCTACTACGTCAGCGACCTGGGCAGCCGCAACGGCACGGCGCTCAACGGCAAGGACATCCGCGACAAGACCCCGCTGCAGCACCGCTCGCTGATGACGCTGGGTCAGAGCATCATCGAGTTCCACGCCCAGAACATCGACGAGCGCACCGAGAACCCGCTCTCGACGGTGGCGATGAGCCTGCCGCTCTACGCCTTCCAGGGCAAGGTGCTGACGCAGTACGAGATCACGCTGGGCCTGGATCCGACCAGCGACCTCTTCCTCGACGATCGCTCGGTGGATCGTCACCACGCCACGATCCAGTGGCGCGGGGACCACTTCCAGATCCGCGACTCGTCCAACCGCGGCACCAAGGTCAACGACAAGCGCATCATCCAGCACGATCTGGTCCACGGCGACAAGATCAACATCGGCGTCTTCACGCTCGCCATCGGGATCGAGGGCCTGCGGGCCAACATCGAGATCGAGCGCCTGGCCTTCCAGGACGCGGCCGAGAGCTTCGTCTCGGCGCCCTCGGATCGCGGCTCCTACAAGACGATGTTCCGGATCGACGTGCCGGCGGTGCTCAAGGAGCGCGTGCCGACGGCCTCCGAGCAGGCCCCTGAGGGGGTCGACATGTCCAAGATGGGCGTGCGCAGGCTCACCACCTGGGTCGCGCCCATGGAGACGCAGGCCAGCTGGCGCCTGCCGCTCTTGCTGATGGGCGGCATCTTCACCATCGTCTCCTTCGTGGCCCTCTTCGCCGTCACCGGCGGCACGGCCTTCATGAACGAGCCCCTGAGCGAGATCCACAACTCGCCGGCCTTCACGGCCGTGGCCGACTCCACCGAGAGCGTCAGCGCCAACTGCACCGCCTGCCACAGCGTCTTCAAGGGCCTGTCGCAGGACAACTGCAAGGGCTGCCACACCGACGTCACCCACCGCGCAAGCCACCTGGCCGCCGTCGACAAGGGCGAGAAGCGCTTCGATCCGAACTGCACCTCCTGCCACAAGGAGCACCAGAGCAAGGAGGCCCTGCTCGCCTTCACCAACACCCGCTGCATCGACTGCCACACCTCCAACCCCCACGGCGACCTGGCCAGCAAGCCCCCGCCCTCGCCCAAGGGCCTGGAGAAGATGCGCGCCAAGGCCCAGTCGATCCCCGTGCGCACGCTCTCGCGCGACGAGCTGCACGCCAAACACGCCGGCCTCGATCGCCGCTGCGTCGGCTGCCACTCCAAGGCCGACATGAGCGGCCCGCTGGACAACCCCGGCTCGGCCTGCTTCCGCTGCCACGACGCCGGCACCATCTCGGACCTCAAGGGCGCCACGGACTGCGTCTCCTGCCACGGCGGCGAGCACAGCGGCTCGGAGCCGCTCAAGCTGGTCAAGGCCCTGGGCGAGGACAAGATCAAGGCCGCCGCGGCGCCCTTCGGCGACACCAGCGGCTTTACGCTCAAGTCCATCGCCAAGGGCTTCGGCCTGGCCCTGCTGCTCTTCTTCCCGCTGGGGCTGATCCTGATGGGCCACGGCGTCTTCACCTCCTTCGTGGCGCGCCGCCACCGCGAGGAGGACTTCGTCCCGCCGCCCAACCCCGACAACTACTACGTCATCATCGACCCGGAGATCTGCGTCGCGATCAGCGCCTGCGCCTACGCCTGCCCCTACAACGTCATCGAGCTCGAAGGCAGCCCCAAGCAGGCCGTCACCAAGCGGATCGGCGCCTGCCACGGCTGCCGGGCCTGCGAGAAGGTCTGCACCCCGAACGCCATCATCGTCGTCAAGGCCGGCGAGGGCCTGCCCTCGAAGGACTTCCCCGACCTGGATCCCTACTATCAGGCCCCGGACGTGCCCGGCCTCTTCCTCATCGGCCAGGTGACCGAGTTCAAGGGCCTGATGAAGAACGCCAGCAACATGGCCGTCCGCGTCCTTGAGTACGTCAACATGCAGGGCCTCAAGCCCGGCGACGCCAAGAAGAAGGGCTTCGACGTGGAGATCTTCATCGCCGGCGCCGGCCCCGGCGGCGTCTCGGCCGCCGTCAAGGCCAAGCAGATGGGCTACAGCGCCGTCCTTTGCGAGAAGACCACGGCCGTCGCCAACACCCACCGCAACAGCATGCCCAAGGGCAAGCACCTGCAGCCCAACCCGCCCCTGCTGGCGGGCATCGGCCCGGCCGTCCCCTCCAAGTACGACACCCCCGAGCGCCCCAAGGAGGACGTCATCAACGACTTCGAGCGCGTCCTGAAGCAGGCCGGCGTCGAGGTCGTCTTCCGACAGGAGATCAAGGACGTCAAGCCCGACGGCGAGGGCTTCATCGTGACGACCACCAGCGGCACCTACAGGGCGCTCAAGGTCATCCTGTCCATCGGCAACAACGGCAACCCCCGCAAGGCCGGCTGCCTCGGCGAGGATCTGGACAAGGTCCTCTACAGCCTCGTCGATCCCGACGTCTACAACGGCAAGAAGATCCTCGTCCTGGGCGGCGGCAACTCGGCCGTCGAGGCCGCCTTCGCCATGGCCGACGCCAACGGCGGCACCAACGAGGTCACCCTCTCCTACCGCGGCGGCGTCGAGAAGATGAGCATCTCCGGCATGAACAAGGAGAAGCTCCTCAAGTACGCCGACCAGGGCAAGCTCAAGCTCATGCTCAACTTCAGCCCCGTCGAGATCAAGGAGACCACCATCGTCATGAAGGGAGAGGCCGGCCAGGTCGAGGTCCCCAACGACTTCACCTTCGTCTTCTTCGGCTCGCTCGCGCCCCGCAAGTGGCTCGAGCAGATCGGCGTCAAGTACGCCTCCAAGCCCGCCAACTGGAACCCCGGCGCCACCGACGACCTCTCCTTCCTCAAGGCCTGATCCGACGGCCCTACCCAGGGCCGCTCTCCCCGACCTCTGCTCGATCCCCACCCCCGTGATTCGACGGATCGCCTCCGATCCGTCGTCATCACCGTCTCGCTCCATGGCTGGTTCGGACCCAATCAGCATCCGGGGAAGCCAACCATCACCCGGAAATGAAAAACATCGCCCGGGCAGCCCCGATCATCGACTCGGGCAGCTCGATCATCACTGTGGCAGCCCCGATCATCGATCCGGGCAGCTCGATCATCACCGTGGCGCGAACAATCGTCATCCGGGCGAGCCAATCATCACCCGGAGATGAATAAACATCACACGGGCAGCCCCGATCATCACCCGGAAATGAAAAACATCACCCGGGCAGCCCCGATCATCGATCCGGGCAGCTCGATCATCACCGCGGCGCGAACGATCGTCGCCGTGGCAGCCCGATCATCATCCGGGCGAGGGCAATCGCTCTTCGGACGGCCCGATCGCAACCGCGACGACACCGACCCCCGCCGCGACGACCTCGCCACCCGCCCGAGTCGGCCAGCGATCCCGCCAGCGGCTCCTGCGGCCCACCCACCCCCGATCCACCTCGTCTTCGAGGGCGGGACACGCGGTCCTTCCGGCGACGGGCCAGGCGTCTGATCCCCGAGATCAGCCGCCCGATCAAGGCCCAGCTCCCCGACGATCCAGGGCTCGACGGGCGGTGGGTCCGATCAGACGCGGAAGGCCAGGACGATGGCGACGTGGAGGATGACGAGGGTGATGAGGGAGGCGGCCACGCCGATGTGGAAGACGAGCCAGCCGCGCCGGATGCGGTAGAGCAGGCGGCAGGCGTCGATGTCCTTCATGCGGACGGCGTCGTTGATCACGCGGTCGGCGGTCTGGCGCTCGCCATCGTCGCTGAGGCTGCTGATGCTGGTCATCAACTTGTTGAGCGCCGCCTCCTGGGCCTTCTGGAGGTCGTAGGAGCTGGAGAAGCGCGACAGGACGCTGCCTGAGCTGGCCTTGGAGGAGATGGCCTTGAGGCCCGGAGAGGCGCCTTCGAGCAGCTCGTCGCGGCGCTTGGTCAAGGTGGCCTTCTCGATGATGAGATCCTCCTCGACCTGGCTGTCGCCTTCGAGGCTGGTGATCCGCCGCGGCAGCCACTTGTAGTAGGTGACGCCGAAGACGCCCGTGGCGATGACCGCGAGGGTCAGCCACATGATCATGCTCGTGACCGTGCCGCCGAACTGCCCGCCTGCGTGCAGGAGGGTGGCCACGAGGGCCAGAGAGCCGATGTAGAGGTGGGCGCGGGTCCAGGTCAAAAAGGCGCCGAACTGGAAGGACTTGAAGGTCGGGTCGCCGGTCTCCTTGTCCTTGCCGCTGCTGACCTTGAAGCCCTTGATCCGCCGTCGGCCGGCCAGCGTGACGGCCCCGAAGAAGCAGGCCAGCGCCACGCCGCCGAGCGAGAGCATCTGCCAGGAGTAGGGCGTGTGCCCGCCCTTGTCGATGAACTCATAGCCCTTGATGCCCACCAGGGCCGCGGTGACGAGCATGAAGAGGAGGCCGAGGATCGGGTGGGTCAGCTCAATCCGTCGCCGCTTGCTCAGGGTGCTGTGGCCGATGTTCTGGCCCTGCTGCGCCCGGAAGACCTCGGCGATCTCCTCGAAGTACTGCGTGGGGTCGACGCGCAGGATGGCGCCGGTGGGGCAGTTGTTGACGCAGTTGGCGTAGTCGAAGCCGTGGCACAGGTTGCACTTGGTGGCGATCTGGGGCCGCTCGACCTCGATCTGCTTGCCGTCGACCATGGCCGGGACGATCCGCGGCTTCTTGGTCGTGATCATGGTGATGTTGCCCCAGGGGCAACGGTTGGCGCACGAGGCGCACCCGATGCAGAAGTCGTGGATGTCGACCTCGCCGGAGGACTTTCGGTGGATGGCGCCGGTCGGACAGCCGATCATGCACTCGGGGTTGACGCAGTGGCGGCAGGAGGCCGGCAGCAGGATCGTCTCGTGGTTGCCGGCCTTGTCCATCTTCGTGCGGCGCGTCAGCTTCTTGCCGCGCCTGGAGAAGCGCGAGTAGCCGTGGCGGTCGTGGCAGGCCTTGACGCAGTTGCCGCAGCGCACGCACTTGTTGAGGTTGATGTTGAGCAGCGACTGGCCTTCCTGCGCACCCTCGTTGAGGAAGGCGCCGACGAAGATGGCCACCGTCTTGCCCTTCTGCAGGATCGCGCTCTGGTCCTCGCCTCGGGCGCTGGCGTCCTCGCTGAGCGACTTGTAGAGATCCGGATGGTCCCGCTGGAGCGCCTGCTGCAGCACGTCCCTGTTGATCTCGATGACCTCGCAGTAGCCCATCGACACCAGCCTCACTTCCCGCTTGCGGCTGGCGGTGGACTTGAGCCCGATGATGTCCCCGACGTTGTAATAGGACAGGATCGACTCGGTCTTGCGACCCCCCTCCTCCCTCATGCGGACCAGCTTGGCCATGCTGGCCTTGATCAACATGATCGAGCTGTCCGGGTCCTCCTCCGTAAAGATCGTCTTGCCCCGCTCGACCGAGTGCAGCTTGGCCTCGCCGGCGATGTAGGCCATCGTCTCCTCGTCCAGCTCCGTGAAGAAGCGGTGCCGGCTCAAGAAGGCGCTGATCTCACGGACGCTGTTGCTCTTGCGCAGGTAGTCAAAGACCTTGCCCTTGACCTTCTTGTTGGCCTGCTCGACGACCGTCTTCTCGATCTCGATCAAGGTCGTGATCGTCTCGGCCACCACCGTCGCCGAGCGCCTCGCCCGCCCCAGCAGCGCAACCTCGCCGAAGTACTGCCCCGGCCTGTCGAGCGTGGCCAGGATGTTCGTCTGCCCGTTGTCGCCGACCGCCTCGATCCTCACGCTGCCGCTGCCCAGGATGAACATCGTGTGCCCGTAGTCCCCCTGACCGACGATCGTCTCGCCCTTGTCAAAGGTCTTGGGAAAGGCCCGCTCCCCCATCTTCTTGCGGCTTTCGGGATCGAGGACCTCGAAGAATGGCACCGCGCCGATCAACGACACGACGTCGTTGCGCGTGATGCTCTGGAAGGCCATCGTCGGAGCCCGTCGCTGAAGCGGTGAAACACTCATGTCGTCAAAAACCCCCGTCTCGCTCGCCAACCCCCGTGATCGATCACTGAGGGCGACTTGCGTGGACCGATCTGAGATTGGTTGAAAACCACGCCCTCAAGATAACCGCCCCAAGCCCGCCGGGTCAAGGTCCGCGCGCTTCGTCACAGACGGGATCACCCCGCTTGACAGCCCTCGGCGCCAAGGGCCATAACTTGTCCTCGCCAAACACCGCTGACCTCGGCCAGCACGACCGGGATCTTGTTGACCTTCACGGAGGGGACCCCGCCATGCCGATCTTCCACTCCCCCAGGCGGCTCCAGTTCGGAGCCCCCCTGCCCCCACCCAACGACAACAGGCCCACCGAGGCCCTCTTCGTCCGCGGCAACACCCCGCAGGGCTTCGCCTTCTCCGTCACCTGGACCTACGACCGGGGCGCCGTCGGCTACCACGTCTTCCGCTCCCAATCCATCCGACACATCCGCGACCGCTCCATGAGCAGCCTCTGGAGCGGCTCCTACGGCGACAGCGTCGACCACTTCGTCATCGGCGACACCCTCGACACCATCATCGACAACTACCGCCTGCGCGGCGCCACCCTCATGTTCTACTGGGTCCTCTCCCAGGACTCCGCCGGCAACCTCCGCCCCGTCCAGAACCTCCAGGTCCGCATGGCCGACGACTTCGCGCGCAGCCGCAAGCACCTCCTGCTCGAATTCGCCCCCGCCGCCCCCCTGCCCCCCGCCTCCTACGCCCAGGCCGAACAACCCCTGGCCCCCACCACCCCCATCCCCCGCCTGGACATGCCCCGCACTCCCCCCTACGCCTCCTCCACCCCCAGGCTCGCACGACAGCCCGAGCGGCCCCCCGATCCCATGGTCCCCACCCTCGAAGACGACGACGGCTGGAACCCGCGGCGCCCCTCCACACCCAGAGCCGGCGCCCCCTCCCCGCAACCCGCACAGCCGGCCCCGCTGCGCCCCTTGCGCCAGGTCTTCTTCATCACCTTCACCGCGCCGGCCGTCTTCCAGATCCAGAAGGAAGGCCCGCCGGCCCAGAGCTACCAGATCTTCCTCGGACCCCAGATCCCACCCTCGGCCGAGATCGCCGACGCCCTGTGGGACGGCACCATGCTCCCCGGCAACCCCATGCGCTGCTACACATTGCCCAGCAATGTCGAGGGCTTCCGCGACGCCTCCTCCCCCGCCGGGCAGACCGCCTACCTGGCCATCTTCGCCATCCACCCCGACGGCAGCCGCAGCCAGCCCGCCCTCCTCATCCCCCACACGCCCCCGGCCGCCCTGGCCGACCTGACCTGATCAACCCCGCGACACCCGCGCGTCCGGCGCCTCCGTCCCATAGCGCGCCCAGACCCCCGCGCCCTCCCGCAGCACCACCCCCGTCCGCATCAGCTCCTCGAAGATCGCCCGCGTGCGCTCAAAGGTCTCCACATAGCGACCCAGGTGCCGAGGCACGTAGCCCATGTCCCGGAAGATGACCTCCGGGATCGTCATCGGCCCCTGCAGCGCGTAGGGCAGGTTGCTGAGCACCCCCGTCAGGTTGCGGTGGGCCACACGGACACAGTACGTGGCCTCGGGGTCGATTCGACCCAGCGAAGGCAGCAGCACCCGCGCCCCCAGATCAAAGACCCGCTCCAGGCTCATCAAGAGCGCCCGCGCGTCCTCGATCTCCGGCGCCCCGAAGGACCGATCGACCGTCAGCCGGTTGGAGAAGAGCAAGCCCTGGCCCCGCTCAAAGAGCGCCATGTGCCCAGGGCACGGCCCCGACGCCTCGATGACGGCCAGCTCCAGGTGGGCCAGCCGCAGCCTGTGATCCCCGCGCAGCGGGATGAAGTCCAGCACCTCGGGCGCCGGGCCGAAGTAGCCCTCCAGCGCCGCGTCGAAGGGCGCGCGCTCCAGCGCCTCGGCGCAGCTGGCCTCCTCAAAGAGCGCGTCGGCGATCTGGACCAGCGCACGGCGGCGGCCCCGCACGAAGGGGCCGTATTCGCCCGGCTGGACCATGTCAGGCGAGAGCGCGAAGAGATCGGCCTCGGTAAAGAGGCCCGCGCCCGCGATCTGATCGGGGCTCCAGTCCAGCGCGACCACCCGGCGGATCTGGGAGGGCTCAAGGCCAAGCTCGGCCAGCGCGATCCTGAAGGCGGCGTGGGTCAGCGGGTGGGGCGCGCCGATGACGCAAGGCGGATCGCCGAGCACGACGTAGGAGGCGCGCGGCTGGCCGAAGGGCAAGGCGAGCCCGGGCCTGGGAAGCGTGACGCGCGCCAGATCGGGGCCGAGGCGGTGGAGGGCGAACATGGGGGGGGAACCTGGGCTACTCGGAGCCCATCCGGGAGGGGGACCGAGCCAGGCCGGCGACGACCGGAGCCCTCGCCGGACGGGCGCCTACTTGTAGGTGAAGCGCAGCTCGTAGTCGCAGATGCTGAAGATGTCGCCCTCTTCGACCTTCTTGGAGTCGATGCGCTCGCCGCGGTAGTCGATGCCGTTGGTCGAGTCGAGATCCTTGATGTAGTAGGCGCCGTTGCGGTGGATGACGGCGGCGTGCTTGCGCGAGATGTTGCCGTCGCGGATCGTCAGGTCGGTCATCGTGGAGCCGCGGCCGATGATGAACTTGTCCTTGTCGACCGGGTGGCGCTGGTTGTTGAAGATCAGCGTCAGGCGGCCCTGGCTGGCCGCGGCCGGCGGCTGGGGCGCGGCCATGACGGGGGCCGGAGGGGGCGGCGGCATCGGCCCGCTGTTGTACTGGGGCGCGGGCGGCGGCGGCTGCATCCGCGCCACCGGCTGCGGAGGCGGCGGAGGCGGCGGAGGAGGCGG